>Ga0208787_1000047_pt1 | contig 53600 bp, 44 predicted proteins | sample Wag4_2014_7_11_FD_187362 | JGI IMG/M metagenome (GOLD analysis project Ga0208787, IMG submission 187362) | Fresh water microbial communities from Ohio, USA - Utica-2 Time Series HT 2014_7_11 (SPAdes) (version 2) | ecosystem: Environmental > Aquatic > Freshwater > Water tank | place: USA: Ohio...
ATTTAGAATCACAGGACGTGTAGATGATGTATTGAATGTGAGTGGCCACAGGATTGGTACTGCGGAAGTTGAAAATGCCATTAATATGCATGCAGGCGTGGTGGAAAGTGCAGTAGTTGGTTATCCGCATGATATTAAAGGTCAAGGTATTTATGCATATGTCATTTATACAGGATCCCATGATCAAGACAGCCATGGTAGCTCAGAGATGATTCGTAAAGACATCCTACAAACTGTTACAAGAATCATTGGACCAATCGCTAAGCCCGACAAAATTCAATTTGTTACTGGCTTACCTAAAACAAGATCAGGCAAAATCATGCGTCGCATTCTGCGTAAAGTCGCCGAAGGTGAATTAAATAGTTTAGGCGATACTTCTACCCTACTAGATCCTACGGTGGTGGATGAAATAGTTAAAGGCGTTGTCTAACTAATTTAAAGTGAAATAAATTAAAGTACAATAAAAAAGCCTCGATTAATTCGAGGCTTTTTTATTGTATAGGCATTCTATTCTTGATCCATTAGACTTTTTAATTTACTAGATAATAAGAAAAGAATAATAGATGCAATTCCTGCCATGAATACAAAGAACATAAAGAACTCATGCAAGTCGGTAATTTGATATCCTGCGAAAGAAGTTGTTTTGCCATTTTCTGGATACAATGTACTAAATACACCTGCTAATTTATTGGCGAATGCATTGGCTGTAAACCATACAGCCATTAACAAAGATGCGAATTTAACTGGCGCTAATTTATTGAATAAGGAAAGTCCGATTGGAGACAAACAAAGTTCTCCAAAAGTATGCATCATATACATACCAATTAACCAAATCATACTCACTTTAATCCCTGTGCCCACGCCATTCACACCAGTCGCAATCCATAAATAACCTAATGCCAATAACATCAAACCCATCGCCATTTTAAATGGAGAAGATGGCTCTCTATTTGCTTTACCTAGTTTAATCCAAATCCATGCCACCAATGGCGCAAGCGTCACTACAAATATGGAATTTAAAGATTGAAAGAAGCTTGTTGGCACTACATAAAATCCTAAATCGCGTTGTGTATTTTCAGATGCAAAGAAAGTAAGTGATGCACCTGCTTGTTCAAATGCACTCCAGAAAAAGATGACAAAGAAAGACACTGTAAATAAAACAACCACCTTCTTTTTTTGAATGCCATCTAAAGAGGTATCAGAGAAAATAATAAAGGCAATTAATAAAATACATGCAATCAATAACCAGAATAAATAACTCACTACTTTAATATCAATATAAACAAGTGCAATTGTTAAAAGTGAAAGTAAAAACAGCAGCCCCACCATGACTGGAATTTTTTGCAAAATTTTTGGTGCATCTTTTGGTGCATCACCAATCGAAACGCCGTCTGCATCCACTAAATATTTTTTCTGAAAAATGATTTGTGTAATGACGCTTAATATCATGGCTATACCACCCGCCAAAAACGCCCATTTGAAATCACCATTATTACCTGTGTCTCCAAAAAATCCACAAACAATTGGACCTAATGCACCGCCAGTATTAATCCCCATATAAAAGATAGTATAGGCCGCGTCAATCTTTGAATCCCCTTTTTTATATAATTGGCCCACCATGCTTGAGATATTTGGCTTAAAAAAGCCATTCCCTGCAATCATACAACCCAATCCAGTATAAAATAAAGGCATTGCTAATGCGGCGTTGTCATAAAAATGACCACAGAAAAACAGGACAAATTCACCAATGGCCATGACCAATCCGCCTGCAATAATAGATCGTTTATTACCCCAGTAACGATCGGCGATATAGCCACCTAATAAGGGTGTTAAGTAAATCAAGCCAGTATAACTACCATAGACTTGCGAAGCATCATTCTGATTAAATGCCATTGCTTTTACTAAAAACAAGACCAATATGGCACGCATGCCATAATAGTTAAATCGCTCCCACATTTCTGTAGCGAATAAAACATAGAGTCCTTTTGGATGGCTTTGTGTCGTTGTAGACATAATAAAACGTTTATTTAATTGGTACAAAATAATAAAATCCCTTCAATAAATTTTACTTTCGTGCTGCAATCACCTTAATTATGAATATTTTACTAATTGGTTCTGGCGGAAGAGAACATGCTTTGGCTTGGAAAATAGCACAAAGTTACCATTGTGATCATTTGTATATCGCACCTGGTAACCCAGGAACAGCAGCTATCGGCTCTAATTTACCCATTGCAATAGATGATTTTGAGGGATTGAAGGAAGCAGCCATCACCTACCAAATTGACATGATCCTTGTTGGACCAGAGGAACCACTTGTAAAAGGCATTTTTGATTTTTTTGCAAATGACCCTTTAACCCAAGCCATCAATGTGATTGGGCCTTCTGCAGCCGCAGCGCAATTGGAAGGAAGTAAAGCTTTTAGCAAGCATTTTATGCAAAGGCACCAAATCCCAACAGCTGGATATGCCGAATTTACCATCGACAACTACGAAGAGGGGAAGCAATATATCGCTGCTCATAGCCTACCTATTGTTTTAAAGGCAGATGGACTAGCTGCAGGAAAAGGTGTGATCATTGCAACAACGCACCAAGAGGCTTTGGAAAGTTTTGAATCCATGTTGCAGCATAAACAATTTGGTACTGCTAGCGCTAGAGTGGTGATTGAGGAATTTTTAACAGGAATAGAAGTCAGTGTTTTTGCACTAACCGATGGAAAAAACTACCAAATTATAGGTCACGCAAAAGACTACAAACGAATCGGAGAAGGCGATACAGGGCTAAATACTGGCGGAATGGGTTGTGTAAGTCCAGTGCCTTTTATGGATGAAGCTTTTATGGCAAAAGTGGAAGAAAAGATCGTACGCCCAACCATCCATGGCATTGCTAAGGAAGGATTGGTCTATAAAGGATTTGTCTTTTTTGGCTTAATGAATTGCAATGGGGAACCTTCAGTGATTGAATACAATTGCAGACTAGGAGATCCTGAAACTGAAGTAATTCTACCTCGCTTACAAACCGACTTAGTGAGTATTTTAGCCGCTACCGATAATGGCACTTTGGAAGATGTAAATATTGAATACCATGATGGTGCTTTTGCCACCGTGATGGCGGTAAGTGGTGGCTATCCTGGTGACTATCAAAAAGGATTTCAAATCACAGGAATCGAGCTTGTTCATAAGGAAGCAAAAACGACGCTATTTCAAGCTGGGACTGGGTTTAAGGAAGATGCAATTGTGACCAATGGAGGTCGGGTTTTAACGGTTACTGCGCAAGGAAATACCATTTCAGAAGCAGTCGAAACCTCTAAAAACGCATTGGCACTGATTCAATTTGAAGGCATGAATTTTAGAAAAGATATTGGCTACGAATTCAAGGGATAAGTTTCTTGATCATCCTTGTTGATAATTATTCTTGTTCATTTTTTTAAAAAGCTTTGTAGTTCAAGGATTTTAGATGATTTTTGCATCATTCCAATGAATGTAAAATACTGAACGAATATGGGCTTATTTAACTTTTTCACCCAAGAAATTGCAATGGACTTGGGCACTGCAAATACACTGATCATACACAATGACGAAGTGGTAGTCAACGAACCTTCTATTATTGCCTTAAACAGAAATAATATGAAAGAAGTTTTAGGTGTTGGAAAAAAGGCATTGTTGATGCATGAAAAAACACACGAAAGTATTAAAACAGTTCGTCCATTAAAAGATGGTGTTATTGCCGATTTCAACGCCGCAGAATTAATGATTCGCGAGTTGATGAAAATGATTTATCCTAAGAAACCTTTATTCCCTCCAAGTTGGAGAATGGTTATTTGTATTCCATCTTCTATTACTGAAGTAGAAAAAAGAGCGGTGCGTGATAGTGCTGAACAAGCAGGTGCAAAAGAAGTATACATGATTCACGAACCTATGGCTGCTGCATTGGGTATTGGTATTGATGTAGAAGAGCCAGTAGGAAATATGATTATTGATATCGGAGGTGGCACAACAGGTATTACCGTAATTGCATTAGCAGGTATAGTTTGTGATCAAAGTATTCGTGTTGCTGGTGATGAATTCACTGCTGATATCATGGAAGCATTAAGACGTTACCATAGTTTATTAATTGGTGAGCGTACTGCAGAACAAATTAAAATTCACGTGGGTGCTGCATTAAAAGATTTAGACAATCCGCCAGAAGATATGCCAGTCAATGGTAGAGACTTAGTAACAGGTATTCCAAAACAAATCATGGTCTCTTACCAAGAAGTAGCTGAGGCATTGGATAAAAGTATTTTTAAAATTGAAGAAGCTATCTTGAAAGCTTTAGAGACCACACCTCCAGAACTCGCTGCAGATATCTATCGCAGAGGTTTATACATTACAGGTGGTGGTTCACTTTTAAGAGGTTTAGATAAAAGATTAAGTGCAAAAATTAAATTACCAGTTCATGTAGCAGACGATCCACTAAAGAGTGTGGTACGCGGAACAGGTATTGCATTGAAAAACTACCAACGTTTTCCATTTATTATGAGATAATACCAAATGAAGAATATCATTGGGTTCATACGACAAAATTTTACTTTCTTTAGTTTTCTGATACTTCAAATAGTGTCATTGGTCATGTTGTCTTCTTACAGTAAATCACACCAAACATTTTTTGGCAATTGGAATAATACCATAGCCGGAAGTGTGAATTCTTATTACAACGAATGGGCTTACTTTTTTGAATTAAAAGCAACCAATGCAAAATTGGTGGCAGAAAATGTAGCACTAAGAAATGAACTTGCTCAAAATTTTGTACCCTATGATACTAGTGTAAAATCGGGCACCTTGATTTTAAGAAAAGACAGTTTAGAAAAAATTAGAAAATTCTTTTACTACCCAGCTAAAGTCGTAGGCAATAGTTTTACACTTCAAAAAAATTATATCACGATTGAACGTGGTGCTTTACAAGGTGTCAAAAAAGACATGGCTGCGATAAGTCCTGATGGGTCGATTGTAGGTGTGGTTGTAGAAGTGAATGACCACTATAGTAAAATCATGAGCTTATTGCATCGCAATAGTAAAGTAAGTTCGATGTTAAAAAGAGATCGTATTGCTGGTAGTATAGAATGGGATGGAAAGAGTCCAGATATTTTATTATTGAAAAATATTTCAAAAAGTGCTTCTCCTAAAATAGGAGATACTATATTGACAAGCCCCTACTCTTCTAGTTTCCCTGCTCAGTTGATGATTGGTAGGGTTACAAGTATCATTAAGGACCCTTCTAGCAATTTCTTGACTTTGAATATTAAATCTGCTACCAATTTTTACAATTTAGAATTTGTGTACTTGGTTGAAAATAAAAGAATGGAAGCTCAAGCCGATATAGAGCAAAAGGGGGAAGGCAATGAGTAATATCTTAAAAAATAGTGCAAGATTTATACTACTCTTGTTGATACAGGTTATTATTTTGAATGAAATCCCACCAATTCATCAATTCATTACACCCTATTTGTATTTTATTTTTATTCTTTGGTTGCCATTTGGTACTAGCAGAATAGACACTACTTTATTGGGTTTTGCTATTGGATACACGTTAGACATGTTTACAAACACCCCAGGGCTTCATGCAGCAGCAGCTTCATTGATTGGATACCTAAGACCAACTATTTTAAATATTCTATTAGCACAAGAAGTATCTGAGGAATTATCTAAGGAGCCAAGTATTGGTAGCATGGGTTGGGGACCTTTTATGATTTACCTTTTTTCAATTACGTTTATACACCACTTTTATTTAGTTTTATTAGAGTGGTTGCAATTTGGTGACTTTGGCTATTTCATTGGAAAAGTATTTTTTACAAGTGGGATGAGTATGCTACTAATTTTACTAGCAGAACTCTTACTGAACAGAAGGAAGCTAAAAAGATAAAAGATGTCAGTATACAATCAGAATAGAGGGGTCATTATTCAAATTATTATTGGTTCTGTTTTTTTTCTGATTGTAGGGCAATTAGTGAGTCTTCAAGTGGTATCCAATAAATACAAATTGGCTGCAGACAATAACGCCATTTTTAGAAAAATCATCTACCCAGACCGTGGTATCATTTACGACAGAAAAAAAAGAGCACTCTTAGAAAATACCATTAGTTACGACTTAGTGGTTATTCCTAACGAAGCTAAAGGGGTTGATACCGCTGCATTATGCGATATACTAAAGATTGATCAAGCAGAATATAGCAAGCGAATTGTGGAAGCAATTATTAAAAATACTAGGGTTAAAGCCGGTGTATTTGAGCCTTTTTTAACGCCTGAAATTTATGCACAGTTAAACGAAAACTTATACCGATTCCCTGGTTTCTCATTATCAGAACGTTCCATCAGAAACTATCCATACAATACAGCAGCGCATGTATTGGGTTATGTAGCAGAAGTAGATGTGAACTTTTTAAAGAAGCATGAATCAGAAGGATATGAGATGGGGGATTATGCGGGCATGACTGGATTAGAAAAAAATTACGAAGCCGTGTTGATGGGTCAAAGAGGTGTAAAACGTTTTTTAAGAGACAATAAAGGAAAGATACAAGGCCCTTATGAAAAAGGAGAATTTGATACGGTCGCTATTGCAGGAAAAAATTTATACACCAGTGTTGATGTGCAAGTTCAACAACTAGCAGAAAAATTATTGCAAAATAAAATTGGAAGTGCAGTTGCAATCAATCCTAAAACAGGTGGCGTGATTGCGATGGCTTCAAGTCCAGGTTATAATCCAAATTTATTGACAGGTAGTCAAAGAAGAAAAACTATTGGCAGGTTGCTTTTAGATACGGCAAGGCCTATCTACAATCGCGCCATTAAAGGACAATATCCGCCAGGTTCTACCTTTAAACCTTTAGGTGCATTGATTGCTTTAGATGAAGGATTGATCACGCCTAATTTTGGCTACAACTGTTTTGGATCTTATGGTGCCTGTGGTGATCCAAGAAAATGTGAGCACCATAATGCGGGACATGCCGGAAATTTACAATTGGCATTGGCTTATTCTTGTAATTCCTATTTCTTACAGGTATTTAGAATGGCCATTGACAATCCAAAATATAAATCAGCTAAAGGCGGATATGTAAAGTGGAAAGAATACATGAACGCATTTGGATTCGGTCGTAAACTTGGTGTAGACTTGCCAAGTGAAAACAAAGCGAATATTCCCGACACAGCACAATACAATAAAGACTTTGGCAATCCAAGGTATTGGAATAGCTGTTACATGTTGACCCTAGGAATTGGTCAAGATAGAATGACCGCAACCCCTTTGCAATTAGCCAATTCAATGGCATTCATTGCGAACGACGGATATTATTATACACCCCATTTTGTTGATAGTATTGAGTCTGAAACCCAAGAAGAAGCAGCTCAATTAGCGCCTTTTAGAAAAAAACAAAAAGTAACAAAAATTCCAAAGGAATATTTTGATGTAATCAAGGAAGGGATGCATGATGTGACCGTCTATGGTACTGCTGCATTCATTAAAGTACCTGGTCATGAATATTGTGCTAAAACTGGAACGGCACAAAATCCGCACGGCAAAAACCACTCCCTATTTGTTTGCTTTGCACCAAAAGATAATCCTACAATTGCAGTGGCTGTCATTGTAGAAAATGCAGGTTACGGATCTACTTGGGCTGGACCAATTGGGGGATTATTGATGGAACAATATTTAAACGATACGCTTACTACAGAAAGTCAATTGAAGGCGGATAACCTTGCTCAGGTTGACTTAATGCCACATGCCATTAAGAATTGGTATGTGCAAAATAATAAGTCTGCCTACCTCACACCTATCGAATACAATAACGATGAATTATCAGACGTTTGGGATATGGAGATGTTAGCAGAAGGCGTGGTGAAAACAAAAACAAAAGACACAGCCCCTCCTGCCCCATTGCCAAATACAGATAAAACAAATAAGGATAGCTTGCTTCCAAATACGGATAAAAAGAAAAAGCTCAATCCATAAAATATGGCCTCTAACTACGATAATAATTTTTCTAAAGGAACCGACCTTGCTGTCATCATTTTATATATGCTCATGGCCTGTATTGGGATCCTTGCCATTTTTATGGTTGAATACAATCCCAATACCAATTGGGCAACAAGTTTCATCAGCGGAAAAACGAGCTATAGTAAGCAATTCTTTTTTTTAATTTTTTGCTCCTTTGTTGGGGTTTTTATTTTGTTAATGGATAGTAAGGTTTTTACTGCATTAGCAAACATCTTATTTGCAAGTGGCCTCTTATTAATGTTAGCGACCTTTGTGATTGGAAAAGAAATCAACGGATCAAAAAGCTGGATACCCATTGCAGGCGGATTTAATTTACAACCAGCTGAATTGTGTAAGATTTTTACTGCACTTGCATTAGCTAAATTTATTTCAAGGCCAGAAACCGATTTTTCAAAACTTCAATCGCATTTAATTGCCGGGGCCATGATTGCATTACCAGCTATACTATCCATAGGACAACATGAACTAGGATTAGCATTGGTTTACAGTGCATTTATTTTTGCCATGTATAGAGAAGGCTTGCCCCCATTTATACTTATTATTCTATTATCCTTTGCTATACTTGTCATTGCAACCTTATTAATAGAACCCACGCTTTTAGCAATCATTTTATCTGTTATTGCAGGACTCATTCTATTGTATTTAGGCAAACGTTTAAAACGCAATAAACAGCTCGTTGTAATTATTATCGGTATTTGGATTATTTGCGTAGGCACGGTTCGTTTTGCAGTACCTTATATCTTTAATAATGTATTTGAATGTTATCAAACAACAAGGATTTATAGTATGGTTGGAAAAGAGTATGATTGTGGTTTGAATCAAAAAGCAGCTGCTAGTTTTGTTGAAAGTGGGAAAAAAAGTAGAAAGCCAGACGACTACAATGTGAAGCAAAGTAAAATTGCAATAGGCTCTGGTGGATTTTGGGGAAGAGGCTTTTTAAAAGGTACACAAACCAGGGGCAAGTATGTGCCAGAACAAAATACAGATTTCATTTTCACCTCTATCGGAGAAGCATTTGGATTTGTAGGCACGTTTACCTTTTTAGGATTGTACTTATTTTTCTTATTTAGATTAATCCGTATCGCTGAAAGACAAAGAAGTACCTTCTCTAGAGTATATGCATATAGCGTTGTTGGGATTTTCTTTTTTCATATTGCTGTCAACATAAGCATGACCATTGGCTTATTCCCTGTAGTGGGTATCCCATTGCCTTTAATCAGTTATGGCGGATCCTCCTTACTTACTTTTACTGCCTTGGTATTTATTTTACTAAGATTGGATGCAGATAGACAAATGGTACTTCGATAATTGTATTTTTGCAGCATGCGTATTCATCCATTATCAGAAGGTAGTTTTAGCATTGATCAAACCAAAGTATTTGTTCCATTTGATACCCAAAGAGAACAAATACAAGATCGTCCCAAAGGAAGCATTCTTGTAGAGATTCAGCCATTTGTAGTCATTACCGAAAAAGATATTATTTTATTGGATACAGGCTTAGGGTATATGAACGCACAAGGGGTTTTACAGATTCACGAAAATTTAATGACCATTGGAATCAATCCAAGTTCGGTGACGAAAGTATTTATGAGTCACTTACATAAGGACCACGCAGGCGGGATGAGTTATGTGGATGCGAGCACTCAAGAACGTTATGTGAGTTTTCCATACGCCACCTATTATGTACAAAAAAGAGAATTTGATTTGGCAATGACCAATCCTACTGCCTCTTATATAAAAGAACAATTTGAATTCTTAGCAGATTTTTCAAAAGTAGTTTGGCTAAATGATGATCAAGGTGTGATTGATGATAGCATTCATTATTTACTCACAGGTGGGCATTGTCCTTATCATCAGGTGGCATGGATCAAAGAGGATAGCGAACAATTTTTCTTTGGCGCAGATGTGGCACCGCAATTACAACAACTCAAATCGAAGTTTGTAGCCAAGTATGATATGGATGGCAAACTTGCTATGGAATGGAGACAAAAATGGTGGGAACAAGGACAAGCAGAAGGATGGCAATTTGCATTTTACCACGATATCAAACATCCATTGTTTAAATAGCACCTTGGTCCTTCCATTGCCATAAATGCAAACAGGCATAACTGCTATAGGGCTTATACTTACTTGAAATAGCCAACATCTTGGTATGCAATTCCTTCTTGGTCTCAAATTTGATTTTGTACAATCTTGTCATAGCTTGTTGTATCCCTAAATCATCCACAGCAAAGACATCTTCTTGACCGAGACTAAACAACATCAACATTTGGACTGTCCATTTACCTACCCCTTTAATTTGCGTTAACAAATCTATAATGGCATCTGGCTCCATTGCATACAATTGCTTGTCAGTGAGCTTATTTGCAATAAAAAATTCAGCTACATTTTGGATATAATGCACTTTAGATTGACTCAATCCAATGGATCTAAGTTGGTCATTCGTACATTTTAATACCTGCTCACAACTTGGCTCTTTGCCATCAAATAAAGCTAAAAAACGACTAAAAATAATCGCAGCCACTTTTGTACTCAATTGCTGACTAATGATACTAGCCATTAAACGAACAGGGGTATTTTTCCTTTTCTTGATGGTATGATTCGCCTGGGCTAATAAAGGTGCAAATTTTTTATCCTTATTTAGATGTAGTTGATACTCCATGGATGCAAATTAAGCGGAAATACTTATTTTGAGTTAAGTTTAATTCAACAAAACCTAAAATCATGCTAAAGAAAATACTCCTTTTGTTGCTTGTATGTATTGCACAAAATGCAATTGCACAGTCTAAAGACGAAAAAGCAAATTTAAATGACAAAGAAGCAATTTTAAAGTTATTATCGGCACAAGTGGAATTTTGGAATAAAGGGGATGTCAACCAATTCATGCAAGGCTATTGGGAAAACGATAGTTTAATGTTTGTTGGTAAAGATGGTGTGACTTACGGATACAATAAAACCCTAGCCAACTATAAAAAGAATTACCCAGACAAAGCTTATATGGGTACATTAAAATTCACACTACTTTCCGTAGAACCTCTGAACACAGCATATTATTGCGTCATTGGAAAATGGGAGCTTACCAGATCAGTCGGAAATGTGAGTGGGCATTATACATTGTTATTTAAAAAAATAAATGGACAATGGAAGATCATTTTAGACCACAGTAGCTAAGTATTAGTTAGTGTGAAAAATCAATCGGGTCTTTCCAAATTTTATAAAGTAAAAAGAAATATCCTCCCGTACTAAGTATTAAAAAAACATAATACAAATAATTAAACCATAGCCAGTCTGCTTCTACAAAGGCATAGCCTAGCATGATCCCCAATGTAGAATTCAATCCCATCCAAAGCAGTGTAAACCCAATGGTCCTGGATATTCTATTTAAAAATGCCATTACTTCTGGATCCATTAGTCTAAGCTTTGTTTATTTGCTGCTGCTTCTTTCAATAAGCGATCAAATTGTGCAGGGGTTAAATCATTGAAGAAATAATAGACAGGATCTACTTTGGTACCGCGCTTAATTACTTCATAATGCAAATGCGGTCCAGTACTCTTACCTGTACTCCCAATATAGCCAATTACTTCTCCCCTTTTAACAGACTGCCCCACTCTTGCTTTCACCCTAACCATATGTGCATATAAAGTTTGGAAACCATAGCCGTGATTGATGACTACTTTATTGCCATAACCATCTGTATTGAATCCTGCAACTTGCACCACACCATCCGATGTCGCATAAATAGGTGTTCCGGTTGGTGCAGAAAAGTCTAATCCTGCATGCAATCTAAAGTCTTTATATAAAGGATCTATTCTGTAACCAAATCCTGATGCAACACGTTTCATATTTTTATTACTCACCGGTTGAATGGCTGGAATGGCTCTTAATAATTTTTCTTTATTCTTCACCATCGTCGTAATTTCAGTAAATGATTGGTCTTGAAAAGACATCCTTAAACTTAAATTATTCAATTGATTACGCATGTTCTCTATCAAGGTGGTATTTGATAAACTTTGAATCAATCGAATCTCATTTTTAGCCAACATATCTTTCACCCTAGCACTATCCGGAATAGGTGTTGCTTCAAAAATGGAACGATATACTTCATTGTCTCTTTGTTCCAATTCCACCATCTGCAACTCCAATTGCTTCATGCGTTCTTGCAAAACGGCATAGCTCTCTTTGTAGGCAGTATTTTGTTGTCTTAATAACCTTTCTTTTGGAGAGTCAATAAACTTAAATAAAATAGCCACAAAAAGGACGCCCACTGCAAGAGATGCAATGACAAACCCGATTGTTTGTAAAAGCCTTACTTTAAGGGGTACTTCGATTTTTTCGAATCTTAAAGTATGGGTGTTAAAGAAATATTTTATTTTCTTCATGAAGCTTGATTATTTGCCTTCTAAAGTCACAAAAAAAGGCTCAAATGCTTACCTTTGGGGACGATTAGAAACGCTACAAAGATAGCTTTTTAATTTAGCTCAAAGCTTAAAAAAAACACGTCCCATGATGAAGAGTTCAGAAATAAGACAACAGTTTTTAGATTTTTTCGCATCTAAAGGACATGTCATTGTTCCATCGGCCCCTATTGTTGTAAAAAACGACCCAACTTTATTGTTTACTAATTCGGGCATGAACCAATTCAAAGATTATTTTTTAGGCAACCAAGCACCTAAGTATTCTAAAATTGCTGATACCCAAAAATGTTTAAGGGTGAGTGGCAAACACAATGATTTAGAAGAAGTGGGTGTAGACACCTACCACCATACCATGTTTGAAATGTTGGGCAACTGGAGTTTTGGTGATTATTTTAAAGCCGAAGCCATTGCTTGGAGTTGGGAATTGTTAACCAAAGTATATCAACTAGATCCAAACAAATTGTATGTATCCGTATTCCAAGGGGATGCATCAGAAAACTTACCACCTTCAAGTATCGCATTAGAAGAATGGAAAAAATGGGTATCTGTAGACAAAATTATTTACGGTAATAAAAAAGATAATTTCTGGGAAATGGGTGATACTGGACCATGTGGACCATGTAGTGAAATCCATATAGACATGCGCTCTGACGAAGAGATTGCATTGATTCCTGGACGTGATTTAGTGAATAAGGACCATCCTCAAGTCATAGAAATATGGAACAATGTATTTATGCAATACAATCGTAAAAAAGATGGTAGCCTAGAACCCTTGCCCAATAAACATGTAGATACAGGGATGGGTTTTGAAAGATTGGTTCGTGCAATACAAAATAAGAAAAGCAATTACGATACAGATGTATTTACAGGTACAATTGATGCTGTTGCAGCCATCACAGGTAAAGTGTATGATTTTGGTGATAGCAAGGAAGCAGTTGCGTTTCGTGTATTAGCAGATCATATTCGTGCTATTGCATTTGCGATTGCAGATGGTCAATTACCTTCTAATACCGGCGCAGGCTATGTGATTAGAAGAATTTTAAGAAGGGCTGTACGTTACTATTATTCTTATTTGGATTATAAGCGTCCATTGTTGTTTCAATTAATGCCCTTATTAGCAAAACAATTTGAGCATGTATTCCCTGAGTTAAATCAACAATTAGAATTTGTAACTAAGGTGATTAAAGAAGAGGAAGAAGGTTTTTTAAGAACCTTAGAAAAGGGATTGAAGCGCATGGATGATATCATTCATACCCAAGTTAAAAATAGTGTTATAGAAGGCCAGTTGGTTTTTGAATTGTTTGACACTTTCGGATTCCCAGTTGACTTAACAAGATTGATTGCAAGTGAAAATGAACTTTCAATAGACGAGACCGGTTTCGAACAAGAGATGCAACAACAAAAAGACAGAAGTAGGGCTGCTACAGCCATTGATACAGGCGATTGGATGCAAGTGGGCGAAGATGCAGTCACTTCATTTATTGGTTACACCGCAACAGAAGCAACTACACCAATTGTTAAGTACAGAAGTATAAAAGCAAAAGGTAAGGAAGCATACCAATGGGTATTAGCTAGCACGCCATTTTATGCCGAAAGTGGAGGTCAGGTGGGTGACAAGGGTCAACTTACATTTGAAGATGGCACTGTGCTTGCAGTAACAGATACTAAAAAAGAAAATAATTTATTCATTCATTTTACAGACAGCTTACCAGGCAATATTGGTAGCACTGTTAAAGCAGCAGTCGATACCAGTTTAAGAATACATACCACTCAGCACCATTCTGCCACACACTTATTACATGCTGCTTTAAGATCAGTATTAGGAAAGCATGTTGCACAAAAAGGAAGTTTAGTACATGCAGAACAATTACGTTTTGACTTTTCTCATTTTGCAAAAATGACCAATGAGGAAATTGAAGCAGTAACGAAATTGGTGAATGAAAAAGTAAAAGAAAATATACCTGTGGTTATTAAAGAAATGACTAAAGACGAGGCGATTGCCCTAGGTGCGATGGCTTTATTTGGTGAAAAATATGGCGACAGGGTTCGTGTTGTGGTGATGGATCCAAATTACTCCATTGAATTATGCGGCGGAACACATGTGGGAACTACCGGCGAAATTGGACATTTTATAATTAAAGCAGAATCCTCTGTAGCAGCAGGTGTAAGAAGAATCGAAGCTGTGGTGGGACACGCAGCAGAAGCATTTCAAGCAGAAGCAAAAGATAAATTAAAAAAACAAGTTGCTCAATTAGAAGAAGCAAATGCAATATTTGCAGCAAGCTTAAATCAAAAAGAAGCAATTAGAGATACTAGTGCCTATTCGATAGATCAGCTTTCCACTTATATTGTTGAGTTACAAAATCAACAAAAGGAACTCAAGAAAGCATTAGAAAGCAAAGAAGCCATCCTTGTAAACGAATTGGTAGAGTCACAACAAAATAATTTCGAAATCATTGGTGATGTGCATTACCTTGGACTAAGCGTTCAGTTAAGTCAGATGGATCAATTTAAAAAAGCAGCTCAATTATTGACTCAAACAAAAACGGGTGAAGTGATGGTTTTACTAGTTGGATCAGAAGGCGAAAAAGCTTTTGCTGCCCTATCTATGAGTGAAGCATTGGTTGCTGCTAAAAAATGGGAGGCGCCACAATTAATTAAAACCCATATTGCAGGTTTGATTAAAGGTGGAGGCGGTGGTCAAAAAACTTTGGCTGCAGCTGGAGGTCAGGATGCGAGTCAATTAGACCAAGTACTTTCTACAATCAAATCACTTTTATAGTGTAATGCCAAATAAGACGCTATATCAAGCAGTCATCGGATTAGAAATTCATGCACAATTGGCTACAAATAGTAAGCTTTTCTGTGGTGATGCAACTAGTTTTGGCGCAGACCCAAATACACACATAAGCCCAATTACATTAGGACATCCTGGTACTTTGCCAAAAACAAATGCTACAGCCGTTGAATATGCAATCAAAATGGGTTTGGCCTGCGGCTCAACAATTGCAAAAGAAAATTATTTTGCAAGAAAAAATTATTTCTACGCAGACTTACCAAAAGGGTATCAAATTTCACAAGATAGCATCCCTATTTGTGGAGGTGGCCAAGTCACTATTCAAACCAAAGATGGTGAAAAGCAAGTACAACTAAATAGAATTCACTTAGAGGAGGATGCCGGGAAAAGCATACACGATCTCTCTCCTACCGATACATTGATAGATTTAAATAGAGCAGGTACACCATTGATTGAAATTGTGACGGAGCCATGTATACATAGTGCCGAAGATGCTTTTTTATATGTAACAGAAGTGCGTAAATTAGTTAGATGGCTTGGCATTTGTGATGGGAATATGGAAGAAGGCAGTTTAAGATGTGATGCAAATATTTCTGTTCGATTAAATGGCGACAATACATTAGGTACTCGCGTAGAGGTAAAGAATTTAAATTCAATCCGTAATATTAAAAAAGCAATTGAATTTGAGATAGATCGTTTGATTTCACTTGTAGAAAATGGAACGCATATCATTCAGCAAACAAGAAGTTTTGATGCAAGCAATGATACCACATTTGCAATTAGAGACAAGGAAGATGCCAATGACTATCGCTATTTTCCCGATCCCGACCTTGCACCACTTCATCTAACAGATGCCTATTTACAATCCATTCAATCTAATTTACCTGCCCTACCAAATACATTGAAAAAAGAATGGAGTACCCAGTTTGGTTTAAACGCCTATGATGTTGAACAGCTTTGTGACAATAAACAAGAAGCAGATTTTTATGTATTATGGACCAAGCATACCAACTTATATAAAGCCGCTGCTAATTTTATTATTGGTCCTATTCGTGCTTATTTGAATACAGATGGCAAAACTTACAGCGATTTGATTCCTTTGTTACCAGAGCTGTCTGAATTATTAGCAATGGTAGATCAACATTTATTAAGTTTTTCTGTTGCAACAGAAAAAGTATTGCCGGCAGTTTTAAAAGATGGCGTATCTCCCACTAACTTTGCTAGTACAAATGCTTTGTTACAAAATAGCAACGAAGATGCATTGACTTCATGGATACAAGAAGTGCTTCGCAATCATCCAGACAAAGTAGATGCCTATAAAAAAGGAAAAAAAGGACTTATTGGGGTATTTGTTGGAGAGGTAAAAAAAATGAGTAAGGGTCAAGCAGATCCACAAAAAACAACACAAATTTTAGAAGCAATATTATCAAATTAGAAAATTTATTTTATGATAAAAAATATAAGCATCGCATTATTAGGTATGTTGGTTTTCATACTACCAGGATGTAAAGGTAAAAACCAAGATGCACGCTATAGTATCTCTGGAACTATAAAAAATGCAGCTAACAAACCTTTGCTGTTGCAAGAAATACCATATGGTGGAAAACCAATCATCACATTGGACTCTATCACACTCGATGCCAATGGGAAATACAATTTTGAATTCATAGCAAAACAGGAAGGCATCTACCGACTAAGTAGCGGTGATGACTTAGATATTAGCTTTATCAATGATGAGGAGCAAATACAGATCAATGCCGATGCTAAGAATTTTGCTAGCTATACGGTCAAAGGTTCTCCAAATAGTGAAGCAATGATTCAATACATGAAATCTTACAGATCTAAAGATTCTTCTTTATTTGCCACACTTTATGCCTTAGACAATTTGCAACAAAGCAATGGTAAAGACAGTACTATTTTTTATCTACAACAACAGAAAGATAAAAAGATCAAAGCACTCAATGACCATGTTGAAAATACGATCAACAGTTCGAATAGCCCAGCGCTTATTTATTTTGCATTAGGTATGGCTTTAAGGTCAATGGAAATTAATAAGGTATTAGCAATGGCCAAGGCGGTTGCAGAAAAAACCAAAGCCGAACCCTTAGTTGAATTTGTGACTATTTTAAATGGACAAGTACAGGCTGCTAGTCCAGCAAGTGCTATCACAGTTGGGTCAATGGCGCCAGAAATTGCATTACAAGATGCTACAGGAAAAATCATCACATTGAGCAGCTTAAAAGGTAAGTATGTATTGGTGGACTTTTGGGCTAGTTGGTGCGGCCCTTGTAGAAGAGAAAACCCAAATGTGGTTGCTGCTTATGAGGAATTTAAGCTTAAAAATTTCACCATTCTTGGGGTTTCTTTGGATGATGATAAAGAAGATTGGTTAGAAGCAGTTAAGCAAGACAAATTAAATTGGTTACAAATTAGTGATTTAAAAAAATGGGAAAGTACTGTTGTGAATACCTATCAAATACAAGGCATTCCATTCAATGTGCTATTGGATCCAACAGGGAAAATTATTGCGACAGACTTAAGAGGTAGTGCTTTACAAAATACATTAAAACAATTGCTTCCCTAGTGCATAAAATGAATTAAAGTTCAGATTAATTGCATTACATCTTTAATCCATAAAAATAGCGCTTCAAACATGAAGCGCTATTTTTATTATGCATCCCTTTAAGTTTTATCAAACTACTTTGACTTAATAAAGGATTTAATTAATGCTGGTAGCAAAACTAAGTTTGTAAGGGTACTTACTACCAAAGTGATCGAAGTCAACCAGCCCAATGCTTTGGTCCCACCAAAATCACTGAAACAGAAAATAATAAAACCAGCCACCAATACCAAGGAAGTATAGATGATGCTAATGCCGGTGTGCTTGATTGTCTGCACTAGTGTAGTATGCACTTGATAATTTAAATGTGGTAATTCCTGTTTATAGTTTACCAAAAAACGAATTGTCACATCTATCGCAATACCCAATGCCACACTAAATACCAATACCGTAGATGGCTTTAATGAAATGCCCGTCCAGCCCATGATACCTGCCGTGATAAACAAAGGCACTATATTAGGTATCAAAGAACAAATTAAAATAGGTAAAGACCTAAATAAGAAAATCATACAAATTGCAATCAATAAAAAGGCCCAAAAGATAGACTCTCCTAAACCCTTTACAATAAAATTACTTCCCTCTAAAAACGTGACACTACTACCTGTAATCACAACATTGTACTTAGCGGTATCAAAAATAGCAATAGAGGCACTATCTATCTTTTGCAATAATACTGGAAGCTTAGCGCTTCCAATGTCCTTCATATTCACACTGATTCTTGTTTGGCGTTTGGCAGAATCAATGAACTTATTCAATAGTTGTGCTGGATTATTTCCCGTTGGTTTTACTCCCTCTTTTGGAGCAGCACTTGCAAAATAGGGGCCAATGAAAGCCATTTCTGTTCCTGTCGGCACTGCATAGGATAAACTATCTCCATCATAAAATGCTTGCTTGGCAAATTTGATGCCTTCTAATAATCCTAATGGCTTGCCCAATTCTGGTTGTTCCAATAAAAAAGAATTGAACTCCTCTATTTGCTCTAAAGGCTTGATAGATCTGATTAAACCATTTGTTTTTTTGGTATCTACTAATATCTCCAAAGGCATCACACCACCAGCATGTTGTTCAAACCATTTTAAGTCGGTGTACAATTTGTCTTGCTTTGGTAAATCGTCTACAATAAATGCTTCTTTTTTAATTTGCAATACGCCTATTAATGAAATAAGTACCGCAAGGATGGTAATTCCAAATACCCACTTGGTATGTGTAAATGCCCAACGTTCTATTTTAACCAATATACTTTCTAAATATGGATTGTCTAGATAACGAACATGCTTTGCTTTTGGTGCAGGTAAATAGGAAAGCACTGGAGGTATAAAAAATAAACTTATGAAAAATAAAATCATAATATTCAATCCAGATACCCAGCCAAATTCTTTAAGCAACGGACTCTTGGTTAATGCAAATACAAAGAAGCCTATGGCAGCAGTAATATTACAAAATAAAGTCACTACCCCCATCCTACCGACCATCTGTACAAGTGCCTTGTCCTTGTCATTAATTTCTTTATAGGAAGTATGGTACTTATTTAAAAAATAGATGCAGTTTGGAATGCCAATCACCACAATCAATGGAGGAATCAGTGCAGTCAATAAAGTAATCTTTTGTCCCAATAACACCATCGTCCCTAAACTCCATATCACACCCATTAAAACTACAGCCAAACTCATGATGGTAGCGGAAACAGATCTAAAAAAAACTAATAATGTAATAGCTGATAAAAAAAGCGACCCAATCAAAAACCATAACATTTCTTTTTTTATGCGATCGGCCATGATGGTTCTAATAAATGGCAACCCACTTACATGCACTTCGGTCTTGGTAGATTGGCTAAAGCGGTCTAATTCATTTTGAATCGAACCAATAATTTTTGTTCTTGAAATGCTATTGATCGAATCAGCGATAAAAGAAATCGCCATGATATAGCTACTACTATCTGGATTGTAATACAAGTTTTGATAGAAAGGCAGGCTTTCAAAAACAGCTTGGTCTGCTTTTAATAAACTATCCGATGTATAAGGTGCATGGAATATTTTTGTAGCGTTGAACTTGGTATCGACACTGTCTTTTGAAATCGTGTAGGCAGTTGGAATACTCATGACTTCGGCCACTGCGCTATTTTGTTTAAGCACTTTGTGTAAAGCATCTACTTGATTAAAGATATCCTTTGTATAAAAATCATCTTTCTTAAAACCAATTACAACTGTTGTTCCATCTACACCATATTTTTTTATAAAATCATTGTAGACAATAAATTTAGAATTATCAGAAGGTATTGCTTTGGTATACTCATAGCTTAATTTAACTTGAATAGCATAATACCCCATTATAACCGTACTAAGGAGTACAAAAAACAAATACGTTTTTTTATACTCTAATATATTTTGACCTAAGCGATACCACATAATCTGTATTTTAAATTAAACCACCCATAAATAAGCAGCCACTTGCGTGCCTACTCCAATAAACAATCCTACAATTAATTCTTTTTTGGTATGATCACTTACAACCAATCTTGCACTAATCACTAATGCTGTTAAAAGTACCGACAATAGGACCCAAATTGCATTATTGACTGGATAAAATACACTGACTAAAATAATAGCAGTTGTCAAACCAGCAATACCCATTGCGTGCAAGCTTACTTTCATAAAATTATTGACAGTCATACCTATTGCACTAGCAACAAAAATGCCTAAATAAAAGAATTTTAAAGCTACCGGCTGATCTGTAAAGTTTCTGCTGAGGTAATACATCCACCAATAAAAAAACATCGTAATGACATAAGGGATAATCCTTTCCTTTTGTGTTCTTAAGAAAATACTATCACTTAATTTTAATCTCCATAATAAGAATACAGCAAAAGCTGGAAAAAACGCAGTCAACCAAGCCACACTGAATAATCGCATTTTTAGTTGCCAATCTGTGATGCCTACGAATTCAAATGGCAGCACTTGCATTAAAAAAAGAAAAAAATAGGTAGGGATAAATAGTGGATGGAATACATAAGACAATAAATGTGCAATGTATTGTACTATTTTAGGTTTAGGATTTTCCATAGTTGTATTGGCTACCATTCTTTTCTAAGTCTTGCGACGGGTATATTTAAAAGTTCTCTATATTTTGCAACTGTTCTTCTTGCAATATTGTAGCCTTTTTCTTGCAATTGATCTGTTAGCTCATCATCACTCAATGGCTTTAATTTATCTTCTCCTTGAATTAACTCCAAAAGGATTGCTTTAACTTCTTTAGTACTCACTTCTTCACCACTGTCTGTTGTTAGAGATTCACTAAAGAAATATTTTAATAAATAAGTGCCAAATTCTGTTTGAACATACTTACTGTTGGCTACCCTGCTCACCGTAGAGACATCTAAAGATGTTTTTTCTGCAATGTCTTTTAAAATCATTGGGCGTAGGGATGTGGTATCTCCACTCAAGAAAAAAGCAGACTGATAATCTAAAATAGCATTCATTGTTAACAATAAAGTCTGTTGTCTTTGCAAGATCATTTCAATAAACCATTTAGCTGAATCTATTTTTTGCTTGATAAAAAAGATGGCTTCTTTTTGAGACTTATCTTGTTTTTTTTCGCCCTCATATTCTTTTAGCATCAATTTATAATCATCACTAATGACCAATGGAGGTGCATTTCGACTATTCAATGTTAATTCTAATTTACCGTTATTGATTAAAACTGTAAAGTCTGGAATGATATACATTTCTGCTTCATTGGAATAGCTCGTCTCGGCACCTGGCTTTGGATTCAGGGTTAGAATCTGATGCAAGACTTCCTTCATTCCTAATTCATCCAAGTGTAAGCTCTTTTGAATTTTATCGTAATGTTTTCTTGTAAACTCTTCAAAATATTTTTCTAGAATGAGCATGGCAATTTTTCTTGCTTCATCATCAGAATACAATTTGCCTTTACTATCCGACAAATGCGCCGACTCCCCTTCTCCCTTTCTGCGTAATTGAATTAATAAACATTCTTTTAAATCTCTTGCTGCTATGCCTACTGGGTCAAATGATTGAACCTGTTTTAATATTTGTTCAATTTCTTTTTCTTCCACCCACATGCTTTGCTTAAAAGCTAGATCATCAGCAATAGATTGCATGGCCCTTCTTAAATAACCATCATCATCTAAACTACCTATAATTTGTTCTGCTATTTTAAATCCTCTTTCATCCAGTGCTAGCATACTTAATTGATCCATCAATACTTCGTGTAAACTCTGTTCCGCTTTAATCGGAATCACTTTGTCATTATCAAGTTCAGGGTAAAAATCGTCTCTAGTTTTATAATCTGCTACTTCATCATCATAACTGTACTCACTTAATTCTTCATTGCTCATCTCAAATTCATCTACAGGCACCGCTTCTTCGTCATCATGCATATCTTGTAGCAACTCATCGTTCATTTCTTCTGGTGAAGTAAAGTCTGACTCCAGCAGTGCCACATCCACTTCTAAAGCAGGATTTTCCTCCAATTCTTCTTTAATTCTTTGTTCAATTTGTGCACTAGGAATTTGAAGCAACTTCATTAATTGGATTTGCTGAGGTGACAATCTTTGTAATTGTCTTTGCTGCATGGATTGTCCTAATGCCATATCCTTAGCTTATGCTACAACTTTTTTTAAAACAGCAAGAAAAGCTGCGCCTTTTTCATGGACTTGTTCCTCTGTCCAAACTAAACTAATTGCGGTAGAAATACACTTACTCATCACGGCGTCACTTTTAGAAAAATCAGTATGCTGTAATGCCATCAATGCGCTTTGTTGTTCCTTGGATAATGGATATAAACTTGTTGCATTTTTTAAATGATCCCATTTTCTAATATAGTGCCAATTATTTCCATACCAATAAAAATTACCAGCAATTATACCAGCTTCTTTGAAAGCAGCAATTGCATTTTCGGTATGCGCTTGGCTCGGCAAGAACCAAGTTAAGAAACTATGGCTATCCCCTGCAGGATCCGGCACCACTCTAAATTGAATGCCTGGGACTTGTTCTAAATAAGAACGTAAAATTTGGTTATGCTTTTTTTGAATCGCTAAAAAAGTATCTAACTTTTTAATTTGCGCTAAACCAACGGCAGCGTGTAATTCACTGATACGAAAGTTATAGCCCAATGCAGGATGTAAATCTGCCCCTCTGTCCACGCCTAAATGATCATGTCCATGATCTGTAAAAGCATCCGACTTAGTGTATACTTCTTTGTCATTGGTCATCACAACCCCACCTTCTCCACATGTAATCGTTTTTACAAAATCAAATGAGAAGGTGCCTGCATGTCCAATCGTTCCTAAGTGCTTCCCTTTATAAGTACCCCCGATGCTTTGACAAGCATCTTCTAATAAAATCAAATTGTGTTCTTTACAAATAGCCATCAAAGCGTCCATATCCGCCATACTTCCACACATATGCACTGGCATCACACATTTTGTTTTGGATGTGATAGCAGCCTTAACTGCAGCTGGTGATAAAGTCAAGCTTTCGTCAATATCCACCAATACAGGAATTGCACCCATACTTAAGATAGCCTCGAAACTTGCCACAAAAGTAAAAGCAGGCATGATCACCTCATCTCCAGCGCCTACTCCTAATGCAGCCATGGCAGTGGTCAACGCAGCTGTACCACTAGATGTAAGTTGTGCGAATTCAGAACCAAAAGTGGTGCAAACTGCTGCTTCCAACTCTTTGGATTTCCAAATTCCTTTTCTTGGCCCATCAAATCCATAACGCATTAAAATGCCTGTCTCTAAGACATCATTTACTTCTTTCTTTTCTTCTGCTCCAAATAATTCAAAACCGGGCATATGCTTGATTTTTAATGATAAACAAAGGTAGTTTAAAAAATGAAAATTGAGGGTTTTTCCGTATTTTGCATTCCTAAAAAAAGACTAGAACCCATGGAGTATAACAAATTGATTTCCGTTTCAGGCATGTCAGGATTATTTGAATTATTAACGAGTAAAAGTGATGGTGCAATTGCTAGATCCTTAGAGACCAATGCGACCCAATTTATCAGTTCTAGAGCCTACCAATTCTCTCATTTAGAGAGTATTGAAGTGTTTACAACTAAAGAGAATGTGTTTTTGGCAGAAGTATTTATTGCTATGGGTAAATCAAAAGATGCCCTTCCTAACGAGAAAGATGCAAAAGCCACTCAGGCCTATTTTAAGAAAGTATTTCCTAATATGGATTTTGAGCGTGTTTATGCCAGCGATATGAAGAAAATGGTGAAGTGGTTTGCTCAATTACAAGAACATAAAGTGACCCCAACCTTACCAGAATTAGACGAGGAAAATACAGAAGCATAAGGATCTGTTGTATCTGAAGCAACGCTCATAAAAAATAGCTAAAAAAAGGCTTACCATTCATCGGTAAGCCTTTTTTTATGCTTAAATTGCCCTATATAAATTCGATATGAAAAAGATATTATTTAGTAGCTTATTGTTTGTAGGATTTTTCACCTCCATTCAGGCACAAAAAATGAGTGAAAAAAAGTGGGTTAGGAAGCAATTTTCCGCACTCAATATGAATGAGAAAATTGGACAGTTGATGGTTATCAGAACCCATAGTAATTGGTCACAAAAAAGTATTGATTCTATATCTGCTTTAATTCAACAATATAATGTAGGCGGACTATGCTTTTTTCAGGGCGGTCCAGTTCGACAAGCTATACAAACCAATGCCTTTCAAAGTGTAGCTAAGACCCCTTTATTCATTGCCATTGATGCGGAATGGGGTTTAGGGATGCGCTTAGATAGTGTAGAATCTTTTCCAAGACAACTTTCGATGGGCGCATTTGCTTCAAGTGATTTAGTGTACCAAATGGGTGCTGCAATTGCTGAGCAATGTAAAAGATTGGGAATACAAATTAATTATGGCCCAGTGATTGATATCAATAACAATCCTTTGAACCCAGTCATCAACGATCGTAGTTTTGGTCAGAGTAAAACAAAAGTGATTCAACAAGGGGTTGCTTATATGAAAGGCATGCAAGACAATGGGATTATGGCTACTGCAAAACATTTTCCAGGACATGGAGATGTAAATGTTGATTCACATTTTGATTTGCCAGTCATCAATAAATCAAAAGCGGAATTAGATAGCCTTGAGCTTGTCCCATTCAAAGCATTGATCGATGCAGGTATTGAATCCATCATGGTGGCACATTTATCCGTTCCTGCAATTGATGATAGACCAAAATACGCTACTTCAATCTCTCCTAATGCAGTGAATGGATTATTGAAAAAGGAATTAGGTTTTAAAGGCATTAGTGTGACGGATGCGATGGATATGAAGGCCATTGCAAACTACTTCCCACAAGGAGAAGCCAATGTACAAGCCATTCTTGCAGGTAACGATATGTTATGTTTGCCAGGTGATCTTGGACAGTCCATCAAAAAAATAAGAGCAGCCATTAAAGAAAGAAGGCTTAAACGTTCAGATATCAATGCAAGAGTTAAAAAAATCTTAACGGCAAAATATAAACACGGATTAGACCTTCCCCAACAAATTGATACGACCAATATTATTGCAGATTTAAATCAATCCGTTGGCACCATTAATGCGGCCATGGCACAACAATCACTTACGTTTTTAAGGGCTACCAATAGTCCAATGTTAAATAATAAAACGGCCTATCTTGCTATTAATGCAAAAACTACAAATGCACTTACTAATTCCATAGCTTCAAATTACGGTGTGAAAGTTTTTTTTACAAACGGAAAAGATGCAAATGAATTAGCATTCATCAACGATAGCCTAAAAGCCTATGATCAAGTTATTGTTGGTCTTCATGGATACAATAGAAGACCGGCAAATCATTTTGAAATACCAGCAGCTGTCCTACAATTTTTAAATGAAAAAGGGCATGAAGATTGGATACATTTAATTTTTGGAAACCCCTATGCTGTTAGTGATTTTAAAACAATCAATAATATTTTATTTGCTTTTGAAGATACTAAACATAGTCATGCCGCGGTGCAAAAATGGCTTGAAGGAAAATTACAAGCAGGAGGTACTTTACCTGTTACCATCAGCCCTGAACTGCCATTTGGAATGCTTTCTGAAGCTGCATTAAAAAAAAAATTCTAACCGAACAAGTTCTTCCAGCAATTATTGATCAAGAAAAGCTGGCAAAAATAGATTCAATTGTAGCAGACGCAATTGGTCAAGCAGCGATTCCTGGATGTCAGGTATTGGTCGCTAAAAACAATCAAATTGTTTTTAATAAAAGTTATGGCACTATAGCTGGCGATCAAAGTCCACTCGTGACCAATGCGACTTTATATGACCTTGCTTCTATGACAAAGACAAGTGCGACGACCGTTGCGATAATGAAATTGGTGGAGGAAGGCAAAGTGGATATTGAAAGAACAATTGGGGATTATTTACCTTGGGTAGTTGGTAATCCAAAAGCAAAAATTCGGTTAAAGGATTTGTTGATACATGAAGCTGGTTTATACCCTTATATTAAGTTTTACGAATCGCTTTTAAATCCAGACGGTAGCATCAATACAAAATGGATTGTACCTGTTCAAGACGCAGCGCACCAATTGATGGTTACACCAGGCAAATACCTTGCAAATAATTGGATGGATAGTATTCGAATGAAAATATTGAATAGTCCAATAACTACCCCAGGTAAATACGTTTATAGTGACAATGATTTTATTTTTTTGGGCAATATTGTGGAACAAGTGAGTGGAATGAATCTTCAGGATTATTGTACAAAGACATTTTATGGTCCAATGCAAATGCGCAGTACTGGTTTTTTACCACTTGAAAGATCAGAGAAATCCAATATTGCAGCATCAGAATTAGACAACTATTTTAGAAAAGAACTTATTCAAGGATCTGTTCATGACGAAGGGGCTTCCACTATGGGTGGCATAGCAGGACATGCTGGATTATTTAGCAATGCAACTGATATAGCAAAATTGTATATGATGTTATTGAATGGAGGGCAATGGGAGGGTCATACCTATTTAAAACCATCCACCATACAATTATTTACAAGTTACCAATCTACAACTAGCAGAAGAGGGCTTGGATTTGATAAAACTGCTAGAGACAATGCTAATTCAAAAGATCCATATCCAAGTTTAAGTGCTCCACCTAGTGTGTTTGGCCATACAGGATTCACCGGAACATGTGTTTGGGCAGATCCAGACAATCAACTATTATATATTTTTCTTTCAAACAGAGTCTATCCAACAAGAGATAATAAAGCATTTAGTACACTTAATTTGAGAGCAAAAATTCAAGAACAAATTTATCAAGCGATAAAGAAATAAGATGCAAAAATGGATGTATATATTTATAGGACTCTTTGGCTTTTTTACGCCATTGAAAGCACAATTACAATTAGGACCTATTGGTTCATGGCGTGCACATTTCTCTAACGAGTCTATCCAACAGGTTATAAAAGGAGATAAAATTTATGTTGCGGCAGCGAACCAAATTATTCAAATAGATGCAAATAAACAAACAAGTTACCTTAATACAACCAATGGATTACATGCAACTGGCATACATAAAATTGCATGGCATTCAATTGAAAATCAACTTGTAATTGTTTATAAAAATAGCCGTATAGATATTGTACATGGAGATCAGGTAACCTTGATTGACGATATACAAAATTCAAATTTATATTCCGACAAAACTATTAACGACCTGATTGTATTCAATAATAACGCCTACTTGTCATGTAATTTTGGAATCGTAGTTGTTGACTTATTAAAAAAAGAAATTAAGTCCACCATCTTCCCAAATAACAATCGTCAATCAGTAAAAGTTATTCAAACCCTACCCTATCAAAATAAATTATTTGCACTCAATGAGAATGGAATTTGGTCCACCACATTGGGATTAAATAATAATTGGAGTCAAGAAAATATAATGGGTATCTCTGGTATAAAAAATATGTTTGTATTTAAAAACCTACTCCATTTTAACAACCAAGAAAAAATTTATCCTTATCAAAGTAATATTGCAAGTTATCAAATCAATACAGGTACGATTCAGACAATTGCTGTTGACGAAGATCAAATTTTAGCAGGTATCACTTATCAGAACAAAGGCGCATTAATTCAATTCAATAGCAATCAATCTAATACAGTATTAATCGATTCTGCTATCTTGGTTCAACCTGTTGGGTTGCTTAAAGACGGCAATACGATTTGGGTAGCGGACATTGGTAAAGGACTCTATGAAAAAAATGAGCAATCAAAGTGGACTGCTCTAGGGGGACCTTTAAGTAATGCATTTGGCAATAATGCATTTTCAGACCACCAAATATTGATGAGTTATGGGGCGAATAAAATTGGTCTATCCAACTTGAATGAAAAAGGTTGGTCTAATTTTTCGCAAATTGAAAATATAAAAATCAATTATATCGAAGCTGTATCCATAGATCCTAGTGATCAAAGTTGGTGGATAGGTATGGGCAATCAGCTGGTTCATTATGATCCCAATAAAAAAACGATTGAACAAACGATACCAAATCCACCCATCGGCGTAATCAAGTCGATCCAACAAAAAAAAGATGGTCAAATTGTGCTTTTGAAAGAAGGTTTTGGCGTTGTTTTAAAAGAAAATAACCAATGGTATAATTATCCAATACAAAAAGATTTTAGCACCACGAATTTGAAAAAAATTGTCCTTGGCAACGATGATTTGAGTTGGATCATTGGACCTAAACAACAAGGTATTCTATTATTTCAAAAACAAAATAACCAAGCCAATTGGAGACAGTTGAATACTGGAAAAAATTCGGGCAATTTACCAAGTATGGAAGTCACCGCCATCACAGAAGACAAGGATGGAAGCATCTGGGTTGGGACTGACAATGGCATTGCCATTTTTCAATGTAATAATATCAACGAAGCCTGCGATGCCTATTTACCAATTGTTCAAAGCAATGGATTCAATGGCTATTTATTTCAAAAAGAAACCATTCATTCTATCAGTATAGATGGAGCAAATAGAAAATGGATTGGAACAAATAATGGCGCTTGGTTAATTAGTAAGGATGGCACAGAAGTGCTTGAGCATTTTACGACAGAAAATAGTCCCCTTCCAGACAATACCGTTTTATCCATTGGTATTGAACCAACTGACGGCGATGTTTTTTTCTTTACAAAAAATGAAATTATTAGCTATAAAGGTGCAGCCACCGAAAGTGCTTTAACACAATCAGCCATCAAAATTTTTCCTAATCCTATTGCCCCCAATTACAATGGGCCGATTGCTATCAAAAATTTAGTCAACAACGCCTTGGTAAAAATTACAGATATCAATGGGCAACTCATGATGCAAACAAGGGCACTTGGAGGTCAAGCAGTATGGAATGGTAGAGACCAATACCAGCGCAAAGTGGCTTCAGGGATTTACTTAATATTTACTCGAGATGATATGGGAAATGAAAAAGCAGTAGGTAAAATACTGATCAGCGCTGGCTACTAGTTTGAAGTAAAATCAAATTGCTTAAACATTTTAAACTTCCATGAATTACCTTCTCCTTGTACCACACGATACATCAACTGTCTAATTTTATTGGTAGGCTCTTTAATGGTCGTATCTGCAGGATAAACTGGAAACTTTCTAAATAAAACGCCTTCCACTAGCTTGTATTCATCCTTGCCTCTGTAACCCTTGCTCAATTCCATATCATTTAATAAGTCAGGAAATAAAATGGGCGCGATTCTTTCGTTGTCTTGAGAACAAATTGGAAAAATACTTTTTTTACCTGCCGCATCCTCAATAAAAATGATCAAATCAGGAAATCCATCATTGTTTAAATCATCTATTTCAGCACCAAACACTCTTGCCTTTAGTTCTATGGATGCTTCTCTAGATTCAGACTTAAATCCAATTGGCCTGATGTTCAATACATTTCTATCTGTGGATTTATTTAAACATGAAATTCGGTAACCAGCTTTACCAATTTTCATTGTGCTGTCATATTTAGACCAAACCTGTCCAATCAATTGCCCAGAAAAAAAGATTAAGCAAGAAAATAAAATAATGCGCATACTTTAAAATTGATATTCCAAAGTTAATAGAATAGTTTTAATTTTCCACTTAAACAAGCACTATGTCATTCGACTTAACTATCCAGGCTCATAGCACAAGCAAGCGCATCCAGATGGTTGACCAGCTCAACGGAACCTTGATTGAAATACACTCCAAAGGTGGGTTAATGAATCGCTGGATGGTCAAGCATGAACACCGTCCTTTAGAACTTATTTTGAGCAATGAAGGGGATGAACATTTTGAAATAAATGGATTTAGAAGTAGTAAAATGAGTCCATTTTCCTGTCGAATTGATGAAGGTAAATACCAACTAGACGATCAAACATATACATTCAATAAATTCTTTTTAGGCGCGCATGCCATTCATGGACTTGTTTATGATGCTGAATTTTCCATCCTTTCTACCGAAGTGCAAGCCAATTATGTTCAGCTAGTTCTTTCATTTGAATATAAAGGAACTGATCCTGGATACCCCTTCCCTTATGACATCCAATTACAATGGACTTTGTATCCAGATAGTTTAATTGGGGTAAAGACAAGTATTATCAACAAGTCAAATAGAGTGATGCCCTTAATGGATGGTTGGCATCCCTACTTTACTTTAGGTGGTCAAGTAGATCAATACCAACTTGAATTTCAGTCAAGTGCTAAATTAGCAATGCGCAATGACATGATACCCACCGGGGAAATCATACAAGAAAATAGTTTTGAGAAAGGCTTAAAAATTGGAGATACTTTTTATGATGATTGCTATTTACTAAACCCTATCCAAAACAAGATTCAACTTAGCTACGAGGGCAAGTCAATTATTATTGCGCCTTTACACAATTATCCATATGTACAGCTCTATACGCCCGAGGATCGAAAAAGTATTACCATTGAAAATTTAAGTGGGGCACCAGATTGTTTTAATAATAAAATAGGGCTCCAAAAATTGGAACCCTATGGAGAAATTTATTTTGAAACAAGTTACCAATTTATAACGACATCAAAGCCGTAATACTAATTTCAACATTGACATTTCTAGGCAATGTTTTAACAGCCACGGTTTCACGTGCAGGAAAATCAGCATTGAAATAACTGCCATACACTTGATTCACAGCAGCAAACGAATCCATATTGCTTAAAAAAATACTGGTCTTAACAATATGATCAAAATTGATTTTAGCTTCATCTAATATGGCTTTAATATTCTCCATCACCTGTGTTGTTTCAGCTTCGATCGAAGATAAAACTAGCTCACCAGTAGCTGGATTAAAAGCAATTTGACCACTAGCAAATAAAAATCCGTTGGCAATAACAGCTTGACTATATGGACCAATAGGTGCAGGCACTTTGTTAGACTGAATGATTTGTTTAGACATATATTTAATTTTAGAATTGCAATTTCTATTTTTTTGAGCAAATCCAACCTATTTTTGTATTACAATTTTATGACTTGGCTAATATATTAATTATAGACACCGCTTTGGAAGAAGCCATTGTTGCATTGAGCAAGGATGGCAAGCTCGCCTGCGAACTTGCAAATAAGGAGACGCATAGTCACGCCAGTTTCATTCAAGTCGCAATAAGCAATGTATTAGCCGAACAAAAGATGGCAATCGGTGAACTAGATGCAATTGCTGTGACTTTAGGACCAGGAAGTTATACTGGATTAAGAGTTGGGTTAGCCACTGCGAAGGGCATTGCTTATACCTTACAAAAGCCATTAATAGGCTTATCCACCCTGAGCGCTTTGGCAAATGCTGCCATTCAACTAGCACCCAATACAATTGAGCCAACATTTCAAATTTTTGCAATGATAGATGCAAGAAGAATGGAAGTGTATGGAGCAGTCTATGATCCATCCTGTAAAGCAATAGTACAAGAACAAGCCATGATTCTAGACCAAACAAAATGGAACAGCTTGATCGATCGGCCAACCCTTTGTATTGGCAATGGACTGGCAAAAACAAAAGATTTCACAGCACCCCATCAGGTAAGTTACCTAGAGGGGCATTTTACAAGCCAAGTACTACTAGACATGGCACTTGCAAAATTGAAAGCAGCACAATTTGAGGATTTGGCCTATGTTGGTCCAAATTACCTTAAGGAAGTTTACATCATTCCAAGCAAATAATACATATTATTAAAATTTTATGTATTAAATATTCATTAACTTTGGACTGTAAAAAAAATTCATAACCCCCAATATGTAATTTGTCATGAATCAATCAGTATCATTCCTTCAATTAGACAATGGCGCCACACCATTAAAAGTGGATTTAAACCATAGCAAAAAAGCTGCTATGATTTTAAGAGCATTGAACCACAAACTTCGTCAACAAATTTTAAAATTAATTGACGAGCATCAAAAAATGACGGTAACAGAGATCTATGTAAAACTTAGATTAGAACAATCAGTTGCCTCACAACATTTAGCCATTTTAAGAAGAGCAGGTATTGTTGTTACTGTCCGCGAAGGAAAATTCATTTTTTATATGGTAGACTACAATCGTCTTGAACAAGTGAACCAATTTGTAGAACAATTAGTTGGTTAATATGGAGTTAAGCTTAGCTCAATTTTTACAATTATCTAAAGACGATTCGGTTCAAATCATTGATGCCAGAATAGCTACTGAATTTTTACAAGGTTATATTCCAGGATCAATACACATAGCACTAGACGAAATCAAAACATTGAATGCACTCAAAATAATAGAGCAAGATTGCCCTATCATTTTAGTGTGCGATCAAGGTACCGAAGAGATCCTACTAAAGCGTTTTGAACTACTAGGATATACCCAAGTGAAAGGTTATTTACAAGGTGGTTTTTCAACTTGGTCAGCAGCGGGAGAAAAAATTGATTTAATCATTGAAGTAGAAGTAGATGAACTCGCAATGGATATTCCATTCGACGAATACTTAATGATTTTAGACATTCGAACCGAAGAAGTCTATGACAAAGCCCATATCAAAGCCTCCATGAATCTCCCTTTAATTGAATTTAGTGACCCCGGTTCGATGTCCGAACTAGACGAGCATTTTAATATTTATATTATAGACGATTTAGGTAAACAGTTATTACTTGCAGCCTCCGTATTGAAAAAACAAGGTATACACAATATTAGAATAGTGCAGGATGGATGGGAGGCGGTAGAATTTTTAAAAAATAAATTCACCATTGTTGCTTCGCCAAAGAAAGATACTAATTCCGAAAGTTTTTTGGATAACTAATCCACTACTAAGTGACCATAAGTTGCTGCATCATAGGAATAGCGCCATCTACGGTGACTCCATAAATAATTGGCAGGGTCTTGTTTAATTTTATCTTCTAAGGTTTTTACAAATAGTGCAGTTAGTTGTCCATCTTTAAAATAATTAGGGGCAGTGGTCATGAGTTCATAATGCGAATGATAATGACCACGCTTAGTGCTATAAAAATGAACAAATACTTGAGCAGTATTATTCAATTTAGCACCTTTCTCTGGGCCTTTTACAAATGGCGTCAATTGTCCAAAAAAAGGAATCCAAAAAGCAGATTTAGGATTACCTGGATTTTGGTCTGCCGCTAGTGCCATTGCATATTTCCCGCTGCTAGCATATTGGTGGAATTGATTTTTAAAATTGGTGGTAGGAATCATGATACTCCCATATCTTTTGCGCATATCCAAAATCAAGCGATTAAAAAATCGATTACTTAATGGCATATAGACGCCTATAAATGGATATTTACCATATTTAGCAGCTCCCCAATTGGCAAATTCCCAATTGAAAAAATGTCCCGCCATGATTTGCACATTTTGCCCTGTAGCATATAAGTCATTCAGTACTTCCGCATTGGATGTGAATCGACTTTTAAAACTTGCATCAGACATTGAGATCAACTTAATGGTCTCAAAAAATGTGTCAGTGAATTTTTGGTAAAATTCTTTTGTTATTTGATTACGTTCTTGGATAGTCTTATTCGGAAATGCAATGGCTAAATTATGGTGTACTACATCCAGCCTATATTTTAAAATCTTTCTCAAAATAAAAGCTCCCCCATCACTTAATATATAAATAACAGGCCAAGGAATCAATGAAATCAAATAAAAAAGGGCATAAAAAATTGAATACATAAAATGATTATTTACTTGGCTCAATCCAAGCTTGGTGTTCTTTAAGTAATAAAATTAACTCATCTACTGCCACATTACTATCAATATTGCGTTTCATCACTTCTTTGCCTTTATATAAAGTAATCTTACCTACCCCACTTCCAACATAACCAAAATCAGCATCTGCCATTTCTCCAGGGCCATTCACAATACAACCCATAATGGCTATTTTCAAGCCTTTTAAATGATTGGTGACTGCTCTAATTTTTGCTGTTGTTTCTTGGAGCTCAAATAAAGTTCTTCCACAACTTGGACAAGAGATATATTCTGTTTTAGAAATTCTAGTTCTGGTTGCTTGTAAAATTCCAAATGCAGTTGTATTCAATAATTGTTCAATACTTGAATTATTAAAATAATTTCGACCAGATACATTAGATCCATTAACACTTGCATCATATGCGGCTTTACTCAAACCTAAACAAATCCCATCTCCAATACCTTCTAATAACAATGCGCCTGTCTCAATCGCAAAATGAATCAAGTGTTCATCTGTGGTTTGCCATTGGCTATCTGTCACTAAAATGACAGGTTGGCGAATATCTAATTGCATCAACTTGCAAGCCATTCTTCTCACGGCTTGCATGGCATTATTACATTGACTACTCAAACAAAAAACAACAGAGCCATCTTTTGCAATTTGTAATAATAATTCATCTGCAATAGGCGAAAGATCACTATAACAATCTATTTGTACAAAATTAAGTTGGGGATGTTTTGCATCTAAGGCGATAAAAGAAGCAGCATCGATGATTGGATGGTACTTTTCGGTATTGTTAGCAAGCGCACAAACAGCAGGACTTGCAACAATACTAAGTGTACCAGGTAAATTAAAGTCTAATGGAGTTTGTCCTATGAACACATAATCAGCAGCAGCATCCGAGATCGCCCATTTATCTGTGGCAGCATCATAGGTATAACCAATCGCTATTAAGTCTGTTGTTTTAATCGAAGATAAATGACTTAAATCTGCGATCACCACAGGCACTTGTTTGCCACCAATATTTTTAACAGCGGCTGTGTTGCGTCTTACATATTCAAATGGACTGTAAGGCAACTGTGTTAGTTCAGGCACCATAGCGGTGTTGATTTCTGACAACGCATTGTATCTTTTAACCAAGTCCAAACATACTGGAATCTCTAATTCTGGATCTTCTGTTAAACTTACTCTAATCGTATCGCCAATACCGTCTTCTAATAATGTTCCAATACCAATCGCACTTTTAATTCTTCCATCTTCTCCATCACCAGCTTCTGTTACACCTAAGTGCAATGGATATAATTCATTGAACTCTTGTTGCATTTGTTGGATTAGTAATCGATAGGCTTGCACCATCACTTGAGGATTACTTGATTTCATACTCAAAATAATTTGATGGTAATCCAAGCTTCTAGCAATTCTCAAAAATTCCATAGCGCTCTCTACCATCCCAATAGCTGTATCACCATATCGACTCATGATACGATCACTTAATGAGCCATGGTTGGTCCCAATACGCATTGCAGTGCCGTGTTCTTTACAAATAAGCACAAGTGGCGTAAATCTTTCTCTAATGCGTTCAATTTCTTCTAGATATTCCGCATCAGTATAATCAATTTGTTCAAATTTCTTTTTGTCTACATAATTACCTGGGTTCACTCTTACTTTTTCTACAATTCTTGCAGCAATTTCTGCTGCATTAGGTGTAAAGTGAATGTCTGCAACCAGTGGTGTCGAGTATCCTTTAGAATGAAGGATGGCTTTAATATTCGCTAAATTTTCTGCTTCTTTTTTACTTGGCGCGGTCACACGAACCAATTCTGCACCAGCTTCAATGCATCGAATGATTTGTGCTACCGTTGCATCTGTATCCATTGTATCCGTGGTGGTCATGGTTTGAACACGAACAGGATTGCCTCCACCAATAATTAAATTACCTACTTTAACAGATCTTGTTTGGATGCGCTTATAAGATGTCAATGATTCAGAATAGTATTGCATAAAACTTGCTTGTAAATAATGAATAGTGATTTATCGTACGCCTTTAAAGAATCCTTCTTTAAGCAATATAGCTTTTAGTAAGTTAATATTTCTGTTTTTAAGGTCCTTGCCATCGGTTGCACTAGTATGCAAGACAAAGAAATAAGGATGTAAATTTTCTTCCACATACCCAATCACCCAAGCCTGATTGCCAAGTGCAGTATCTGTAGCTACTAAATAACTTAATTGATAATTTGAGTTTTGCTCTTTTAAAATCATTTTTCTAAAAAGCTCTTGGCTTCGTTTTTGAAAAGGCAAACCTTTAAAATACAATCTTTTGATAAAGCCAAGTTGTTCATCTGCGGTAATCAATAAGGATTCATCCTTCCAAAAACCATCCATATTCGCACTCACTATACCTTTGCCATAATGAATAGAATCAATTTCTTGTAAGATAGTAGTTCTACCAATTTGTTTTATCAACTGCTGATAAAAAGCAGTAGAGTCTAGCGATACCCAAGTATTGGTATCCGCATTAAGTTGACCTTGATCAAAACCAATTAAAACTGGCAATGCAAAAAAAGTATTCAATGGCGCATACCCACTATCCTTGTAAGCGGATAAATTAAATACAGTAAATGCTTCACTACTATTTTCCATCAAAGCAAAACTTCCCTTCATACCAGCGCTATCGATCTGTTGACCAATCGTCGAACTGATTTTTACATTATTGGGTGTGCAAGCAAATGCGCTTACAACTAGAAGGATGACTACAAAAATCTTTTGCATAATAAAAATTGAAAAGGCTATGAAACAAAATACACTCCACAATTAGATGTGAAGTGTATTATATTGTAAATGATGTATTACAAATATTATTGTATACCCAATAACTCCACTTCAAAAATCAAAGTAGAACCTGGTCCAATCACTGGTCCAGCAGAACGTTCACCATAAGCCAATTCAGAAGGAATGAATAATTTCCATTTACTTCCAACAGTCATTAACTGCAAGGCTTCCTGCCAACCTTTAATCACACCATTTAACGGGAAACTAATTGGTTCACCTCTTTGCACTGAACTGTCAAATATTTCACCATTGATTAAAGTGCCATGGTAATGACATTTAACGGTGTTCTTTAAAGTAGGCTTAGCGGTATCTGTACCAGCAACCATTACTTCATATTGTAAGCCATTGCTTAAACGAACCACACCTGGTCTTTTTGCGTTTTCTGCTAAAAATGCCGCGCCTGTTGCACGATTGATAGCGATTTTTTCTGTACTCATTTTATCTTGGTAGTTTTTAATACATAAATCAATTAAGCTATCTGGAATAGCTGATTTGGCAATTATTCCAGCCTGCATACCTTTTTTGAATAAATCAAAATTCACATCTTGCAAGCCCTGCCCTTTTAAACTTTGTGCAATTCTATATCCCAATGCGTAAGAAGCACTATCTTTTGTTGTTTTAATAAACTGTGCAGCCGTGTAAGTAACTGCAATTTTTGATTTTGTAACTGGCGTTACTTTTGCAGTAGTTGCTTTTTTAACTTCAGTAGCTGGCTTCACAGGCACTGCTTGTTTAGTTTGTGCCCAGCTTGTTACGGATATAGTAGTTGCTAAGGCTAAAAATATTGTTTTTTTCATCTTGAGGATATTCATATTTAGAGCCCAAAAATACATCAGAATCGCCTTATAATGCCAATAAATCCTGAATTTTGTACCATATTTTGGACTATTTAACACATATTTGATGGAAGTACTAACTTTGTAAAAATCTTCATTATGAATAAATCAATCAAAACAAGCTTTGGCTTGATGGCATTTTGTGGTAGTATTTTTTTAATGGCTTGTGGTAACGAAACGGCAAGTTCAACCACAACGATGGATAGCACAGTAACTCTTGCTGCAGAGGATTCAGTAATCAGCTACGATATCAGCTTAGTGAACAATAAAAAAGATCCAACATGTGGCATGCCAGTGACTGCGGGCATTAGCGACACTGCACATTATGACAATAAGGTATTAGGATTTTGCTCAGCAGGATGTAAGGAAGAATTCTTAAAAAATCCAAAAGCAAATATTGCAGCGGCAGAAATGAAATAATCGCTACTGCTTCAAAATTTAAAATGCCCCATATGATTCATTTGGGGCAATTTAATTATAATTAGTTCTAGTTAACTAAACAAGTAATTGATATCGTCTTTGGTCAAGGACTTCATAAATCCATCTTCGTCCGAGATCAATTCTTTTGCAAGGGATCTTTTTCGATCCTGTAGTTTCAATATTTTATCTTCCACTGTATCATTACAGATCATACGATAAGCAAAAATATTTTTAGTTTGTCCTATACGGTGCGTTCTGTCAATGGCTTGTTGCTCTACCGCTGGATTCCACCAAGGATCTACAATATACACATAGTCTGCAGCAGTTAAGTTAAGACCCACCCCACCTGCTTTTAAAGAGATTAGGAAAACGCGACAATTAGGATCATTTTGGAAACGCTCAATCGCTTTTTCTCTTTCTTGAATCGTACTACTTCCATCAAAATATTCATGATCAATGCCCAGCTTAGTTAACGACTCTCTTATCAAACCTAGCATACCCAAGAATTGAGAAAAAACCAAGGCCTTATGTTCTCCAATATTTTCTGCAATCTCACGTGTTAATTCTTCCAATTTAACCGACTCGTTTGGATAAGATTCATCTTTAATAATCGCTGGACTATCACATATTTGACGCAATTTCATTAAGCCTTGTAGGATAGATAATTGTGCTTTTTGTACACCTTTCTCTTCCACCAGACCCATTAATTTATCTCGATAATCATTTCTGTATGCTTCGTAGATTTTACGTTGTGCCGCACCCATTTCACAGTATAATACCATCTCTTGCTTTTCTGGTAAATCCTTTGCCACTTGCTCTTTGGTTCTTCTTAGGATAAATGGGAAAACAAATTTACGAAGATGTTCTTTTTGTTCTTTCTCATCAAACTTGTCAATAGGCATCGAAAAATTATGCTTAAAATATTCCACCGATCCCAACATACCAGGATTTAAGAAATTCATTTGTGCATAGATATCGAAGGTATTGTTCTGTAATGGTGTACCACTTAAACAAAGTTTATTACCAGCATTTAATAAGCAGGCAGCTTTAGTCACTTTACTGGTTGGATTTTTGATGGCTTGACTTTCATCCAAAATCACATAATCAAATTGTACTTCAACAAAGTTCTTAATATCACTTCTTAAAGTTCCATAAGTGGTGATGATTACTTCTACAGAACCATCTGTTAATTTTGCTTTATTTCTTGTACCACCATGGTGAATCATATAACTCAAACTTGGTGTAAATTTCTTTAATTCATTTTGCCAGTTAAACAACAAAGTAGTTGGACATACCACCAAAGCCAAGAGCTTACCTTGTTTTTCTTTTAAATGTTGTAAGAAAGATAAGGTTTGAATGGTCTTACCCAATCCCATATCATCTGCTAAGATTCCACCCCAGCCTACATCATGTAAATAATTTAACCATTGGAATCCACTTGCCTGATAAGGTCGTAAAATAGGATCTAAATGCGCTGGAGGCTTTACATCAGCAATGGTATAATGTTCCCTAATTTTTTCAAATTTACCTTCTAGCTGGAAAATTAGTTCTTCCTCATCTCTTTGTTGGTACAATTCATCTAAAACAGAGAAATGGTATTTGCTCAATTTTAAATTATCAGCCTTGCCTTCACCCACTTTAAACAACAACGCATATTTATTTAGCCATTGTTCTGGTAAAACGCCTAAGCTACCATCTTTTAAAGGCACAAACTGTTGCTTATTCATCAACATCGTTTTGATGTCTTGTATACTTACTTTTTGTTCACCAAATGAAATTTCCACTTTAGCATCAAACCAATCCGTATTGCTACTAATGTATAATCGAGTGGTTGGCTTAGCGGTATTGAATTTAAATTGCTTCAATTGCTCTGTGCCAAATAATGGAATTTGTTTTTCCTTTAGTGTATCAATGAATAAGAAGAACCAATTATTTTTTAATACTTCTGAACCTTTTAATGCCAATACATTGCCCTCGTTTGGTCTAATAAATCCTGAATGCAATTGCTCTATAATGCCCACCAATTGACGCTCTGCAGCTAAATCACGTTCCAAAATCATGAGCTTATCGCCAAGCTGTTGAATCACAGATGGTCCATCTTCTTTTTGTACCACAATATCTTGGTAAACAAACAGTGGTTCAAAAAATAGATAATCTCCATTTTCTTTCAATAGAATTTGTAATTGCGGCTTCACACCTTTTACTTTTTCCTGAGATACATGCTCTAATGCAACTACATAGTTTTTAGATAAAGGCAATACAGTTGTCTGTAAATAATTAGGCCAATCTTTTGCAGGCACTTTTTGATGTCCATTTGGTAAAAATTGTTCTACCCAATTTAGATCAGCCCTATTTTTCCAATAAAAAAACTGCTGTGCTTGTTGGAATACAAAATAAGACTTTGCATGGTTATCTACTAAATCAACAGGTCCTGATGGCAATAAAACCTGCGCATGGACAACATAATCTTCACCATCTTTCTCTACTTTAAAACTTGGCTGAACTGGATGAAAAATCAAATCCAATTTTACCAAATTCGCTGTAGTAAAAATTTTATTATGCCCTACGAAAAAAGTAAATGGATGTTCTGATAAATCACGCCACAGTTTTTCCATTTTAGGATGCAAGTACTCTTGCATCAATTCCTTTGTCTCATCGGGTAAACTCGCTTCATCGGCATGTACAATTGTATCCCAGATACCTTGAAAAGGTGAATTCTTATTCAAGTACTTACTCATTTCTACCGGTTGTAATTTTCTGACTGATTGCAATAAGATTTTGTCATCCTCATGCATATCATAGGGTGTGACAAATTTTAAAATATCAATCTTTTCTACCTTACTTACAAATTCCGTTTCTAGTTCATTGGTCTCACCTCTTACCACATGAAAAGACACATAAGGATAATTATGCGCGTCTTCTTGAATAACTAATCCATAACGTTGTATGGTTTTTTGTGCACCATTCAATGTGGTGTCATCTATATCGGAGCTGTCCACTTTTTTATTAGGCAGCGTGAAGCGATGCAGTTCTATTGGAGGCGCTTTGGTAACTGCTTCTCCACCATTTACTCTCTGGATACTTGAATCAATTACTTTTAGAAAAGGTTTGCCATCATGGTAGGTGAATTCAAATTTGTCAGTGATGTCATCAGCAAGGCTATAGCCATATAAAGCCAATAACTTATTTTTTTCTCTATCCCAGTTTCGAATGGTTTCAAAATAATCTGCCCCCTTTAATTGAAATAGTTGCAATAATAAGATTGTCTTATGAATACATAAAGCATAAGCAGTCTCTGACAAACAGTCACAAGAAGTATCAAAATAACGTTCTTCGTTTTTTTGAATAATTAAATGATACGTCTTACCATTCATATCTAACTCTGCGACAACTTTTTCATTTTCACTTGAGAGAATATGTGGACGAATTGTTTTTAATGTTTGTTCAGCTTGATCAAAGGTATCAGCAGAACAAAGCATTTTGATCGATTTTAAATCGATGGCTTTTGTTCTAAGTAAAGTATGGGTTGTCTTATAAGAAGCAGCTTGGTATTCTAGTTGATTCTTATCCATTAAATCTTGTATGAAAAATAAAGCAGCTGCTTTATGTCTACAAACTTCAGATAAATTATAAGGACAACCACATCTTAAAGACAAGGTGGCTGCAGATGTAAAATTCTCAATGGTTACTTTGTAATAAGTTGAATACCCATCGTCTTTCACGCGACAATGAATGTTGCCAATCATTGGATCGAATTTGACTAATTCGATATTTTTTAATGCAAAAATGCGTTTACCACGACGTATCACTTCTTCAGTGCCGTAACTATAAATATGTTTAACAAGATAGGGTAGTGCCATAATTAAAAATGCAAATTACCCTCTCCAAAAAGGGCAATTTGCAAATGTACAACTTCTTGGGCTATTTTAAGGAAAAACTAACCATGGTTTACCAAGGCGCCACTTTTGAAAATAGGTAAAGAAGGGGCAATATCCTTGGTCACACAATATAACATGTCGTCTTCTAAGCCATAGGCAGCCAATCGATGCCAGTGGGTCACCGTTTTAATATATTCAGATAAATTAGCCTTGTTTTGATTGTACAGTTGATTGGCCATAAAACTGCTGTCGCAATGAATGGTAAAATGGTCCTTAATTTCCTCAATCACAGCACCCGCAAACAACGCATCTTCTATATTAAAACGGTTCTTCCATCCAGAGCAACCCAAAATAACTGGTGCATTTTGTGCTTTCAAAAATTCCACTACTTTAGAGAAATTTGGAAAAGACCCAGTGATGATGTCTTTTGCTCCTTGATTCAATGCCATATGCAACAACTTAGTGCCATTAGTCGTTGTAATCACTAAGGTTTTATTTTCTATAAATGACCTAGGATACTCAGAAGGAGAATTACCATAGGCTAGACCAGGAATAATTTTTCCATCACGTTCTCCCGCAGTAATCCCACCAGTTTGTTTTCCCATCTCGATACAATGCTCTGCAGAATCCACTGGAATAATTTTTGAAGCCCCATTGAACAAAGCAGTCGCCATAGTAGATGTCGCTCTAAAGACATCAATGATCACTACAATACTATCTTTTATCTCATATAGTTCTAATAAAGAAGGTGTAAGGATTGTATGTAGAGTTGGTTTCAATGTATCGTTTGTTTGCATAGCGGCAAAGATACAAATTGTAACGATTTATTCTGTCTCTTTTGTGCTTTTTTGCTTACTCAATAAGAGGATTTCATTCAATACAATTTCTGACACTGTTCTTTTTACATCTTGCTTATCCGTATAAGTATTGTTCACTAAACGGCCTTCTATGGCAAGTTCTTGGCCTTTTAGTAAATTTTTTTCGGCATAGTCTGCAAGTTTGGACCATGCGACTAAATTAAACCACTGGGTGTCATCCTGCCACTCCCCTTCTGCATTTTTAAATCCATCATTGACTGCCAAACTTAATTGAGCTAGCTTTTTGTTTTCGTCAAATACTTTGATTTCAGGATTGGCACCTAAATGTCCAATCAACTGTACCTTGTTTTTCATTCCTTTCATAACGTTAAATTTATTTGATTTCAAAAATGCAACTTAAGTACAGTTTATTTTCAAGTATTTACCGCATCAAAAAAGGGGGCGAATTGCCCCCTTTATAATTATTGTAATTATCCAATCATCAAATTATTCCAATGATTTAAATTCCCCCTTATATTTAATTTCATTTAAAAGGAAACTTAACCACTTTCGCTTTCACTAATGTATTTCTAATGTCAATATAGATCTCTGAATCAACTGCAGCATGGGCTGTAGCCACATAACCTAAGCCAACTGCCTTGCCTAAGCTAGGTGCCTGTGTTCCAGATGTCACGATACCTATTGATTCTCCTGCAGCGTTTTTAATCACATAATCATGTCTTGGAATACCACGATCTATCATTTCAAATCCAACTAATTTTTTTGTGACACCAGCTGCTTTTTGTGCTGCTAAATTTTCGGAGTTGGTAAATGCTTTTGTAAATTTTGTTATCCATCCTAATCCAGCTTCTAATGGACTTGTGGTATCATTGATATCATTTCCGTATAAACAGAATCCCATTTCTAATCTTAATGTATCTCTTGCGCCTAATCCAATTGGCTTTAATCCAAATGTAGCACCTGCTTCAAATAATGCATCCCAAACTTTGTTGGCATTGTCATTCACGTTTTCAAAATAAATTTCTACACCGCCCGATCCTGTATAACCTGTTGCACTAATCAATACATTGTCAATACCCAATAAATCGCCTTTTACAAAACTATAATAAGGCAGATTCAATACATCCATCTTGGTCATCGTTTGCACAATCTTAGTCGCATTGGGTCCTTGTACAGCCAATAGTGCAGTCTTAGCACTAATATTATGCATCTCTACCCCTTTGGTATTGTAGCTACTAATCCAGTTCCAATCTTTTTCGATATTGGATGCATTCACAACTAACATATATACTTTGTTCTTTTCTACACAATAAACCAACAAGTCGTCTACTATACCACCTGTAGTGTTTGGCAAGCAACTATACTGCGCTTTACCATCTTCTAATACGGATGCATCATTGCTTGTTACACGCTGGATTAAATCCAATGCATTTTCTCCTTTTAATACAAACTCACCCATATGACTCACATCAAAAACACCTGCGCTATTTCTTACAGCGGCATGTTCATCATTGATACCTGTATAACTAATCGGCATATTGTAGCCTGCAAACGGCGCCATTTTTGCACCCAATGCAAGATGCTTATGGGTAAATGGGGTATTTAGTATTTCACTCATCTTGAATAAATTTGGACAAAGTTAACTAATAAATACAAACGCCCTTCTTTCTAGAAGGGCGTTTTATCTTCACCAAATCAACAAAAAATCATTTTAATAAGTAAAGCGTTGAACCAATAAGTGCAACTCCTCCGCTTTTTTAGCAACAGCCGCCACCTTGCTTAAACCAGTGGGTGGCTGAATAGCTATTTGCTGCTTTTTTTTGATATCAGATGGGTTTTGTTTAACCCCATTCTTTTCGGCTTTCTTTTCTTCTAAAGCACGGTCAATTTTTTCTAATTCTTGGATTTTTTGTGCCCTTGTTTTTTCCAAATTTTGTTCTAAATCTTCTCTGTCTTTTTTCAATTTTTGTAATTGTTCTTCCTTCTCATCAATGGATTCATTTTCATCATTGTCATCATCAGCGTTATTAGCGTTATCAAAATCAGATTTGATCTTTTCTAAACCATCCACAGTCATCCTATACTCCACCCCTCTATCATAAGAGAAAGATTCGCTGTCCCAATTTTCATTCCATTCGTCTACCCAAGTATCATCACCAAATTCATTGATAGTTTCTGTTCGAATACCACGATGATTCATGTTGATCGTAGTTTGCGACCAACCTTTATTGGTAATCTTGAATCGTTTTCCAATAGGCACAGCAATGGTCATGATCACATGCTGATTTCTGAATTTATCTTTATCAGTGATCGCAATACCCCTATCTAAGAATAAGCTGCTATCCTGTTGCATTACAGAGAAATTGATTTTTTCTGCAAGTAAATTGGCTTCGCTAATGGACTTGCCATTACTCATGGTCACATATTTAATATCAAAACTATCTGTCTTAGACTGCACAATTCTGATTTTCAAATTACGTACACGCACCGTATCATCATTATATACTTGGAATGGCTCGATGTTGAACCATCTTTGTTCGTAGTATTTCATTTTTGGAGAAGCAGTCACTTCTAAATACTCCACAGCTGGATTTACTAAAGCAATACTTTTTTCATTAGGTTGATTATGCTTAGAAAAACTATTGCCTAAACTGCTAAAGAAATAAAATAAACAAACCCAACCAAGCACCCATAAGGCAATAAAACTAGACCTCACCCAAATATTGGAATTTTTGAATCCTGCAATTTTTCGGATGATCGCAGTAACAATACCAATCACTGGTACCCATATAAAAAATAAAATGGTACCAATAAATGCCCAAGATTGCAAACCATCTTCTAAAATGAATTTCTTCAATGGCAATAAACCAGTGGTTGCTACTCCAACACCAAATAAAGCAGCAAGTATTGAAATTGTAATGATACCAAGGATAAAGTATACAAATGCTTTCATCAAAATGGTAATGGTTCTTCCAATGAAATGTAAAAAGCCCTTTCTCTGATCTAAACCGCCAGTATCGCTATTCGTAGTGTTAGTGGCAGCGTTAGTTGTATTGGTGTTTTCTGCAGAAGATGTTTGTTTTTTCTCAAAAGGACCACCCCATGATTGAGCTCTCTTACTAAATCCTTCCATATCTGTTTGAATCGTGTTCTTGATACTATTGATATCCACCTTTTCACCAACCATTTCTAATTTATCTGCACTTGTTCTAGCTTCAGGAATAACCAACCATAGAACGATGTATACAAAAATGGCACCTGGCATAAAGGTCACATCAAAAAAGTTATTGAAATCGTCAAAGTCCCAAAATTGAAATAAATGAAAATGATTCCAATTAAAAATTAATAAAATAGTAGGTAATAAAAATAAGACTCGAATGATACCGACTTTCACCCCAAAGTATTTAGACATCCCTGCACAAACTCCACCAATGACTTTTTTGTCAAGATCTCTAAATAATCTTTTGCGAGCACCCCCCACTTCTTTTACAGACGTACTTGGTACCGCGATCCATAATAATAAGTAAGCAAAAAATGAGATGCCAAAAAGCAGGATCCACAAAATTCGAATAATGATTGGATCCAAGTTTAAATAATTGGCAATACCAGCACAAACACCTCCTAAGACTTTGTTCTGCTCGTCTCGGTACAATCTTTTTTGATAAGTTTGACCACTAGCAGTTTGAGTATCAGATTGCGCTTGATTGGAGCCAGCATTCGCATTTGTATTGGCTTCAAAGCCATCCTGTGCTTCAAAATCTGCAGGACGACCAATACTTGTAATGATTAAATCAATGTCCTCCTCTGAAATACATACGGCACCTTTTTTTAAACGGTCTTCACATAATTCAGCCACACGACATTCAATGTCATTGATAATTTCGTCCTTACCTTCTTCTAGATCGAAATAGGTTCTTAGACTTTCTATATATTGTTTCAAATTTTCATAAGCCAATTCTTCGATAGGAAGAATGCGGCCTTGGAAATTGATATTAATTACTTTCTTCATTGTCATATATTTATTGAGCAGCATCTGCTTGGTGAACAATTGGGTTTGCTTTTGGAGTGATAATGGTATCGACCGATGTCGTCATTTCATTCCAAGTTTTTTGTAAGACCTCATAAGCTTTTTGACCTTCCTCCGTCATCACAAAATATTTTCTTGGCGGGCCACTGATACTTTCTACCCAACGATAATTGAGCAAGCCCGCATTTTTTAATCTTGTTAAAAGTGGGTACAATGTACCTTCTAGAATATGCAGATTGGCCGCTTTCATTTGCTCAACAATATCACTCGGATAAACCTCCCCTTGTTGAATGATGGACAATATGCAAAACTCCAAAACGCCCTTGCGCATCTGACTTTGTGTGTTTTGAATATCCATAATTTTAATTTATTCTGCAAAGCTAAGGATAATTAAGGTACTATGCATCACATAGTACCAAGTTTTTAAAGGTACTGTAAAAATAAAAACGCTAAATAGCTGATAATCAGTATTTAGCGTTTTAAATAAATTTATAAACCGGCCTTAATAAGAGATAATTGGTTTTTAATAGGGATGAAAAACTTTACATTCTTTTAAAATAAGCGCTATTAATACACCACTAATTCATAAAAATCTTCGGGTTGTAGGTATTGATTGGCCAATTTTTGCAAGTCTTCCGGCTGGATCGAACGTACCGTTTCTATGGTTTTATTGAAATAAGCGATGTCCAAATCGTTCAACAAATAAGTCTTCCATCGATTCATGATTTGGAAGGGTCCGTCTAAATCCCCCAATAAAGCACCTAACATATAATTCTTCACCAATTTCAACTCGGCCTCATCTATCTTTTCATTTCTCAATATGGCCATCTCCTTATACACTTCCTCAATGGTTGCACCGCAGACATCTTTTCCTGCATCGGTACTAATCATCCATGCGCATTCTTGCACATGATTCTGTAAATAACTATGTATGCCGTAAGTGTATCCTTTGTCTTCTCTGATATTGCGCATCAACCTTGATCCAAAAAATCCGCCTAATACATTATTCAACACTTGTGTTCCAGGAAAATCTGGATGGTGTCGATTGGGGAATCTTCTTGCCATTCTTATGGACCCTTGCACCGAACTGGCATCATTTACAATCGAATATTTTTTTGTTGCAGCAGAAATAATTGGATGCTCATAACTTGGCAATGCTTTTTGATTCAATGGCAAAGCACCAATGTATTTATTCATTAAGCTTTGCATGTTTTTAGGAAACTTGCCGGCCATGAATACTACGGCTTTACCATGTTTGTAAAAGCGATCATAAAATTGTACTAGATCTTCACGCGTAAGATTATTGAATGAAGCTTCTGTAGAATAAGTGCCGTAAGGATGGTTGATGCCGAACAAATATTCATCGATTAATCTATTGGCAATAAAATCACTCTTCTTTAAATTCAATGTCAATCTTTGTAGTTGATTTTGTTGGTAGATCTTTAATTCTTCTTCCGAAAAATTAGACTCTGTCACCAATTCACTCACTACAGGTAAGAGTGCTTCAAAATGTTTTGAGAGTGTATGTAAATTAATGGTCGCTGTTTCATTGTAGCAAGTTCTGTTCACGTAAGCTCCATAAAATTCAAAATGGTCATTTAATTCAAAGGCTGTTTTTTGATGTGTGCCATTTTTTAATAAAAAATTAGTGGCTGCTGCCACCCAATTTTTTTCTTCATAGCAATTGCCTGCGAAAAAAACTAAGTCCATCATCATCACTTCCTCTGCACCTCCTTGGTAACTATATACTTCTACCCCATTGTCTAATGTAAAATGCTGGTATGGTTTTAATTGAATATCAAAATCAACGGCATCCTTGATCAACGGCGCTTTTATTCTGTCTAATGCCATGTTTTAATTTTTACTGTAATAATATAATGTGCTTCTATTGCAATCTTGGAAGATAGCATTGGCAGTCGCTTGTATTCTTTCTGGTGTGATGGCTTGATACTTCTGTAATTCTTGATTCATCATTTCTGCGTCGCCTAATAATTCATAAAAAGCCAAACTATGTGCACGATTCATGATACTCATATCTTCAAAACAAATAATACTTTCTGTTTTATTAATCACTTTTTGTACTTCTTTTTGAGGCAGTAGTTCTTGTTTGATTTTCTCTACTTCTTCTAACACGGCTTTTTCTGCTACTGACATACTCACACCTTTGACCAATTTACCTTCAATCACCAATAAGCCTGGATCTACTGTGCCAAAATGATAGCAATCTATGGAAGAAAATAATTGTTTCACTTTAATCAATTGTTCATACAATCTTGCAGAAGCGCCTCCTCCTAATACTTCGGTAATCAAATCTGTCTCATGGTATCCTGCATCAAACCTTCCTCCCATATGCCATGTCATCATCAACATATCCATTGGTACATCTGCATGCACTTCTAATGACCTCATTTTTTCTTGCACTGGTTCCATAGGTAGATTTCTATGATAAGCTTCGCCTGCAGGAATTGGACCAAACCATTTTTCTGCCAATACTTTTACTTGTTCAGTTGTTGTATTTCCAGTCACTACAAGGATGGCATTATTGGGTCTGTAAAATTTAAAGAAGAAATCTTTTACGTCTTGCATCTTCGCATTTTCCACATGGGATAACTCTGCCCCAATCGTCATCCATCTATAAGGATGATTGGTGTATGCCAGTGCACGCATTTTATGCCATGCATCACCATAAGGTTTATTGATATAGTGTTCTTTGAATTCTTCGCAAACTACTTTTCTTTGCACTTCTAAACTCTTCTCACTAAATGCAAGTGATAACATACGATCGCTCTCTAACCAAAATGCAGTTTCTATATTTTCGGCAGGTATTTGACAATAATAATTGGTCAAGTCATTGGTGGTATAGGCATTGTTTTCTCCGCCTGCTCTTTGTAAAGGTTCGTCATAAACAGGAATGTTCACGCTGCCCCCAAACATCAAGTGTTCAAAAAGGTGTGCGAACCCAGTCTGTGCTGGATTTTCATCCTTGGAGCCTATATTGTAAAGTACATTCACCACCGCCATAGGCGTACTCGTATCTTGATGTACCAGCACCTTCAATCCATTGGCTAATTGAAATTTTTCAAATTGTATCATAAGGACCACAAAAATAAGCTTAAAACCTACAACCATTTGACGTAAAGGTTGTTTAATTAGTAACTTCGCACCATTAATTGAAAATTATGCAATTAGAGCAACTTTATCAGAAAGCACTGAATTTTGAGTACTTAACTAAGGAAGAGGGGATGTTCCTTTTCGAGCATGCCCCTTTGGCCGAATTAAGCTATGTGGCAGATACCCTAAGAAAAAAACAAGTACCCCATGGTAAAGTGACTTGGCAGATTGACCGTAATTTGAATACGACCAATGTATGTATCGCCAATTGTAAATTTTGTAATTTTTACCGCATCCCTGGACATCCAGAATCCTATATCACCGATATGGACACTTATCGTGTGAAAATTAAGGAAACCATTGCTTGGGGTGGAGACCAATTATTATTACAAGGTGGGCACCATCCAGAACTTGGCTTAGATTTTTATGCCAACTTATTTAAACAAATTAAAGCTGAATTTCCAGATATTAAATTGCACACACTTGGGCCCCCAGAGATTGCGCATATTGCTAAAATCGGTGGGCATACCCATACCCATGTATTAAAAACTTTGCAGGAAGCTGGCATGAATTCCTTGCCAGGAGCGGGTGCTGAGATTTTAGTGGACAGGGTAAGAAAATTAGTGTCCAATGGAAAATGTGGTGCGCAAGAATGGTTGGATGTCATGGCTGCAGCGCATCAACTGAATATCACTTCAAGTGCGACCATGATGTTTGGACACGTGGAGACTTTGGAAGAAAGATTCATCCACTTAATTAAAATTAGAGAAGTTCAGGACATGAAACCTGAAGGTGCCAACGGATTTTTAGCGTTTATTCCATGGACCTTCCAAGACGTAGATACTTTATTGACTAAGATTAGAGGGGTACATAATTTAACCACGACCGAAGAGTATATCCGCATGATAGCGATCAGTCGTATCATGTTGCCTAATATTAAAAATATTCAAGCAAGCTGGCTGACTGTAGGTAAAGCAACCGCTCAGGTTTGTTTAGAAGCAGGTGCCAATGATTTTGGTAGCATTATGCTAGAGGAAAACGTGGTAAGTGCTGCAGGTGCGCCTCATAGATTTACCTATAAGAGTATTCAAGAAGCCATTAAAGAAGCTGGATTTGAGCCTCAATTAAGGAATCAGCATTACGAATGGCGTGAACTTCCACAGGATATCCAGGAGCAGGTCATTGATTATTAGCAGCTAAAAAATAGCCATTTCACTGTAACTTTTTACCTTTGCGGACGTTTAACCTAACAAACAAGGACTAAACCAAAGCGATGACGGATAAAGAGTACAATGATTGTGTAGATAATTTCGCCGACGGTGTGTATCGATTTATTGTAAAAAATATTCGACATACCGAAGATGCACAGGATATTGTCCAATCCGCTTTTGAAAAATTATGGGTGAATCGAGTGCAAGTACTGCCAGAAAAAGCAAAATCTTATTTATATACGGTAGCCTATCATCAAATGATTGACCATATTCGTAAATCCAATAAAATGCCTTTGGCAGAAGAAAGTTTAATCCCCCATCAACCAATCAATCAAGAACAAGCCGAACTCAAACAGCTTTTAATGCGTGCAGTGAATCAATTAAATCCTACACAAAAAAGCCTGGTTTTATTGAAAGATTATGAAGGCTATAGCTACCAGGAGATAGCAGAAATCATGAACTTATCAGACAGTCAAGTAAAAGTATATTTACATAGGGCTAGATTGATTTTAAAAAACAAATTATCGGCTTACGCGCCAACCACATCATAATGCAATTGAACGAATCTACATATGAAACCATTTTCTTGTTGTACATCGACAATGAGTTAAGCCCCAAAGAAAAATTGGAGGTAGAGGATTTTATTGCAGCCAATCCAAGCTATGCATTAGAAATGGATGCACTTAAAGCAACTGTTCTTAGTACAGAAAATATACCATATACATTTAAGGAAAATCTAAAAAAGCTTGAGCAAGAACCAAGTCTAGAGCTATTAGATCAAGAGTGGAATGCAACTTATACTACTATCTTAAAAGAAGAGATACAGGCAATTCCAGGATTGTCTACTTCTTTTAAAAATGCTTTGAAAAAGGAAACTGCTTCGGAAGGCATCTTGATTAAGCCATTTGGATTCAATCAAAACAAATTCACTTATGCGGCTATTGCTGCTTGTTTGATGGTTTTTATTGGATACCAGCAATTGACGAAAACTTCCGTATCAAATTCACAAGCGTCGAATGGTCTTGCAAGCAATTCAAATACTTTAATAGTTCCTAATAAGTCAACAGCGTCTACAGCGTCAGATGCAACTGTTGTCAGTAATTCAAGCCAACCCGCAAACAATACTGAACCTGTTGTAACAAAAAACCAATCAGCAACGATAAAATTGCAAGCATCAAAATATAGTATCAAAAGAAGGTCCTATAATTTTCATAATACGTCTACCGCAATCGCTGAAACCACTCGTAACAATGGCAACTTGAACAACCAAGCTATTATCACAAAATTGCCGAGCAGCTATAATAATCCAATGGCCATTGATGCTGTACCAACTGAAACTAATTCGATTGAAGTAGACACTGAAACTACAATAGACGAAAAAGCATCAAGAAGTTACGAAGTCATTGATACAGAAGATCCAAACAGAACAATATTCATCGCCAATTTCGAAATTGATGGTGCTGCCTTTAGAGGTATTACAAGAAGAGTTTCAGCTTTACTAAAAAGAAATAAATCAGAAAAAGAAAAATAGATATGAAAAAAACATTTTTACAATTATCATTATGCCTTTTAATAGGCTTTAGCCTTCCAGTTTTGGCACAAAATGATAGTTCAAGAACTAGTACTAAAGTAAAAGTATTATCAGATAGTATTCAAATTGAAAGTGATACGATTACAATTGGCAATATGCTAATTGTAAAAAAGCAGGGCGAACAAAATTACAATTACAATAAATCGAGAAACAGTATCGCTATTGGCAATGTAGTTGTATTAAAAAAACAAGGTGACAATGATTATACATACAATAGAAAAATAAGGAAGCCTTATGGCACTAGTATTAATATCACCGATGGAAAAATAACAAAAGATACTTTCTTAACGGTGAATGATGATACCGTTAGATTAGGTAGATTACGTATTATTAAATCACAAGATAGTAACTACAAAAAAGATTGGGAATCAATGATTGAAGAGGGGGACTTTGATAATACCAAAATCACTATTAATCGCGCGCCTAAAAAATTGAAGGATATCGAAACCAATTGGTGGATCTTTGATCTTGGTTTTACAAATTTTGTTGACAAAAGTCCTAATTTAATGTGGCTTGCAGCAAATCCAAATGCTTTACCTTATGGCCCAGGGCCAGTGATGTCTCCAGAAAATTTTACATTAAATAATAAAAAATCAACCAATGTTAATATTTGGATAGTGACGCAAAAATTAAACCTATACCAACATAAAATTAATTTGAAATATGGTTTGGGTGTAGAAATGTTCAATTTTAGATTCGATAAACCTATCAGTTTTAGAGAAGACATTGCGACCAATATAAAATACGATGTAGTCTCTTTTACAAAAAATAAATTATTGGTAAAATATTTAACCATTCCAGTACAAATCAATTTTTCACCTAATCCTACCAATAAAAAAGGTTTTTATGCGAGTA
>Ga0208787_1000048_pt1 | contig 53214 bp, 43 predicted proteins | sample Wag4_2014_7_11_FD_187362 | JGI IMG/M metagenome (GOLD analysis project Ga0208787, IMG submission 187362) | Fresh water microbial communities from Ohio, USA - Utica-2 Time Series HT 2014_7_11 (SPAdes) (version 2) | ecosystem: Environmental > Aquatic > Freshwater > Water tank | place: USA: Ohio...
TGTGTAGATAATTGCTAACAATACATTAATAGGCCTTTTTCATCTGGCCAATTAAAAAAATAATTACGTTTTTTGTAGTAGGATTTTAAATACGTATCATAAGATGGTTATAAGAAAATTGACCGTAATTGGATATTGCGTCTTGGTTTTTGCAGGTAGTTGGTTACATGCACAGAGTACAAGTTATTCTTTCAAACCGTTCAAGCACTTAGAGCACACTGCAGTAAAAAACCAGCATCAAACAGGTACCTGTTGGGCGTTCAGTACTGCTTCTTTTCTGGAAAGTGAGGTAAAGCGAATTAGCCAAGTGGACGTGGATCTTTCAGAAATGTATATAGTTCGGCAGGTTTATAAGAAAAAATGTGAGAACTACGTGCGTCGTCAAGGCACAGCACAGTTAGATGAGGGTGGTCTTGCGCATGATTTAATCAATGCGGTTCAGGAGGCAGGCATCGTTCCAGAAGAAGTGTATCCGGGACGGAAAGATGTGTCCAACCCTTTTAATCATGCTGGCTTAGTCAAAAAGCTAAAACTACTTTGTAGTGATTTTGTAAAAAAAGGGAAAGAAGGAGGGTTGCCTAAAGATTGGCTTCAACAGATTGATTCAGTGTTAGATGAAGAATTTGGGGTGCTTCCAAAAAAGTTTACAGTAGGTAATCGATTGTTTACTCCCACCATATACCGGGATTATTTGGGTATTAATGCATCGGATTATATTACCCTAACCTCTTTTACGCATCATCCCTTTTATCAGGATGTTGTTTTGGAAATTCCAGATAATTTTTCCAATGGTGCTATGTACAATTTACCGCTTGATGAGTTGATGCGGGCATTAAACTTCGCGATTCAACAGGGGTATACGGCAACTTGGGATGCAGATGTTAGTAACGAAGGCTTCTCTGCTCCGAATGGACTGGCGATTTTGTCAGCCGCCTCATGGTCTGAAAAAACAGAGAAAGAGCGGGCGGCCACGTTTAAGTTTCTTGAACGTGAGTTGCTAGTTTCACAAGAATATCGGCAGGAGTTGTTTGATCAGCAGGTGACAACGGATGATCATTTGATGCATATTGTGGGAATTGATAATGAAGTGTCAAATACTGGTATTTTCTATTTGGTGAAGAATTCTTGGGGAACCAGCTCTGATCTGAAGGGTTACCTGAGGGCTTCTGAGTCCTACATGCGGTTAAATACCATATCTGTAACAGTTAATAAGAGAGGATTGCCTCTAGATATGCAGCAGCGTTTGGGGGTTGCAGCTGGTGAGCCAGTAATACAGGAAACTGTACCTGCGGTTCGCGAGGAAGCGCCAAAACCTTCCACACCATCAAAGCAACCAGGCAAAGTAATGAAGATGACTCCAGTAGCTAAGAAAGCTGCTCCTGGATACGATAACTAGTGTTTTGAATAGATCTTCAACCTGCGTAGTGCTCCCTATTTCATCATTATTGTCCCTGTTGGAGGAGGGTAGCCTTGCAGTTCGGTTAAATTAATATCTGTCATTCATATAGTCATCAGGAACTGAAATTCCGTTTGTTTATGCGAACCGTTCAGTGGCTTTGCATTGTTTTTGGGCTAGTTCAACTTCCCTTTGTCCTGTTTTCTCAGGGCGAATCTATTCGGCTAGATGCTATTCCTTCAACGAAAGAAGTGGTAGAAGGGGGGCATCTGGAAGTCAGCTATCAACTATTGGGAAGTATTAATGGCGACTTTCGTGCACCGGGATTTGGAGCTTTCACTAGGTCTGGTACTACTCAAGAGTTATCTGGAATGCAGTTTATTAATGGAACTGTAAGTGCTCATCATACTTGGGTTATCGGTTTAACTGCGCCTTCACCTGGTGAATATACCATTCCGCCTGCTGAGGTTTACCTAAAAGGGAAGACCTATCGTTCAAAAGCACTCCAAATTAGGGTTTTGCCAGCAGCGAAGGCAAGTGTTGGAGCAGTGGCGTCAGTTCCTCCAGGTGCTGATCCTAGCCTGTTTTTGTCAGCTGAGGTGACTAGATCCAATGTTTATGTGGGGCAGCAGGTAGTGATTAAGGTATATTTATATACAAAGCGTACATTGTCTGGAGTAAATTTAGTGCGGCTTCCCCAATTGTCAAAAGGGACATTAAAAGAGCTGGAGCGGTATAATGAGCCTGATGACCAAGTGATGTTGAGGGGGGAGCAGTACAATCGGTTGCTCGTTTATGCTGGGTCTTTTTTTGCGGAATCTTCAGGCAGTGTTGTTATTTCACCTGCTATTGTGAATACCGCGGTTATTTCTGGCAATATTTTTCAGTCATTTCGGACAGTACAGCTTGCAGCCTCGCCTCTTTCTATAGAAGTAAAGGAGCTGCCAGCCCCTATTCCTGAGGGTTTTTCAGGGTTGATAGGGCAGTATGAGGCAGAAGTAGGTAGTCTTTCTGATTCTATTTTAGAGGGAGACGCTTCTGTTTGTACGCTTATGATACGAGGTAATGGTAATTCAAGGCTACTCGTCCTGCCTCCAACGGTGTTGTCGGAAGGACTTACTGGCTATGATCCAATTGTGAAGGAAGAGGAGGTATACGAGAATGGTCAGGAAATCGTGCACCGTCAAGTTCTTGAATACACTATTTCAGCCCAGTCTGAAGGTAATCAAACAGTGAAGCCTGTATTTATTTGGTTTGACCCGGATAGTAGTCGGTACTGTACGTATTCACCCTTGGTGCCTATCTTCGTGGGCAAGGGACAAAGGAACACTTTTTTATCAACGGATGACGGTAGTAATTCTTATTGGAATAGGTCAAGAAGAATCGGAGTTGGTGCGTTATTAGCTGCGCTTTTTCTGCTTATTGGTTATTTTTTGTTTTCTCGATACCGCAGGGGCCAATTGACTGACTTGGGGAGTAAGCCAAAGGAGGTTGTTTTGAGCGAGCTCACTGTTGATGCTATGACAGTACCTACCCAAACAGAGGGTGCACTTCTTGAATCGTATTCAGGTATTTATTGGGAGGTCAAGCGTTTTTTTGCGAAAAAAATAGGGGTGACTCCGGAGGAAATAGGTATTCAGAGATTGTGTAATTGGCTGGAGGCGAATGGTTACAGTTCTGCTGCTATTACGGACATGCGCACCGTATTTAGTACTTGTGAGCAAGCGCTTTATGCAGAGCAGGATCATGGTCAGGATTATGCAGTCATCAAAGAGAAAGCGATCAGGCTTCTTCAGGGGGTGCCCTACTAAATAGAGGGAATTGGTAGCAAATTTTGTTTCTCGGTGTAAGTTACTTGTAGATTTAATAGAATAAAAACAGCTAATTATGATCAAGCAGTTGTTAATTGTATTTGTTTTTATCGGTGTATCACAAATGTTGTGGGCGCAGCAGTCCCCATTTGGCCAAACGTTTGATCAGATGCATCGGATGATGCTTAAAGGGATGTTTGGCGATACGACGATTGCGCTTCGTCCTGGGGAAAGTCATCGGTTTCAAATGGGGCCAGATTCATCTTCTTTTTTTTACTTCCGGATGGATACAACTTTTCAGGGAGGGTCTATGTCTGATTTTTTTAAAATGGATCCCTTCAATGACCGATTGGAGGAGAGTACAACAGATGATTTTTGGGGTTTTGGCCGGATTATGCGTGAAATGCAAGAAATGCAACGGCAAATGTTAGGTATCCCCCCACAAGTTGCTCCAGATTCAGGGGAAGAGGAGGTGCTACCAGAGGAACGGATTCGGCAGCGTGAGGAGGGGGCTGGGAAGCCAACGAGTCCTCCTGTGCCGGCACCACGCTCTTCCAAGCTCAAAACAATTCGAATATAAAACTCAACCTTTATCTTTGCACGCTGTTAATGTAGCTTACAAAACAATTCTATGTCGAAAAACGAACAATTAGACGTCATTATTTATCGGGTACGAGATCAGGGACTGGAAGTCTTTCTAGTTCATTCAGAGAATGGGTCTTCAGAAGGACAAAGTCCTGTTCCGGCAGCTGATAGAACAGAGCGTTTAATGGCTACGACTGGAAGTATTGAGTTAGACACGTTTACTACCACAGAAGGTTTGGAGCGTAAAGCTATCGCTATAGAAGCGGATTGGCATGAAATTCCTTCTCTGCGGGCGTTAATGTACGAAGATTACCGAGTGGCGAAGGAGAAGGCTCGCCAGCATCTAAAAAACTTGTTTCCCGATCAAGAACAGGGGGCGTACGTAGCGATCAAAGATGCCTTCAAACGTGTACTTCCAGAGCAATATGCTTTCTTAAAGGAGTTGAAAGATATTATTGTAGATAAGAATCAGACGAAGTACATCTGAGCGTGCTTCATTTAATAGTTATTAACGCCTCGAATGAGCTATATTGCCATTCGGGGCGTTACTTTTGTAGGTGATTTTATTTGGAACTCGCTCGGATTTGCGTATTCGAGTGTTTTTATTTTTTGAAAACGTCAATAAGTTATGAGGAAACTGTTTTTTCTTTTTTTGCTTGCATTTCCTTTGGGTCTTATCGCTCAACAATCGGCTACAAGCAAGGCGAAGCAGCCGACAAAGGCATCAAAACCAACCGGTGTTTCTGCTGCAAAGCCAGCTTCAGCGGCGTCTATTCGGGTGATCTGCAGCATCATTGAGCCGCCTAGTCCAGTTGATAGTCTTTATTTGTATGAGTATGCTGGATATGGTATGCGAAAGCTTGCCGCAGCAGCTTCTGATGGCAAAGGGGTTTATACCCTAGTTCTTCCGGGAGGTCCGCTCAAATTTTATGGAATTGGATTTAATGAGGCAAATACAGCTCGGGTAGTTCTTGGGGATGAGCCAGAGGTCAAATTATGGGCTAATGCACAGTTTATGGATCGCGCCAGAACCTTGGGTTCAAAGCAGAATGGTGCTTTAGAGCAAGTGATCCGAAAGATGTCGGTATATCAGACAGCCAATTGGAACGACCCATCATTGTACAAAGAGCGAGTAGCGTATGTGGACTCTTTGAAGAAGGCTGGCTCCTTTTTTTGGCGTTCTGCCAACTTGCTCTCTCCACCTTATTTTCAGGGGAAAGATGTGAATCGGGAGGGGGAATATTATGGGATGAACTGGTTCTCGCACGTTGATTTTAATGATCCTGTGTATGACCAGTATCCCGATGTTTATTTTGCATTTGCCGCGTTTGCTAACCGAATTTCAAGTATGACCAATCAGGAATCAGAGGTGCATCGCTGGTGTGAGGCGCAGCTCAAGCGCATTCCTGCCAATTCAGAATCGTATCGATTGGCCTTGGGTGGGATTTTACGCACCTTCCAACAACGGCAGATGATGGCCAGCTTTGCGCGTTTTGCCAAAGAGTATGTAGACAAGTATGAAAAGACAGACCGAGGGGAGATGGAGGGTTTGAAATTTGAGTTGGCAAAAGCTGGGACCTCCACTCCGGGAATGGCTGTTCCAGACTTGGTGGGTATGACGCCAGAGAATGAGTCCTTTTCATTATCTTCCTTGCAGGGTAAAATTGTGCTTATTGATTTTTGGGCGAGTTGGTGTGGCCCATGCAGGAAGGAAAACCCAACTGTTCGAGCGGTATACCAGAAATACAAAGATCAGGGTTTTGAAATTTTGGGTGTGAGCTTAGATCGGGATGCAGTAGCATGGAAAAAGGCAATTGCGGACGATCAGTTACCATGGAAGCATATCAGTGATTTGAAGGGATGGCAAAGTGCACATGCGGCACTCTATTCTGTTTCATCTATTCCGCAGACATTGTTGATAGATCGGGAAGGCAAGCTGATTGTACGAAACCTCCGAGGAGAGGGATTAAAGACGAAGCTCGCTGAGGTATTTGGGAATTAAAAAAAGGCGGCGGTTCAATTGAGCCGCCGCCTTTTTTAATCTTTATCTTCCTTTATAAACTGGGCCGCTGCATCCAATTCTTCATAGAATGCTTCGCCGTATTTTCGAATGATGGCTTCTTTAAGGAATTGATAGACGGGCACTTGCTCTTTTTTGCCTTTTTCACAAGCGGCAGAACAAATATCCCACCGGTCGTAATTCAATGCTTCAAAACCTACTAGATCGTTTTTGGCAACTCGTATTGGGTAGAGTTGACAAGAAATTGGTTTTCTAAACGATACTTTCCCATCCCTCCAAGCCTGCTCGATTCCACATTGAGCAATACCTTCTTTGATGGTCATATAGGCACAGGGGCCATTATCGACCAGGGTAGTTCCCCACTCTTCCGCCTCTTGAAAGTAGACATATTTACCTTGCGCTTCAATAGCGGCAATACCAAGCGGAGAGAGGTAGGGCTTTACCGCATCAAAAATTTCATCAAGGAGAGGTAATTCATCGGCCTCTAAGGGAGCGCCCGAGTCGCCTTCCCAACAGCATGCACCTTTGCAGGCAGTGAGGTTACAGACAAACTGTTCTTGGATGACCTCGTCGCTTATTAACTTGTCCTGTATAACAATCATATTTATTTTGGGAGTAGGACCCCATTTTTTACCATAAAATCGACTGCCCGAATTTTCAGTAGATTGTTTAGCGGGTTATCTTCGAGGACAAGAAAACTTGCTTCATACTTTGGTTCGATTTTTCCGATTTTCCGATTGGGGAAAATTGCTTGCGGAGTGCGCTCGCAGAGTGATTTGATTACGGCATCAGCGGGAATATCTCCTAGGGCGAACCAATAATTGACTTCTGAGCGGATAGTCCTAATGGGGTCATCAGATCCTACTAAAATATTGGCGCCGGCCTCGAGTAGTCTTTTTAGGGTTTTTTTATGGTATTCACGTAGGCTATTATGGAGGGTTCCCGTGTTTTGTGCTTTGGTGAGTAGCGGTATGATAGCTGTTTGTTTTTTGACGAGCAATTTAATGTCGTTATCGGTCAGATCGTATGCTTTGGTATCTCCGGTTCCATCCCATTGCATTCCGGGAAGATTGGCAATGCCATCAGCTCCTAGTGTGACAGCCAGACGTACATCTGCGGCGTTGGAAACATGTGCAAATACCTTTAATTTGGCTTTATGTGCTTTTTTAATAACTGCTTTAGCTATTTCTGGGGTAAGGCCGAAATTGGGTTTTCCTCCATTTTGTTCGGCATCTAACAGCCAGATGGATATAACTCCTGGTTTTTGAACTTTAATTTTTTCCCAATTTGCGTTTAGGGCTGAGATATTATCCATGAACCAATAGCCATCTCCCAGACCCTTTCGACTATTTTTGATTTCTTCTTGTTTTTGAGCGATTAGGTTTGGATTTTTAATATCCATGGCTGCTGGCTCATAGCTGAAGAAGGGTTTTCCGAGTGTGCAGGTTATTTCGCCATTGGAGAAAGAGATGTCTGGGCTAGAGGATTGATTGCTTTTGGGAGCTATTTCGGTGCGTTGTAGGTTTGTGTTTCCTAAAATTTGCACATAAAATACACCTTCTGTGTGGTACGAGCGAAGTTGCATATCAGGGCTTGGATTTGCGGTTAAGCAGGTTCCGAATGCATCGCCCATTGGTGGAACAATCCATTTATTGGTCAGATCAATAACAGAATCAATCTTTGATGGCGCTTTTTTGGATAATTTACCTTCACTCGAATACCAAGTGCCAGTTGTAAAATTATTTCCATTGTACCAGTTTCCATTTCGGAATTCATAGTTTTTCTGCGCTGAAACGGTGGCAGATACTATTAATAGAAGGAATAATACGAATCGCATGGGTTGCGTTTTGTTGAAAATTAGATAAAAAAACTGGCTACCATTTTCTACGTCCAAGAGACAAGGTTGTTGCCGCAAGGAATAAAATGATGACAGAGATAAAATAAATCAAATCACGGGAGTCGAGGACACCGCGACTGATTGAGCTGTAATGGTATTCAATCCCAAAAGATTGTATAATATCATCTGTTTTCCCATAAAAAATGGGTAGGCTACTCAAGAAATCAAATGCCAAATAAACAAAGAAGCATAAGAAAGTAGCTAGGACAAACGAAACGATTTGATTGTTGGTGAGGGAGGAGGCAAAGATGCCGATAGCGACAAATGCCCCAGCTAGAAATAAAAGGCCAATGTAAGAGCCAATAATTCCGCCAGAATCCAAGTTGCCTTGTGGAGCTCCAAGGAAGTAAACCGTCAAGTAATAGGTGAAGGTGGGTATTAGTGCAAAAACAACCAAAAGGAAACTTGCTAGAAATTTACCAACTACAATTTGCCAATCGGAAATAGGCCGTGTTACCAACAGCTCGATGGTTCCGGAGGACTGTTCCTCTGCTAGTGTGCGCATCGTTACTGCTGGAATGAGGAATAGAAAGATCATGGGAGCGGTCCCGAAGAGTGTATCTAGGGTGGCATAGCCTCCTGAAAGTAACGAGGTGTCTGGGAAAACAAATAGTACCAGCCCCATTAGAATAAGGAAGACTCCTATGACCATATAGCCAATAAGCGAGGAGAAAAAGGAATTGATCTCTTTTTTCAATATTGGGATCATAAGCGATAATTATTTTTCTGCGGGTACAGGATTCTGTCGGGTTAATTGTTGGAAAACACTCTCTACACTTTGAACTTCTTTATGGAGTTCAAGAAGTACGAATTGGTGGTGAACGGCAAATTGAAATACGTCGGCACGAACATCGTGGTCAGGTGCAGCAATGATTTGCCATCTATTATCGCCTAATGGTTTGACTTGTTGTACGTTGGGGATAGTATTGAGTAATTGTGGGTTGATGGAGGATTTGAACCCAGCGGTGACAATGGATTGGCCATTAAACTGATCTTTTAGCTGCTCGATGGAGGCATTGGCCACGAGGACTCCTTTGTTTATTATGACTGCGCGATCACAAACGGCCTCTACTTCGCTTAGAATGTGAGTGGAAAGGATAACTGTTTTTTCCTTGCCGAGGTCTTTAATGAGTTGTCTAATTTCAATAATTTGGTTGGGGTCTAAGCCTGAGGTTGGTTCATCAAGAATGAGCACATCTGGATTGTGGAGCATTGCTTGCGCCAGCCCGACCCGTTGGCGATATCCTTTGGAGAGTTGACCGATTTGCTTATGGCGGTGAGAGGTCAGGCCTGTTCGTTCGATCATGTCGCTTACCCGTTTTTGAGGGGAGCTTACTTTATGTACGCCGGCGGTGAATTCAAGGTATTCGCGGACGTACATTTCTTTGTAGAGTGGGTTATGCTCAGGGAGGTACCCAATGGATGCCCGAGCGTCCATTGGCTGTGTACTTACGTTATATCCACAGACCAAGGCTTCCCCTTCTGAGGGAGGGATAAAGCCCGTAATTATTTTCATAGTGGTGGTTTTGCCTGCACCGTTAGGTCCTAAAAAGCCGAGTACCTCTTTTTTTTGTGCTTCAAAACTTACCTTGTTAACGGCGATTTGTTCTCCGTATATTTTTACAAGTCCATTTACTACTACTGACATAAGAGAGCGCTAGAGGCGCTTGTATCGATTGGCGCCATGGGGCAAAAGTACGAAATAATCGGCAGCAGTTGCAGATTGATCTAGTGGAAAGCTATTATCTTAACCAAGATCAATAGGCAGCATGGGAATTAAAGAAGTAAGATCCAACCGGCGTCGAGTACTTCTCCCTTGAGGTTGGTAAAGGAGTAGGTCCTCCAGCCCTTTATAGATGCATTTTGGGGGAGGTCAATAAAGAAAAGTTCTTGAGCTAAAATATTTTTTTGTTCAAACAAGGCTTTCCCATCAGCGGAGTGGATTGCAAAGTGACAGATTCCTCCTCCTGGCAGGCTACTGTTTCTTTGTACAAATATTCGGTCGCTGGCAGGATTAGGGAAAATGGCGAAAGGCCTTGGTTTTAGGGAGGGGTCTACAATCATTGCAGCTACCGTGATATTGGTATCGAGCCAATGGGCGCGAGCGAGAAGCCAGTTTTTGAGGAATTGTATTTCTTGTTGGTAGGAATTCCCAATGAAGCTGTTTGGCCAGACATACGTACCCAATATTGGCCATCGTTGAAAATTGCGCACCTGAGCGGGGCCAATAACCTGTACTAAAGAATCAATAGTATATTCTAAGTTGGTATCTGACCAAGGGCCTGCTCGGAGTTCCTGCCATCTTGAGGCCATTTTTTGGCGAAAATGGGGGTACTCCCAAGCTTTTTTCCACCAAAAATGAATGAGCCATTGGTCATTACTGCACACCTGATTAAAGTCCTTTGCCCAGCCGCTCCAGCTCATACTATTGCAGTAATCACCTATTCCAAAGGAGATGTTAAAGTCCCAGACAGGCCCCATTGTAATTTTACCTCCATCTGGGGCGTCCTCTCTATTTTTATAAAAATAGGCACTGAGTCGATAACCGTCTGTGTTTTTACTAAGTTCCTGAACAAGCAGGTAGTTGACCCAGCTATCTATATCGATCCAATCTTCTATTTGTTCTTGGTAATTTGTGCTTTTCAACATACTCTCGAAAGACTGTATGTGGTTCCTTATGTAGGTGCGTTGTTCTGGCTGCAAGTCTTCTGTGTCAGGATAGTGGTGCTGGAACCAGGTTTGTTGCCAGCCACCCTCCACTGGTGGATAAGGTGATTGCCAGTCCCCCCCAAGGCCTCCTGGAGGTGGTCCATACTTGTCTATGCGAAGCAGGTATCCCCCCGTTACATCTGGCGTGGTTATGTCATCCGACTTTAGTTTAGCAATATTTACTCGATTTGGCCCTCTTTTTATTGTTTCAAGGAGAGTATAAACTCCCATGTATTGGTTGTTAAGCACTAATTCGATTAGTCGAGTTCGAGGCGACCAAGGCAGGGCTTGTGTGGCAAAGGTATGAGCGAGGATATCTCGGATTAGGGTTTTATCATTGTAGGGACTTATCAGCGCAAAGTCACTTTCTGCTGGAAGGCCAAGGATTTCCACCTCAATATCATTTCCTGAGGCATCCCTAAACTCTATGGTGTAGGGGCTTTTGGGATAATAGAAGGAGGAAGACCCCCTGAGTTCTATTCCAACGGTGCCATTAAAGGCATTGAAGGCATCCGTCAGGTGGTTAACCTGACCTGGTCCATTGTCAATTAATCCAGCTTGAATATTAATTTTGGGCTCATCTGGTATTGGCTGGCCGTTGGTATTTAGTACGAGAATAGGCAGGTGCGATTCTGTAAAAGTGCCCTGTGCATTTATTCTGGTGAATGCCAGAAAGGCAATGAGGATCAGATGAATTTGTTTCATCCGACAAAAATAGTATAAAAGTCGTAGCTGGGGCGGTTATAATTCTTTTCTTAGTCGAGCTACCGGAATATTGAGTTGTTCACGGTATTTGGCTACGGTACGACGGGCGATATTATAGCCTCTAGCATTCAGCATTTCCATTAGTTTTTCATCGGAGAGGGGCCTTCGTTTATTTTCTTCACTAATTAAGTCGGACAAGATTTTCTTAATCTCTAGGGTTGAGACCTCCTCTCCTTCTTGGTTTTGCATGCTTTCGGAAAAGAATTCTTTAAGGAGTTTGGTTCCAAATTCCGTTTGAACATATTTAGAATTTGCGACTCTGGACACGGTTGAAATATCTAGTCCTGTAGCTTCAGCAACATCTTTGAGGATCATTGGGCGCAACTTTTTTTGATCTCCAGATAGGAAATAAGCTCGTTGATGTTCCAATATAGCTCCCATTGTGAGCATCATTGTTTGTTGTCGTTGTTTGATTGCGTCGATGAACCACTTGGCGCTATCTATTTTTTGTTTAATGAATAGGATCGCCTCTTTTTCACTTTTGGAGCTTTTTCGTTCTGATCGGTTCTGATGAAAGGATTTGAGCATTTCGCGGTATTGTTCGCTGACACGAAGGTCAGGTGCATTTTTGGCGTTGAGGCTCAGTTCTAGTTCGCCCTCTCGGTTAGTGACTATGTAGTCGGGCATTACGTAGTTGACTACTCTACTATTTCTGGAGAGGAATCCGGAAGCGGGTTTAGGGTTGAGGTGTAATATTTCATTAATGGCGCTTTTAAGTTCGTCTTCGTTGATATCGAGTTGTCGGCATAAACGGTCGTAGTGTTTTTTGGTAAATTCTTCGAAGTATTTAGTTATTATTTTGAGGGCATTTTCAATATTCAATCGCGTGCCGTATCCAATTCGTTCGTCTTCTTGAAGGAGTTTTCGACGGAGTTGGAGGCTAAGGCATTCTTGCAGGTCTCGTGCGCCGGTTCCTGGGGGGTCGAGTTGCTGAATTTTTTGAAGTATTTGTTCTATTTCTGTTTCATTGGTCATAACATTTTGGCCGAAAATCAGGTCATCGACCATAGCTCTCGGTTCTCGACGAAGATAACCATCGTCATCAATGGAGCCCACGATTTGTCGGGCGATGGCAAGTCGCCGTTCATCGTCGAAATCAAGAAGTCCGAGCTGTTGTTCTAGGTGTTCGTGGTACGAGCTTTCTGCCTCGATTGGTATTACTTTATCTTCATCTTCACTGGAGGGTTCGCCATTTGCTCTGTATATGGACGGGTCGTCATCGATGATCTCACGCATGTAGTCTTCCATTTCTCCCCCGTCATCGTAGACGTTTTCGGTTTCATCATAAGTGGCATTTTCTCTTTCGAGGTCATCGATGGTATTATCGGAGAGTTCTTCGGAATTAGGGTCGTCTAGTTTTTGTTCGGAGGGCTCAGTATTGGTGTCAGGTGTTTCTCGGGAATAAAAATCTGCTTCTTGATCGGCATCAAATAGTTCTTCCCCATCATCTCCTGATTCGAGCGCTGGGTTGATTTCAAGTTCTTCTTGGATTCTTTGATCTAGTGAAGCAGTAGGAATCTGCAGCAGCTTCATAAGCTGAATTTGCTGCGGAGAGAGTTTTTGTTGAAGCTTTTGAGATAAGGTCTGTTTTGGTCCTAATAGCGCCATTTATCTATAGTTTGGGAGGGATAGATTAAATATTATTGAAAAGAGAGTGTAGAAAAGCGGGCTCGCTTCTACAAATCAGGGGCCAATTTTACGGATTTCTTCCCTTTTTTGCTTTTAAATTCATTTATTAAAAAACAATTTAATTATAAACAATTGAATTTTAAATACTTATTAAATTGTTAAAAGTTAAATTTATTTTATAATGGTACATAGTTAACGAGTGGTGGTGCCTAACAAGTAGATGCTGTTTGTATTTCCTCGTTTGAGCCGGAGCGCTTTTTGGAGGGTATTAGGAGGATATAGGGATTCTAAATATGAAAAGTGCGTTTCTACTTAAAGTTATTCGCTAACTTTGCCACTTTAACAAAAAACAAGATTGCTCCATGGCGAGTTCCAGGCCAAATTATTTGTCGGTAATCCTGAGCGTTGCATTGGTGTTGTTGTTAATTGGTATTTTCCTTTTAACGGCCGCCTACGGCAATAGGTTGGTGGCTTTGTACAAAGAAAAAGTGGATATTTGGTTGGAGTTAAAATCGGACATTTCTGAATCTGAAGTGGCGAGGGTAGTTGGGAGTGTTCGTTCACAGCCCTTTGTAAAAAAGGAGACCTTAACTTTTATTACGAAAGAGCAGGCGGCCGCTACGATGCGGAGGGACTTAGGAGATGAGAGTTTATTGGAGGATTTGCCCAATTTGATGCGAAATGTGGTTCGATTTAATGTAAAATCCGCCTTTTTGACTTCTGATAGCCTTGCTTCATGGCGGACGGAGATACGGCAGGATTCGGCGGTTGCGGATGTGTTTTTTGAGGCCGTTTCATTAGGCAACACAGAGGCCAACGTGCAAAAGATCAGTTATTTGGTATTGGGTTTAGCATTTTTACTAATCATTGGTGCAATTGCTTTAATTCACAATACGATCCGGCTTGCCTTGTATGCAAATCGATTTTTGATAAAAAATCAGCAATTAGTAGGGGCGTCCTGGGGCTTTATTTCTGCCCCGTACATTCGTCGGGGTGTTCTGAATGGTGTATTGAGTGGCCTTTTAGCGGTATCCGTTTTGAGTGTACTAGTAGAGTTGGGGCTTCAAGCCATTCCTGATTTTAGCAGTATACATACCCCTGGCACCCTCATAATATTGGGCTTGCTACTGGTAGTGTTAGGTGCTGTTATTGGGGGGCTTAGTAGTTGGATAGTGGTAAATAAGTTTTTAAAATTGCGTATAGAAGAACTGTATTAACATATTATGGCAAAACAACAATCAAAAGGCACCGAGGCAAGTTCCGGCGCTCCGACATCAAAGACAGCTCCGGTTCGTCCGGCCGCTGCTTCTAATGGCTCTATTTTTTCGGAAGGGAAAGAAGAGTTTATATTTACGCGGGTCAATTTTATATTTTTTGGAGCGGGCTTACTTTTGGTGCTGCTTGGATTGGCCGCGATGACGGGTGGGCAACAGCCTGATCCAAACACGTGGGATGAGTCTATTATTTATAGCCCGATACGGATTACGGTAGCTCCCATTTTAATTGTAAGCGGTTTTGTAACTGTTATTGTTGGGATTTTCAAGAAATGAGCGTTTTACAAGCTATTATTCTTGCGATTATTGAGGGTTTAACGGAGTTTCTACCTGTGTCTTCAACAGGGCATATGGTTATTGCCTCTACGTTTATGGGAATCGCCTCTGATCCTTTTGTGAAGGTGTTCACTGTATCCATTCAGTTAGGTGGTATCATGGCGGTCGTCGGTTTATATTGGAAGCGCTTTTTCCAAGATTGGGCTTTTTATTTCAAGATTGGGGTAGCTTTTTTACCTGCAGTTTTTTTCGGGCTTTTTCTTAAAAAGTACGTTGATCAGCTATTGGAGAATATTGTGGTAGTAGCTTGTAGCTTGATTGCAGGAGGTATTCTTTTTCTTTTTTTAGATACGTACTTTGAGCGGCGTAGTCGTAAAACAACGTCTATGGATGATGTGTCGTATCCAAGAGCCTTAAAAATTGGTTTTTTTCAGGTAATAGCAATGGTACCCGGGGTTAGTCGGTCGGCCGCGACCATCATTGGAGGATTAACCCAAGGGCTCTCTCCTACTACTGCTGCTGAGTTTTCCTTCTTTTTGGCGGTGCCTACGATGTTTGCGGCGACCGCTAAGTCCTTGTTAGATTATTTTACAGAAGAAGGTGGCTCATTGAGCTCGCAGGAGTGGGTATTACTTAGCGTAGGGAATTTAGTTGCTTTTTTAGTTGCGGTGGTTGCCATTCGTGGTCTAATTAACTACTTAACCAAACACGGCTTTAAGGTTTTTGGTTATTACCGTATAGTTGTGGGATTGTTGATTTTGTTATTATGGGCTGTTGGGTATTTTGAAGGGATTGAATTATCCAATTTTTAGAGGTTTATGCATTTTTCTTCGACATTAATTGAGAAAGGCGTAGAGGCCTTTTCGTCGTTGCCTGGCATTGGGAAAAAGACTGCCTTGCGTCTCGTATTATACCTATTAAAGCAGGATAATACATTTACAGAGCGGTTTTCGGATGCGCTTTTGAAGATGCGTAGAGATATTAGGACATGTGATCAATGCCACAATTTATCAGACGATCCGATTTGTCGGATTTGTACGGATCAGCGGCGGGATTCCAGTTTAGTTTGCGTTGTAGAAAATATTAGGGATTTGATGGCTATTGAAGACACCGGTCAGTTTAGAGGTGTTTACCATGTATTAGGAGGTGTTATTTCACCTATTGATGGTATTGGTCCTGACGAGTTGACGATAGAGCGCTTAGTTGCGCGATGTGAGCATGGAGGTATTCAAGAGGTGATTATGGCTATAAGCCCGACGATTGAGGGGGAAACAACCGTTTTTTATCTTGCGAAGCGGATAAAGCCCTTGGGGGTTCAGGTGAGTAGTATTGCTCGAGGAGTAGCATTTGGGGGAGATTTGGAATATGCGGATGAAATTACGCTCGGAAGATCAATTATTGCACGAACTCCGTATGGGGATTAATTTGGTAAAAAGATGTTTGTAGAAAAGATAAAAGCAAAGATTCAGACGTTGGAAGAGGCGGGTATAACAGTTGATGCTTGGAAGGCTGCGGGTGATTTAATTGTGTTTACCAATGGTTGTTTTGATTTGCTGCATTATGGGCACATTCAGTATTTGGCGGAGGCGCGAGACATGGGTGGGCGGCTTGTAGTAGGATTGAACGCCTCGGCATCTGTGCAAAGGTTAAAGGGGTCCCATCGGCCCATCAACGACGAGCTAACGCGTTCTTTTGTGTTAGCAGCGTTGGAAGCAGTTGACTTGGTAGTTGTTTTTGAGGAAGACACCCCTTTGGATTTGATAAGGTGTTTGCAGCCTGATATACTGGTAAAAGGTGGGGATTGGCGTCCTGAGCAGATAGTTGGGGGCGATTTTGTGCTTTCTAGAGGAGGAAGCGTAAAAAGCCTTCCGTTTGCGGAGGGGTACTCTACGACAAATATCGAGCAGAAAATCATTCAAAATGCAGGATTAAAATGAAAGTATTTGTATTGATTTATGGAGTAATATTGTCAGCATTAAGTATTCACGCAACTTGCTCTTCGGAGCTAGCACCAGAAGTGCCCCGTTCAGAAGCTGTAATGGATTCAAGATCAATGGTGTTATCAAAAGAGCAGTTGATGGGACAATTCGATCCGACATTAGACAGTAATTTTGTAGAGGTAGCCTATCCGTATACGGACAGGAAGGGGATGTTGTTGAGAAAAGAGGTCTATGAGGCCTTCAAATTGATGTGGGAGGCTGCTAAAAAGGACAACATTGAATTAAAAATTATATCTTCTACACGGAATTTTGATCAGCAAAAGAAGATTTGGGAGGCGAAATGGGATAGGTACGCAACGGAGACCCCTGATCCCAAGGCTAGGGCGCTTCGAATTTTAGAATACTCGTCGATGCCAGGAACATCAAGGCATCATTGGGGCACTGATTTGGATATAAATGACTTGAATGATGCCTCTTTTGTAGGAAAGGGGGTTCATAGAAAGGTGTATGAATGGATGAGACAAAATGCCCATCGGTATGGTTTTGGCCAGCCATATACAGAAAAAGGGGCTGATAGGCCAAACGGCTACAATGAGGAGAAGTGGCATTGGTCCTACCTTCCACTTTCAAAAAAATATAGGGAACAGTATGTTCAATCGGTGAATGAAGAAGAGATTAGAGGGTTTAAGGGGGCGGAAACAGCCGTGATGATTGGGGTTGTAAAGAACTATGTTTCGGGAGTTAGTTTGGATTGTCAATAGCAAGAAGGTAGTTGCTTTGGTACAGAAACAGGTGGGTGCTGGACATCAAAACAAAGAATATTTCTTAAAACTACCCGGGAATAAATTAGAAAATCTAAAAAAGTAAGTTAAAGGTTAGATTTACGGTAGAATTATCTACTTTTGCGCCACTTTTTAACATTTCACATCATTTAAAACAAGAAACATTACGGATGAGCAGCTTAGTTTACATCCTTCCCTTATTTGGAGTTGCCGGTCTTTTGTATATGGCAATTCTGCAAAGTTGGGTAGTTAAGCAGGACGCGGGCGACGAAAAGATGCGCTCGATTGCCAATCACATTGCAGATGGCGCGATGGCATTTTTGAAGGCGGAATATCGCGTTCTTTCTATATTTGTTTTGATTGCAAGTGCCGCCTTGGGTTGGCTAAGCTTGCAAGTAACGACTAGTCACCCATTGATTGTGGTGGCCTTTATTATTGGTGCGTTGTTTTCAGTTCTGGCTGGTTTTTTGGGTATGCGTATTGCAACAAAAGCCAATGTGCGTACTACTCAAGCAGCTCGTACAAGTTTGTCCCATGCCTTGAAGGTTTCCTTTAATGGTGGATCTGTGATGGGCTTAGGTGTTGCGGGTTTGGCGGTACTTGGATTGAGCGCTTTATTTATTTTATTCTACACCTTGTTTATGGGAGGTGTTTATGGTGCGGATGGCCACGTACAGATGACGCGTGTGTTGGAAGTGTTGACGGGCTTTTCGTTAGGTGCAGAGTCAATTGCCTTATTTGCCCGTGTTGGTGGCGGTATTTATACAAAGGCAGCCGATGTGGGCGCTGACCTTGTGGGAAAGGTGGAAGCTGGTATTCCGGAAGATGACCCAAGGAATCCTGCGACTATTGCCGATAACGTAGGGGATAATGTAGGTGACGTTGCAGGCATGGGTGCAGACTTATTTGGATCATACGTTGCAACCGTATTAGCGAGTATGGTTCTAGGCAATTCGCTTATCAATGACAACGCAAGTGGTCACTTTGGTTTTGGTGGAATTGCTCCTATTTTATTGCCCATCTTGATTGCAGGGCTTGGAATCATTTTCTCCATTATCGGTATGTTAATGGTTCGAATTGGTAAAAACAGTCAGGCAAATACAGATACGGTTCAGGCAGCTCTAAACCGCGGTAACTGGTCCAGTATTCTTCTTACAGGTATTGCGAGCTACTTCGTAATCACTATGATGTTGCCTGAGACCATGTCTATGAATTTCTTTGGGCGCGGCACTGAAATAGTGACCAACATGAGTGTCTTCTATGCGGTATTGGTTGGTTTGGTTGTAGGGGCATTAATTTCTATGATTACAGAATACTATACTGGTTTAGGTAAAAAGCCTGTTTTGGATATTGTACGTCAGTCGGCTACGGGTCATGCTACAAATGTGATTTCTGGCTTAGCTACGGGTATGATGTCTACTTGGATGCCAATTGTACTTTTTGCTGGGGCCATTTGGAGTGCTTATGAATTAGCGGGTTTTTATGGCGTTGCAATAGCTGCTTCTGCGATGATGGCTACTACTGCTATGCAGCTTGCGATTGATGCGTTTGGACCTATTGCGGATAACGCTGGAGGTATTGCGGAGATGAGCGAGTTGCCGAAGGAAGTTCGTGAGAACACGGATGTTTTGGATTCTGTAGGTAATACAACTGCTGCTATTGGTAAAGGCTTTGCGATTGCTTCTGCGGCGCTGACAGCTTTGGCAATCTTTGCGGCTTATGTGAACTTTACGGGGATTGATGGTATCAATATTTTCAAGGCGGACGTATTGGCTGCCTTGTTTATTGGAGGGATGATTCCAGTTGTGTTTTCGGCATTTGCAATGCAGAGCGTCGGTCGTGCTGCCATGGATATGGTGGAAGAGGTGCGCCGCCAATTCCGCGAAATTCCAGGGCTCTTAGAAGGCACGGGTAAGGCGGAATACGGACGTTGCGTTGAGATTTCGACACGTGCGGCCCTGCGTGAAATGATGCCTCCCGGTTTGATTACTATTATCACTCCGATCATTATAGGTTTCCTAATGGGGCCAGAAGCTTTGGGTGGTTATATGGCAGGCGTTACTGTAAGTGGTGTTCTTTGGGCGATATTCCAGTCAAATGCTGGTGGTGCGTGGGACAATGCGAAAAAGTCCTTTGAAAAGGGAGTAGACATTAATGGCACAACCTATTACAAAGGTTCTGACCCGCACAAGGCGGCAGTGACTGGGGATACTGTAGGTGATCCATTTAAGGATACCTCAGGTCCTTCCATGAATATCCTTATTAAGCTTTCTTGCTTGATGGGATTGGCCATTGCTCCAATTTTGGGTGGACATTCTACGGACGGGCACAGTAAAGGTGTTGCTCCAGATGCAACGGAAATGAAGATGGATAGCCAAGCACCGTCACAGGGTACGGATGCGGCTCCAATTCGTTAGTGTTTGGTTTACATTAAAGCTATCTGCCTATTTTTTTATTTTATAAAAAAATATAAAAAAGTTTGCAATAGTTTATTTGCGCCTTTATCTTTGCGTTACGATTTTGATAAATCACCTCAACTTATTGCGGTTGAGTTTCGATAAAGAAGTTTTCATTTGGTTTTTTGGGGTTTAGCCGTCGGTCACGTAAGTGTTCCGGCGGCATTTTTTATAGAGTAATCGTTGTTACTGACACTCCCTTATGGTGCGAGTTCAACGGTGGTTCGTGTAATAAAGCCAAAAAGGGAGGAGTGCCAATTTTTACATTGTTTTATAAACTGTTGTTGCATGCCAAAAACGAATAAGCGAGACCAATTTGCACCTGAGGAACGTCAGATAGCAGATTTAGCAAAGGCGTTAGCGCACCCAGCACGTATTGTAATTTTGAAGGAGTTGGCAAAAAGGCAATCGTGTATTTGCGGGGAGATTGTGGAGGTACTGCCGTTATCTCAGAGTACGGTTTCTCAGCACTTAAGGGAATTACTTCAGGCTGGGTTGATCAAGGGGACGATTGATGGAGTTCGGTCTTGTTATTGTATTAATGCTGAAGCATTTAAACATTTTGAGCAGCTAATGGCTGTATTTTTTGATTCTACACAGTCCAGCTATTCCTGCTGTTAATTGGAAGGAATTGATCGCCTTCTTTCCATTTATGTATTTTGTGGAGAGTCGTTTGACGGTATAGGGAAAAGAAAAAACCATGTTCTGAATCACTTAGTCGGTAACTAAGCATTTTAGTTAAATAAGGAGGGAGTAAACATTTGGAACTCTGGTATTTCAATGATCATCTCCGTTCCGTCGGATGTGCGAATCATAGTGTAGTAGCCGCTCATTTTTCCCACTTCGGTAGGCAGGTTACAAAATGACAGGTATTCGTGGCTATCACCAGGTGAAATGGTCGGTTGTCTTCCTACTACGCCGTCTCCTTCCACTTCTCTAGTTGTGCCGGTTCCATCTGTGATGTACCATTTTCGGCGGAGAAGTTGAACGGTGTGAGGGGAGCCATTTTCAATTGAAATATGGTAGCCAAAAATATACTTTCTTGCACGTGGGTTAGAGTGTTCGGGCAGGTACTGCGTTTCGACGCTCACTGTAATACCGTTGGTCGTACTTGTTACCATTATCTGATTATTAATTATGGACTTACTGAAAAATATATGTTTTGAACTTATAAAGTTAATGCTTTGTTCAAAGTTGCTGTATCAAATTCAATTAAAAATTGTACAGTACTGATTTTATTGGAAGGAACAACGGAGAAATTGTAATTTTGTGTAAGTATTGGATATGGCATCTATTGAATACGACGAATTTGGGTTTATTATTGAAGACACTACTGCTTCTACCTCTTCAGGCTCTGAGCTAGAAGCGGTGCCGGTAGTTCCTATTCGGACTGTTTTCCCTCCTGATGGTACAGAATATTTAGGTGGTAGAAGTGATGGATGGGAGTATAGGACAGTGTTTGCAGGTGGGCGGTTGTCGACCTCCTATGAGATGGTTGTTTCTTTTCTAAGGGAGCATGGGTATGGCGATATTCCAATACCAGCTCATTCAGATGATTTAAAGCTTTTTCGGAGACAGCGGACACCTCAGCTTCAGTTATTCCCAGAGCGAGGGTATGTACATAATCCTATTAAAATCTTGTTTCACTCTGACTCTAGAATGAGGAATGCATTGGTTCTTTGTTTATACAATGAGCAGGTAGAGAATCATTTATTACGATTCCACGGGGTGTTAAAGGAAGTAAAAAAGCCGTCCTGAGCATTTACAGAACGGCTTTAGTCCTTAACTTAACTTATTTAGCTTAATGGTCTTATTATGTTTGGAAATGGAACAGGTCTATAAGTGTGCCAATTTAATCGTTTGACTGGCTCCATTCTGATCAGTAATATGCAGCATATAGGTTCCTGCTGCTAAGTTTCCAGTCCATATAGCGTCTTCCCCTTGATATTGGCCGGTCAGACAACGTTTACCATGTATATCCATTAATTCCACGTGGTAGGTTGAAGCGGGATCTGTGCCTTGTAGTCGAATCCAAGTTGATGTTGGGTTGGGATAGGCTTTTATAGAAATAGTTTCGTTTTGTTTTATTTCCGGACTAGACACTACAGGCTGGAGGCTTCCAAAGAGCCATTGGTAAGCTGAAGGGAACTCTTGTGCCCAGAACCATTCTGATGCTTGTCCGGTGCTTGGGGTATGGATATTTATTTCATTCATGGAGAATCCTGCGGCCAACATTGCCTCGACAGCAGCTTCCATGTCGTTGGTTATATAAGGCGGTTCTTGTCCTCCTGCCAGGAAGTAAACTCGAACGTCGGTGAGTTTCCCTTTGCTAAGGATATGCTCTACGGTTTTGAAACCATTGAACCAGAAGGACGGGGAAAAAACACCTGCTTTTGAGAAGACATTTTGGTGTTCTATCAAGGCGTACATAGAAATCAGGCCCCCCATCGCACTCCCCATAATTCCCGTGTATTCTCTACCGGGCACTGTGAGGTAATTATTATCGATATATGGTTTGAGCGTGTTAACGATAAAATTAACGTAACTAATTCCTTCTCCGCCGCCATAGATAGGGTTTATCCAAGGGGCGTACTCATTTACTCTATGGACACCACCATGGTCAATTCCGACAATGATACACTCCCCTATTCCGTCTTGGGCCATTCCGTCCATAGCTTCGTCGATCATCCAGTCTCCTGTATCAATTGCGTTTGGATCAAATAGGTTTTGCCCGTCTTGCATATAAAGAACCGGGTAGCGCCTGCCTGGATTTATTCCATAACTCGGTGGTAGATAAATCCATATTCTACGGGTTCGGGACAGCTCCGGTATGAAATAGTTAGTACTGACGATTGCTACCGATCCTTCCGTTGGTGTGACGGTGCCTCCTCCATTTAACAGATCCGGCCAAGATAGAATTACGACTTCTACTGTTTTAGGTTGGCCGTTATAGAAAATTACATGGTTGGGTTGAGGAGCGCCGTTGCTATTACCCTCTAATGAAGCCAAGCTTCCACGCGAGAATTTGTATTCTAAAACGCCAGGGGGAGGATTGAAGGTGATCATGTAGGCCCCATTTCCAATAGGCGTGAGCTTTTTAAGTGGATCGGCCATATTCCAACCATTAAATGGCCCGGTGAGAAAGATATTTGCTCCGGCTGGCGTATTGGCAGGTACAGCTGTTACTTTAATCGTCAATTGACCACTTACCGTATGTGCACAAACTAGGAATGCTGCAAGCGTAAGCAACGATTGCAAGCGATTCATTAGCTGGTAGGATTGAAAAACATACCCGCTCGAAGCGCGCGAATGGCTTATATGTTTCATTCCTTGAGACGGTTTAAGGTTCACCTTATTAAGGGTGCTGCCTGACGTTAGTTCGAATGTTTTACCACATTAAAGGTACACAGAGGCACCTTATTAGAGGTAGATTGAGACTAGATGCGTAAGTTTGATTATGGAGCAGCGCGGGTGACTTGTATGGCTGCTTCAAAAGAGAAGAGGCAAAAATAAGTTATCTTCATTGCTAGTAGTACCAAAAATAGGGTACAAAAGACAAAATGCGCAAAATATCCTCCTTAATAACTGGTTTATGCGTCTAAACAACCAAGCTAAGGAGTTGCCTGCATCCAATTCGATATTGGAAAAACAAAAAAGACTTGGTAATTAAATTGCCATCATGGATTGTTATTGCAAAAATTATGCCTAAATTACGATCGTTTCAGAAAAATAATTGGGAGAGGGTGCTCTGATGGCTTTTTTCTACGTGCATTGAAGGAGGGAACGATCTAATTCAGTCTTTTTCATAAAAAATACAAGCTTGGATATGGGCTTTCGTGAAATTCGTTTTAAACTTGCTGCGAATTCGGCTTGTTTGTTTCTCTGGTCTAACGTTCGGCAGCGGATGGTTGGAGCATTTGTTTGAGAAACGGCATTACTGTTGCTAATTATTATTGATATAAATTCTTCAACGAAACGTCGGTGTTTACGGCGGTCAAATGTCTATTTATGGAAAAACCATGGCTTAATAATTACCCCAAAGGAGTTCCTGCCAATATTGATCCAGATGCTTATCCTTCTTTGATAGCAATGTTGGATGAGACGTTTCAAAAATATGCAGATTTACCGGCATTTTATTTCATGGGCAAAATGCTGACTTTTCGGCAGATTGATGAGTTGTCTAACGATTTTGGTGCCTATTTGCAGAGTAGGGGCTTAAATCCAGGAGATCGAATTGCTTTAATGATGCCAAATATGATTCAGTATCCTATTGCCCTGTTTGGCGCGCTAAAGGCGGGTTTGATAATTGTGAATACGAATCCACTCTATACTCCACGGGAGATGCGTCATCAATTTGTTGATTCTGGTGCCAAAGCGATATTAATAGCTGAGAATTTTGCCTCTAACTTAGAGCAAATTTTGGGGGATACTCCTATCAAGACAATAATGCTCACAAGTATTGGGGAGATGCTGGGCTTTAAGGGTAAGATTGTCAATTTTGTTGTGAGAAAGGTAAAAAAGATGGTTCCCACGCATCAACTGGCTAATACGGTTTCATTTTCTGAGGCCTTGCGTCAGGGGAAAAAGTTTACCTTAAAGCGTTCGGAAGGAGGAGGTGATGATACTATTATTTTGCAATATACAGGAGGCACAACTGGAGTATCCAAAGGAGCGATGCTGACTAATCGTAACTTGGTAGCTAATATGCAGCAAATTCGGGGAATAATGACGCCACGGTTGAAAGAGGCTGAGGAAATAGCCCTTTGCCCTCTACCCTTGTATCATATTTTTGCATTTACGGTCAATTGCCTTGCCATTATGAGCGTTGGAGGAAGCAATGTATTGATTGTGAATGCTCGGGATTTACCTGTCGTGATTAAAGAATGGCGCAAGTATAAACCTTCGGTTGTGACCGGAATCAATACTTTATTCAATGCGCTCTTGAATAATCCTGAGTTTGGGAAATTGGATTTCAGTGCGTTAAAAATTGCATGTGGTGGTGGTATGGCGGTGCAGCGAGCGGTTGCGGAACGGTGGCAGCAAACAACGGGAATTCAGTTGACGGAAGGGTTTGGAATGACCGAGTCTAGCCCTGTGATCACATGTAATCCGGTCAATGAGCCAGCGCGTTTAGGTAGCATTGGTGTCCCTGCCCCCTCTACGGATGTGCGAATTGTAGATGATAATGGGCAAGTTTTGGCAGCTGGAGAGGTAGGGGAAATTCAGGCGCGAGGGCCACAGATCATGAAAGGGTACTGGCAGCGTCCGGAAGAGACCTCCAATACAATTAAAGAGGGTTGGCTGTGTACTGGTGATTTAGGATTTATGCATCCAGATGGCTTTTTTCAGATTGTGGATCGGAAAAAAGATATGATTTTAGTTTCAGGGTTTAATGTTTACCCGAATGAGGTGGAGGATGTCTTGGCGATGCATCCAAAAATATTGGAGGCAGCTGCAGTGGGTGTTCCTGATGAGAAGTCTGGAGAGGTAGTAAAGGTATTTATTGTGAAAAAAGATTCCAGTTTAACGGAAGAAGAAGTAATGGCACATTGTCGTGCTAATTTAACGGGCTACAAAGTGCCTAAACAGGTTGTCTTTAAGGCAGAGCTACCCAAAACGAATGTTGGAAAAATCCTGCGCAGGGAATTGCGTGACCAATAATTATGATGCAAGGTGTTTATCCAGCTTTAACAACCAAGTTTACAGCTGACGATCAATTAGATTTTGCTCTTTTTGGAGTGAATTTGGACGCGCAGCTTGCTGCTGGGGTGGATGGGGTCATTCTTGGAGGTTCTTTAGGGGAGGCGAGTACCTTAGAGAATGGAGAGAAGCTTGATTTAGTTAGGTATTCTAAAGACCAACTGGCTGGGCGCATTCCAGTCCTAATGAACATTGCAGAGGGATCTACCAAGCGAGCTGTTGCATTGGCCAAGGCGGGTGCGGAGGCGGGTGCCGATGGTTTTATGCTACTTCCTCCCATGCGGTATCGTAGTGATGATCGGGAGACCTTAACTTACTTCAAGGCGGTAGCGGAGGCTACAGAATTGCCCATTATGATTTATAATAACCCTGTGGATTACAAGATTGAGGTGAGCATTGAGATGTTTGAAGAAATGGCTGATTGGCCAACGGTAGTGGCAGTGAAGGAGAGTACACGGGACATTTCAAATGTGACCAGAATGAAAAACCATTTTGGCGATCGTTTTAAAATTTTATGTGGGGTGGATACACTTGCAATGGAGGAGCTGCTCATGGGTGCGGATGGTTGGGTGGCTGGTTTAGTTTGTGCGTTCCCAAAGGAGACGGTTGCAATTTATCGATTGATTAAAGAAGGGCGTATTCAGGAGGCATTAGCGATATACCGTTGGTTTTTGCCTTTGCTGGAATTGGACATTCATCCGAAGTTGGTTCAGAATATCAAGCTGGCGGAGCAAATGAATGGCTTAGGTTCTGAGTATGTACGTGCTCCTAGGTTGATTTTAGAGGGGGATGAGCGGTCACGTATTGTAGAAATTATTCAGAAGGGGATAGATAGTAGACCGTTGTAGCAGATTGCTTACGGTAATTTGAACAAAGTGTTAGTAGTTGATGATAGTTGAAACAAATGACACAATTGTAGCGCTAGCAACTCCACCGGGAGTGGGTGCTATAGCCGTAATTCGTCTGTCGGGTTCTTCGTCGATTACCTTCGCCGATTCCTTATTTAAAGGTAAAAGGTTGGCCGATTGTCCGACACATACTGCCCACTTTGGTCGGATTGTTCGGGAGGATGGATCTACGGTGGATGAAGTAGTCCTTACCTTATTCCGAGGGCCTCGTTCTTATACTGGGGAAGATGTGGTGGAAGTTAGTTGTCATGGATCCACTTTTCTGCAGCAGGAATTAATTCAAAACTTTTTGCGTGCAGGTGCTCGTATGGCCCAGCCTGGGGAGTTTACGTTGCGGGCTTTTTTAAATGGGAAAATGGATCTTTCACAAGCGGAGGCAGTAGCCGATTTAATCGCCAGTGAGAGCTCTGCCTCTGCGGAATTGGCACTAAAGCAGCTCCGAGGTGGATTCAAGCAAGAAATTGCGCGCTTAAGAGAACGCTTAATTGAATTTGCGAGTCTGATAGAGTTGGAGTTAGATTTTTCGGAGGAAGATGTAGAATTTGCTGATCGTGGTCAGCTCAAGGCATTGGTATTAGAGTTGAAACGGCATATTAGTTCGTTATTGAGTTCTTTTCAGCTTGGGAACGCTATTAAGACAGGTATTTCAACAGTTATTGCTGGCCGACCAAATGCGGGAAAGAGTACCTTGCTGAACGCCTTGCTAAATGAAGAGCGAGCGATAGTCAGTGATATTGCTGGAACAACTCGTGACACCATTGAGGAGGTATTAAATATTCACGGTGTACGGTTCAGACTAATTGATACAGCTGGAATCCGTGAAGCACACGATCAAATTGAAGCTATTGGTGTTCGGAAGACCTTTGAGAAAGTGCGGGAGGCTTCCTTATTAATTTATGTATGGGATATCACCAGTGGGATGACCCTTCAAGACCTTTACAACGATTTAGAGCAGCTGTTGGTTAGTCCAGTACATTGTATTGTGGTGTGTAATAAGATGGATCGAAATCCTCTATTCGAGGTAGGTTGGATAGTAAATCCCTCGAATCCGGATATTCACCCTTATTTGCTTCCATCAAAACCGATAACCATTCCTGAACATGTTCATTTAGCAGACTTAGTGGCAGTACCTATTTCAGCGAGTAACCAAATGAATATTGAGTACTTGAAAGAAGCGCTGTATAGGGCTGCATTAGGTGATTCTGTGCGTTTAGAAGGTACTGTTGTGACCAATGCCCGACATTATGATGCCTTGCGTAGGGCGGAGGCGGCATTGGTAGAGGTACTTCAAGGCTTGGATACGGGTCTAACGGGCGATTTTATTGCCCAGGATCTTCGTCGGTCTCTCAACTTCCTTGGGGAGATTACGGGTGAGATTGGTGTGGAAGACTTACTGGGGTCTATTTTTGGTAAATTTTGTATAGGGAAGTAGGGAAGCATATTTGGGCATTATAGGTTAATTCGGCTTGTTTTTTTGTTTTTACCCTCGCCTTTGCAAACGCTTCAGGGGTGATCAACGTTGTACATATTAAGAGGAAGTTCCATGGTAGTACTTTTTTGTTTTTGAAAAGCACATAGAATTTGGTGTTTTTGTACCTGATTAATAATTCTTATTTCGAGGCGATGAGCTTGTTATTATAAAAGTGACTCATTGCCAATACATGCGGGAAGCTAATACAAGAGATGAAAATAAAAAAAGCAGTAGTGATATGATGGTTAAATGCGTTTAGCCAACCGCGTTCTATACCAATTAGGAGTGCCCCAAACAGCAAGAGTGCTCCCCCAGTAAAAGGAAGTGCATGTAGAAATAGCGATTTTGAGTTGGTATTTAATCCTTTTTTGAGATGAGCCCATCCGTTTAGGCTGTGCTGGCCTATAAAGTAAAGGCCAAAAGCAGTTAGTAGAGGGAGTTGGATACTAAGACCAAGTACGCTTGCGCTCAGGATAATCGCTGGACGGCGTTCGAAAATACCCCAACACGCACTTAGTAGAGCTAGTACGAGTGCTGTCGTCGAGCCGATGACCTCTGTTAAAGGAATTGGGTACGTATTCATATTTTGGAGAATGAGATTGGTCTCAGGTAGGTGACCAAGAAGGATAATAGTAAGTAAAGTAGCACCCCAAAGGAAGCTTTTTTCGGCTTTTAAGGAGGTGGGTTTCCATTCCTGGAGATCTGTTTGTCCAAAATGCCATGCGGAGTACAGCAGGAAGAGGATTAGAGCGAGTTGAGGTGAAATCAGCCAAAAAAAGAGATAGCTGGCGGCCGTACCCAAGTAGCGTACAATAAATCCAGGCTCTATTTTCCATTGAAGTGATCCATTTTTCAGTAGGTGGTCAATTGCACCATGTGGAATACCAACGAGTAAAAAGCCTGCAGCTCCAAGTAGGAGCTGAACCCAATGGAAGAAAGCCCCTGTAGTATTTTGCAGCCCTAATAGGCTTAGGGTAATAAGAAGTAGCACTACTGGATTGCGAAGATAAATGAAACGGGTATGAAGATCTAGCTTAAGAGCTCTTAAAAAGGGAAGTAACGGTAAGGTGGAAAAAATTTTTAGGTCTTCTACAATCGTTGTTTTTTCGTCTAAAAAGGAGAGTACTGTTTTTATTTTATTTCTGTTAAATAGCGTTTTAAATATATTACTTCCCTTTTCTGGCGTTCTTTTTAAGATAATTAGGAGGAGACGATCATAGAATTGGAACCTGTTTTTGGGGAAATAGGGGGTTATTGTTTGTGTGTGCGAGAAGGCGTTCGCAAGTTGTTTAGAGTGATAAAACATTCTTTTGAAGGCATATCCGGTACTTGGTTTTATCGCGCCAGCAGCGCCCCCTAGCCGTATAATAGTTGGGTGAGAGTACTTTTCTAGCGGCATACTACACATTGGAATACATCCAGATTCCGGTTTAAGTAGTTGAAAATTTCCGAATCGCTTGTGGATATAGTGCGTTAAGAGAGGTTCCGCATCTGCAGGTTGTAGTACTTCTTTGCCAAATCGAGTTAGTTCAACTAATAACTTATTTGGACTAAAAGGTAAAGAATAAACAAATTGGGTATTTCCCATTTGATCAATATCAAAATCCATTAAGTCAATAGACTTGTTATTAGGAATGGGAGTGTCCAGTTGGATAAAGTAACCATGAAACGATTGGTAGAGTAAGTTCTGATTGGGCTTTAGTAGAGAAAATTGGGGTGGTCGGCTATCAAAAACAGTATTAACGAGCCAGGTTGTGTGCTCTGTATGGATGTGGGTGCCTGCCGCTGAAGTAGTAACTGAAGTAACTAAGTTGGGGCTATAGTGAATATGAAAGTCGTTGATTAGTCGGAGGAGCTCTGAATGGATTGCTGCTCCAGGAATATGTAAATATTCTAGGGGCTGAATGGATTCTGGCTGGTTATTCGGAGTATTGACTTCCTGCCAGCGGTGGCTAATCATGTGCTGGCACTCGCTGACAATGGGTTCTGTTGGTTCAGCCCAAAAGCAAAATGTTTTCTTAGTTAGTTGTTGAAGTTCGGGGTCAAGAATAACAACCGTTTTCTCTGTTAATTGTCCGTGTTTTTCTAATTGCAATAAAAGTAGAGTCGCCCCTGCTCCTGCGCCTATGAAGAGGTAATCAATCTTAGTACTTGTTACTCTATTTTGCATACTTTCAGTAACACGGATATGGATGAAGAATCGTATCGAGCTATTGGTCGATATTGGTACTGATGAAGTAGCGTACGTCTATTTGTTGGCTTGGATAGATGGACTCGGAACGCCGTAGGGAAGCGGCTAGTTCAATTGCCCAGATCAGATTTAAAACACTAATGTTTGAAAATGGTTTTTAATTATAGAATAATTAGTGGCTAATTTGATCTTTTTTGCAACAAAAGCGTGTCTTTTTGAAAAACGAGTATAATCATTGACTGTTTGTTAGATGTGATCTATTCGCTAGATAAATAATGTAGCCTCTATAGTTTAGGAAAGTGCTTTTTGGGCAGAAAAAGCCAGCGGTCCTAGCTTGGCAGAAGCGAACCGCTGGCTATTATTAATGAATTTAGGTTAGAGCTTGTTAAAGAAATATTGTTGACGATAACGCATAGGCGATAGACCGTATTGTCGGCTAAACACGGTTGAGAAATAATTGGGATCGGAGAATCCACAATTTGCTGAAATGGAATAGATAGAGTCTTCTGGCATGGTAACGAGGAGATGGCGGGCTTTACGCAGTCGGAAGGTGCGAATCATAGCACTGACTGTTTCACCAGCGAGCGCCATTGTTTTTCGTTGAAGTCTTGATTTGCTCATAAAGGATAGTTCTGCAAGGCGTTCCACATTTAAGTTCTCCTCCGTATGGTGTTCTTCAATTAAGTGTTGAATTTTTTTGAGGAAGCTACTTTCCTCAATTCGGAGTAGGTAGTCTATACTTTCTTGGAAAGACACCCTCCCTTGCCGTGCTAGGTACTCCAGTAGATGTCGTTTGATTTGTTCTGAAAGTTTTAGGATACTTGAAACGAGCTGAAGCAATACACTGTCTGCCATGTTTTTACTTCCAGTGAAGTGAGCGTCAAGAGCGGAGATGTGGTGGGGTTCTTCTTCTGTTGATAACAATCTGATAATTGGTATATGATTCGCCTTAGCATCCTCGGAAAGAAAATTAAAAATATAGCTAGGGGTAGATACCGATTCGATGTGCCCAATGATGATGAGGTTTGGTAGGTGTTTTCTTGTTTTTTCAACTCCCTCTTTAATATTTCTTGCTACAAAAACCTCAAACTCCACTATTAGTTTATTGTAGAGTTCGATAGACTGGTCATAGTGCTCATCAATAATTAGGAGCTTGTGCTTAGGTTCAGGTACTCCGTTGGACGCTGAGCTGTTTTTCCTTTTTAGGTATAGAGAGGGCATTTCATTGGCTAATTGGCTGGAGGTATTCAAGATTGGTAGGGTATATACATAAGTTGTTTCTTGGTGATCATTCGTACAATAAACTAACTTTCCACCGCTATGTGCTGCCAGCTGGCTAGCTTGTCTCAATAGTATAGTGTTAATTTCGTGGAGGTTTGGGCTGTGGTTGCTAGTATATTTTTGGTCATCGATGATGAGGTTGGACTTAGTGGCATTAAATTGGATAAATCGTATGAGTATTTCATTGGGGATGGCTTGTATGTTTATTTGGACCATAGAGCAACGGTCTGCAGCGGTACAAGCTAATAATAGAATACTTTCGAGCGATGCAGTTACAAGTAATTCATCGAGATAGGTTATTGGCAAGTTGTTAGAATACTCAAGCTCAATTTGTGGAATATTTGCGTGAATTGGGGATGTTTGAAATTCTGTCGCGACGTTTTTAACGATGCGCTCAAGATGCAAAGGGTGAGGATTCCGGTTTGCTTTTGGCATGTTGATAATCTTGATTTGGGTATCAATTCAAGAATAGATTGGTAGAACAAGCGTTTGACTTACAATTCTTATCGAGTGAATATTAAATAATTCGATTGTTTCCCTTCTTTCAGTAATTGATACGAATTATAGAAAATAATGAAATAATTGGTTTGGGAATAAATAAAGGTGCAGGTGGATTATTACGACTGTTTTAGGTGTAGGATGAGTAGGTATTTGTTTACTTCCTAAAACAGGCTTGCAAGATCAGTTGAGGCGATCATCGTCGCAGGTAAAACCTATTTCTTGTAGTCAGTGGTTGTAAATTCGAAGGAGATTTGATTGATTGGACTGAACCAATTGCGTTGTGAAAAAAAAGAAGAATTGTCATGATGGATTGCGTGTTTAATATAAAAATAAGCAATGTAATTGACTCTTTTTCTTTGGTTGTAGCGGGGGGCTTGCCTGTTTTAGACTAAAGTTAGTCGTTGTAGAGTACGATAATCTCAACAGGCTGGGGGCAAATGTATACCGGTAAATGGTATTTTCATCTTTGAATTTGAGGCAAAATTTAATTTTTATTTCAACCCCTTCATCGGATAATAAACTGGGAATAAGTTGATTTTTTTGTTTTAATTTTAAAGAAGAATTATTTTAGGCCTGTTGTGTCAAAAACCAAGGGAGAAAGTGGGGTAAATTGTAATTTTTGGGATACTGTCAGTTCAGCAAAAGGGTGCGAAGGACCTGCTATTTCGGATGTGCAAACAGGAAACTAGCTAGATCTGGGGGTAGCTAAAAGGGGTAGATTTGAGGTTGCTTCTGCTTTGATAAAGCAATATAAAAGCGCTCGTCACTTATTATTGATTGGGTTTAAGATAGGGAAGGGACCCTACTCCTTTAATGTAGGGATGCAAAGCACGGTAGGATCTCAAGCAAGGGAACGTACAGGTGGTAGTTTTTTGGGCGGTGCTTTCTGAAGCCTTAGAGTCGGAGCGTGATATTCTTAGTTTCTGTAAAAAATCGGAGCGCATCCCATCCTCCTTCTCTACCCACCCCTGAATCTTTTACCCCACCGAAAGGGGTTCTCAAGTCGCGCATCATCCAAGTATTAAGCCAGACAATTCCTGCTTGAAGTTCAATAGAAAAACGTTGAGCTCTGCTCAGGCTGTTGGTCCAAACACTGGCGCTCAGTCCGTAAGACGTTCCATTGGCTAAGTTCAAAGCCTCTTCATCAGAAAAGAAAGGGTGAATGGTTACAACTGGGCCAAATATTTCTTCCTGATTTGTTCGGCAGTGGATTGGTAATCCTTCAATAATGGTGGGAGCTATGTAGAACCCGTTTGAACCCTCTCCAGGCACCTCAACGGGTGTTCCGCCACAAAGTATCACACCACCTTCTTCTTTAGCTAATTCGATACGTTCGAGGATTTTAGTATAGTGAGCTTGACTCACTACGGCCCCCAAGTTACTATTTGTATCTGTTGGCAGACCCACTTTTAGGGCACTTACTTTTTTGACAAAGTCTTTTTTAAAGCGTTCGTAAATAGGCGCTTCGATATAAATTCTGGACCCGCAGAGGCAAATTTGGCCCTGGTTGTTAAAGGAAGAGCGGACGGTGGTATCCAACATTTCCTCGTAGTTGCAATCAGCAAATATGATATTTGGGTTTTTACCGCCGAGTTCGAGGGATAGTTTTTTGAACATAGGAGCCGCCACTCTAGCAATTTCTGCTCCTGCGCGCGTGCTTCCGGTGAATGAAATTGCCTTAACTTCGGGATGGGCTACGATTTTTGCACCTACTTCCTGACCGAGGCCATGTACGATATTAAGGACGCCTGGAGGGAGCCCGGCCAGTTGACAGATTTCTGCCAATAGAGAGGCGGTGTAGGGGGTAATTTCGGATGGTTTTCCGATAACACAATTTCCTGCTGCTAGTGCTGGGGCAATTTTCCAAGTAAAGAGGTATAAGGGCAAGTTCCAAGGGGAGATACAGCCTACTACACCAATTGGTTGACGGAGTGTAAGGGAAAGAGATTGACCCTGAGTGAAATGGCTTTCACTGGAGAAATGTAGGAGCGCGGTTGCAAAAAAACGGAAGTTAAGGGCGGACCTTGGGATATCAATGGTTCGAGCGGTTTGAAGCGTCTTTCCAGAATCCAGGCTTTCTGCTTCGGCAAGCTCATCTAGCCGTTCCATGATTTTCTCTGCAACGCCATTCAAAATATGGAATCGCTGTTCTGGAGTGAAATTAGACCATGCAGGGAATGCCTTTTTTGCTGCCTGAACGGCTAGTTCTACATCTGCTTCATCGGAGGAGGCCACTTGGGCAAATACCTTCCCAGTGGCTGGGTTGATATTATCGACGTATCGGCCGTTTATTGGCGGGAGTTGTACTCCATTTATATAGTTATTTATCGTCACCGAAAAATGCAATAATTTTGTCCGCTAATTCCATTCCAATATAAGACTGTGCCTCTACAGTACTGGCTCCTATATGTGGAGTAATTGATACATTGGGATGATTGAGGAGCGCTGCTTTGGGAGTAGGTTCATTTTCAAATACGTCGAGGCCTGCACCTCCAATTTTTCCGTTTTGAAGGCCTTCTAACAGTATTTCTTCATCAATAACGCCTCCTCTGGCGGTATTGATTAATACTACGCCATTTTTCATGGTTTCGATTTCCGCTTTTCCTATGAGCGGTGCGGAACCTCCTGGCAAATGAAATGTGATAATATCTGCCTCTCGGAGTACTCGTTCAATGGGCTCCGTTCGTACTTTTACCTCTAAGGAAAGATCTTCGAACATATTAATACGGATTCCAATAGAGGCATCTGTTACATAGGGATCATGCGCGAGCACATTCATTCCAATGCCAAAACCAAGGCGTGCCACTTCTTGTCCTATGCGTCCAAAGCCAATTATTCCGAGGGTTTTTCCGCGTAGTTGAGTGCCGGTTTCATAGTTTTTTTTGAGCTTTCTAAAGTCGCCCGATGGCATTTCTCGGTTGGAAAGGTGGATTTTCCGTGCCAGGGCGAAAATATGCCCGATGGTAAGTTCTGCAACAGCGCGGCTAGAAGCCATGGGAGTATTGTATACTTGTATGCCCTTACTCCTAGCGAAGTCAAGGTCAATATTATCCATCCCTACTCCACCTCTAGCGATTACTTTAAGTTTAGTACCTGCTTCAATAATTTCCTTTGTTACTTTTGTTGCGCTTCGAACGATGAGGACGTCGTAATCGCCTATTTTATCTTTAAGCTGTTCTTGTGGGATTTTATTTTCGTCTACAAGATAGTCAGCTTCTTCCAGTAGGAGTCTTCCATCTGGGTGAATACCGTCATTGGCGAGGATTTTTATCATGGTAGTACTTATTTGGAGCTATTGAGCTCATTCGGCAACAAAGATAGAGGATTAATCGCAGCCCCTTCTCCTGGTATCTATAATATATTGAATTTTCCAAGTGTTATCCAGCTTTACGAGCTGGAAGGAATTGGTTCCGCAATGGCTAATTTGATCATTTATATAGAAGGTGTAAGGGGTCCAAACACTAGCCAAATTGGGCTCTACTTTTATTGATTGGAATGTGATTTTTTCTTCATATTTGTCCTTATTCGGAAGACCTACAAATTCTAGGATAGAGGAAAAGGGTTGTGACAGCACCTTCCAGCTGCCTGCCTTATCTTGGGTAACTGTTTGGAACTGGGGGGCTTCGGTACAGGTTTGTTTTAGTAGAATAGTGTCGCCGGTTTGCATTGCTGTGAAAAAAGCCTGGATCACAGATTGAATGGCCGGATCTTCCTGTGCTTTTACCGGGCTCGGCAGTAGCAGGTAAGCTAACAATGTGAGTAAAATTGGGCGCATAACGGTATTTAAAAGCAATCAGCACACTAACGAAGTGATTGTAAGTGTGCTGATTAATTATTGTATGAACAAAAGTAGGTATGATCTATTGGTTATTTTTTTCAGTTTTTTTCAGTTGTAGTTGTTGGCAGACATAGGTGCCGATTTGATCTCCATTTTTTAGGCCTGCTACATTTCCTTGTCTGTAGTGGATGCCACCATAAAGTCGGCTCATACCTACTTCTTGGGCGGCAGTTTTAAAGGAGTTAAAAGTGCGTGGCGGGATCCCGAACTCCACTTCGGTGCTGTCGGTGAAAGGAACGTTATCGCCAATTGAGAGTGTAAGGGCCGTTGCAGCAGCAGAAGAGACCGTGCTATGTCCACTGGTGTGTTCGGGGAAAGGGGGTGTTTGAATCAATGGTACCCAATTCGGATCGATGTATTGATTGATATACGATTCTGGTCGGATCAAGTTGGATTGGTACTTTTCATGCCAGCTAGAGATGAACGCATCCGTGATGGAGCAAGCTACGCGCACGTATGTTTCTGCGGAACGCATGATATCTGCTTTCTGGTCTCTGCATGCAGTGGAGGTGATTAGCATCCAATGGCCGCCTGGGCTTATTTTTTTGCGAGCAAAAGAAAGGTGGCCGCTTACCTCCATAGCGAAGGGATTATCGTCCCAGTACCAAGCGGTAGCTGAATCCTGGGGGCTGAGATTATTAACAATATCGTACACTTCATAGGCCTGCTTATAGAAGGGGCTTCCCTTTTGGGTGCTGAATTCGACGGGAGGTTCGCTTTTAAACTGATTAGAAGAGTCCAGAACCCAAGGGCGGATTTTATCCCAGTGTGGTTCAAGTGCGTCAGCATACATAGGAGGGGTCGGTCTCCATCTGTCTGGATATTTGGTTTCTATTGTAAATTTTGGAGCGCTTCTGGTTTGCGCGTAGTTGTCTTTTTTTGACCAGTTAAGGATGTGTTGTGCTACGAGTTCACCGTATTTCATAGACCGATCGTATACCTCTGGAGGCATATTCATTGCCTTGAATTGGTCAAAAATATCTTCTTTCAGGTCTTCTACTTCACCTTCTGAGAAAACCAATGCTTTGCTTGTCACGAGCATTGCATTGACCCCTGCTAATGGGAAGCAGTATTCTTTTCCAGGCTCTGGTTGGGGTGCATCAGTTAGTTCATTTAATAGTCCGCTTAGGCTGCGGTATTCAGGGAAGCCTGGTACCATTGCTTCATATCCTGCTATAGTGGAATAGGCGAGGATACGAGAGGCGATAGGGGGAGCGAAGATGTCGTAACGAATAATATCTACGGTCCGCCTAATTCCGGCATGGAAATATTCTGGATTGTTTGCCTTTGTTTGAAAATCCTTATTATAGGAGGCGGGAGACTGGCAAGCCGATATGACTGCTAGGAGAGCGATTAGCAATAAGGTGTGTTTTTTATACATAATCATAAGAGAAAATAAGAATTTTGGATTTTGGTGTTTTTATTGATTCGAATTATTCAATGCTGGATTTGATTTAAACAAGTCGAGTGCGGCTTTGGCGGCAGCGAAGGGTGATTTTTCTCCTTGAATTATTTGCGGTTCGAGTTGTTGGAGCATACGTTTTACTCCTGGATGTTCGAAGAAAAGGGCGTTCAATCCTTCTTGAATAGTACTATGCAGCCAATGCTGGGCTTGCTTTTGGCGTTGTTCTTTCCAGAACCCAGTTTGTTGAGTTTGCTTCTGGTAGCGGAGAATGGCTTCCCATATTTTTTCGATTCCTGTATTTTCTAGGGCGCTTGCGGTAATAACTTCTGGAGACCACCCTCCTTGGTGTGTGGAGAGTAGGTGTACAGCAGTTTTATAATGACCAACGGCCTGAGCGGCTAAAGCTTTTCGGTCGCCATCTGCTTTGTTGACGACGAGGAGGTCAGCCATTTCTACAATTCCTCTTTTAATTCCCTGTAAATCGTCCCCTGCGCCTGGTAAAAGCAGGAGTAGGAACAAATCGCACATGCTACGAGCGGCTATTTCGGACTGTCCAACACCGACGGTTTCAATTAGGACAATGTCGAATCCGGCGGCTTCGACAAGTGCTATTGTTTCTCTTGTTTTTCTTGCTACACCGCCCAGGGTTTCACCTGCTGGGGAGGGGCGAATAAAGGCGAGGTGGGAGGTGGACAGTTTTTCCATTCTGGTTTTATCGCCTAAAATGCTTCCCTTGCTTAGTGCGCTAGAGGGGTCAATAGCCAGAACGGCTACTTTTTTTTGTTGTTGGGTTAGCCACCAGCCAAAGGATTCAATGAATGTACTTTTGCCCGCTCCGGGAGCTCCTGTTATGGCAATCCTGTACGTGTTTCGAGCTTCGGCTGTTTTAATTAATCGGTCGAGGAGCTGTTCCGCTAATAGGTTATGTGTAGGATTTACACTTTCTATTAGGGTGATTGCGCGGGCTAGCGTGACTCTGTCTCCTTGAAGGACACCCTTTTCGTACTCGTCAACAGAAAGTAATTTTCCACGCATTTTACTAGCTGAGTTCAGGTCTTGCTGCAAATGTAAGCAGTATGAGGTTGGCAGCTCTTTAAAAAGTCCTTAAAGTTCAAACAAAAAAAGCCTAAAACACTCCTAGGAGCATTTTAAGCTTTTTGTGCGCAGAGCTGGGTATCCAGCTAAAGATTCGCCTTAGGAGTTGATATTAGCAACGATATAATCGATCGCCTGACCAACTGTGGTGATTTTTTCGGCCTGCTCATCTGGAATAGATACTTCGAATTCCTTTTCGAATTCCATAATCAATTCAACAGTGTCCAATGAGTCAGCGCCCAAGTCTTGAATGAAATTGGCCTCGTTAGTAACTTCGGCTCCATCCACACCCAATTTGTCAACGATAATTGCCTTTACGCGTTCGGCAACAGAAGCAGTGTCTGCCATGTTTTTCTAAAAGTTGTTAATTTTGAAAAGTGAAAAAGGTGCATTTTTCAGCTGCAAAGAAACGACTAACTTCCCTTTTAAAAAAAGTTTTTTTCGTTTTTTTTAAAACTTCATTGGGTATTAATTGCTTTATCATTGGTATGCCGTACTTTTGAGGCTCTATTCTAATTGTAATTTTTACACTTATTAATTTGATTATTGTTATGGCCGACAACGCGGGAAAAGCGACCTCTAAGAACCCAATCCACCTACGCAAGGCAGGCTGGCAGAATACCAAAATTGTAGCGACAGTTGGTCCTGCTTGTAACACATACGATAAGTTAAAGGAACTTGTTATTGCTGGGGTTGATGTTTTTCGGCTTAATTTCAGTCATGGCACGCATGCGGAGCACCAGCAGGTGATTGACCATATTTGTGGGATTAATGAAGAGTTAAACTCGCATGTAGCTATTTTGGCAGATTTACAGGGGCCTAAGTTGCGTGTTGGTAAAATAAAAGATAATTCACTTCCACTAAAAGAGGGAGATGTTATTACACTTGTCAACGAGAAGGTGTTGGGGGATATGGACAAAATTTACATGAGTTATGAGCAGTTTGCTCAAGATTGTAATGTTGGAGAGCGTATTTTGATGGATGATGGCAAGTTGGTCTTTGAGGTTGTTGAAACGAATAAAAAAGATACGGTCCGATTAAAATGTTTGCATGGCGGAGTTTTGAGCAGTAACAAAGGGGTGAATTTGCCCGATACACAGGTCAGTTTACCCGCGCTCACAGAGAAGGACATTGAAGATCTTGAATACATATTAACCCAGCCTGTCAATTGGATTGCGCTTTCTTTTGTTCGTAAGGAGGCAGATATCATCGATTTGACGGATCGCATACAAGCAGCTGGGCATCCGGCAAAGGTCATTTCAAAGATTGAGAAGCCTGAGGCCATTAAAAACTTACGAGAGATCATAAAGGCCAGCAATGGAATTATGGTGGCTCGAGGAGACCTTGGTGTAGAAATGCCCATTGAACAGCTACCGATTACCCAGAAAGAAATTATTCGTCAATGTATGCAATTCGGGCGTCCAGTCATTGTGGCAACACAGATGATGGATTCCATGATTACCAATCCATCTCCGACCAGGGCCGAGATTACCGACGTTGCGAATGCCGTTTTTGATGGTGCGGACGCAGTGATGCTATCTGGAGAAACGTCTGTAGGGGCACACCCTAACCTAGTGGTGGAAGCTATGACGCGCATTATTTGCGAGACAGAAAAGCATTATTGGCCTCATATCAATCTCAAACGGCCACGTGCGGTCGAAAAATCTCGTCTATTCCACTCAGATGTTATTTGCTTTAATGCTTGTCGAGTGGCTGAAGAGCTCGGAGCAAAGGGTATTATTGGCATGACGCGTTCTGGTTACACGGCGTTTAAGGTCAGTAGCTTCCGTCCTAATGCACACATCTATATTTTTAGCGATCAGCGGCACATGTTGAACACTCTAAATCTTGTGTGGGGGGTATCTTGTTTTTACTATGATCGATACACTACAACGGATGATTCCATACAAGACTCTATTGATATCCTAAAGACGAAGGGATTTATTGAGTCAGGTGATTTAATGATTAATACCGGTTCAATGCCGTTAGAGCGCCGCCAACGCACCAATATGTTGAAAGTAACAATTGTTGACTAGTTCTGTAGATATTGCTAAAGCTGGGGCTTTTTTTTAGCTTTTTTTGAAAAACCAAACCAGCAGTAGGAGATTAATAATACCTTTATGGCCTTATTGACTAACAACGAATAGTTTATAGGGCTTAGGTCTCTTTTTGGGTAAAGGCCTTGTTCTATTAGCTGAATTATTTCCAACTCATAATGGCTGATTTACAAAGTCTCAATCAATTATGCGCACAAGTCCGACGTGACATTGTGCGCATGGTGTTTAATGTCCAGAGTGGACATCCGGGCGGCTCTTTAGGCTGTACCGAGTACTTCGTTGCCCTGTATGGTGCAGTGATGAAGCATAGGTCGAAATCATTTAAGATGGATGGTAAAGGGCAGGATTTGTTCTTCTTGTCCAATGGTCACATTTCACCGGTTTGGTACAGTGTATTAGCTCGTTCTGGTTATTTTCCTGTTAGTGAGCTTGGTACATTTCGTAAATTGAACACTAGACTTCAGGGGCATCCTGCTACCCATGAAGGTCTTCCAGGCATCCGCATTGCGTCTGGTTCTCTTGGGCAGGGGATTTCTGTTGCGATCGGAGCAGCATTAGCTAAGCGACTAGATGGGGATGAGCGTACTGTTTTTTGTTTGACAGGCGATGGTGAGTTACAAGAAGGGCAGTGCTGGGAAGCAATTATGTTTGCTGCACATCATAAGGTTGATAATTTGGTAGTTACCGTTGACTGGAATGGTCAACAAATTGATGGGTCTAACGATGAAGTGCTTTCATTAGGTAATTTACCGGCGAAGTGGAAGGCGTTTGGTTGGGATGTCTTAATTCTTGATCAAGGTAATCATCTTGAGTCGGTGATAGCTATGCATCGCCGTGCAAAGCGCCGTACAGGCAAGGGAAAACCTGTGGTGGTTTTAATGAAAACCGAGATGGGTTACGGTGTTGACTTTATGCAAGGTACGCATAAATGGCACGGCAAATCGCCCAATCAAGAGCAGTTTGAACTCGCTATGAACCAATTACCTCTCACCGAATTAGGAGACTTTTAACATTATGAATATTCACGATATTACATCAAAGGGCAATAAAGCCACTCGTGACGGATTTGGACAAGGGTTATTGGAGGCTGGTAGAGAAAACCCTAATGTGGTTGGGTTAACGGCCGACTTATTGGAGTCCCTTCAGATGCAGCATTTTAAAGCGGCATTTCCGGAGCGTTTTTTTCAGGTAGGGATTGCTGAAGCCAATATGATAAGTATTGCTGCCGGTTTGGCGACTGCTGGCAAAATTCCATTCACTGGTACGTTTGCTAATTTTAGTACGGGCAGGGTTTATGATCAAATACGTCAAGGGGTTGCTTATTCACACAAGAATGTGAAAATATGTGCTTCTCACGCAGGGCTCACTTTGGGAGAAGACGGTGCTACCCACCAAATTTTGGAGGACATGGGTATGATGCGGATGCTTCCGGGAATGACTGTTATCAATCCTTGTGATTATTATCAAACAGTGGCAGCTACTAAGGCAATAGCGGCCCATCATGGTCCTGTTTACTTGCGTTTTGGCCGTCCTGCTTGGCCAATGTTTACGGAAGGAATGCCATTTGAAATTGGTAAAGCCTTACTAATGGCTCCTGGTACGGATGTAACACTGTTCGCAACGGGGCACCTTGTTTGGACTTGTATTGAAGCTGCACAGGAACTAGATAAGCAGGGCATCTCTTGCGAGGTAATTAATATACATACTATTAAACCTTTGGATACAGAAGCGATATTAAAATCTGCACGTAAAACGCGGGCGATTGTAGTAGCAGAAGAACACCAACGTTTTGGAGGTTTAGGGGAGGCTATTTCGAGTGTTTTGGCACAGAATGAGCCTTTACCTGTATCATTGGTTGGCGTCAATGACTCTTTTGGTGAAAGTGGTAAGCCTACGGAACTTCTTGAAAAGTATGGCCTTGGTAAAAAGGATGTATTAGAAGCGGTAAGAGCTGTTTTAAGTCGTAAAAAGTAAAACGTATGAATACCAGTTACTTCCACAAAATTGGTCCCATTCGATACGAAGGGCCTGGAACGGATAACCCGTTAGCCTATCGATTCTATGATGAGAATCGGCTTGTGGCCGGGAAGTCCATGCGGGAGCATTTCAAATTTGCGGTTGCTTATTGGCACTCTCTCTGCAATACGGGGGGGGACCCCTTTGGCCCCGGTACCAAAAGTCTCCCATGGTTGGAAGCGAAAGACCCTATCCAGCGTGCAAAAAATAAAATGGATGCCGCTTTTGAGTTAGTTACCAAACTTGGTCTACCCTACTTTTGTTTTCATGATTTTGATTTAGTGGATGAAGCGGATTCCTTGGCTGAGTCAGAGCGGCGGCTTCATGTAATTGCTGCTTATGCGAAGGATCAAATGGCCAGTAATGGTGTTAAGGTGCTATGGGGTACTGCCAATTTGTTTGGGCATCCGCGGTATATGAATGGGGCGGCAACCAACCCAGATTTTGCTGTGGTGGCCCATGCTGGGGCGCAAGTAAAAATTGCGCTTGACGTAACGATGGAATTGGGAGGTGAAAATTATGTCTTTTGGGGGGGGCGTGAAGGATATCAGACGTTGCTTAACACTCAGATGAAACGGGAACTGGATCACATGGCCCGATTTCTTGGAATGGCAAGGGACTATGCCCGGCAAAATGGCTTTAAGGGACATTTTTTCATTGAGCCTAAGCCAATGGAACCAAGTAAGCATCAATATGATTTTGACGCGTCAACGGTGATTGGATTCCTTCAATCCTATGGTTTAGAGCAAGATTTTAAGTTGAATATTGAGGTGAATCATGCTACTTTGGCGCTACATACCTTTCAACACGAGTTACAGGTAGCTGCTAATGCTCAAATGCTAGGCAGTATTGATGCAAACCGGGGCGATTATCAGAATGGCTGGGACACAGATCAGTTTCCCAATAATTTGTTGGAGTTGACGGAGGCTATGCTCATTATCCTAGAATCTGGAGGATTACAAGGCGGTGGCGTTAATTTTGATGCTAAAACTCGGAGGAATTCTACGGACTTAGAAGACCTTTTTCATGCGCATATTGGAGGGATTGACGCTTTTGCCCGTGCACTACTTACTGCTGATGCTATTCTCTCGCAATCCAGCTACTCGACGTGGAGAGCCGATAGATATGCGTCGTTTAACGACGGAGAGGGATTGCTTTTTGAGCAAGGTACACTTCAGTTAAGTGATTTATACAAGATTGCGCATAGAATCGGAGAGCCTGAGCAGAGAAGTGGTCGGCAGGAGATGTTTGAAAATTTGGTCAATCGATTTTTATAATTTGAAAAATGCCTGCTCTTAAACCAAGAGTAGGCATTTTTTATTTGGATTTGCTGTTTAGATTAAGCTGTTCTCTAGGCTTATTTTTTAGTTTTTGGAAAATGAAGTTTTAAAAATTAAGGAAAAATAGGTATCCTACTTTTAGAATGTGGCAAACTTTTTGATATTCAAGAAAAATACAATTTTGTCCTTTCCTTTAGAAGGATTAGCAAAATTGTTTTTTACTGTCAAACAGTAATAATCCTGCTCTAATCAGCAAGCCCCGACTTAGGCACTTGGCGATTTTTTATGATAAACAGCCTTGTACGTGTCACAAAAACAAAGGAATTTCCATTCACTGCTTTCCGACCGCTATTGCAGGGATTCTAGTGCACTTTTTCTCATTAGTCAGGATGGGACTTTGCAGCTGTTTTTTGCCAAACAAGACGTCCCACCTTGTATGGAACGAGAGATTTTTGGAGGAGATCTGTTCGAAATAACAGAGTCCTATACCCTAACGGAGGATTTTGCGAATCGAGTTTTTCCTGGCATGGATCCCGAGATCCCAGCTGGGATGTATCCAGTTATTCGACTTGAGAATGGGTATATGGTACCGATAAAACGGGTAAGACCCTAGGCTATTTTGAGTTACTGCTAGCAACCCGCTCCAACGTATTTAGAAATACTTGGACGTCTTGCGCGCCAGAAATAGCGTATTCTCGGTTGAAGACAAAGAATGGAACCCCCGTTACCCCAAACTGTCGAGCCAGCCGAAGGTCTTCTTGTACTTCCGCTGTATATTGGTCACTTGCTAGTACCGAAAGCACCTCAGATGGGTCTAATCCAATTTGTGCTCCCAATTGAGCCAAGGCTTGATGATCAGCGGTATTAACTCCCTTACTGAAATAGGCGTCGAATAGTACTTCTTCTGCAGCATCTTGCTTGCCTTTTGATTTTGCGAAGTGTGTAAACCGGTGCGCATCAAAAGAGTTGGCAACTACCGCGCGATCAAAATGGTACTCTAAGCCCACGGTTTTTGCCATTTCGGATACATGTTGAAACATTTGTTCTGTTTCGCGTTCAGACCAGCCCTTTTTTTCGCCCAATGATTTTTTTACAGATTTTGAAGGTTCTGTTTGGAGGTTGGGTTCCAATTGAAAGCTGCGCCAAACAATTTCGACTTGTTCTTTTTCGGAAAATTGGTGGAGTGCAGCCTCTAATTTTCGTTTACCAATATAACAAAAGGGGCACATTACATCTGACCAGATTTCTATTGTCATCGTTTTAGTTGTTTTTATTTCATGTATCACTGGAACCGATTGCCCCTGCAACATCATTGGGGCAATCACGAAGAGTTGAATGATAAGTAAGCGATTCATAAAGAGCCTATAAATAGTGGGGGCCGCTGATAGCTTTTATGGTAGTTTTTCGGAGGTTCAAACGAGGAAACAGAGCGTAGCGTGAAAGGTTGCGGATCAGGCTCCCAGTTCAAGCTGATTTTTTACGAGTTGATAATAGACACCTTTAAGAGCTGTTAGCTCATCGTGTGTACCTTGTTCTACTACTTCTCCACGTTCGAGGACTACAATAGAATCGGCATTTCGAACGGTGCTAAGCCGGTGAGCAACAATAACAACGGTTTTCCCTTTAAAAAGACGTTCTAAATTTTCCATCACGATGCGCTCATTGCTAGCATCTAGCGCATTGGTAGCTTCATCGAAAAAGAAAAACTCTGGATTTTTGTAGATGGCGCGAGCGATCAGGATGCGTTGCCGTTGGCCTTGGCTGATACCTACGCCTTCTTGACCAATTTTAGTATTATATCCTAGGGGGAGGCTCTCAATAAAGGTCCTGATATTTGCTAGTTCACAAGCTCTGTAAAGCTGTTCGGTATTGATATAATCCTCTCCAAGTGCTATATTACGTGCTATGCTGTCATTAAAGATAAATCCGTCTTGTAGTACTACTCCACAACTTGCTCTCCATAGGTGTGCGTTGATATTATTGAGGTTGATTTCACCCAGTTTTACTTGGCCGGAGGAGGGTTCATAATAGTTGAGCAACAGTTTGAGCAAGGTTGTTTTACCACTTCCACTAGATCCCACGATGGCGGTTGTTTTGCCGGCGGGGAACAGGAGTCGAATATTTCGAAGTATGAGCGGGTCATTGGGGCTTCCGTATCTAAAGGAGAGTTGGTCCATTACGAGATCTCGGTTTTCAGGCAGGATGGTCACCTTTGCGGCTTCAATCGGTTCTTCTTCAGGTCGGTTGTGGATTTCGTTAAGTCGTTCCAGACTGATTCTGGCTTCTTGCCAAGAGATCATAAATTGAACTAGGGCTTCCAACGGGGCGTTCATTTGCCCGATGATGTATTGGGTGGCGAGAAGCATTCCCAAGCTCATTTCGCCCTGCATGACAGCGCGGGCAGCAATGAATGCGATAATTATATTTTTTCCTTCATTGATAAATGCGGCTCCGGCGCGCTGTATTTGATCGGTTGCTAGGTATTTGGCATTTACCCTAAATAGTTTTGATTGTAGGCGTTCCCAGTCCCATCTTTTTTGTTTTTCTGCATTATGTAGTTTGAGCTCCTGCATCCCGTTAATCATCTGAATGAGGGCACTTTGGTTTTCTGCCATTCGTTCAAAGCGGCGATAGTCTAGTACTCGTCTTTGCCGCATAAACCCCCCAACCCAGCCGAAGTAGAGAAGAGAGGCAATAAGGAAAAGGGCACAAATTAGTGGGCTGTAAAAAAGGAGTACGAATAAGAAAACAATCAGACTGAACAAGCTGAACAAGGTATTTAGCGATGAGGAGGTGAGGAACCGCTCCACCCGCTCATTGTCATAGATGCGCTGCAGTAAGTCACCAGTCATTTTGGCGTCGAAAAAAGCCATTGGTAAACGCATTAGCTTAATCAGGAAATCGGAAACTAAATGAATGTTAACCCGGCTTCCGATGTGTAGAAGGATCCAACCTCTAAGTAGCTCAACGGACATTTGTCCCAAAAAGAGCATTCCTTGTGCCAATAGAAGCAACCAAACAAAGTTGAAATCGCGCAATTGTACTCCTTTGTCCACCAGGGCTTGCATCAGAAAAGGAAAAACAAGCTGGATGACGCTACCTAGGAATAAACCTGTTAATAGTTGAATCAGTAGCTGGCGGTATCGGGAAATGTAGTTCCATAAAAAGGAAAAGCCCGCTTTTTCTGTCCCGTGCCCGTCAAGTTGATCGAATGCTGGAGTAGGCTCCAGTGCTAGCGCGATTCCTTGTGGTTCAGCGGCATTTACATCCCTGTCCCACCCTTTTCGGAATTCTGCGAAATTCATTTTTAGTTTTCCAACGGCGGGATCTGCCACTAAGACTTTATTTTCCTCTACTCCATAGACTACGACAAAGTGTTTTTCGTCCCAGTGAACGATACAGGGGAGCGGGAAGTCTTCTTTTAGACGGGTAAAAGGCAGTTTTGCTCCGAGTGTTCGAAAGCCAATTCGTTCAGCGGCATCTGCGATTCCTGTAAGGGAAGCGCCCTCTCGATCTAGGTGCGCCAGCTCTCTCAATCGCTCTAGGGAATAGTGCTTCCCGTAGTGCCTTGCAACCATTCGAAGGCAGGTGACGCCGCAATCTGTTGCGTCTAACTGTTTATAAAAAGGAAATTTATCGCCAAACACGGTGCGAAGATAACAAAGCGTCCTAGATTCTCTATAAATTGCGAAAAAAGCGGTGTTTTTTTTATAAAATCCAAGCTGTTGGAAGTAGGAGAACTGTATATTTGCGGCGCTTACAACATCAAGGAGATGAGAGTTGTAAGCCACCATCATTTAAAATCGACTTAGTAGCAATGATTTTTGACTTGAAAATGATTCGGGAGTTTTATCAAAACCTTCCCGCACGTGTGGATGCCGCCAAGGCTCAGCTTAAAAGGCCGCTCACACTCTCTGAGAAAATACTTTTTGCCCACCTTCATCCTGATAGCCCTCTTGCAGATCACAAGCGTGGGTCGGACTATGTTTTTTTTCAGGTAGACCGAGTGGCGATGCAGGATGCAACCGCACAAATGGCGCTGTTGCAGTTTATGACATGTGGTCGTAAAAAGGTGGCAGTTCCTAGCACGGTGCACTGCGACCACTTGATTCAAGCAAAGGAGGGTGCGAATGAGGATATGAAAGTTGCCTTGGATAAAAACAAGGAAGTATTCGACTTTTTATCTTCTGTTTCCCAAAAATACGGGATAGGCTTTTGGAAGCCTGGAGCAGGTATTATTCACCAAATAGTATTGGAGAACTATGCGTTCCCTGGCGGTATGATGATTGGTACTGATTCGCACACGGTGAATGCGGGGGGATTAGGCATGGTAGCAATTGGTGTCGGTGGTGCCGATGCGGTAGATGCGATGTCGGGAATGGCATGGGAACTTCAAATGCCAAAATTGATTGGGGTCAAGCTAACGGGCAAGCTTCGTGGTTGGACGTCTCCCAAAGACGTGATTTTGGCTGTTGCAGGTATATTAACAGTTAAAGGTGGTACTGGTGCCATTGTTGAATACTTTGGTCCAGGCGCGCAGAGTATGAGTGCGACGGGTAAAGGTACGATCTGCAATATGGGAGCAGAAATTGGCGCGACAACCTCTACCTTTGGTTACGACAAGAGTATGGCGCGTTATTTGAAAGCTACTGGTCGTTCGAAGGTGGCAAATATGGCGAATAAGGTAGCGGATTATCTAACAGGTGATCCAGAGTGTTACGCTGAACCGGAGAAGTATTTTGACCAAGTAATTGAGATTGATTTGTCCAAATTAGAGCCACACATCAATGGGCCCTTCACGCCAGATTTAGCATGGCCGTTGAGTAAGTTTGCTGCTGCTGTGAAAAAAAATAAGTATCCAGCACAATTGGAAGTAGGATTGATTGGGTCTTGTACCAACTCTTCTTACGAGGATCTTACCCGTGCTGCGTCTGTTGCTCGGCAGGCGAAGGAAAAAAATCTTCAAGTGCGTGCGGAATATACCGTTACTCCAGGCTCGGAATTAATCCGCTATACTGCAGAGCGCGACGGTCTACTGGATCAGTTCTCTTCCATTGGAGGGGTTGTGATGGCTAATGCTTGTGGCCCTTGTATTGGTCAGTGGGCACGCCACATGGACGATATGAAGCGTCCCAACTCCATTATGACGTCATTTAACCGGAATTTCACGGGTCGGAATGATGGAAATCCTAATACCCATGCGTTTGTTGCCAGCCCTGAGATTGTGACGGCCTTTGCAATTGCAGGTGATTTGACCTTCAATCCAAAGAAAGATTACTTAGTAAATGAAAAGGGAGAAAAGGTTAAGCTGGATCCTCCTAAGGGTATTGAATTACCTAAGGCCGGTTTTGCGGTGGAAGACGCAGGCTACATTGCTCCAGCCAAAAAGGCAGGAAGTATAAAAATTGCAGTGGATAAAAAGTCGGAACGTCTTCAGCTATTGAAACCTTTCCAAGCTATTTCCAACGAGGAGTTGCAAGGAATGCGGTTGCTCATTAAGGCTAAGGGTAAATGTACTACTGACCATATTTCTATGGCTGGTCCATGGCTTAAATACCGCGGACACTTGGAGAACATCTCCAATAACTGTCTAATCGGTGCTGAGAACTTTTACAACGGTGAGCGCAATAACGTCTTCAATGTGGAGAAAGGCGATTACATGGAGGTGCCAGCATCCGCTCGTCACTATCAAAAGAAGGGAATTGCAACAGTGGTATTTGGGGAGGAAAACTATGGTGAGGGATCAAGTCGTGAGCATGCTGCAATGGAGCCTCGTTTCTTGGGTGTGAAAGCAGTGATTGTAAAATCATTTGCGAGGATCCACCAAACCAATCTCAAGAAGCAGGGTATGCTGGCTCTTACCTTTGCTAATCCTGCTGATTATGATTTGATCCGTCAAGATGACAAAGTGAGTATTCTTGGATTTGACACGTTTACTCCGGGCAAGCCATTGACAGTCGTTCTTGATCACTCAGATGGCTCACAGGATAAATTCCAGGTAAACCATACGTACAATGAGCAGCAGATTGAATGGGTTCGTTATGGCTCGGCACTTAATAAGATTCGCGCCGATTTTGGTGTGAAAAAATAAAGCGTTATTTTAGAGCTTCAGGCGCGTCTTGTTCTAGTAACAGGGCGCGCTTGTTTTTTGGAGGAACAGCAGAACAGTTAGAATTCGATATTTTCCCAAAGAGACACAGCCCTAGTTAGTAGTAATCTAACCTACCTTTGTAGCTATGAATTTCCTCACACTAGAAAATGTTACCCGTTCCTACGGTGAAAAGGTGTTGTTTAAAAACATTCACCTTCATATTGACAAAGGTCAAAAAATTGGATTGATTGCCAAAAACGGCACTGGAAAATCCACATTAATGCGAGTTATTGCCGGAAAAGAAGGTTCTGAAGGGGAAAATGCGAAGATTACTTTTCGAAAGGATATCCGGATTGGATGGCTCGATCAAGAGCCGGATTTTCATCCAGATCTCGATGTGTTGAGTGCTGTTTTGGATGATGCCAATCCTATGGTGCGGGTAGTGAAGGCTTACGAAAAGGCACTTGCCCATCCGGAAAATACAGAACAGCTTCAGACGGCAATGAACCAAATGGACGAGTTAAATGCGTGGTCCTTTGAGTCAAAAGTCAAAGAAACGCTTTATCGTTTCCGAATGGAGAATTTAGAGCAGAAGGTAGGTACTCTATCTGGTGGGCAGAAAAAACGGATTGCTTTGGTGAAAATACTCCTAGAAGAGCCCGATTTTTTAATTTTGGATGAGCCAACCAACCATCTAGATGTCGAGATGATCGAGTGGTTAGAGGAGTATTTGAGTCAGCCGAATATTACGCTCTTCATGGTAACACACGATCGGTATTTCCTGGAGAACGTGTGTGACAGTATTATTGAGCTGGAAGACGGACAGTTGTGGAGGTATTCTGGTTCTTACTCTGATTATCTGGAGAAAAAAGCTCTAAAAGAAGAGGTCGAATCGGTTACTTACGACAAAAGGAAGAAGTTGCTCAAAAATGAGTTAGAGTGGGTCAGAAGGAGTCCAGCAGCCCGAACATCTAAGGCGAAAGCGAGGGTTGATTCTTATTATGAACGGAAGGAAGCCAATGAAACTTTAAAGCCAAAGAAGGAGGAGATATCCATCTCTATTAAAGAAAATAGAATGGGGACCAAGATTGTGGAATTGCACAACGTAGGAAAGTCTTATGGCACAAAGAAAATAATTGATGGCTTTACGTATAAGTTTAAGCGTAAAGAGCGGGTTGGAATCATAGGGCCAAATGGCACAGGTAAGTCTACGTTCTTACAACTGCTCACTCAGGCTATTGAACCAGACACCGGTAAAGTGGTAGTGGGCGACACAGTTGTATTTGGGCACTACCGACAGGAGGGTATTCAGCTACTTCAAGACAAGCGAGTTATTGATGTAGTGCGGGATATAGCTGAGGTTATTCCACTCGAGAAGGGAAAAGAGTTGACAGCAGCCCAATTGCTAGAGCGCTTTTTGTTCAGTCGTGGCCAGCAACAGGTTTATGTTTCTCAGCTTTCGGGGGGGGAGCGTCGTCGCTTGTATTTAATTACAGTTCTGATGCGCAACCCTAATTTTTTAATTCTGGATGAGCCGACCAATGATTTGGACGTGATGACGTTACAGGTATTGGAAGATTTTTTGGAAGATTTTCCAGGATGCTTGTTGGTAGTCACGCACGATCGATACTTCATGGATAAGCTAGTCGATCACCTTTTTGTATTTGAGGGAGAAGGTAAAATTCGTGACTTCCTTGGAACGCATGTGGAATATCGGATGCTAAAAAAGCAAGAAGAAATGCAGCGCCGACAAGCAGCTGCAGAGAGGCCAAGCGTCAAACCTGAAGCGGCCGGTAAGCCTGGACTATCCAATACAGAGCGTAATGAAATGAAAAAATTGGAGCGAGAGATTGCGCAATCAGAGCAGCGAAAAAAAGCGATTGAGGAGCGCTTTTTGGCGGCAGATATTACTCCCGCCGAGATCGAAAAATTATCATCCGAATTGGGCGTACTCCAATCCTTATTGGATGAAAAAGAGATGCGTTGGTTAGAGTTGTCGGAAAAGGCGTAGGGAAATTATGGTGGAGTTTAGGTTTAGTAGTAAGTAATTTTACGGTAGTTGGAAGGTTTTTTTGGACAAACATGCTCGATATAAAGGAATATAGTCGAATTCTATTAGAATGGGCGAAACAAAACCCTCGTCCGATGCCTTGGAAGGGGATCCATAATCCTTATTTTATTTGGCTCTCTGAAATTATTCTTCAGCAAACTAGGGTGGAACAGGGTCTCCCCTATTATGAGCGGTTTGTTTCGGCCTATCCAACGGTGGTTGACTTGGCTAAAGCTCCAGAGGATGAGCTGTTAAAGTTATGGGAGGGACTTGGCTATTATTCTCGTGCACGCAACTTACAGGAGGCCGCTAAAGCGATTGTAATAGAGTATGGAGGTGTTTTTCCTTCTAATTATCAACAAATTCGCTCGTTAAAAGGGGTTGGGGATTATACAGCTGCTGCTATTGCATCTTTTGCATATAACCAGCCTTATGCCGTTTTGGATGGAAATGTATTTAGGGTAATTGCTCGCTGGAAGGGAATTGAAACACCTATTGATTCTTCGGCTGGCCGGAAGCTTTTTTCAGAACTAGCGAATTCCATACTCGATAGTAGCCAGCCGGGAGCCCATAACCAAGCGATGATGGATTTTGGTGCAACTTGGTGCACCCCATTAAAGCCCAAGTGTTCAGTATGTCCTTTCAGCCGGCTCTGTAGAGCCTATCAGGAAGGAAAAGTGGACGTTTTGCCTGTAAAGGCGAAGAAAGTAGCCAAAAAAGAGCGTCTTTTTCTTTATTTCGTTTTTCGTAATGGGGAGTCTACTTATTTTCGGAAGCGCCTTCAGAAAGATTTTTGGCGCCACTTGTACGAGTTTCCAGCCTTAGAGCCAGATACGCTTCCAGTCGAGGTAGCGGAGATCAATCGACTTCTGGAGGCGTATTTTTCTGAATTAACGCCAGCCAAAGTGAGTAGGATATCGAAGGTATATCGGCAAACCCTCTCTCATCGGCAAGTTTCCGCTATATTCGTTGAGGTACATTTATTGAATGATAAGGCTTGTATACCTGATGATTGGGTGGCCGTTCCCTGGACTAAGAGTTTGCCTCCGCTTGCGCTTCCTCGATTATTGGAATGGTATTGGAAGGAAAAAGAAATAGTAGCGAGTTCGCCCAACCTTTTTGATTAGGTGCCACGTCTATTGATTGTTGATTTGTTGAATCGATCTTCTAGACCATTCTATTATTGCATTGATCCTCGTAAGTTCTTGGTACGGGGATTTTTTTTACCGATTTTTTCTTGGTTTGTAAAATTGTCGTACCTTTGCCGGCCAAAATAAAAACTGGATAGGATAATGGGCGTTTTTTCAGCATTTTCCCTGCCTATTCAGGGGCTCAAAGTTGGGATACACACATATCAGTACACACTAGATGCCTCTTTTTTCAAGCTTTTTGAAGATTCATTAGTCGGAGAGAGTGAGTTAGGGGTTTCGGTATCTTTGGATAAGCGGTATGATATGATGATCTTAGACTTTGAGATGGAGGGCTGGATTCAGACGGATTGTGATCGTTGCAGTGCGAGTATCCATTTGCCGATAACCAGTGAGCAAACATTGTTTGTAAAGTACAGTGAAGAAAAAGAGGAAGAGGAAGACGAGGTAATTTTTATTCATAGGGAAGCCCCTGAGTTAAATCTTGCTAAGTACTTGTATGAGTTTGTGGTTCTATCTCTTCCAATTTCAAACACGTACGACTGTGAATTGGAGGACCCTCGCCCCTGTAATATGGAAGTGTTAGCTCTGCTAAATTCTTCTAATGAAGACAAAGATAGCCCGGACAGATCTTCTGTGTGG
>Ga0208787_1000051_pt1 | contig 52860 bp, 33 predicted proteins | sample Wag4_2014_7_11_FD_187362 | JGI IMG/M metagenome (GOLD analysis project Ga0208787, IMG submission 187362) | Fresh water microbial communities from Ohio, USA - Utica-2 Time Series HT 2014_7_11 (SPAdes) (version 2) | ecosystem: Environmental > Aquatic > Freshwater > Water tank | place: USA: Ohio...
GACGAAATATAAAGCGGGTGTGGGAAGTAGTTTTGAATTAATTCAGGCAGAGCAAAGTTTGTACAGTGCAGAGCAGGCCCTGATGAACGCCCGTTTTGATTTGCTTTCGGCAAGGATTGCCATTCGTAAAGCGATGGGAGTAGAATAAGTGTCACTTAGTGCAAAGAATACACTAGATCTGCGGTACCGCAGGGAAGCAGGTTTTAAAAATAAATAAAATAAAAAATTAATATAAAATGAAAAATTTAGCATATCTCTTATTTCTCCCATTTCTTGCTGCATGCGGTGGTGGTGCAACAGATCCTGCTGCGCAACTGAGTGCATTGAAGGAGAAGCGTGCCCAGCTTGATGTTGAAATTGCTGCATTAGAAGCACAGGTTGGCAAAGCGGAAGGAGCTGCCAAAGTAAAATCGGTCGCGCTTAGTGAGGTGAAAACGGAGCTTTTTCAGCATTTTATTGACTTACAAGGAAAGGTAGAGGCAGAGGAAAGTGTAATGGTTACGGCTAAAATGCCTGGGTCTCTTCAGCGTGTTCTTGTTTCAAACGGTGATCAAGTACGGAAAGGCCAATTGTTGGCAGAGATTGACGATGCCATTTTGCACAAATCGATGGCAGAGTTGGAAGGCCAATTGCGGGTGGCAGAGGATATTTACAACCGTCAAAAGGGACTTTGGGATCAAAAGATTGGTACTGAAGTTCAGTTTATTCAAGCCAAAAATGGTAAAGAATCGCTAGAGCGCAGTATGGCTACCTTGCGGGAGCAGATGGCAATGGCTAAAATATATGCGCCGACTTCCGGGATTGTTGATCTAGTGATGTTGAAGCAGGGCCAAGCGATTGCACCTGGTATGCCGTTGTGTAACATTGTCAATTTATCCAAATTAAAAATCAAGGGAGAGGTTACAGAAGCCTTTTCTGCCAAGGTGAAAAAAGGAGATCGTGTTCAGGTTTATTTTCCTGATTTGGAAAAAGAGCTTAGCACAACAGTTACATACGTAGCAAAAACGATTAATCCTGCTACTCGTACATTTACAGTGGAGTGCGCATTACCTGCGGGTCCGGACTACCGAGCCAATCAGATCGCGGTGGTTAAGATTGTTGATTATCAGAATAGCAACGCGGTTGTATTGCCGGTTAATCTGATTCAGACGGCAGACGACGGGGAATTTGTATTAGTAGGGGAGAAGACAGGCGAGAAGCAGGCTACTGTTAAAAAGGTTACTGTAAAGCAGGGGGCGAACTACAATGGCCGTGTTGAAATTGTGAATGGCTTGAAAAAAGGAGATTTCATCATTTCTACGGGCTATCAGGATGTAAATAACGGTGAGTCCATCGTATTTTAATTTTATTGCCTATTCTCTTTTTAGGGACAATGCGATTGCTATAGCATGCAAAATGACAGCCAAGGCATCCGTTCAATGTCCCACAGATCCTGTAGAGCAAGCTACCAATTAATTAATTTCAATTATGAAAGAATTTAAACCCACCAGTTGGGCGATTGATAACCGGACCAGTATTTTCATTATCACGGTGATAATCACACTGACCGGAATCATGTCATACAACGCGCTCCCGAAGGAGCAATTTCCGGACGTGGTAGTTCCTACCATCTTCGTTTCTACTATTTATCCCGGAGCTTCTCCAACCGATATGGAGCAGTTGGTTACTAAGCCAATTGAAAAGCAGTTGAAAGGGATTAATGGTGTTAAGAAAGTAACCTCTAACTCTGTACAGGACTTTTCGACAGTCATTGTGGAGTTTAACACCAGCCTGGATGTGATTCAGTGTAAGCAGAAGGTAAAAGATGCGGTGGACAAGGCCAAGCGCGATTTGCCGAATGATTTACCAGTTGATCCCAATGTAACGGAGCTTGACATCTCTGAAATTCCAATTATGAGTATCAATATTGCTGGGGATTTCAGTTTGGACAAGTTAAAGGACTATGCAGAGAAGGCAAAAGATCGGGTGGAGGAGCTACGTGAAATTACACGAGTTGATATGGTAGGCGCCCTAGACAAAGAGATTCAAGTGGATGTAGATAAGTACAAGATGGCTGCTGCAAGTCTCTCGTTCAGAGATATCGAAACGGCATTAGCCTATGAAAACATGACGATTTCTGCGGGGAACGTGGATGTGAGCGGTATGACACGTTCTATTTCTATCCGTGGTGATTTCAAGGATGTGGAGCAGATTAAGAACGTGGTGATTTCGTCCCAATCCGGAGCAAAAATGTTTTTAAAGGATATAGCGGAGGTACGATTAGGCTACGAAAAGCAGGAGAGTTACAGTCGACTGAATGGGAAGAATGTAATTGCCTTAAATGTGATTAAGAAGACGGGGGAGAACCTGATTAATGCATCGGATCAGATTAAGCTGATTGTGGAAGATTTGAAAGCCAATGATTTCCCGGCTAATTTGGAGGTGACCATTACCGGTGATCAAAGTCGGGGGACTCGTGTGACCTTGCACGATTTGATTAACACCATTATCATTGGATTTATTCTAGTGACCTTAATTTTGATGTTTTTCATGGGTGCAACGGATGCGATTTTTGTGGCGCTTTCGGTTCCGCTCTCCATGTGCATTGCATTTATGGTCTTGCCGGCGTTTGGATTTACGCTTAATTTCATTGTATTATTTGCCTTTTTGCTTGGACTGGGCATTGTGGTGGACGATGCGATTGTAGTTATTGAAAATACGCATCGAATATACCATGATGAGACCAATTTGACGATTGTCCAAGCAGCAAAGAAAGCGGCTGGGGAGGTGTTTTTACCGGTACTATCTGGTACAGCGACCACCTTGGCTCCTTTTGTTCCGTTGGTTTTCTGGGGGGGTATTTTTGGTAAATTCATGCACTTTTTGCCTGTTACGGTCATAATTACCCTCACTGCGTCGTTATTAGTAGCCTATATTATCAATCCTGTTTTTGCTGTTTGGTTCATGGGCGATGCCAAGCGAGAAGGGAAAGTGGTTGATCCGGTTAAAAAGCGCAATCGAAGTATTTTAGGGTACACCTTGTATGGGTTGGCGGTTGTAGGGTTTTATGCATCTGGAAATATGGCATTGGGCAATTTTGCGGTAACGCTTGCGCTGTTGGCGGTTCTTTACAAGTTTGCCATTGAAAAGGCGGTACATTGGTTCAGGGATAAAGGCTGGCCATCTATTCAGGCTGGGTATGCGCGATTTTTAAGTTTTACTTTGAAATACCCGGTGTCTATCTTGAGTGGCGTACTATTATTTTTGATGGTATCGTTGGGAATTATTAGAGGCAGCAGGGCCAATGTGGTATTGTTCCCTAAAGCGGACCCCAACTTTATTTATGTGTATATGTCGTTACCGGTGGGCACAGAGATTGGGGTAACCGACTCGTTAACACGTGTTCTGGAGTCGAAGGTAACAGAAGTAATTGGGGAGAACAATCCAATTGTAGAGTCCGTTATTGCGAACGTAGCCTTAAACGCTTCTGAGGATCAATTTGACCGTGCAGCTACCTCCAACAAAGGCAAGGTAGGAATTGCGTTTGTCGAGTTTAGTAAGCGCGATGGAGTCAGCACCAAGGAGTATATGGACAAAATTCGGGAGGCAACCAAAGGAGTGATTCCAGGTGCTGAGATTACGGTTGGTCAGGAACAGGGCGGTCCTCCTACACCTAAGCCTATTTCGGTGGAGGTTAGAGGAGATGATTTGCAGCAGTTGATTTCTGTTTCAGCCAAAGTGAAGCGTTATTTGGACTCCTTAGCAATTCCGGGGGTAGAAGAGCTTCGTTCAGACATGATTGTGTCCAAGCCTGAAATCAATATACAAGTAGATCGCGATCGAGCAAATCGGGAAGGAATATCTACCGCGCAGGTCGGCAGTGAGTTCAGAACAGCCATTTTGGGCAAGGAAGCGACGAAGTTTAAGGATGGGGAGGACGAATTGCCAGTGATGATTCGTCTCAAAGAGGAGCAGCGCACGAACATTGATGCGGTAGAGAACATGAACATTACCTTCCGGGATATGAATATGGGCGGTATGTTGCGTTCAGTTCCTATGTCCGCTTTGGCGGATGTAAAATATACGAACACGTATGGGGGTATTCGCCGCCAGGATCAGGAGCGTTTGGTGACAATTTCTTCTAATATTACAGCAGAGTATCAACCTACTCAGACCGAAGTCATTAACAAGGTAAAGATGGCGGTAGCTACTTTCCCACAGGCGGAGGGGGTCAAGGTTGCATTTGCGGGAGAGGACGCTGAATTTGTGGATGCTTTTAACTTTTTAGGTCGTTCTTTATTGATTTCAATCGGAATGATTTTGTTGATCTTGGTTGCCCAGTTTAACTCTATTGGAAAGACCATTATCATTATGACGGAGGTGGTATTTTCGGTTATTGGCGCTTTATTGGGCATTGCGATTTTTGGAATGGACTACTCTGTAATTATGATGGGTGTAGGTATCATTGCCTTGGCTGGAATTGTGGTTCGGAATGGTATATTGCTGGTAGAGTATACGGATATATTAAGGGCGCAAGGGTATGAGGTAAAGCAAGCAATTATTGATGCTGGTCGGATTCGTATGACCCCTGTATTATTGACGGCTACTGCAGCGATTCTTGGATTGATTCCGTTGGCAGTTGGGTTTAATATTGATTTTGCGAGTCTATTTGCGACAGGAGATCCCAAGATTTATTTGGGAGGGGACTCGGTAGCCTTTTGGGGGCCCTTGTCTTGGACAATTATTTTTGGACTAGGTTTTGCAACCTTTATTACGTTGATTGTATTGCCAGTAATGTATTTGTTGGGGCACAACGTGAAATATTGGTGGAAGGATAAGATTTAATGCTGATCGCTTGGTAAACGAATGGCGGGGCATAAGAGAACACTTCTCTTGTGCCCCGTTTAGTTAGTATGGTGTTAGTTATCCGAATTCGATCATGGTACGGTAGTCATCCCATCGTTTATCTTCCTGCTTCATTTCCAGCAAATCCAATAGGAGGTTACCATATAATTCTTCCAGCGCGGCGGTATTTTGTTGTGTTCGAATCTCAAGCATTCCCTCTTTTAGTTGCGTTAATCTCCAGTGGTAGGTTCGTTTCATTTTTTCGAAAATACGTTGGCAGGCTTCTGTGTGGTCGACCTCTGTTTTATTGACTGTGATTGCTTCTTGGAACGCATGTTTGTTTCGGGCGATCATTTTTCCACTATCAAGAATAAAAAAGGCAGTGTGTGCCCAGGATGCTTCGGGTTCGAGCAAATAGGCGTATAGCACCAGCTGGAGGTCTTCTTCATTTTGTAGGAGTTGTTTTCGGTAGTTCAGCCCGCTCCATTTCAGGTCGACTATGGCTTTTTCTCCGTTTTCTCTGTGCAGAATCAGGTCTGCTTTCCCTTTTATGGGCGTATTTTCAAAAATCCCATGTAGGGTTAGTTCTGTTGCTTCTACCTTCCAGCCATTGTTTCGGATCATACTTGTTAAGTTCCAGGCGGCAAATTTTATTTTTCGGAGGAATGCTTTTCGTTCTGGCTCTCTTCCGTAGAGCAGCAAGGTAGCTCCTTCCTTTCGAAACAGATCTGGGGCTGCACGATCGATCCAGGATTCGATACTCGTTTTATCCATTTGGGCGTAGGAGTCTTCACTAAGGAGCAATTCGAAAAACCGGTGGGCTAGGTTTCCGAGCAGGGTTTGATCTTTATTGACGGTTAAAAGGTTGGCAGGATAAATCCCTGTAAACTGTCGGAGGTACCAATGGTGTGGATAGTAAAGTAGGCTTTCAATGCCTGTTGGGCTTTGTTGGAGGCGCTCTGGTGCTTCCACTTTTGGAATTGGGAGGAGCGGTTCTTTTTCTTTTTTACGTTTTACGTCAATGGGCTGGTGGGACGGTGTCTGCAAGAGTTGTTGAAGTTGTAGGCGGTCGGCAGGCATGTCTAGGTTGTACTGTGCAATGGTAGTCTTTTTAAAATAGGTTTTTAGGTCGGCAACTAGTAGGTTGTGCACTGCCTTTTCTCCATGGACTTGTTCAGGGAGAATGAGCCATAGTCGGTCTTGAGTCTGTAGGACGGGTCGAATTCTTGTCAGCAGTAATCGTTGTGCGTTGGTATTTGGATGTTCTGGCTCAATGCCATTTGCCAGAAGCCATTGGCGTTCTTCTGGGAGCCAGAAGTCTGGATCAGGACTGTTATTTTCAAAGAGGCAGTTCCACCAAATGAGTTCGGATACAGGAGAAAGGAAGGCGCCTGGTTGATGGGCATAATTGTAATGTCTGGTGGCGGTTTCGGCGAATTGGGTAGGGGAGGGTTCCACGATGGTTCGGACGATTCGTTCCAGTTCGAGGAAGGTAATACTTAGCTCTGGTAGGGCTTCTAGGAGTTCCCTGATTTTTCCAGCTTGGTCGGCGAGGTTTCTAAAAGTGGTATCGCGTTGAGCGGAAAGGTCTAAGAGTTCAGTCGCCCAATTTTCCAAGTAAGCATAAAGGGAGATGGCTTCTTTTTTGGGTGCGGATCCATCCATGGCGTAGTGTTTACGTTGAAACCAGAATTGGTATTCTGCATGTACGGCCGGGTCAGGGTTTTCTTCCTTAAGATATGTCAGAACAGTACTAAACCAAGCGTCGCTAAAGAGCCCGGGACGAGCTGCCAGTACCTTAGCGATTTCCAATGCCAAACCGCGTTCAAGTGGTTTAACAGGGAGTGTGACAAATTCCATTATTTTGAAAATATCAATGGGTTCCCATAGAAATGCGGGTGCTAGTTTGAGTACTTGAAGCGCAGGTCGGGCGAGTGTAGCTGAGAGGATACCGAAAGGGGGGACTCCCTCTCTTACAAAGGCTAGTTCAAGGCTTTGATCAAGCTCAGGGAGCAGGAAACTAGGACGCCAGTCAGGATTCCGCTGAAGGGTTTGTGCCAGAAAGGTGGCAGCGTCGGTGTCGGATCGTGCCGACAGGAGTACGATATCTGGATTACTTGGGGATAATTCAGGGGGGCTTGTGGAATTGTTCAATAAGTAGTGTTGGAATGCGTTGAGCCCTGGGCTTTTAGAGGAAGCTTGAGGTTGGACATCATATAGCTCTATAGGAACTCCCTTTTCTTCCAAGGTATTCAGGCTGCGTTGAATATGGATGGGGTACAGGTTTTTGGGCTCTGTTAAAATTATTTTATGGAGCTTGATGGGGTGGGTTGGAAGTGTTTTAAGTAATAGGTTCCATCGGTCTGCTTCTCCTAGTAAGGCAAGAAAATTTTGAGGGTCATTTGCTTTTTGTTGGAAAATGGATTCCACACTCGCCCAGACAACAAGTCGATCGGGTAGGGACTCTGCAAGGGTAAAATCCCAGCCAGCCAAACAGAGTTGATCTCTATAGTTGAGTAGGGCGGATGCAGTTGCAAATCGGTCAGAATGAAAGGAACGGGCATAGAAGACTGTTGGGTTGGTCTGGAGGTATTGAAGTAAGGCTTGGCGGTATAGCTCTACTCTTAAGTAATCGTTTTTTTCGGGATACCCATCTAGTCCTAGGGTATTTTCCAGCCATCTTAGCCATTTTTTTGGACCTAAAAAAAGGGTATTAATGGTATTAGAAACAGGGAATTGGATGGGGCCATCCAATTCATTTCCGAGGTAGATGGTAGTTAGTGGGACCATAAGAACGTAATTAGAAAGGGGCTGACTCAATACATTGGAAATTTGGAGTATTCTAAAGGTGGCAACCTGAATTTAACAGCCGGCACGTGTAGGGTGGACAAATGCCGGCTGTACTATTATCCGATGGCAGCTTCCACCTCAGTGATTGTTTGAGGTACATCTGGCCCAAGTTTGCGGCTGCCGCTTTCCGTAATGAGGTAATTATCTTCAATCCGGCATCCGCCTTCTCCTTGAAGTTGTTTTAATCGGTCGTAATTAATAAAGTCTTTAAACATACCGCTGCTCTCCCATCGTTCGATGAGTGGTGGGATGAAATAAATACCAGGTTCTACGGTAAGTACAAATCCTTGCTCCAGTTGTTTGGCAAGTCGAAGGGAACGAAGGCCAAGGAGCGTACTCCGCTCTTGGTGATCGGCGTAGCCAACGAATTGTTCTCCCAGGTTTTCCATATCATGGACATCTAGTCCGATCATGTGCCCGAGACCATGGGGCATAAAGAGTCCGGGTACGCCTAGTTGGGCCATTTCTGCGGGGTCACCTTTAAGGATTCCCATATTTTTTAGTCCTTCTGCGATGGTTTCCCAGGCGAGGAGGTGGCATTCCCGATAGGTGATTCCGGGACGGAGCGCTTGAGCCGCGCGTTGATAAGCGGCGAGGACAGTCTGGTAGATCTCTTTTTGGGTGCTTGAGAATTTGCCGCTGACGGGCCAGGTACGGGTAAGGTCAGAGGCGTAGCCAGAGTGGGCTTCTGCACCTAAATCTGCCACAATCCACTGCCCATTTTTGAGTTGGTTACCATGGTAGTGGTTATGCAGGATGTGGCCATTTACGGAAAAGATGGGGTGGTACGCCATGGTTCCATGGTGGGCTTTGGCAATTCCCTCTACGCCTCCTACAATTTCATATTCAAAACGGCCCTCACGGGTTTCGGACATAGCAAACTGATAGATTTGTTGTGTTACGCGAAGTGCCTTTTCCATCTCTGCAATTTCCTCGGCGGATTTGATACTTCGCTGGGCGACGATTGCTCTAATCAGTGCCTCTGACGAATGCAGCTGCGACACTCCTAACAACTGCATCAACTCAAATTTGAGCACTGTATGATATGGATCAACATAGTGAATTACGCGGTTTGCAGTGGTGGCTTTTTGTAAAAAGGCGGCGAGTTGTTCACTGGGGTAGCTTTGTTGGATGCCAGCTTGGCCAGCCAATTCGGAGAGGGCGGGCAAGGGACCTTCCCAGATAACATCATCCATGCTGGGTTCGTGTCCGAATAAGATATCTTGGTCGTTTTCTATATCAATAACAACAAACAAGCCCGGGATTTGTAGTCCGCAATAGTAGAGAAACGTACTGTCCTGGCGGAAGGGATAGGTATTAGCAGTGTAGTTGAAGGGAAGGAGGGGGTTGGCGGGGAGTAGAACGAGGCCCGATCCTACTTTGTGTTTAAGTTGCAATCGTCGTTGCGTGTACGTAGTTGCTGAAAACATATTAAATGGATTGGTATAATAATTTGGCAAATGAAAGAGAATAGTACGTTTGAACGCGAAAGTGCGTATTATTGGGAAAATGGGTTGTTAAAAGCGGTACTTTTTTTATTATTTGTGTTAAAATAATACTTAATATACATTAGATGATAATGCGGAAGGGTTTTGTTTTGTTAAAAATGGGCATTTGATATTGTTTTTTTATCTACCTTCACCTGTCCAAGTGTAGATAAAATCTAAACCAAAAGTGGAGTTGGTTTTCCCCAATTCTATTTATTTTAGGAGGAGGCTGCACGGTTAAGCTTGAAAATAGGGGAAGTAATGGTTGGAGGAAGAGATGATAATTTCCATAGGGCCTTAATTGGACAATTTGTCTTTGCTGTAAAATCAATTTTTAGTAGTACCTAAAAAAGGCCGCTGTTTGTCCGTTTCCTTAGAGTAATTTAAGCTTTTGTATGTATACAGGAGTTGAGAGTACGGTTAGAGCGGAGAAAGCTATTTTTTTGGGTAATTAAAGTAGTGAATTAAAATTACTATGCGGTTTCTTTTTCTTCAAGTAGTGCTCAAGAGCAGTTTGGTTGCAGTCTTATTCACCGTTGCTGTTGGTAAGGGTTTTTCACAGGGCAATTGTGAGTGTTCGAATTGTCCTCAATTTATGCCTGATAATTTTACGGGATCGTTTTTGATTAACGTTCAGAATGCGGCGAATCCGACTTTGGGTCAAAATGGGCAGGGAGTTTGTGGGGTTCAATTGAATTTTGATCATGAGTATATAGGTGATCTATCGATTACGCTGACTTCACCTTCTGGACAGACGGTGACATTGGTAGGTCCGATTGGTTTTTTTGGGGCCACGGATGGGTCTACTTGGGATATTACTTTTTTACCATGTGGGGACCCGGGGGTTAGTCCAGATCCTGGGTTTTCCAATCAGTGGAGTAATAATCAGCCATGGGGTTTGAATGGGACGTACATGGGGGCGTATTATCCTTCTGCTGGATGTTTGCAAAATTTTACGGGGCCGGTAAATGGCACTTGGTCGCTGACAGTTACGGATGGGCAGGCGAATGACGTCGGCAATTTTTACGACTACGAAATTATCTTTTGTGATCCAACAGGCATTGACTGTTTCTCTTGTGCAGCGGATGCTGGCAATTTGTTACAGCCGGATGTTTCTGCTTGTGAGGGGAGCCCCAACTTGAATTTAAATTTACCACCCACCTATACCCCTCAGATGCCGCAACCTCCTGCGAGCGAATATTCTTATACGTATGTGATTGGTGGTGCTGGTGGCGTATTACTTGGGTATGAGCCAGGTCCAGATCTTTCTGCCTATCCGCCAGGCACCTACACGGTGTGTGGATTATCTTATTATACACTGCAGGCAGGGCAGCTTCCGGTGCCGGATGGTTCATTGACGATCATGCAATTGCGTAATCAACTGAATGGCACGACAGCTCCTTTTTGTGGGGATGTGAGTGTGAATTGTGTAAATGTAATTATTAACCAGGCTCCCCCAGATATTGAAGAAACGGTTGAAATTTGTGCACCTGAGTGTTATTTCTTTGGTGGAGCCAATCGGTGTCAGACGGGTACTTATACCACCACATTGACTCAAAATGGCTGTCAATACACGTCCACGCTGTACTTGACGGTAGGGCAACCCAAGATAACCTCCTTGGTGGAAGTGGTCTGTGACGGGCAATGTTCTTCTAACCCAACCTTCCCCAATGCCTGCGAGCCTGGTATGTACTCAGAAACACTCACTACGGCTTTTGGGTGTGATAGCATTGTAAATTTAAACCTGTTGGTCTTGGGTGTGGAAGCGGTTATTGTAGATCCTCCAGCACTTCCCTGTGGGGGTGGATTGCTTAGTTTGTTGGGGACGGGTTCTACCACAGGTGGTGGAGTTACCTATAGCTGGTCCGCTATTACGGGAGGTTCTATTTTGGGACCGACCAATCAACTAAACGCCAGTGTCAACTCACCAGGAGAATACCAATTAAAAGTATGTCGTATTGGGAATGGAGTTATCTGTTGTGATTCCACGACGGTAGAAGTGATGGCTTCTTCCGATGCGCCGGATGCACCGTCAGCGGTGTTAGGTCCGGATACTTTGTGCCAAGGGCAAACGGTATCCTATACTATTTTACCGGTACCAGGAGCAACTAGCTATACTTGGTCGTTTCCATCGGGGGTTACTATTAATTCAGGAGGGACTGGCCTAGTGACGAATGTGACGTGGGATACGATTTCAGGCGGATTGATTTGTGTGACTGCCAACAACGCTTGTGGTCCGAGCGACCCTACTTGTTTGGATGTAAAGATCAATGGTGCTGCTACCGGAGTGGTTCCACAGGGCCCTACTTTGGTATGTGTGGGTGACACGGTAGTCTATACAATTAACCCCACAGCGGGGACTAGTCCCTCCAACTTAAACTGGATCATTCCTTCACAGGCAGTATTGCTTGGAGGACAGGGTACTGACAGTATTGAAGTGGTGTGGATAGCTGCTGGTGCGGATACCATTTGTGTAACCAATACCAATTCTTGTGGGGTTAGTGCGCCACAATGTTTACCGGTTCAGGTGGGAGTGGTTTTAACGTTACCCACAATAATTGGAGATAGCGTTCTTTGTGCTGGAGACACAGGCGTGTACACAATTCAGCCGGTTAATGGGGCGTCTGGATATAATTGGCAGGTTCCAGCAGGAGGGACTATTATTTCAAATCCAGACTCGACTACCATTTTTGTTTATTGGCAAACTGCTCCCGGGGGGAATGTACAGGTAGTGCCAATTGGTGCTTGTGGTACGGTCCCTAATGCTGTTTTTCCGGTGGTAGTGTATGAAGTTCCTGTAGCTAATGCAGGCTTGGACCAAGTTATTTGTGGTACGGAAGCGAGTATCAATGCCAGCGGTACTCCTGGTAGCTGGTCGGTAGTTAGTGGGCCTGGAATCCTTTCATTTACGGATTCAACTGCAGCATCCACGGTTGCGACGGCTAGTGTTCCAGGCGTATATTTTGTCCGCTGGACCGCTAATAATAATGGATGCATGGATACCGATGATTTGGGAACTACCTTCAATGCAGTTCCTCAAATTGGTAGTGCCACGCCCCTTTGTGACAACGCGAACGAGTTTTATACGATATCTTTTTCAATTCTGGGAGGTACTGCTCCATACACGGTATCTGGAGGTATTGTTTCGAATGGTATATTTATCTCGGATCCGATTGCAAGTGGGCAGCCTTATTCGTTTATGGTGAGTGACAGCAATGGATGTGTTAGTAATACCCTACAGGGAAGTATTAACTGCAACTGTACTACTAATGCGGGTTCAATGAATTCCAATCTGCTTAAGGCATGCAAAGGAGAAACGGTTACTGCGGTTACTGTATCAGCCCCAGTGCTTGATGGTAATGACATAGGTGTGTATATCTTGCACGAAGGTGCTGGGATATCGATTGTAAATGCTATTGCGCAAAATTCGACTGGAGAATTTGGGTATCAGGCGGGTATGGTGTTTGGTCAGACCTATTATATCTCCTATGTGGTTGGCAATAATGTGGGAGGAACTCCTGATTTAACCGATCCTTGCCTTTCAGTGGCACCGGGTCAACCAGTTCAGTTTTTTGACTATCCAGTTGCGGATGCAGGCCCGGACTTGGCTACTTGTTCGGATTCAATTCAATTGCAAGCGAATGGAGTGGGTACATGGACTGTTGTATCAGGCTTAGGTACACTTCAGTTAAGTACTGCTACGAATCCGATGGCGGTTGTTCAATCCAATTTACCTGGAGTATATTCCTTGGCTTGGGGCGTTACGGAGAACGGTTGTTTTTCTACGGATACGGTAGGCATCACATACAATGTGCCTCCAATTGTCACTACAATTGACCGGGATTGCGATGCCACGGGGCAATTCTTTACGGTTTCATTTGAAATAGTAGGGAATAGCGGGCCTTTCACGGTGAATGGGGTCGGTGTGTTGGGATCGCAGTTTGTGAGTATCCCAATTCCGACCGGCGAAAGTTATAGTTTCGAGGTGGAGGATGCTGCAGGTTGTTCATCTGGGTTAATTACTGGCAGTTTTGCGTGTAATTGCACAACAGCTGCAGGTGTATTATCTAACGTACTTATTAAAGTTTGCGGAAGTGCCATTGCACAGGCAGTGGTAGAGGTTCCTGCCCAATTAGATCCGAATGATGTGGTTGGGTATGTACTGCACACTGGGGCTGGTACTACTTTAGGAAGCGTTATTGCGCAGAATACCACTGGAGCTTTTAGCTACCAGCCGGGCATGATTTATGGTCAAACGTATTATATTTCGCAGGTGGTAGGTACAGGTTTACAGGGTATTCCAAATTCTTTAGATCCTTGTTTTAAAGTGTCCATTGGTCAGCCAGTAGTCTTCTTTGAGCAGCCGGTTGCAGATGCTGGTAGCAATAGCATGCTTTGTGGTAGTCAAACGGTGTTAACGGCTGGCGCTAGTCCATTTAGCGGACAATGGGTGCTAGGATCTGGGTCAGGAAGTGCTTTTATTTCAAGTCCCACGACTCCTGTTTCTGCGGTATCAGTTACCCTATTGGGGAGCTATACCTTTTATTGGGAGGTTGAAAATGATATTTGTTTTGCCTCGGATAGTGTGGTCGTTCAGTTCAATCCAATACCAATGGCAGAGGTATTAAGTGAGCAATGTAATAATACCGCCACCCAATACAGTGTGGAGGTTTTGTTGAGTGGGGGTGTTGCTCCCTATACAGTTGCTGGACTGGCAGGTACAATAAACGGAGGTGTATTTACATCAGTAGGAATACCTAGTGCTTCAGGATATAGCCTCACAGTGACAGATGGAAACGGCTGTACATTTGGGCCAGTGACCGGAGTAAAGAATTGCGACTGCATAACCTATTCTGGGACAATGGATTTGACTGCGCTCACGTTTTGCTCGGATATTGCGGCGGTTGTGGCTTACAACAATGATGGCCAACTGGATGGGGACGATCTTTTGCAGTTTGTATTGCATACCGGTTCGGGTACTAGCCTTGGACAGGTTATAGGTGTTTCTTCGAGTCCTTCGTTTCTGTTTTCCAGCGGTATGCAGTACGGGCAGACTTATTACATTTCAGCTGTAGTTGGGAATGGTGTAAATGGCCAAGTAGATATTACAGACCCTTGCCTTTCTGTCTCGCAAGGTACTCCTGTACAGTGGAAGCCGGTTCCAACGGCTAGCATGAGTGGTGCCGCTACCATTTGTCTGGGAGATATGGCGGAGATACAGTTTAGTGGTACGGGTACTTATCCATTGACGCTAAGTTGGGAGAGTAGTTTAGGAGTTTCACAAACTACTCAAATCACTAGTTCTGGAGGTAGTACTGTTTCATTAATGCCGACAGAGACGGCTACCTATACATTGGTTGGGGTGACGGATGGCACGTTGCCTGCTTGTCAAGTTTCGTTGAACCAGGCTATTACCATTGTTGTAAACACGATCACAGCGGAGGCGGGTGACCCACTATCAGAATTAGAAATTTGTTTTGGGAATGATACTCTTGTAGACTTGTCCACCTTGCTGGTTGGAGAAACAAGCGGAGGATTATGGTCAGAGGTTTCCGCGCAGCCTTCAACAGGTGGTGCATTTAATGCTGGTTTAGGTACTTTTTTTACTGGTCAGCAGGGAGTAGGGACGTATCGTTTCCGTTACAGCGTGAGCTCGGCAGCCCCTTGTCCTGGGGAATTTTCGGAGGTAGTTATCCAGATACGGCCTTCTCCGGTTGCAGACGCAGGAATAAATCGGGAATTAAATTGTATTGAAACGGTTGTGTTAATTGGGGGGAGTGGTACGACCCTCGGTGAGCAGTATCAGTGGAGTATAGATGGGTTAACTATTCCGTCGGCTAGTGAGCCGACGCTACAGGTGGAGCTTCCTGGATCCTATCAGTTAACTGTTTTGAACGTTTTTGGGTGTAGTTCGATGGATGAGGTAGAGGTGAATCAGCTTGCAGAGACACCGGTTATTGAAGTAGTCAAAACACGTGCCATCAGCTGTTATGGTCGTGGAGATGGCGGCATAGTACTAGAGGTGGTAACGGGTGGTTTGCCGCCCTATTTGAGTTCTTTGAATGGGGCTGCGTTTACGGCAACGCAGGAATATGGTAATTTACAAGCGGGTGCGTATGAGTTATCGGTAATGGATTCGAAAGGTTGTATTTCGGATTTGGTGGTGGTGAATATAGTAGAGCCATTACCCTTGGAGGTTAATTTAGGGCCTGATGTATTTTTGAAGTTGGGTGATTCCTTATTGGTGGAGGCTTCGGTGTCGCCAGTGGATGCGGTGTTGGATTTGATTGATTGGGATCCCTTGTTTGATCCTGCTGGGGCTGGGACACTTTTCCAAGGTTGGGATCCAGTTCGTCCATCTTCTGTGGATATAATGATTAGGGATACGATGGGTTGTACGGCTCAGGACCGGTTATTAATTTTTGTGGATACTCGGAGGCATGTGTATGTACCAAATATTTTTGATCCATTGAGCAGCGAAACGGGGGTTGTTACGGTCTATGGAGGAAATGATGTTGCTAGGGTGGAGTCGTTTCAGGTATTTGATCGTTGGGGCAACTTAGTCTTTGAGCAAAACGACTTTTTGCCCAATGATGAGAGCAAAGGCTGGGACGGTCGGTTTGGTTCTAAAATGGCGGAACCGGCGGTCTTTGTTTGGAAAGCGGTTGTTTTATTTAAGGATGGGTTTAAGGAGTTGTTTTCTGGCGATGTTACACTCGTAAGGTAATAACTTATTGAAAATGAATTTTTTAAATGTTTATGAATTAAATTATTATTTAACATAGCATAATTCATTTCAAAAAATATTTTTTTAAACTTAGCAATGTGTTTTCGGATAACAGCAAAAATTCTTTTTTTTGCACCGTTCAAATTTGCATTCATGGAAGTGGGGAGCTGATCCCTGTCGTTTTTTTTGTTTTTTTTAATACCTACTAGGCCGTAAAAAGGTCCTAACCTTTTCTTGTATTGCTAAAACTACGAATTTTTATGTCAAAAAAATTACTCCTATTTCTTTCCTTTTTGACGTACTGCTGGGTTGCTCAGGCCCAAGTGCCGATTCCTGAACCGTGCGAGCCACCTGGCACAACAGTTCCTGCGGAGGACTGTCCTTCTGCATGTATTAACTGTAATTTCGTAGGCTACATGGGTAATTCTGGTGGTTGGGCTGGAGATCCACAGCCTCAGGGATGGTGCAGTAACATTCAGAATGACCAATGGTTAGGATTCATTGCGGGTGCAGCAGGAGCTACGTTTACCATTACACCATCTAACTGTGCGCAGGGGCAAGGCTTACAAGCTGCTGTGTACCCTGCTGGTTGCAATGATGGTCCGTTGGAGTGTAATCCTGGCTGTGCTACCTGCGGAAATACCCCTACTTCTTTTACGGTAACAAATATGATTCCGGGTGCTAACTACTATTTGATTATTGATGGTTACTCTCAGGATGATTGTGATTTTACGATTAGTGTTGTCCCTCCCATAGCGGTACAAGCGCCGCAAGTGGGCTTGGTTTCTCCAATTAGTGGCCCTTCTACGGGTTGCCCAGGAGGGTCTGCCACCTATGCAGTTAGTAATGTGAATGGTGCTGGTTTTTATACTTGGAGTAGTCCAACCCCGGGTGTTCTATTTAATGGTATTGAGGGTCCTGTTACTTTTGAGGCGCCTGGTGGACGTACGGTGGTGGTGACCTACCCTCCAGGAGTCACTGGTAATATTACGATTTGTGTAGAGCCATCTAACTCTTGCTACACGGGTTCACAACGTTGTAAGACTATCAATATTCAGAATCTTCCTCCGACGGTACTACCTAAGGCAGTTATTTGCTTTGAAGATACTCCTTATATGTTACCTTGGGGGGATGAAGCCAACGTAAGTGGAACTTATAGCACTACGTTGACCTCTTTTCAAGGATGTGACAGTATAGTACGTCAGCAGGTACAAGTATTGCCCCAAAAGATAACCAATCTTACAAGATATGTATGTAAAAACACTTGTGTGACCATTTGTGGTGCTGAGTATTGTGATCAAGGGGCGCACAGTGAAACGTGTGAATCCTACCAAGGATGTGATAGTACCATTAATCTTATTTTGAATGTGCTTGATCCGATTGCACAGATTATAGCAACAGACACAGTACTTTCTTGTGCGAACGTAAGCATCCTTCTCAATTCAGCGGCATCACCCAATTTTCCGGGTGCGAGTATCAAGGTGTGGAAGAACCTGACAACAGGTGCTACTCAGGGTGGACCCACTTATACTGTAACTACCCCTGGATTGTATTCTTTGACCACGACGATGAGTGCTGGCGGTATCCAGTGCTCTCAAACAGATACGATAGAGATAACAGGGAATACCATACCTCCTGTAGCAACCGGGGTCAATGGTATTATTGGCTGTGGTTCGGGGCCTGCGCAGATAAGTGTGAACGTGAATGGTCCAGTGACAGGCTACAGCTGGTCAGGACCGAACGGTTTCTCTTCTACGGCACAATCTCCTTTGGTAAATGCAGGTGGAACATACATTGTGACCGTAACAAGTTCCTTAAATGGCTGTACATCAACTGCTACTGCTGAGGTGATTGGTAACACCGATCCGCCTGTAGTGGCAGCTACTGGTGCTGTGGTTACTTGCGCTACTCCAACGCCGGAAATTTCGGCGACTTCAAATACTCCAGCCTCTTATGTTTGGTCCAATGGTATCAGTGCCGCTAGTACCAACGTGTCTGCTGCGGGGGTGTATGTTGTAACAGTAACAAGTACAGCTAACAATTGTACTGCGACCGCCACGGTACAAGTGACAGAAGATACGGCTGCTCCTGGGGCATCCTCTTCTGTAAGCGGTCCGATTGGATGTTTATCTCCTGAAGTTAATCTTAATGCTATTTCTCCAGCCAATACCCCAACTTATGTGTGGTCTGGTCCAGGCTTGGTTGGTAATGGACAATCTCCTATGGCTAATTTAGCGGGAGTGTACACGGTTACTGTAACTGGATTGAATGGATGTACGAGCACTTCTTCGGTCAATGTGGTGGGTAATACCGACTTGCCAGATGCTTCAGCGACAGGGGTATTACTTTCTTGTGCAGCTCCTAATGGAACCATTTCAGCTACCTCAACGACTCCTAGTGTTACCTATGCTTGGACAATTGGCGGTGCGACTGTTAACGGGCCATCAGCTACGGTGACAGTCCCTGGTGATTATGTTGTGACAGTAACGGCAGCAAATAACTGTACTCAAACAGCAACCGCAACTGCGGATGGTGATTTTGTTGCACCTGCGGATGTAACAGCGACGGGGGCAATTATCAATTGCGGCGTGGTTTCTGTTCAAATTTCTGGATCCTCTTCTACACCCAATGTTAGCTATAACTGGATTGGTCCTGGTGGTTCACCATACGCTGGCCAAACGGTTACCGTTAGCACTGTTGGTACGTATGTTTTGACAGTTCAATCAACAAATGGTTGTACCACAACGACGACTGCGGATGTAATTCCGGATTCCAATATTCCAAATATTGGGGTTGTAACAGATACCATTTCTTGCTACAATCCCAACGCAACTATTATTGGCTCCTCAACCACCAATGGTGTCACCTTTACTTGGACAGGTGCAGGCATTGCGCCAGGTGGTCAGAACAATCCAATTCAAACGGTTTCACAGAGTGGATTGTACACCTTAACGGTAGTAAATCCTGCAAATAACTGCTCTGCCGTGGCAACTGCTTTCGTCCTGTTGGATACAAACTTACCGGGTGCTTCAGCAGTGGGAGCTACCTTAACTTGTACGTCTCCATCCTTGCAGGTATTCGGCAATTCACCATCCAGCAATGTTACGTATGCATGGTCAGGCCCGTCGTTTAGCTCGGCAGCGCAAAACCCAACCGTGAATGCGCCAGGTACTTATGTTGTCACTGTAACAGGTGATAATGGATGTACTTCAACAGCATCTGCGGAGGTTTTGGCAGATCAGGATAGCCCTGTTTTGTCCACGGCTGCAGCTACACTGACTTGTGCGGTTACCTCTGTAACCATCAATACAACATCTAGCTTACCTTCTACGTATGCTTGGACAGGTCCTGGATTTACGTCTACGAACCAGAATCCATCTGTTCAGACACCAGGTACTTATGCAGTGGTTGCCACTGCCGCCAACGGCTGTACAGGTACCGCTTCCATTACTGTCAATCAAGATATTGCCACTCCAGACGCTTCGGCTACAGGAGGTCTTTTGACCTGTGCGGTACCTACTATCAGCCTTTCTGGAAGTTCAACCACACCCGGTGCCACTTTCTTTTGGCCAGCGCTTGGTTCTAATCTTCAGAACCCAACGGTTAGCACTCCTGGATCCTACTCATTGGTGGTAACAGGTCTTAATGGCTGTAGCAACACGGTTGTTGCAACGGTGAATCAGAATGTGGAGGTTCCAAATATTCAAATTAATACACCAGCGGTGTTGACGTGTGCTAATTTATCTTCAGTGCTACAGACTACCATTTTATCTGGTACGAATACGATTCAATCTATTGCCTGGAGCAATAGTTCTAGTGAGGAGGATCCGTCAGTAGCTACACCTGGTACCTATTCGGTGGTGGTGACGTTGTCGAACGGTTGCACTGGTACTGCATCTGTACAAGTGTTACAAGATATTGTGCCACCAAATGCAACTGCTGTTGGTGGGACGCTTACTTGTACCAATACAGCGTTCAATTTAAATGGAGGCTCAACCACCTCTGGTGCTACTTATTCTTGGTCTGGAGGCCTATCTCCAGTTGAAGATCCTGAAGTAACCGTGAACGGTTCGTACACATTGACAGTGACTGGTCCAAACGGTTGTACTAACACGGCAGTTGCGGTAGTCGCTATTGATACGATTGCTCCAGGTGCAAGCATTGCATCTTCTAACATTTTGGATTGTGATGATTTGAACGCTACGTTGACTGCTGGTACCACCTTAGGTACTTCCTATATCTGGTCAGGTCCTGGACTTTCCAATCCAACTTCTAGTACTGTTTCAGTGAGTGCTCCTGGGATCTTTGCGCTCCAAACGACGGGTGCTAATGGATGTACTTCTACCGCAACTTTTGACCAAGCCCAAGATATTGCCGATCCGGATGTAAGTGCTACTGGTGGTACTATTGACTGCATCTCTGGTGCTGTCGTTATTACGGGTAGTTCTGTTACTAACGGTGTAACGTATGCATGGGTGGGTCCTAATAGCTTTACAGCGAATGTTGCAAGTCCAACGGTAAATACAGCGGGTACCTACACCTTGACGGTTAAAGCTCCTAATGGTTGTACCAGCACTACTACTGCAGTAGTTTTGGCCAATACCCTTTCTCCTGATGCTACTATTCAAGGATCTGGTATCCTAACTTGTGCCACTCCATCTATCAATTTGACAGGTATCACTAATACACCTAATACTAATATTGAGTGGACACTGCCAAATGGTGCAAATACCTCCAGTGGCACCATTGCTGCTACACTTCCAGGTACGTATACCTTTACAGTTACCTCACAAAGTAATGGTTGTATTACAGTGCAAACGTTGACGTTAGGGCAGAATATTACCCCACCTAACAATGTAATTGTTTCGGGAGGTACGCTTGACTGTGCTAACCCAACGGTGTCCCTACAGGGTGGATCTGGAGTAAGCAATGCTACTTACGTATGGACAGGTCCTGGTGGTGAGATTTATAACGGCCCTTCTCCAGTTGTTTCAACGGCGGGCACGTATACTTTGGTGGTTACCAATCCAATTAATGGGTGTACAGCAAGTGCGGTAGCAACGGTAGGATCCAGCACAGATATCCCAACGATTTCTGTTACGACAGAGACCATTACTTGCTTCGTGCCAACGGTAGTTTTGAATGCTACTTCTGATGTAACCAATGGTGTGTATACTTGGACCGGACCTAATAACTTTACGTCTAGTCTTGAAGATCCAAGCACGAATGTGTCTGGTCCATATCAAGTGGTAGTAAGAAATCCGGCAAACGGTTGTACTTCTACCTTTAATGTTCAGGTTGATCAGAACACTACTCCACCTGATATCTCTGCTGCTGGTGGGCAGCTTACTTGCGCACAACCCACTTTGGCGCTACAGGGTGGTTCTACTACGCCAAATGTTTCTTATCTCTGGACCGCGCCAGGTGGGGTAACCTACAACACCGCTAATCCAACGGTAAGTGAGCCTGGAACGTATGTGCTTCGTGTGACAGATAATAGTAACGGATGTACCTCAACTGCTTCAGCGGTGGTGAATCCGGATCTGAATGTTCCTGTAGTTACGGTTACGGGTGGAACGCTTACTTGTGCTGTTAATTCGATTCAGTTAACAGGTCAGGCGAACAAGCCAGACGTACTTTGGTCATGGACGGGTCCAAACTTTAGTTCTGTAGAGCAGAATCCATCGGTAACATTGCCTGGCTCTTACACTTTGGTTGTAACAACTCCAGTGAATGGATGTACTGGTCAAGCTACTATCGTTGTAGCGGAAGACAGAGTGGCACCTACCGTATCCGTTGAAACTCCTGATCGTTTAGATTGTACAACAATTCAAGTGGGACTCAGTGCTACGGTAACTGGAACTGGTAACTTTACGTTCTTGTGGGATACGCAAAATGGAACTATTTTATCTGGGGCTACATCTGCGACGCCAACAGTGAGTCAAGCAGGCACTTATACAGTATTGGTAACCAACACCAGCAATGGTTGTACAAGTACTAGGACTGTGGATGTGCTGGTGGATCCAGCGGTTCCATCTGCCATTGGTTATGATGCTCGCGATGTTTCTTGTTTTGGATTTACAAATGGTGCATTAGCAATTAGTGGTGTAACTGGAGGAACGGCTCCCTTTGTGTTCTCTGTTGACAACCAGCCCTTTATCCCTTCTACGGCTTTCAATCAGTTGCCTCCAGGCACGCATGAGTTGAGGGTTCAAGATGCGAATGGTTGTGAATTTGAGACTACGTTCTTCATCGGTGAGCCAGCTCAATTACTTGTGAACTTAGGACCTGATACATCGATCCGTCTGGGGGATGCGATTACGCTTTCCTTGAACAATACAGTTAACTACCCAGGGCGTGTAGAAAGTACAGTGCTCAGTCCGTCAACCTTAGATACGGTATTGTGTGCTACATGTACTGGTACTTTTGAGCCACCATATTCTTTGCAGTATACCGTGACAGTGGTTGATACGAATGGTTGCCGTGCGGAAGATACACGTCGTATCATTGTTGACCGAACTCGTCGCGTATATGTTCCAAATGTATTCCATGCGAATAGCAGTGGAGAGCTCAACAGTATTTTACCTGTGTTTGGAGGAAATGATGTTCGCATCATTAAATCTTGGAATATTTATGATCGCTGGGGCTCTTTGGTTCATACCTATGATAACTTTAAGCCTGGCGATTTGAACGCGGCTTGGAATGGTAAGATTAATGGGAAAGAGGCGGACCAGGCTGTGTTTGTCTATGCGCTAGAAGTTATTTTCAAAGATGGTGAGACAGAACTTTTCACAGGCGACGTTACATTGATTCGATAGAAGTGCCGTTTTAGGCGTTTTCTGATAGTAAAAAAGGCCTTCTTTTTAGTGTCGCTTAACAGACTACTAAGAAGAGGGCCTTTTTATTTTGGGGATATACTTTTTGCAATGCCGACAATACCTAACTTTGCGCCATGTCGCCCACTGAAATGATTCAAAATCGGATACAAGCGAGTATTGCCGTAAAACAAGCAATAATTGAGGACGCGCGTTTACTCGATCAAATATTTTCCTTTTCCAGGCTTTTGGAAGATACCTATCGCAATGGTGGCAAGGTGCTCTTTTGTGGCAATGGGGGGAGTGCCGGGGATGCACAACATTTGGCCGCAGAGTTGTCTGGTCGGTTTTATTTCAATCGGGCCCCACTGTATGCGGAGGCCTTACATGTTAACTCCTCTTATGTTACTGCTGTTGCCAATGATTTTGGGTACGAGGAGGTGTATGCGAGAATGGTAGAAGCCTCCGGTCGTCGGGGCGATGTATTGGTAGCCATCAGTACTTCAGGCAATTCCCCCAACATAGTAAAGGCGGTTCACCGCGCTAAAGAGATTGGTATGTTGGTGGTGGGTTTGACGGGTTTGACCGGTGGTAAACTGGCGGATCAATGTGATGTATTGATTAATATACCATCTAACGATACTCCTCGAATTCAGGAGTCTCATATTTTGGTGGGACATATTGTTTGTGAACTAGTGGAAAAAGCCCTTTTTAGGTCTCCAGAATAGCCATAAGGACTGTTTCAATTCGACGTTTGTCCGCTTTTTCGACAGTAAAGCGGTATTGTCCCCATGTAATTTGAGCCCCCATAGGAGGGATTTCTCCAGCAAGTTCAAGGACCAGTCCAGCAATGGTATCAGCATCTTCTCGGACCCGTTCAAATGTTTCTGGATCAATTCCGGTTATTTGACACACATCATTGATCATAGTGCTCCCTGAAAAGCGGAAGTGTTGGTGATCTACTTGTTCGTACGGTGGAATTTCATTGGCTTCATCAAACTCATCTCTAATTTCTCCGGTAATTTCTTCCAGGATATCTTCTAGGGTAACGAGCCCAGAGGTGCCTCCGTACTCATCTACGACTAGCGCAAGGTGTTTTTTTTCCTTTTTGAATTCTTGTAGGAGCTCGCTAATAGGTTTTGTTTCTGGAACAATTAGAATATCTTTTCGAATTTTATCCTGCCAACTGAACTGGTCGGTTTCTTCAAGATGCGCTACAATATCTTTCACATAAAGGATTCCAAAAATATTATCCATTCCATCTGCAAAAACGGGGATTCGGGAAAATCCCGACGTACGAATGGTATAAAGGACCTCTTGGAAGGTGGCGCTTTGCTCCACTGCTACAATTTTGGGTTGGGGTTGCATGACTTGGCGGACGCTAACTTCACCAAATTTAGCGATGCTTTTGAGCATTTCTATATCCCTGCGCCTAGTTTTCTGGTCCCTAGTTGTTTCTTCTTCCCCAGGCAATTCATCGTCAATCCTTGTGTTTTTGGGTAAAAAAGGCTTGAATAGGAAAGTACAAGCAGATGGAAAAATATGTAATCTTCGGAGCCATTTGCCAGCGATGGGATGTTGATCACGGCGCAGGTGAATTTTTCCAATTCGCCAGAGGAGGGTAACCAAAAGAACCAATGCGGCAAATAAGGCTACCAACTGAACAATGGTTGATTGGGCGTAATTGTCTTGACTCGACTGATTAATGATGGGTAAGGAGGAGAGAAACTTGGTGCTAATTAAGACTAAAAGTAGAAGTACTAGAAACCGGCCCAAAGCAAGCGCTGTCAGCGACTGTTTACTATTTTCTCCAACAATGACTAAGGCACGACGGGCCGAGGTGGAATCCTCGGCCCGCAGTTGCTCTATTTCGAAAGGTGTTATGGCAACAATGGCGCGTTCAGCCAATACCAGTGCTATGTAAATACCAAAACCGGCGATTAGCCAACTCATAACTTCGTGCTTTATTTAGTTAATGCTTTTAAAAAGGCAAGTCATCAGACCCTGGACTCATTTCTACCTGGGAGGTAGTCTGGGTTCCTGTTCCCATTCCACTTCCAGGTTCACTCATAGGGAAACGGGTTTCGTTAGAACTTCCTTCCCGTTTTTCTAATATTCTGAACGAACTTGCTACAATATCAGTAGTTCGGCGTTCAATTCCTTCCTTATCCGTATATTTTCGATAGGTAATTTTACCCTCTACAAAAATCAGCATTCCCTTTTTTAGCTGATTTCCTGCTCGTTCGGCCATATCTCTCCACATGACCACGTTGTGCCATTCGGTTTGATCTTGCCAATTGCCATCTTTGTCTTTATAGCTGTCATTAGTAGCGAGTGAGACGCTTGCTACAGCGGTGCCACCTTCTAGGTGGCGTACTTCGGGGTCGTTCCCTAAACGACCAATAAGGGTTACTTTGTTAATCATGATAGAAAAAATTGATTGTTAAAAAAAACGGAATCATGTTACTAACTACAAATTTTAATACAAAAGTAGGTTTGTTGACTAAAATTCAAAACAATTTTTATAAAAATTATTGACAATTCGTCCATACTTCTAGCTTTTTTAGCTGAATTTCTTTCTTTCCCGGGTTCCAGATGTATACTTTCACCTCAAATGGCGAGGGGAGGTTGCTTGGAAGGTCTACTTTTAAACTGACTGGCCATGCGGTATTGGATCCAATGCCCATACCGCAATATTCGGTTGATTGGTAAGCTATTTCGGTACCTGTTGAGTCGTAAACACTCATTACCAAATGGCTACAACCCGCGTTGAGTGGAGCTTGGAGGAACGCAGTCAGGGCAAACTCGGGGTGACGTAGTGTGTTTGGGCTCCAGGTGTAGGTATTTTTCCAACTACTTGAAAAGCCATCCGCAGGTACGGATTCTGGCGCGTTGCGCTCCATTGCTTGGTGCATTGGTGTAGCTGGCAATTTTCTTTGGTTGGGGATAAAGCCTGAAGTAGTATCTATTTCAATCCATTCGATTTGCCATTTGAAGGTATCAGTAGTCCAATGCTGGCTTTCTTGGACCAGCTTGATGGAGTCAGGTAGCAAAAAGGGCGCCTCCCCGGTGACCACCTCTTCCATCCATGGAGCTATCCAAACTCCTTCTTCTGCTAGTGCGGGTACCAGTTTGATTCGTCGTTGGAGGTGTTGGATATAAACATCTGCTAAAACGGGATCTGATTTATAGAGTAGTGATTTTAGTTTGCCTACCAGTGATTGTTGGAGTGGGATTTTCAATAGGGCAATACCCAGCTCCCCCTTTGGAGGGGTCCATCCACTGGAATAGGGAAACGTTTGCCTCTTTAGCAAATAATTTTGGGTACTTCGTTCGAGAACGAGGTAATTAGGGTGTCGGTAGATGACTTTATAGTGGTCAGCGATTGCTAGGAGTGTTTTTGGCGCATCCTGAAGGAGGTAGCGGTCGTCAATACCCATTAGTTGTCCCATTTGGGAGGGAGCTTTAAGGTGAAAAAGGAGTATTTCAGGCGCTTTTTCGCTGTGGAAGAAGGAGGCATCGAGTTGATCGAGCCAAGGATGGTAGGCGGCATAACTTTGAGGGATATGCCGAGGTTGAAGGTTAAATTGGTTGATGGCTGCGTAGGTATAATGCCATGGGAAAATATCTACCGTTTTAGTGCCGATGTAATTTCTAATCGAATCGGGTAGTTTTTGTGGTAATAGATTGCTGTTTGTCTGTTTGATCGCCTCTTGTTTCTTTTGTTGAAACTCGAATGTCCATTCATAAAAGCGCTTTAAGCCAACGGGTTTGACATCAAAATGGACGAATCCTTCTGCTGAGCGGAGGTTCAGGTAGAAGCTTCCAACGGTTAGCAGCGCCCAAAAAATGTTTTTGCTTTTGATAGTTGTACTTAAAACCAGGAGCGTTCCAACAGTCCAAACAATTGCCCTGTAGCTGGTATACAGGTGCCAGATATCCTGTCGGGCAATTCCATATTTCCAGAAGGCGAAAAGGGGCAGGGAAAGTAGCCCCCAATAGAGTCGTTCTGTTTTACTTTTTCCTAAAAAAATGGGCCAGGAAATCCATGCGAGCCAGAAGAGGCTCAGGAAGATCCAGTTATTGGGTGGGTAGTGGCATACCGCGCTGGAGTTGCCTTGAATAAGATAAAGGGTTCCCCGTATCATTTGAAGAAATCCATTTGCGTTTCCTACAAGGAGGAGCCAGATAATGGCTGCCGTAGCGGGGACTACTCCTATTATCCCGAGCAGTTGACCAATTTTTTCTTTTGACTGGAGCCCATAAAGGACGGTGGCGGCCAGCATCATCGTACTTGGTAGGCCGATGGCGGTTTTGGTCATTAATCCAATCGTGCTGAGTAGTGCGGCGGGGAGAAGCCAGCTGGTATTATTTTTTTGGAGTGCTAAAAGGATAAAATGGGCGGAAGTGGCAAATAGCAGTACATCCATACGGTTAAGGGCCAATCCCATTCCTAACAGTGCTGCCTGTGCCCAATATCTTTTTGGAGAAGCTGTCGCAACCAATTGGAGACCTGACCATGCAAACAGGATTCGCAAAAGGAAATCAAACGTGAGTGCGAGTTCCAAATTATAGCCCATTGGAAGTGGGGACTGCAGGAAATCGAGTAGGCCGTGTGGAAAAATTAAATTGGCAAGCTGTTGTGGTTGTTCGATGAGTAGGTAATTATACAACCATGCGCAGGAAGGGTCGATGCCAATACTGAGTGCTGGATACCATTCTGGGAACGTTAGGATCACCAAAGAAAGGCCGAGAATACTATTTCTCCACTTATTTAGCATGCTTGGTAGGAGGTATACCACTTACCACCAGAACGATTTCTCCCTTTACTTCTTTTTGGCTGAAGTGCTGCTTTAGTTCTGAGAGAGTAGCAGTTTTTAGTTCTTCGAATTTTTTACTTATTTCTCTACCTACACAAGCCAACCTTTCTTCTCCGCATACAGCCGCCAATTCTTCCAGGCACTTAACCAGCCGAAAAGGGGATTCGTATAAAATAAATGTATGAGGCAATGTGGCTAGGTAGCGTAGTCGGGTTTGCCTTCCTTTTTTATGGGGGAGAAATCCATCAAAATGGAAGGTGTCGGTGGGCAAACCAGAGGCGACCAGGACGGGGACAAAGGCGGTGGCGCCTGGCAGGCAAGTGACTGGGATATTTTTTTGAACACAGGCTCTGACGAGCAGGAAACCGGGATCGCTGATTCCGGGTGTGCCTGCGTCGCTGACTAGGCCCACTTCCATTCCGGCACCGATTTCATCGGCTATTTTTTCAGCGATGGAATGTTCATTGTGTGCATGAAAGGATCTTAGCGGGGTTTTTATTTCATAATGGTCCAATAAAAACCGGGTTGTTCGGGTATCTTCTGCATAAATGACGTTTACCTCCTTGAGGATTCGGAGTGCTCGAAGGGTGATGTCCTCCAAATTGCCAATAGGTGTCGGGATAAGGTATAGCATTTCTACAGTAATAATCTGAACAGATGGGTATGTTCGGAGTTGAGGGAAGGGTTATTGACCGAAGGCGAACTGGATAATATTAGCACCCATTTGGAGTGCTTTTGTTCGGAGCTCGATGGGGTCTTTGTGCACATCGTCCCAACCATCTCCAAGGTCTGTTTCAAAGTTATAAAAGCAGACGAGTCGGCCTTGCCAGATCAGGCCAAATCCTTGGGCTGGTTTACCATCGTGTTCGTGGATTTTTGGGACGCCGTTTTTAAAGTCGTATTTTTGATGATAAATGGGGTGAGAAAACGGTAGTTCAACGAAATCTAGTTCGGGGAAGACCTTTTTCATAGCTGGTCGAACGAATGGATCGAGACCATAATCGTCATTTAGGATGAGAAACCCTCCTGCTTCTAGGTAGGTTCGGAGGTTACGAGCCTCTAGGTCACTAAAGAGCATATTTCCGTGGCCAGTGGCATAAACTACTGGGTAGTTAAATAGTTCGGCACTACCTGGTTCCACGGTTCCGTATTCTAGGTCAATATTTGTTTTGAGGTTTTCATTACAGAATTTGGCTAGATTTTTAAGCGAGTTCACATCATTATACCAGTCACCACCCCCTGCGTATTTAAGGAGTGCCAATTTGATGGCTGGCTGGGGTGTGAATCCTGAGAAGGCGAATAGGAGTAAAAGTAGAGCTGTAATTCTGATCATAGGAAATAAGTTGAATGGCTGGGTATTAGAACTGATGATCATCGACTTGGTTCAGGAATTGGTTTATTTCTTCAATGACGCTGGCGATGCAGCCCTCCTCGAAGGGGGATTTTAAGTTGGCTAATTGCACCAATTGGAGGAAGGACAAGCTTCCTCCTGCTTGGCAGAGTCGGAGGTAATCTGCCCAAGCAGTTGGATGGTCATTTCGATCCTTGACCCAGAATTGGAAGGCGCAAATTTGTGCCAGTGTATAATCGATGTAGTAGAATGGATTGTTGAATACATGGCTTTGTTTTTGCCAGAATCCGCCTTTTTCAAGAAAGGGCATTCCTTCGTATTGGCGGTGTGGGAGGTATATTTTTTCAAGGCCCCGCCATATTTCGTGGCGTTCTTGTGGAGAAAGGGTAGGATATTGGTAGATGAGGTGTTGAAATTCATCGATTGCCACACCATAGGGGATAAACTGTATAGCGTTGGCGAGGTGCATGAAGTGGTATTTTTCGGTTTGTTCTCCGAAAAACAAGTGCATCCATGGCCACGTGAGGAATTCCATACTCATGGAATGGATTTCGGCAGCCTCGCTGGTAGGCCAGTGGTATTCTTCGTATTTGAATCGTTGGCCGCTGAGCCATACTTGAAATGCGTGGCCTGCTTCGTGGGTTAGCACATCGATATCCCCGCTGGTTCCGTTAAAATTGGAAAAAATGTAAGGAGATTTAAAGTCGGTGAGGTACGTACAATAGCCCCCTGGTGCTTTCCCAGCACGGTTGACCAAATCCATGAGTTGGTTGTTTTGCATGTACTGGAAGAACGCATTGGTTTCGGGGGATAATTCGGCGTACATGTGAGCGGCCTTTGCCACGATTTCCTCTGGCGATCCGATGGGTTTGGGGTTGCCGGTGGTAAACTTATATTCTTCATCGTACCAGTTTAGTTGGTTGAGCTGAAGTCGTTTTTGTTGCCTCTCATAAAGACTAGTTGCGATGGGGACGATTAGTTCCCTTACCTGCTTGCGGAAGTTGGCCACCATTTCTGGGGTATAATCGGATCTACGCATACGAGCGTATCCGACTTCGATAAAGTTGGCAAAACCTAGTTTGGTGGCGATTTCGTGGCGGGTTTTGACCATTTGATCAAAGATATGATCTATTTCGGCTTCTTTTTCTTGGTAGAAGCTCCATTTTGCGATGGAAGCCCTCTTTCTAAGGTCGCGGTTATCGGAGAGTTCGAGGGGATAAATGCTACTTAGATTGTAGGAAGTTCCTTCGAAGTCAATAGAGGCTTGGGCTTTTAGGCGGGTATATTCACTGCTGAGTTCGTTTTCAGTTCCGAGTAGCTGGAGTATGGAAGGGTGGAATGTTTTTAGTGCGAGTTTGGTGAGGGTGAAGAGTTGTTTTCCTAGGGTTGCCTCTAGCTCCTCCTGAAATGGGGAGTGGAGAAGGGCATTGGCTAAGCGGTTGTTAAGGGCTTCGTAATGTGGGATATGTTGGTCGAAATACGTATTTTCTGCTTCATAGAATGGATCAGTTGTATCAAGTGTATGTCGGATATAGCACAGGTTATACATTGTCGAAAACGAATTTCGCGCTGGCAGGAGTATATCCAAGAGGTGCAATTGTTCTTGTGCGGATGTAGCCTGTTCGAATGGAGCCAGAACGTCGTCGAAAAGCTTGGTGAGGGCCTCCAGGTCTGGGCGTTTATATTGGAGTTCAGGGAAGGTGGATTGCATTACAGCACTCATTGATTGGCCTAACATGTATTTTGTTAATGGAAGAATGCAAAAGTAGGTGAAATAATCCGGATAATTGTGGATTATTGCACTTGTATGAACGTTCCAGAACGATTTCGATGGGTACCTTTAACTGCGTGGTTAGCGGTTTTTGCGGTATTATTAATTGGGGTGGGGTATTGGGTAGACCGCCGCTTTTATGGGCATTTAATAGGTTCCTTTACGGCCTTATTTGGGGTTTATTTGGTAGTAGTTCGTTTTGAGTCATTGTTGTTGGGAGGGATGACGTGGAAGCAGGTGTTGGGTTTAGGATTGTTGTTGCGATTGGTAATGGTGGTGGGTACGCCGAATTTATCGGACGACTGGTATCGATTTTTATGGGATGGCATGTTGGTGGATTTAGGTATTCATCCGTTTTTGTACACTCCGAGGGAGGCGGTTGCGTTATTTTCTTTACCCTCGTATCATATTGATTTATTTGGGGGGTTAAATTCACCTGATTACCATACGGTTTATCCACCGTTAAGTCAGGTCTTTTTTTGGTTATCGATTTGGTTGGGTGGGGGTGATTGGAAGGCAGCTTTGCTGGTATTGAAGCTTATGGTATGGGCAGGTGAGGCATTTACGATGGTTGCCTTGGGTTTATTTTTGAGGGAGGTTCATGGTGGTTGGGAGCGCAAAGGTTTGGTTTGGTATGCGTTTAATCCGTTGGTTATTTTGGAGACGGTGGGCAACGTTCATTTTGAGGGGATGATGGCGGGTTTTTTGGTGATGTGTTGTTGGGCCTTGCAGGTGGGGCGGGTTCGATTGGCGGCATTCCTTTGGGCGAGTGCGGTTTCGGTAAAGTTGTTACCACTTCTTTTGTTGCCGGGTATTTTAGCTTGGCTAGGTAAGAAGCGGGGGCTTTTATTTGCTGGGGTAGGTGCGGTTAGTTTGCTTGTTTATTTTTTTCCATTGGTACGGGTATCTGTGCTTCAGCACATGATGTTTAGTGTAGGATTGTATTTTGGGCAATTTGAGTTTAATGCCTGTTTTTATTACATAGGCTCTTACGGTGCTAGGCTTTTAACGGGCTGGCACGAAGGGCGCTTGGTAAGTCCTCTTTTGGCGGCTACTACACTTAGTATTGGGTTGTGTTTTTCTATATTGATTTACCGTCGTGGGAATTTTGGGATGGCTCAGCTGCAGTCTTCCTTTTTGATTTTGTGGACGGTTTATTTATTGAATTCGGCAGCGGTTCATCCTTGGTACATATTATTGCCTTTTACATTGAGTTTAGGAACTGGGTTGATGTATCCATTCGTATGGACCTGGTTGGTTTATTTTTCGTACAGTCATTACGAGGGTGGGGTTTATAAAGAGCATTTTGAGTGGATTGTGTTCGAGTATTGCACGTTGTTGATGGTCTTATGGAAAGACATTTGGAAGTATCGGCAGCGTGTTGCCTACGATTGATGGTATTACTTTGGCAACATCAGGGTCATTGATGTGTGGTGTTTAGGGGAGCTTATTTATTCATTTGAGTGCTCGGAAATAGGGTCGGGATTTAGGGAGGTATCAAAGTAGGACTTCACTTTGGTAGCGGCTGCTTTTCCAACTACTTTGGCAATTTCCTCTAGGCTAGCAGCTCGGAGGGTTCCTACGGAGCCGAAATGCTGGAGTAGTTTTTCTGCTGTTTTAGCACCGACACCTGGAATTTCGGTTAATTCGGTACCGATGAAATTTTTGCTTCTTTGTTGGCGGTGGAACGTGATGCCGAAACGGTGTGCCTCGTTGCGGGCATGTTGAATCACTTTGAGCGATTCTGATTTTTTATTTATGTGAAGGGGGACGGGGTCTTCTGGGAAGTAGATTTCTTCCAGTTTTTTAGCGATACCCACTACGGTGAGCTGGTTTTCTATTCCGAGGGCGCGGAGGCTTTTCATGGCGGCACTCAGTTGGCCTTTTCCACCATCAATAATGACCAGTTGTGGGAGGGATTCTCCTTCATTCAGTAGGCGTTTGTAGCGTCGGTACACCACTTCTTCCATGGTAGCGAAGTCATTGGGGCCTTCTACTGTTTTTACATTGTAGTGGCGGTAATCTCTTTTGCTTGGTTTAGCATTTTTGAAAACCACGCAGCTGGATACCGGATTGGTTCCATGCAGGTTAGAGTTATCAAAGCATTCGATATGGAGGGGAAGAACGGGCATATTGAGGTCTTTTTGAATAGTACGAAGGATTCGTTCAGAAGAAGTCATCCTACCGGTTTGATTGGCCTCTTGCCGTTTTTTTTGCAGTAGGTGGTATTGTACGTTTTTGTTAGCTAGTTCGAGTAGGTTTTTTTTATCTCCAATTTTGGGGATGGTAACCAGCACGTCGGTATGATCTGGAAGGACTACGTCACATGGAACAATAATTTCGGGAGCGATGCTGTTGAATTTTTGGCGCAGTTCGGGGATAGCGATTCCTAGGAGGGTAGAGGGTTCTTCGTCTAAGTTTTTGGTGAGGGTGAGGGTGTAGGTTTGAATGAGTGCGCCATTTGCTACCTTCATAAAATTGACGTAGGCTTCTTTTTCATCGCCTGCGAGTGCGAAGACATCTACATCTTTTATGTTGGGGTTAACGACCGTACTTTTGCCTTGGTAATCTTCGAAAAGGGTTAACTTTTCTTTCATTTGGTGTGCCAGTTCAAACTGCATTTGTTCTGCGAAGTGCTGCATTTCGCTAGTTAGGTGTTGCCGAACGGCTGTAAAATTGCCTTTTAGTATGTTTTTGATTTGTTCTATTTTGGTGTTGTAGGTGTCTTCTGATTCATAATTGACACAGGGCGCTGCGCAGTTTTTAATATGGTATTCTAGGCAGGGCTTAAATTTTTTTTTGGAAATATTTTCATGGGAGAGTACTAAAGAGCAGGTTCGAAGTTGGAATAGTTTTCGGATAAGGTCTGTTATTTCGGCAACTTTAAATTTATTGAGGTAGGGTCCGAAATAGGTGGATCCATCGCGGATGATTTTTCGGGAGACGAACACTCTTGGGAAGCGTTCTTTTTTGATACAGATATAGATGAGCGGTGATTTTTCATCTTTCAGGCGCACGTTATAGCGTGGGCGGAATTGTTTAATGAGGGTATTTTCTAGAAGTAGGGCATCCTGTTCACTTTCGACGATGGTGAACTCTATTTTACTCGCTGCTTTGGTGAGTATTTTGGTTTTAATTTGGAGGTGTTTTTTTTCTCCAAAATAAGAGGAGAGGCGGTTGTACAAATTTTTTGCTTTTCCAACATAAAGGACGGTGTCCTGTTCGTCCATGAATCGATAGACCCCTGGATCGGAGGGGATAGTCGCTGCAAATACCTTGAATTCTTCATTGCTCATGTTGGGTGCGAAATTGAGAAAAAACAATATAATCGCCAAATGCGATTTTTTTATTTTGTCAATCGTGATAAGTACTTATCTTTGCGCCTCGTTTTGAAAATGGTATTATTAAAGCGAACGGGCCCGTAGCTCAGGTGGTTAGAGCGGCTGACTCATAATCAGATGGTCGCGGGTTCAATTCCTGCCGGGCCCACCAACAAAAAAGCCACAAGCAGACCTGCTGGTCCGTTTGTGGCTTTTTTTATTAGGTGCTTGGATTAGAGTTTGAACTGTATGGGAAGCACCATTTTGCAAGCGACCTTTCCTCCCTTGTATTCTGCAGGATTCCAGGAAGGCATGGCGAGTACGACTTTAAGGGCTTCGCCGATCAAGCGATTGTCCACTTCTGGATCCCCTATGTTTTTTGCATCTGTGATGCGTCCATCTGCTTGAACGGTGAATTCTACTGGAATGATTGCTTCTGTTTTATTTTTACGGCATGCTTCTGGATAGACCAATGCCTTGGTAATAAAATCGGTCATTGCCTCTTTTCCCCCTGGGAAGGAAGGGGTTTTATCCACCATTTTTACGTCTACCAGCGCAGCGGAGGTACTTTGTGCTTGAAGGGAAGAGGAAGTTGAAATTAGGCCGAAGGCTGCAAGAGCAAGTACGTATTTGAAAAATTTCATACCAAAAAGACAAATAATAAGTGAGCTAATTGTGACTATTCGTTAGCAAAGATACACGCTTAGAATTAAACGCTGTCTTTGTTTAGGGTATTTTGAATATTATTTGAACGGTTTCTTCTAGGCGGTTCTCCAAGGTTTTGATGGGTATGTTTCGAATATAGGCGGCCTTTTCGTAAATGGTGTCGATGGAAATATCGCTGCGAGCATCTGTTTCAAGCAGAAAGCGGTGTTCTGGGCAGTGTTTAAGTGCGGTGGCGGCGGCTGAAGATTCATTGAGAATAGCGGCTCCGAAGGAAAGGAAGGCGCCTGCTTGGAGCACTTTTTGCCCCACTGCTATTTTTTTATTAAACCCATGAAAGACCCAAGGCATGGTACAGGCCGGTTTATAGGCCAGCAGTTCGTCAAAAGCCTGGACGCAGTGTAGGATTAGAGGAAGTTGGTAGTCTTCTGAACATTGAATACAGTATTGAAAGGCGTCGACTTGTAGCTGCCAGTTGGTGGGGCAGGCTTTATCAAGTCCGGCTTCTCCGACGGCCACGCATCCTGGTTGTTGGAGTTGGTGGGACAGCCACTTTTTTGCTTCGGCAAGGGAGGATTGTTCTAGGTACCAAGGGTGTAGTCCGGCGGTAAAAAAGCGACAGTTTTCGGGTTTGTATTGGTAGGATTGGTTGACGAAAGCGATGTGCTCGTTGTTGGGGGGGAGGTGGTGGGTATGTACATTATATCTCATGGATTGGGGGGTGCGCATTGGATTCCATGTGGTACGGAGAACGACCATTTACCGATGTTCGTTCGATAGTAAGGGTTTTGCTGCAGGTATTCTAGAAAGGTGTCGCGTGGTATGGATCGCGCGCCCAGGCTCAAGAGGTGTTTTGTTTCCTGCTGGCAATCGATCAAGAGAAAACCTTCTTGTTGGAGGGCGGTGACAAATTGAATGAAACCTGCTTTGGAGGCGTTAGGTACCAGAGAAAACATGCTTTCTCCGTAAAAAATTTTGCCGAGGGCGAGTCCATAGAGGCCTCCTACCAAGGTGGAGTTTTCCCAGACTTCTACGGAGTGGGCGATGCCTAGTTGATGAAGTTGGGTGTACCCGTTAATAAAGTCGTCGCCGATCCAAGTTCCCTCTTGATCTGCTCTTGGGCTGATGGCGCAATGGCGCATTACCTTTTCGAAACAAGTATCTAATGTATAGTGGAATTTTTGTTGGTTAAAAATACTGCGCATGCTTTTGTGGATTTGGAGTTCATCGGGGAAAAGCACACAGCGTGGATCAGGGGAATACCAATAGTAGGTACCCTGATCTTCGAACCAGGGGAAAATGCCATTTTGATAGGCGTTGATCAGTCGTTCCGGCTGCAAGTCTCCACCAATGGCTAGTAGTCCACTGGGTTCTGCCAAGTAGGGAGGGGGAAAAATAAATTCTTTATCGTTGAGGCGAAAGATAGGCATTGGGTAACTGCAGGTTGAAGCGCCGGTCAAAAGTAATTGACTTCGCGGAAATGCTGGTTATTTAGAGGTAAATATCCTTTTGAAGTGCTTGGGTAGGGAAGCAGAAAATAGTAACATAAAGGGGGAGTGTGGTGGCCGCCCAGCTGTGGCAGGTTTTTGAAGCAGCTGGGCGGCGGCTTGAATATCGGGTTAGTGGTGGTGTTATTCTTCTTGTGTGTGGTGGGCGTATTCAGAAGCGAGCTTTGCTTGAATTTCTCCGGGTACCAATGCATAGTGCGCAAAATGAATTTGGAATTTTGCTTTTCCTTGTGTGAGGGATCGCAGGGCGGAGGCGTAGCGGTACAATTCTTTCAAGGGTAAACGGGCTCGTACTACCTGATAATGGCCTTTTGCATCCATTCCCTGGATGATAGCTCGACGGGTTTGGAGATCGCCCATGACCGCTCCCATCACCTCTGCATCGCACATTACTTCGAGGTCATAGATAGGCTCAAGTAGTTGAGGATGGGCTTCTAGGAAAGCCGATTTAAAGGCCATGCTTGCGGCAATTTGGAAGGCCATATCATTGGAGTCAACAGGGTGCATTTTCCCATCATAGACGGTGACACGGAGGTCTCGGCAATAGGAGCCAGTGAGGGGGCCTTCTTCCATTTTGTTAAATATTCCTTTTTTGATTGCATTGATAAAACGGGCGTCAATAGCGCCTCCTACTACTGCCCAGCAGAAGGCCCACTTTCCTCCCCAGGGGAGTTCTTCTATTTCTGTATTTTTTACGGTCAGTCCATTAGGAGCGGGCATTCCTTCAAAATAGGGTTCTACGCGAAGGTGTACTTCTGCGAATTGTCCGGAGCCACCGGATTGTTTTTTATGGCGGTAGTCGGTACTGGCTTCCTGTTGAATGGTTTCTCGGTAGGGGATTTTGGGTTCTTCGAATTGGAGGTTTACGCCGTAGTTTTGTGCGGCCTTGTGTTTGACGACTTCCAGGTGCATTTCTCCTTGGCCCTCAAGGATGGTTTGTTTGAGTTCTTTACTTTGCTCGAGAAGCAGGGTGGGATCTTCTTCTCGGATAGCGTGCAAGGCGTGTGCCATTTTTTCTACCTCCGATTTACTGGGAGGGACGACCGCCATTCTAATTTTGGGACTTGGGAAAGGAATTCGAGTTATTTTGATATCGGAGCCTTTTGGGTTGAGGGTTTGGTTGGTATGTGTGCTTTTTAGTTTGACGGCACATCCGATATCTCCGGCGCGCAAGGTATGGACGGCTTCTCTATTTTTCCCTTCGCTTTTGTAGAGTTGGTTAAATCGCTCCACGGATCCGTTATCTGCGTTGACCAGCTCATCTCCTGCATTAAGTACGCCAGAGTAGACCTTGAAGTAAGAGACATTTCCCACCTTTGGTTCGTGGACGGTTTTGAAGATAAAGAGGCAGGGGCGGGCATTGGCATCGCAGGGTTTTGAACCGCTTGGTTCTAGTGCGGCAGCGGGTCGTTCGGCGGGGGAAGGGCAGATATCGTGGATAAATCCCATGATCCGGCCGCTTCCTTTATCTTTCAAGCCCGAGGCACAGAAAACGGGAAAAAACAGATGGTGTGCGAGTCCGATGGTGAGGCCTTTTGCCAGTTCTTCTTCACTTAGGGTGCCGGCTTCAAAAAAATGATCCATTAAGGTATCGTCATTTTCTGCGGCGGCCTCCACGAGTGCTGCGTGCATTTCGGTGGCACGTCCAAGGAATTCGGCTGGGATAGGCTCTTTTTCAGGTTTTCCGCCCGTTTCGGGGAATACGTACATGACCATACGGAGTGCATCGACAATGGCATGGAACCCTGCGTCATTATAGACAGGGAATTGCATGGGTAACACCCGGTTTCCGAAGCGATTGCGGGCTTGTTCGAGGGTGCCCTCAAAATCCGCTTTTTCATGGTCGAGTTGATTGATGACCAAGATGGTAGGCGTTTCGTATTGATCGACATATTCCCAAATAAGTTCGGTGCCCACTTCTACGCCATTTCGGGCATTGAGGAGGAGGACAGCGGTATCGGCTACTTTTAGCGCTGCGACCACTTCACCCACAAAGTCATCGAGTCCAGGGGTGTCAATGATGTTTATTTTGGAATCTTTCCAGGTAGCATGTAAGACAGAGGTAAAAAGGGAGTGCCCTCGTTCCTGTTCAATGGAGGTATAATCGCTTTGAGTAGTTCCTTCGGAGACAGACCCGCGTCGGTTGATTGCTTTCGCTTCAAAAAGCATCGCTTCAGAAAAGGTGGTCTTACCGGAACCGGCATGTCCCACCAGTACGACATTTCGAATTTGATTGGTATCAAAGGTAGCCATAGCGAAAAATAGGTTAGGTATGAAAAAAAGCGGTGGAAGGCGATAGCGTCTCCCGTTCCGTCGTGAATAACCCAATTATAAAAGCTGATACCATCAGCATTACCCGATATCAATGAAGAAAACGAAGCTACTCGTATAGGTCAAAATGGTCTTCAAGCTAAGGGGTTTTGGGTAATTTGTCAAACTTTTTTTTCAAATAAGCTCAAAAAAACAAGCTAATTATTGATAATGACCATAAAGGGCGAACCACTTCGGCTGCAGCATTGGTTGTTGGGTAAGGAAGGCATTAGTACTGGGGAAGGGGTAAATGAGCACTGAGCCACCTTAACCCCGAAGAGGTTATCGGGAGCACCGTGGTATTTGTAAATTTTGCGGGTTTGTTCGAAGCCGAAGTTAGTGAGTTGTTCAAGAATTGCTGCTGTGGTCATAGGTCGAACACAAGAAAAGAGAGAAACCTAACTAAAGGTGCTTCCATTCTGGTTTAGACAATTAACTTTGTCGACTATGGAAAAAAAAGGGAGACGTATTTATCGATGGGGGATTCTTGGCTTGGGAAAAATTGCCCACAAGTTTGCCTCGGATTTGCGGTTGTTACCGAATGCTCGTTTAGTGGCGGTAGCAGCTACGGAGGTGCAGCGTGCTCAGGCGTTTGCGGAGCAGTATTCTTGTGAGTATGCATTTGGCAGCTATGAAGAATTGGTCCGATCGGGGGAGGTAGATGTGGTTTATATTGCCACGGCGCACGTAGGGCATTATGAAAACACATTGCTTTGTTTGCAAGCGGGAATTCCGGTGTTGTGCGAAAAGCCACTTGCTATGAATAGTAGGCAAGCAACCGAGATGGTGCAGCAAGCGCGTGCGCGTGGGGTCTTTCTGATGGAAGCATTGTGGACGGTTTTTATTCCGGGTATGGAGGCCGTGATGGAGCAGGTTCGGAGTGGTGTTATTGGACGGGTACATTCCGTGAAGGCTGACTTTGGGTTTTTTGCAGCATATCGGTCAGATTGGCGGCTTTTTGACCCAAAGTTGGGAGGTGGGGCACTGTTAGACGTCGGTATTTATCCTGTGTTGTTAGCTCTTCTTGTCTTTGGGCCTCCTACAGCGGAGGGGATTCATACGGTAGGGACACTAACTCGGGATGGGGTAGATGAAAGTTGCTCCTTTATATTTAAGTACGAGGGCAATCGACTGGCTATGGGGCATGCTACTGTGGCGGCGGATACACCAGTAGAGGCATGGATCTACGGAGAGAAAGGGCAGATCCATATCCAATCGCGCTGGCACCATCCAACCGCCTTTACTGTTCAGTTGCACGATGGAACGGGTGCGGTACCGTATTTGCTTCCGCATGAGGGCTGGGGGTATCATTTAGAGGCTGTGCATGTGATGGAATGTTTGGAAGCGGGTAAGCTGGAAAGTGACCGGGTACCATTCGCGTTGAGTGTTGCATTGAGCGAAACGATGGATCGTATGTTGGAGCAGATGGGTGTTCATTATCCACCGGGTTGTTAGTATTGTGGAACATTTTGGCTTTGCCGTACTGCATTTAGGTGGTTTTTTTTTGTTTTTTGGTAAATTTATTTTTTTAAAATAAAGAAAATCAAACTTTTATATATTAATTTGATATTGTTAGTAAAATGTTAGGAACGTGTCAGTCTTTTGTGTAAAAATGTTCCACGCTACCAATGATAGATCTCTTTACCTTTGTGACTGCTATTTAAGCACTACAATAAATTTTATAAGCAATGGGCAAAGTCATAACGATCGCAAATCAGAAAGGTGGAGTAGGCAAAACCACTACTGCGGTAAATCTAGCTGCATCACTGGCTATTTTAGACAAAAAAGTATTGTTGATTGATGCAGATCCACAATCCAATGCCTCTTCTGGGGTGGGTTTAGTAACGGATGAGAATACGATTGGTCTGTATGACTGCATCGTGAATGATTTAGATCCCCTTGCCGCTATTATTGCGACAGAAACGCCCAATTTATATTTGTTACCTTCTAGCATCAACCTAGTTGGGGCGGAAGTAGAGTTAGTCAACAAGCCTAAGCGCGAGTATATCATGCGCAGTTTGGTGGACGGACTTCGTCAGGAGTACGATTATATCTTCATCGATTGTCTTCCATCGCTTGGTTTGATTACCATTAATGCATTGGTGGCGGCTGATACGGTGATGATACCGGTTCAGTGTGAGATGTACTCTTTTGAGGGATTGGCGAAGTTAAAAAACACGATTTCATTGGTAAAGCACGGTTACAATCCGAATTTGCGGGTGGAGGGCTTGGTTATTTCGATGTACGATAGCCGCCTTCGCTTGGCGAATGCAATTGTGGAGGAAGTTCGGAACAGCAGCACTGATTACGTATTTGAAACAATTGTTCACCGAAATTCCAGAATTGCGGAGGCTCCGATGCAGCATGTGCCGGTGGCGATGTATGACATTAACAGTAAGGGCGCGGTGAATTTTTTAAATTTAGCGGAAGAGTTTCTGCGTTTGAATACCCCTAATTAGAAGGAAAAAAGGAAAATAAAGTGGCGAAAAAATTGGACATCAAACAAGCTGTTGGAAAGGGTATAGGTGCTTTGTTAGCTACTCCTCAACAGGTAGAGCAAATTATTGAACAAAATACGCCTGAGGAGGCGGCGCGCGAGCTTGCCTCCAACGTGGCGATGTTGCCTTTGGAGTACATTGAGCCCATGCACAGGCAACCTCGTGAATATTTTGATGAGACGGCCTTAATGGAGCTGTCGGAGAGCATCAAAATCCACGGCATTATTCAACCAATTACGGTTCGACGTATTCACGCCAAGCTGTATCAGATTATTTCTGGTGAGCGTCGTTTTAGGGCGAGCAAGTTGGCGGGTTTGACGGAGGTTCCTGCGTATATTCGATTGGCCGACGACCAGCAGATGGTGGAGATGGCTCTGATTGAAAATATCCAGCGGGAGGATTTGAATCCAATGGAGGTAGCCAATACGTATGGCCGTTTAAAGACGGAATTTGGGTTATCGGATGAGCAGTTGGCCGATCGTGTTGGGAAACAGCGGAGCACTGTCACGAATTATTTGCGTTTACTGAAGTTGCACGACGATATTAAGGCGGCGGTGAAAAAGCAGGAGTTGACCATGGGGCACGCCCGTGCGTTGGCGGGGGTAACAGACCGTGCATTTCAGTTGTCTTTGCTTAATCAGATTCGGACGGAGGATTTATCCGTTCGGGCAGTGGAGCAGCTAATAGCCAAGTACCAAGAGGAGCGCAGTGCGAAGAAGAGCAAAGCCGACCAGCGATTGCCGGAGAATTTACGCACCATTCAGGATCAGTTCAGTGCGTTTTTTGGTGCTCGGGCGGTGTTGAAGCGCGATGCGAAGGGGACTGGGCAGATTGTATTGAAATTTAATAATGATCAGGAGTTGAACCGGATGTTGGATGCGATAAGCCCAATGGTGGAATAAGAAGAAGTTATGATAAAGTCCCTCCATTTACATTTAGCAAGCAGGAGATCCAAGTATATGGTTGTCCTGCTTGCTTTTTTTTCTCTTTCATTTGATTTCGCTCCTTCAGCGATTAAGTGGACGACCAGTACCGATTATGATTTTGGTGCGGTAGAGTTCGGCACTACAAGCGGAGTAGTTTTTTCATTTCAAAACACGTCTACCGACTCTGTATTGTTGGAGACTGTTCGAACTACTTGTGGGTGTACTGCGGCGGAGTGGCCGGAGCGCCCTTTAGCTCCGGGTGCCACGGGCGATTTACGGATTGAGTTTACGGCAGAGCATAAGGGACCATTTACCAAGAAGATCAGGGTTTTTTTTGATGCGATGCGGAAGCCGGAAATTTTGTTTATCCGGGGCAGGGTAGAGTAGAGGCAACAAAAAGTGGTTGGGGCTGTTAATCGGATAAACAAACACTGTACTGTTTATGTCCGTTTATTCATTGAAGCGCGTTCAGCGCTTGCCGATTTCACTTGATCAGGCATGGGATTTTTTTTCCAGTCCGCTTAATTTAAGGGAGATTACCCCTCCTTATATGGATTTTAAGGTAACCTCTGATCCAGCATTTTTGACGAAGATGTACACGGGTCAGGTCATTACGTATACGGTCAAGCCCGTATTGGGGATTCCGTTGTTTTGGATGACGGAGATCAAGCACGTATCTGATCGACAGTTTTTTGTAGATGAGCAACGAGTGGGGCCTTACCGTATTTGGCACCACCAGCACCATTTTAAAGAAATTCCGGGCGGGGTGGAGATGACGGATTTGGTGCACTACCAGATTCCTTTTGGTCCATTGGGTCAGTTGGCCAATTGGCTATTTGTGCGCAGGCAGTTGGAGGGTATTTTCAACTACAGATGGAATAAATTAGAGGCACTTTTTGGCAAGATGTAGGCAGGGGCGTTCCCGGCTGGTTTATTTTCTTCCAAAATCAGCCGGGATTTCCCCCCATTTATCGGTTTCCCATTTCAATATTTTATTGTTGAAGTGGTGGGTAGCGAGCCAATGTTCAGCGCGACGGATGAGTTCAAATATGGGGGCATTTTGTAGGGTGGGCTCTAATTTGGTTCTACATTTTTTGGCTTTTACCCATGCTTGTGCATTTTTGGAGTCGGTATAAATGGGAATATGAGGGCTATTTTGTTGATGTAGCCAAGCCAGGGCGTGTACGAGTCCTAGGAATTCACCTATATTATTAGTTCCCTCAGGGAAAGGGCCTACGTGAAAAATCTGTTGTCCGGTACGCACATGCACACCTTGGTATTCCATGTCACCGGGGTTCCCGCTACAGGCGGCATCTACCGCAAGGCTATCTAGAATGACCCCCATTTTTTCCAGTTCGGGTTTGGACTTTTTAATGGTTTTGGTATCGGTTCCGGCATAGTTCCAATAGTTCCCTTTAAAGGCCTTTTCGGCGTCTGATTTACTGGCGAAGGATTTATATTTCGCTCCATGTACTCCTTTAACCTGGGCTCCGGCCTCCTCCCAGTTGTCATAGACACCAGGTTGTAGGCCTTCCCATACTACGTAATATTTTTTTTTTGCCATTAAGGAGGCGTTTGTGTTGTGAAAAAAAGAATTGGTAGTTGATTAGGCTAATTTTTTGATGGCCAATACCAGTTTGTCGAGCTCTTCTATGGTGGTATACACATTGGGGGTGACCCGTACCCCGTTTATTTTTTCCCATTCAATTCCAACAGTGTGGATTTTCCAATCACGGAAGAGGGCTTCCGTGATTTCAGCGGGTTTTTTCCCATTTATCCCAAAGCAGCCAATAGCGCAACCGAATTTGGGATGGAGGGAGGTAAATAGCTGGATACCGGGAACCTCACTAACTCGTTCCATCCAGTAATTTTTAAGGAAATGGAGGCGTTCTTCCTTTCGTTGAGCGCCGATCATTCGGTAGAAGTCTACCGCATACCCAATGGCCATTTCGATGGGGAAATTCCGAGTTCCGAGGGTTTCAAATTTTCGGATATTATCCCCTTGGGGTTGGTCGTTGGAGAGAAGGGGCCAAATTTTTCCTATTTTATCCTTTTTTATCCAAAGCATTCCCGATCCGATGGGAGCGCTCAGCCACTTGTGTAGACTGGTTCCGAAGTAATCGGCTCCTAGGTCAGGGATTTTAAAATTCAAGAGAGCGAAGGAGTGGGCGCCATCTACCAATACTTCGATACCTGCTTGGTGGGCGGCGTCTGCGATCTTTCGGACAGGAAGAATTTGGCCGCACCAGTTGATGATATGGGTAATATGAACGAGCTTTGTTCTGGGTGTAAAGCGATCCGTAAATGCAGCAGTAAGGGCTTTTTCATCTTCAGAGGGGAGGCTAAGGTCTACCCAGACCAGCTTAATTCCATCGCGTTTTTCACGTTGTTTCCAGGCATTTATCATATTTGGGTAGTCGTATTTTGACAAAACCACTTCATCCCCTGGCTGGAGTGGAAGGCCAAAAATCACGGAGTTTAGGGCCTCTGTTGCGTTTCGGTTAACGGCTATTTCTTCCGGATCTGCTCCTGCGATAGCCGCCAGATTATACCGGAGGGGTTCGCGGTCTTGGTCTAAAATTCTCCACATATAGTAGGAGGGCGCTTCATTACTTAGGTGGCTGTAATGTTCTTGTGCTTCTATGACGACTCTTGGTGCCGGAGAGACACCGCCATTATTTAAGTTGATGAGGGTCGGGCTCGCTGCATAAGCCAAACGGATTTGTCTCCAAAAGTCTTCGTCTTTGCTAAGATGCAGTTGATGGATAGAAGGGAAGGCCTCAGCAACGGATTGATGCAAGGCGGTCACCCCCAATAAGCCCGCGGTTTGGCGAATGAAAGAGCGGCGTATCATTGTTTACTTGTTTTAAAATAAAGTGAGCAAAGTAAGCAGAATTTTTTTTGCTGCTTGCAAAACCGCTCCTACAAATCTCATTTTGATGGTGTATTTGCTGGTTGGTAGCTGTTTCAACTTCCAGTTGAGTTTTATTTTCCTTAAAGAACTATTAATTCTATGTGGTGTATATACGAGAATAGTACCTTTGATTCGTTAGTATTGTGTGTTCAATACCGAATGGGTATTGGGGCAACGGTTTAATTGTAAACTATTAAAACAATCTATAACGCGATGAAAAAACAGATTTTTTTCTCCATTCTATTTGCTGCAGCTGCAGTTGGTACCGCCTCGGCGCAGTCGGAGGTAGTAGCTCCCCCTGTCCAAACAAAGCCTGCAAAAGTAGAGCAGCCTGCTGGCTTGAAGGTAGCTGATGACAAAACAGCCGGTAAGCCAGGCAATGGCAATGAAGCTATTAGAAAAGCGGCTCAAAACAAAAAAGCTAAGTCAAATGGTGCTGGTAAGGGCGCTAAAAATGGAGCTGGGAAAGGTGGAAAACAGCAAAAGGAGATGAAAAAAGTGACACCCAAAGACCGCCCATCGGAGGCTGGGACACAGCCCAAAAAAACTTCACCAGGCAAGGCCGACTCTAGTCCTTTGGACAAAAAGAGCAACAAAGGCAAGGTGAACAGTGGGTTTACGCCTTCTGGAAACTAATTGACTGATGTGATTTTCCTTTAGGCAGGCAGTCCCACTTAGGTAGGGCTGCCTGTCTGTTTTTGGGAGAGTAATTCCTGGAGGAGCCAATGAAAATGGTGCACGCCCGTCTCTCTGCTGGGAGAAAACCGGCCAGATTTATAAAACCGTGATCGGGTTCCGAGGTGTACTTGTTCTACAACGGCTTCATCTTCTCGTTCTACTAGATCCACATCCCCTCCTGCTCCTTGCCCCAATTTTTCTTCGTCCCAGATATAGGACCTAAAGCTGACTCGAGTCAAGTCTTTGGTAAGGGGTCGAACGATATTCAATGAAAGTCCCCAAGGATAGAAATTGAACATGATATTTGGGAAGAGCCAAAAGTAGTAGGCGGCTATTTCTTGTCCGGCATCTTCGTGGTTGGGAGGTAACTGGAAACAATGCTCCCCTCCGCGGCTAATTCCTACCTGGCAATTGCTCCACCGGAAGCACTCGGTTCGGTAGTTGGACCAGTCGAGGGTGGAGGCAAGTCCTTTATGAACGAAGGGGATATGGAATCCTTCGAGGTAGTTATCGCAATAGAGGGCCCAATGTGCTTTTACTAAGTAGTCGCGGGAGCGTTCTGGTGCAAATCGGTATGTTTCTATAGGTAAAAAGCCTACTTTTTGTTCCATTTCAGCCATCCAATCTTCAAATGGAAAGGCGGGCAGGAGAGAGGTAAATTGGAATTGGCGCCAGCTTTTTAGTGGGAGCTGGGGGAGGTGGTCCTCTGCGCAGGGGAAGTGCAGGGCCGTTTCCATTTCGGGCATGGACTTGAAGGAGCCATCTAGTCCAAAGCGCCGCCCGTGGTATCCACAGATGATTTGTGATCGATCTAATTGGCCAGGGTGTTCTACGAGGATTTTTCCACGATGGGTGCATACATTGGACATACATCGGAGGTGTCCGAGGTCATCCGCTAGGAACAGGAGCGGTTCATCGATCAAGCCCTCCATGTATTTGAAGGGTAGGGCGTCACCTGGTCTCCGAGCTACTGTTTCTGCACCGGTGATGAGTTGCCAAGAACGGGCAAAAACAGATTCCTTACATTGTTCGAAGAGCGCGGCATCGTGGTAGAATTGGCCTGGGAGGGTGGGTGACTGTCGAATATCCTTTGTAATCATTGGTCAAAGATAATAAATAGGCACTATAGATAGGAGGTGGGGGGAAAGGTATGAAATTGGACAGGGAACGTTCTTGGAGGGCTGAACCGAAGTACAGGGTACTTGTTTAGGATAGATGGCAACACTTCGACTTATTTTAGGTGACCAGTTGAATCACCGGCACAGTTGGTTTAAGGAACGAGATGACGAGGTTATTTACGTACTAATGGAGGTATTATCGGAAACGGGATACGTTCGGCATCATCTTCAGAAGGTGGTTGGTTTTTTTCTGGCGATGCGGGCTTTTTCCGAGCAGTTGCAGGCACAGGGGCACCGGGTCCATTACCTTCGATTAGACGATCCGGGTAACAGGCAATCGATTGTATTAAATTGTGAGGCCTTGATTGAGCGCTATGGGGTTACGTTGTTTCAATACCAAGAGCCGGATGAGTGGCGATTGGACCAAGCGTTGCGTGGGTTTTGTTTAGGGTTTTCGGTTACTTCTTCTATGGTAAGTTCAGAGCATTTTTTGACTACCCGGAATACGTTAGCTGATTTGTTTAGGGGGAAAAAGGGGTATTTAATGGAGACCTTTTACCGAGAAATGCGGAAGCGGTATCAAGTGTTGATGGAGCCAGATGGGGTCACCCCATTGACAGGGCGTTGGAACTACGATGCTGAGAATCGAAAAAAAATGCCTAAATCGGTTGTTTTACCTCCTATTCCTCGGTTTATCAGGAAGGTGGAGGAAATTATAGTCTTACTTGACCGGATGCAGGTTCAAACCATTGGGCAGCTGGATTCGGAGCGATTTGATTGGCCGGTGACGCGGGAGGAAGCGTTACAGACCTTGGATCATTTTATCCAGCATCGTTTGGCAGCCTTTGGAGTATATCAGGATGCGATGACCCAGCGCGACTGGCTATTGTTTCATTCGAGATTGTCATTTTGCTTAAATACTAAGCTCTTGCACCCGATGGAGGTTGTGGAGGCTTGTGTTTCGTATTGGGCGGCGAATGCGGAGCAGGTTGATTTTGCGGGGGTAGAGGGATTCGTTCGGCAGATTGTGGGATGGCGGGAGTACATGCGGGGTGTTTATTGGGCAAGGATGCCGGAATATGCTGGGTTGAATTTTTTTGGGCATAAAGCCCCCCTGCCGTCTTGGTATTGGACGGGAAAGACCCAAATGAACTGTTTACGGCATTCTATAAAGCAGAGTTTGGACCATGCTTATGCGCACCACATACAGCGCCTCATGGTAACGGGCAATTTTGCGTTGTTATTGGGGGCGGATCCAGATCAGGTGGATGAGTGGTATTTGGGTATTTATATGGATGCGGTGGAGTGGGTAGAGATAACGAATACCCGAGGGATGTCCCAGTTTGCGGATGGAGGGATAGTTGGTACGAAGCCTTATGTGAGCAGTGCTAATTACATTCATAAGATGGGAGATTATTGTGAAAATTGCACGTATAAGAGGGACTTAAAATATGGGAAGGGTTCTTGTCCTTTTAATAGTCTTTATTGGGATTTTTACCATCGGAGTCGGTCCTTATTAGAGAGAAATCCCAGGATAGGAATGATGTATAAAGTGTGGGATAAAATGGCAGAAAAAGAGCAAAAGGCCATTTTAGCACAGGCGGAAATGTATAAACAGCAGATTGAGTCGTTATAAACCAGAAAATAGTTGTTTTTTTGCAAAAAAATGAACGAATAGCATGATTCGAATAGCTGTTGTATTGAGTGTTTTTTTGCTTTCTGCAGGTTGGTTGGGAGCACAAGATTTTGACCCACGGATTGCATTTAAGGATTTGCGGGTATTGCGAGGGGTATGGTTCATGCCTACAGATCGCGGGGATCGCCTAGAGATTTGGCAAATAGAGGATGATAGTACGATGACGGGTAGGTCGTTGCGTATTAAGCCGGAGAATGGGGATACGGTATTGTTGGAGACCATGCGACTCACTATTCGGGATACGAATGTGGTTTACTCAGCGGTTGTCCGTGGGCAGAATAACAATAAAGCGGTTGATTTTCGATTAACGGAGGCGTATTCGGACGAATTTTTATTTGAGAATCCGGCGCATGATGATCCCCAAAAAATTCGCTATTTGATGTTGGGGAACCGAGAGATACAGGTAACGACCGAGGGGAAGAAAAATGGCCGCACTATTACTCGGGAGTATGTGTTTGAGCGGGAGTTTAAAGCGGCGGGTGCGGAGTTTCGGGTTCGGGCGGGTACGAATATTTCTACGATTGCGACGGAGCGGGCATTTAATAACATGTTAAGTGGTCCAGACTTTGGTGTACTACCTGGTTGGGAGCTTGGGCTAGGTATTTTATTCAAGGGTAGTGGTGGTTTTTTAAATATCAACACGGAGATCGGGTTAGCCGGCAGGTATTTTGGGGTAAATTCTCGTTTTTTTTCAGATACTACAGAGTATGTGCGCGACGGCACGTATTTGACGAACTGGTTTACAGCGGCGCTTTATCCGGAGTTTACGTTGAAAAGAGACGGGCGGTTAACCTTGTTAGTGGGACCTTATTACAGCCGTCTCATTTCCAGTAGGCTTAATGGGACTACCATTCCTCGGCCGAGTGATAAGTTGTTCAATACAAATAAGGATTTGAACAAAAATGATTTGGGTATTTTAGCGGGGGTTCACTATCAGTTGAAGCCGAAGAAGAAGGATATGGGTGCCAAATTAGGTGCTCGGTTTAATATAGGGATGCGGGATTTAGATAATTTATATAAGCGTCGGTGTAGTAATCCAGCGTTATGTAATGAGCGGTTGTTGTTGCGCAGTATTTCGCTTTATTATTCCATCAATTTAGTTCAGCTTTAGGATGCGGCCTATTCACGTTTTTTTTGACAACGACGGGACCATTGTTGATTCGGAGATTTTGGCCGTTCGCAACATGTTGCGTCATCTTGCCAATATGGGAGTAGAGATGGACGAGCGGGTGTATGCACAACGTTTTCCGGGGCTGTTGGAGCGAGATATTTTTGCGATATTAGAGCGGGAGCATGGTCTTTTTATCCCGGAGGATTTTCATTTACAGTTACAGCAGGAGCATATTGCCTTATTTGAGCAGGAGTTGAAGCCAATTAAGGGGATGGATACCTTGTTTCGGGAGGTAAGAGGGGCTAAAAGTATGGTTTCTAATGGGAGTGTAGCCCATGTAGAGCGCTGCTTGGGGAAAGTTGGGTTGTTGCATGATTTTGAGGGCCAGATATTTTCGGCTAAGCAGGTTGATCGCCCCAAGCCTTATCCTGATGTGTATTTACATGCATTGCGGAGTGTGGGGTTGGATGCGCGGCAGGCCTTGGTAGTGGAGGATAGCCCGACGGGCATTGAGGCTGCCAAGGCGGCGGGACTTCAGGTAGTTGGTTTTTTAGGTGCTTCTCATATTACGGAAGGGCATGATCAGGAGTTGCTGGCGAGGGGTGCTGATTTTTTAGCTGCGGATGCGGTGGAGTTGAGGGTAATTTTTGCCCAGCTGGAGTTGATTTAAGTACTTGTTAATAGGGCGTGAATGATGGTGGTAGAAGGTTTCTTTCTTCTACTTTTGGGGCTTGGGAGTTAGCTATCGACTCTCTATTTTTTTGATACCGTAATTTAATTCCTACCGTTATGAAAGAAGAGTTTATCCACTTCTTGTGGCGTACGCGTCGTTTTGACCAGCGTGATTTACAGACAACCCAGGGTCAGTCTGTTGAAGTAATTCACCCAGGGGAGTACAATAAGCATTCAGGGCCTGATTTTTTCAATGCGCGTCTTCGGATTGATGGAACGGAGTGGGCGGGCAATGTAGAGATGCATCTTGCTGCTTCGGACTGGTATTTGCATCAGCATCAACGAGATCCGGCGTATGCAGGGGTGATTTTACATGTTGTTTGGGTGGAGGATACGCTAGTGCTACAGCCTGATGGGCGGCCGATTCCCTGTTTGGAATTGTGCAAGCGGGTGAGTATGGTCTTACTGGAGGAGTATGAGCGGTTAATGTGGGAAGAGGATTGGTTGCCTTGTGGGCATTCTTTTCACGAAGTGCCTTTAGTTGTTCGGCTGGGGTGGTTAGATCGGTTAATGGTAGAGCGATTGGAGCGCAAGACAGTTCAGATTGAGCGATTGTTGGAGTACACCAAAGATTCGTGGGAGGAGACCTTTTATTATTTATTAGCGCGTTCCTTTGGATTAAAGATAAATATGGATCCTTTTGAGCAATTGGCGCGCTCCCTTTCTTTACATATTGTGCAACGGCACAAGGAGAATACGTTTCAGATAGAGGCTCTATATTTTGGTCAAGCTGGTTTTTTGGAGAAAGAGTATCAAGAGGAGTATCCCAATCAATTGGCCAAGGAATACCGGTACTTGCGGCACAAGTATCAATTGGTTCCGATGGAGTTAAGCCAGTGGAAATTTTTAAGGTTACGGCCTGCCAATTTCCCGACCATTCGAATTGCACAGTTTGCGGCCTTAATGCAACGGTCTACGCATTTGTTTTCGCAGGTACTGGGTTGCCGCTCGGTTGCTGATGTGGAGGCGTTATTGGCGGCGGATACCGCTACTTATTGGGATAGCCATTACCGGTTTGACGTACCATCCATTGAGCAGCGAAAAGTGATGGGCCGTACATTTTCGATACAATTGATAATAAATACCCTTATTCCAATTGTTTTTCATTACGGGAAGAGTCGGCAGGAGCTTGTGCTTCAGAACCGGGCATTAGCATGGTTAGAGGAGTTGGGGCCTGAGTCTAACCAGTTAATGGAAGAATGGAGGGCTTATGGAGTAATGGCTCGGAATGCCTATGATTCGCAGGCGTTGATACAACTTCGGCAGGAGTATTGTCAGGAGCGGCGGTGTTTGGATTGTGCGGTTGGGAACTTTTTGTTGCGTTGATAGGCCGACTACAAACAAAATGGCCTTGACTACTAGAGCGGTCAAGGCCATTTTGGGTGCTGGATAGGTGAATATTACTTTTGGAGTACTACTTTTTTCGTTAGTACGGCTCCATTTGCTACAATTCTTAGCAGGTAGATACCAGAAGGTTGTACAGACAAGTCGATCCACTCATGGATAGCCTGTGTAGGAGCTTGTTCTGTTTTCCAGACGGCTTGGCCTAGTAGGTTAACCAATTCGGATTGGACTAGTAGGGGTTGCTCAAACTGAATATCTACGAGCAGGAGCCCAGTGGTTGGGTTAGGGCGGATAGACAGTAGTTGCATACCTGGCAATTCAGTAGCGTTTGACACCTGAATAAAGACAGTTAAGGTGTCGGAGCATCCGTTGGCATCATTAACGGTCACGGTATAGCTTCCACCTATTAAGTCGCTGATAGAAGCGGTAGTTGCTCCATTGCTCCAGTTGTAGGTGTATGGAGGGTTACCGATTCCGACTTGAACGGTAGCACTTCCTGCACTTTGTCCGGGTATTTCAGGAGTAACGGTGGCTGTGAGGTTCATGCTAGCAGGGCAAGCGATGATTCCCACATTATCGAGGTCAAACCAGAAATCGCCGGCACCCCAGGTTGCTTCGAAGCGGATGGTGATACTTTGGCCTGCGAAGGCTTCGAGTGAAATAGTTCGGTTACGCAGGTTGGCGGTGGGAGTATGGTTAAGGGAGTTGATGGTGCCTACTGTCTGGAAGGTTTGTCCACAGTCAGTACTTACTTTGACCTCGATTTGGGTGCCATTTGAAAGAACCGTTCCAACTGTTCCGGCAGACCAGTTGGTAATTCTGTAATCGAAGGTCAACGAGTCATTGGCTCCAATAACGCCGTAGCGAGGCAGGTCGTAGATACAGGAAGGGAAACTAGAGTACAAGTTAAATGCCAGTACATTAGAGATATTGTTGTGTGTATTCGTTACAGTGGCATTTGCTGGTACGGACCATCCTTGTGGGAATCCGGCGCTGGCTTCGAAGTCTTCCTGGAATGGAATGGGGCGTGGGAGGTGGCTGATGGTGTAGACTACCGTATCGTTAACGGTATTTAAGTCACCGGGGGTACTGACCCAGCATTTGATGACGGAGATAGCGTCTCGGCTATCGAAGGTTGGGCCGAAGGTATACGCGTAATTCTCGTCGGGCAGCATCAGGTTGTTCGGCACTGTAAACTGCACGGGGGCTCCATTATTAACGGAGTAGTAAAGGGTATATCCGGAAGGGATAGGACCGCCGCCTACGTTGGCGATGCGGAGCGTTACTTTATCATTTTCGAGGCCACAGTCATTTCCTTCGCCGAGGGTATTGATATTAACGGCCATCATATCCTTTTGGAGAGGGGTAAACACCTTGAATTGGTCGATACCAACCCC
>Ga0208787_1000052_pt1 | contig 52750 bp, 59 predicted proteins | sample Wag4_2014_7_11_FD_187362 | JGI IMG/M metagenome (GOLD analysis project Ga0208787, IMG submission 187362) | Fresh water microbial communities from Ohio, USA - Utica-2 Time Series HT 2014_7_11 (SPAdes) (version 2) | ecosystem: Environmental > Aquatic > Freshwater > Water tank | place: USA: Ohio...
ATATTGCAGCAGTATCAAGTGGTTTTAATGAATTTGGTAAGCGTGTGGAACTTGTAGAGCAAGACACTGCTTTCCGAAAGTCTGGCGATCTCGGCGAGATAGTACAGAATCAGCCTGAAACGGTTGAAAAATCCCTATGGGGCGGTAGTTTCCTCAAAACAGCCGATCTATTCATTTAGAAAAAATCACAGGAGGTGACAATATGTCGGAACAAATTATAGAAAAGAACCAGCCAGGTACTTCAGGTAACCTAGGCGGAACCACACCAGGTTTGTATCAAGGACAAGGAGCATTTGCTTCAGGTTCAGATGCAGGTTCAAACGTACCAGGTAATTATACTGATGGTGGTGTATTGGGTAATATCCCAACAGCACTAGCAGGATCAAACGCTGGAGCAAACGCAGTAAATCCTTCAGGTGAGGCTGGATCAGGTATCCTACGTCCAGAGCAAGCACGTCGTTTTATTGACTACGTGTGGGATGCTACCATTCTCGCCCAAGATGGCCGTCGTGTTACTATGAGAGCCAATACAATGGAACTCGAAAAGGTAAACGTTGGAGAGCGTGTAATTCGTGCAGCAGCGCAAGCAGTTGGCGACTACACAAACGCAGGTGCATCATTCTCAAAGGTTGAATTGACTACAAAGAAAATTCGTCTTGACTGGGAAGTATCTGCAGAAGCACTAGAAGATAACATCGAAGGTGCACAATTAGAAGATCACATCGTTCGCTTGATGACAAACGCTTTCGGTAATGATATCGAAGACCTTGCAATCAACGGAACAGGTACAGGATCAGACGCATTCCTTTCAATTATGGAAGGTTTCGTAAACCGTGTTAAGACTGATGGATTTGCAAATGAAGCAGTTGTAACAGTTGCAGATAACACATGGTCAACAGACGCAATGCAGAAGATCATTCTTGCAATGCCACGTAAGTACCGTGCACTTAAGTCAAACCTTAAGTTCTACGCAGGTACAGATGCATTCCAAGGAATCATCAAGAACAACGGTACACTTGCAGACGCAGTAGCAGAAGCATTTGCTAACCGTCCAGCAGGTACTGCTGCAAACCGTCAAGCATACCTTGATGGCGCTGGACAGACATTCGGTGGAGCACGTACAACACGTGTTCTAGGAATTGACGTTCAGGAAGTTCCATACTACCCTGCAGGATATGTCGACTTGACATTCCCTCAGAACCGTGTATGGGGATTCCAAAGAGATATCACTGTTAACCGTGAATACAAGCCAAAGAAAGACACTGTAGAATATACAGTCTTCGTTCGCTTCGGTATTCAATGGGAAGAACAAGATGCTGTCTCATGGGCAGACGCTGCAGAAGATGCATAATCTGTAAACAGTAAAAATTAGGGGGAGTAGGAGTTAACGCTCTTACTCCCCTTTATTACTTATAATGATATAATACTAACAAGGAGGAATTATGGAAAACATTAATGAAAATCCAATTGTAGAAGAAACAATATATGAAGCACCAGTTTTTGAAACACCAGTTGTTGAAGAGCCAGTTGCAGAACCTATTGTAGAAACTCCAATTGCAGAAGAAGTTCAAGCAGTAGTTGAGGCACCTGCATATGAGGCACCTGAAGAAGTTCAGGCACTTGGCGCAGTAGAAGAGGGAGTTATTGGAGCAACAACAGCACCAAAGGCATCCCCAAAAAAGAAGAGTGCAAAGGCTACTGAAGTTAAAGAAAAAGTAGCAATTTACTCAACAAAAAATGTTACATGGTCAGAAGTAGGCAAGGTTTACCGTGGCTATAATATAGTTGAAAAAAATGCAGCAGAAAAATGGCTTACTCGTTCACACATTCGCATAGCAACCCCAGAAGAGGTCGCTAAGGAATTCGGGAAGTAATTCATGGAAATATTGAGAGTTCCGCCATATGAAACAATTGCAGTAAACTTTGTTGTACCATCAGGGTATAACGATGTAGACATCTATGCAAGAGTTACAGATATGGCGGATCTTTCAGTACAAGATATAGAGTTTTTAGATTCATCTACAGGAGATAATTTAGAAATTTCTCTTCCTGGAAAATATGACAATAATTATAGAGTAGAACTTTTTAAAATTGTTAGCAATACAGAAGTTTTAATCTACGAAGAGTTTTATGAACTAATTAGGCCATACGTAGATCCAAATACATTAGGAACAACTGCATCTGAAATTGCTGAATACACAAAATTAGAATTAGTTGCAAGATCAATAATTGACACATTTGTACCAGAAGGATTTTATAATAAAAAAGTAACAGTAGTTGGAACTGGAAATGGTTCAGATTACTTCCCACTATGGGAAAAAGTTTACAGAGTGTTTAAAGTATATGAGAATAACGAACTAGTTTATGACAGATCGACTCCAGATACAAATAAATATGAGTATGTAATTACAGCAGATAAAACTGCAATTCAAAAAATTTATGCTGGACAAATGAACAGATACGAATCAACTGCCCCAAACCTTCCAATAGGAAGAGGAGATCTTGGATACTATGGATATGAGGGTGTTGGCTTTCCTCAAGGATACGACTACACATTTGTTGTTGACTATGGGTATATTACAGTTCCAGCAGACATTGAGTATGCACAAAAACTTTTAATAGAAGACTTAAAGTGTGGAAAGTTAGATTACTACAAAAGATATGTAACGGCCTACAACACTGATCAATTTAAAATTCAGTTTGACAAAACAATGTTTGACGGTACTGGCAATTTCTTGGTAGATAAAATACTAGAAAAATATGTTAAGACCATTGTAAAGCCAGGGATAATTTAATGATATGCGAAGAGCCAGATTTTATATTTCCAATGCAAGCGGACATTTATTATCCAAATGTTGAGCAAGGCACATATGGAAATGTTAAAAAAACATGGATTTTAGATAAAACTATTGCTGCTAATTTTAATGCTGCAGGAACAGCAGGGAATGAAGAAGTAAAGCCAAATGTAAATATTACACAAAAAACAACTCTTATTGGTAGAGTAAAAACAGACATAAGAATTTCAAGTTTAGATGCTCCTCATTCAATAACTAACATTATTTTAACAAACGTTCGTGATAAAAATTGTAATTATATTTATACAGAAACAGCAGGACCACGAGCAGGAAAATCTACAATCTTTGAAATTGCAACACAAGAACCATTTGTAGGACCCTTCGGTGGCATTGAGTATTACAATTTAGTAGTACGTAGATCTGAAAATCAGGCGGTAGATGTATGAGAGTAAAATTTGACGACAAGGCATTTATTAAAGACATGGACAATATTATTAAATATTCTTATGGATTTCTTGAAGGAGTTCAAACAGGTAAGCGCAAACTTTATGAAAGACTTGGACCAGAAATTGTAGAACTTGCTTCACAGTATGTTGATGTAAATGCAAGAGTAACACCAGAACTGCTTCACCATATATATGAATGGGGTAAGTCAGGAAGTCCAAAAGCAAGATTGTTTGACATAGATTACAAAATAAACAATCTTGGAATAACATTTAGTACAGCATTAAAACAGTCATCTTCTATTAAAGATGGATCTAATGTGCCATTTTATGATAAAGCAACAATAATGGAAAAGGGTGTTTCTGTAACTATTCTTCCTAAAAAGGCTAATGCACTTAGGTTTGAAATAAATGGTGAAGAGTTTTATTCTAAAGATGGTGTCGTAGTTGATAGTCCTGGAGGACAGACTAAGGGCCAGTTTGAAAAAGTTATAGATGAGTTTTTTGGAATATATTTTAAGCAATCATTTTTAAGATCAAGTGGATTACAAGATCACTTTAAAAAACCACAAGTGTTTAAGAAAAATATTAAAGCGGGTAAAAGAGGTGGAAGAAGTCTTGGCAGAAAAATCGGTCATGACTGGGTAGCAAATGCAGGGGCTGTATCATAATGGCAGAATCAACATCAACATTTAATACTCCAGTTTTATGGATTAATAAATATCTTCAGGAAAAAATTATTGAATTAGCAGAAGTTCCAATGCCATTTTTTCCTTCTAGGCCAACATCTATAGACGAGTTAACCGAACAATGGATTGTAGTAAATGATGAAAGATATTCGTATGCTGGTGTTATGGCAACATGGGATAGACTTGTTCGTATGCGTAGGTCATCTTTTCCACACATAAAGCAAGAGCAACTTCTTTATTATTTTTACGCAACAGCAGAAGGTGTCACAGAGCAAATGATTCGTGTTCAAGAAGCAGTATTGCGCTTGATGGATCGTGAAGATGAAACGGCAGAAGAGATTAATAAGTGGGCAAAGTCCAAAGGTCAAATAGACGGAATGGACTGCAAGTTCTTCTTCCACAGATTTAGAGTATATCAACTTGAAGAAGTAAGAGATATTATTGACTTTGGCACAGCCCGTACCTATGGCGGTAACAAGATAATCATTGATTTTGAGTATCACCAAGACACAAGTATTGTATAAAAGGGTTGTATAATTACAGATGAGGAAACAAGCCCTTTAATCTATAAAGAAAAAAGAGGTGAAATATATGGCATATACACGTGGTAGTTCAAACGATATTATCGTTGGAGCAGCAGCACTCTTCACATATGAAGAAGGCGCACTTGCAGACGCAGACATGCCAGCATACGTAACAGGCGACTCATACAAGGATACCCTTGCAGATGACGCAGACTTCCGTAATGTTGGATATACAATGAATGGTTTGGAAATTCAATTCCAACCAGATTTCGGCGAGGTAGCAGTAGACCAGGTACTTGACGTTGCTAAGTTATTTAAGCAAGGCATGCAGGTAAACCTAAATACTACATTCGCAGAATCAACACTAGAAAATCTTCTATTTTCCTTAGCAGGAAAAGGAACTGATCTAGAAATAGTTTCAACAAACCCAACCCTTAGACTTTCAGCAGGTGACATCGGAGATGTCCCAGTTGAGCGTGGTTTAGTAGCAGTTGGTCCAGGAACTGGAGACGCTTCCATTACTGCTGAGCGTATCTATGTTGCATACCGTGCACTTTCAATTGAAAATGTTACAGTAGCAGCAAAGCGTGACGAAGCAACAATGTTCGAAGTATCATTCCGCCTTCTTCCAAATGATAACGCATCATACGGAAAGATCGTAGATCGTACTTACGTACCAGCGTAATACAACTTAATATATGAGAGGCTCAATCCTTCGGGGTTGGGCCTTTCTGTTTGGTATACTATATAAATGGCTACAGAAGTATATCAGAGTGATTATTTAACTCTTATAGATGGTACAGAGTTATTTATTACACCATTAAAAATAAAATATCTAAGACAGTTTATGGTTGCTTTTGAGTATGTGAAATTAGCAAAAAATGATGATGAAGCAATTGATGCTTTAGTTGAGTGTGCCCGAATATGCATGAAACAATATTATCCAAAAATTTCATTATCAAAAGAATTAGTTGAAGACAATTTTACATTAAAAGATATTTATCACCTTTTAGATATTGCAGCAGGAATTAAGGTAAATGAAAAATCTAAAGAGCCAGTAAAAAAACAAGCAACGGATAGTGGATCAACTTGGGAAACACTAGACTTAGCAAAACTTGAGTCAGAAGCGTTTTTGCTTGGTATTTGGAAAGACTATGAAGAATTAGAAGAATCTATGTCTATGCCAGAAATAACGTCAACTCTATCTGTTAAAAGAGAGTTAGATTATGCAGAAAAAAAATTCCTTGCAGCAATGCAAGGTGTAGATCTAGATAAACAATCTGGAAAACAAGATGAGTGGGAGGCCATGAAAGCAAGGGTATATAGCAAAGGAGCAACTCAAAACCCTAATGATATACTTGCATTACAAGGACAAAACGCTGCAAATAAAGGTTTTGGAATTGGTATGGGTCTAACCTATGAAAAAATTGACTAGTTTAATAGACTAGTTTGTGATATAATAAACTAACTAAACCAGGGGGAATAATGGCTGAAAAAGCAAATAGAAAGACAGTTACACTAGTAGACGGAACCACATTACAGGTTCAACCACTAAAGATTTCACTACTTCGTCCATTTGTAAAACGATTTAGCGATCTAGCACTTGTTGCAGATGATAACGACAAGTCAATGGACGTATTGCTTGACTGCGTACAAATCGCAATGAAACAATACAAACCAGAACTTTCAGAAAATAAGGAATCACTAGAAGACCTTCTAGACCTTCCAACAGTATACGAGATCATTGAAGCCGCATCAGGAAGCGATGTTGCCACAAACAATAATCTTATTGCAACAATCAGCAAGTAGTTTGTAGGGGGAGGTGTTATGAAAATTGTCAGACGTAAATGCTAATATAGGCATAAATTTTAATACGGCTGACGCCTTAGCACAACTAAGAACACTTCAGGCTGGTTTAAGCAAGTTTCATCAAACGCTTGCCCAGGGAAACCTTGCAGCAACAAATGCACAAAAAGGTCTTAATGCACAACTTATCCAGTCAGTTAATGCAACTGGAAAGTTTGCTGCATCTCAAGCAAAAGTAGCAACAAGTACTCAATCATTTACATCTGCTCTTGAAAAAAATAAGTTAAGCATGGGCCAGTACTTTAGGTACACGGCTGCTGCTGCTACGGCAAACACAAAATCACTAACCAACATGTTTGCTCAAGAACGAGAAATTATTAACCGTGCACGTAGAGACAGAGTAAAAGCCTTACAGACACAATACATTCAATTGCAAAAAGCAAATGGTGGTTTTGCTGATGCAATAAGAATTATGCCAAAAACTTTAATGATGGCAAACGGCCAATTTACCGAACTTGGAACAAGAATTCAATATGCTGCACAAAGACAGCAATTCCTAAATCAGTTGCTTAAACAAGGATCAACACAACTTCTAAACTTTGGTAAAAACACTCAGTGGGCTGGTCGCCAGTTAATGGTTGGACTTACAATCCCTCTAGGAATGCTTGCTTCATATGCTGCAAGAGCATTTAAAGAAATGGAAGCAGCAACAATAAAGTTCCAACGTGTATATGGAGATGCCTTTACTGATAATGCAACAACAGACATAGCAGTTGAAAATATTAAACGAATTGGTATGGAATATACTAAATTTGGTATTGCAGTTAAAGATACAATGGAAATGGCAGCAACCGCTGCAGCAGCAGGCTTTCAAGGAGCAGCACTTGACGCACAGGTAAAAGAGGCAAACAAACTTGCAGTTCTTGGACAGGTAGAACAACAGCAAGCACTAGAAACAACTATATCTTTACAAAATGCATTTGGACTGTCAACAGAAGATCTTGCAAAGAAAATTGATTTCCTTAACGCAGTTGAAAACCAGACTGTTCTTTCTATTGAAGATTTAACAATTGCAATTCCTAAAGCAGCACCAGTTGTAAGACAACTTGGTGGAGATGTAGAAGACCTTGCCTTTTTTATGACTGCTATGAAAGAAGGCGGAATTAATGCATCAGAAGGTGCTAACGCATTAAAGTCTGGTCTTGCATCTATGATTAACCCAACAAAGAAAACATCTGAAATGCTTGCAGCAATGGGCATAAATATCAAGGGTATTGTAGAAGGAAATGCTGGAGATCTAAAAGGAACCGTAGTAGGATTAGCAAGAGCCCTAGATGAGTTAGACCCACTAAACCGTGCAAGAGCAATTGAGCAATTGTTTGGTAAGTTCCAGTTTTCAAGAATATCAACATTATTTCAAAACGTAGTAAAAGAAGGAAGCCAAGCCTCAAGAGCCCTTCAACTATCTGGTGCTTCACTTGAAGAGTTAGCCATTATTTCTGAGCGAGAAATGGGAAAGATTGAAGATTCAGTTGGAGTTAAGTTTCAAGCAGCAGTAGAACAATTTAAACAAACTATTATGCCAATAGGAAAACAATTCTTACAAGCATTAACACCAGTTGTTGAATTTATTGGTAAACTATTTGAAAAGTTTAATAACTTATCTGATGGAACTAAAAAGTTTGTAACAATTCTTACAGCAGTCGTTGCTGGAATTGGTCCAATATTCTTGATGACATTTGGTTTGCTTGCAAACGGTCTTGCAAATTTAATTAAGTTATTTGCATTAATTAGAGGTGGAATGGCAAAATTAAATGGTCAAAATAAAGTTTTAGGTGGGGGCTTTGATTATTTAACACAACAAGAAATTGAAAACCTATCATCATCTAATGCGTTACATGGTGCACATTCAAAACTTATTCAGGTATTTAATGTTGAAAGCATTGCACTTCAAAAATTAGCAAACTCATATGCAAATGCAGGATCACAAGCCAGAGCCCTTGCAGCATCTTCTCCTGGACTATTTGCATCACCAGGCGCTGCTGCAGCAGTTTCAAAATTACCTGGTGGACAAGGTAGACCAGTTAAACGATATGCAAAAGGAGTATTGCAAGTACCTGGTCCAAAAGGTGCGGGAGATGTACAGGCAGCATTTCTTGCTCCAGGAGAAGCAGTTTTACCAGCAGATGTAACCGCAAAAAATATTGATTTCTTACATGCAATGATGGCTGGAAAGACTCCTGGATATATGGCAGGTTCTATTCCAGAACTATCTCCAGCAGCAAAGAGTCAGTCACAAGTTGAAATGCAAAAGTTCTTTGATTGGGCAGATGATCAAATAAAATCTTCAAACCTAGCCCCACAACTTAAAGGACGATGGAAGAAGTCAGCAGGTCCAGCATTTAGACAAAGTTTAATGGAAAAGATGATTTATGATCCAAGCAGCAAAACATTCTGGACAAACATGGGTGGAACAAATGGAGTCAACCTTGAGCGAATGCAAGAAAGATTTAATTACAGATTTGGAATTGCACCTGATCCACAAACTGGTAAATATGCAAGATCAAACCTATTTAATATTAGTAAATTTTTAAATAACGTTACATCTGGTGGTCAGTCAAAACGTGCTGGAGATATTTCTGCTAATAACCCAAAGGCTAAAAAAGTTTGGGATGAAATAAAAGTAGCAGCATCAAACCCTGCTGGCATTAAGTCAGATAAAACAATTAGAAAGTATACAGATTTCCTTGCTAACATGAAAGACGGATTAGGAAATGACACACAATTAGCAAAAGATTTAAAGTCTAACTCTCCATTAACAAGAAAAACTGCAATGGAATCGGTTGATAAAATGTTTAAACTTGATGCGTCCCATGCTCAAGCAGTAAAAGTATATGATAGTTTAGAAGATGCACAATCAGGAAAATCAAGACCAGCATCAAAAAATGAAAAATATTCTCTTGGTCAAATAGGTCCAGATTACAGAGTTGTAAATGAATTTGTTAAAACAAATGACCCAGGAAATAAATCTAGATTTGAAAAAATATTAGAATGGAATAATAAAAGTGGAAACCCGCTTGCAATTGATGCTACACAAAACAAAAATCTCCAGTCTGCAATTCAATCAATTATTAAACAGGGAAATCATCCATTCGACCCACAAAATCAAAAACATGTAAAGGCTCTTGCAGAACTTGAAATAAAAGCAAGAGATTTAATGACAGTCAATCCATCTAAAGCAAAAGGCTTGTCGTTTTTAAGCAAGTCCCCTAGTGCATATATAAATGCAAGACTTACAGACAACATAATGTCTGATAGAATTTCAGACTCTAATTGGTTTAAGAAGATGAATGAAAATAAGATGTTTATGAACACATCTGTTCTTGATGATCAAGGTAGACCAGTAAGAGGCGGACTCGAAACAGTTAGAAAATCTGAGTATTACTTTGATTCAAAGACTGGTAGATTTATACCTTACACTGGACAAAACACTTCTGCTGTTGCAACTGGTAGAGTAACTGGCAAAGGAACAGAAACAAGAACTCCAGACGTTAATAAAACTGGAGGGCAGCCAACAGCAACAAGATCTCAGGCAACAGCCTTTGCTGCAAGGCGTGATGCTGGTGACCCAAGATTCCAGGGACTTGGAACTGAGTCTCCACTAAGCAAGAATGCACAAGGAAGAATTACAAATGCTATGCAGGAGCAGGCACGTTTATTAAAACTAAGAAACAACTTATCATCAAGAGAAATAGAACAAGCGCTATCTCAATACAGAAGAAGACTTGTAGTTGCAGAAACAGAAAAAGCAAACGCTCTAATACAAAAACAAACAATGCGTGAGCAGGCAAAAATTGATTCTGAAAGAGTTGTAAATTCTAGGGCTATAGCAAAGCAAGAACGAGCACAAAGACGAATGGCTCTTCAGGAAAAAGTTGGAAGATACTCTGGAGGAGCATCTGCAGCAATGGGTGGAGTTGCTATGGGTGCGATGATGATGGGAGCAGACTCTAAGGTCACTGGTGGCCTATTTGGGGCCTCTGCACTGGCTGGTATGGCTCCAATGCTAACAAACCCATATATTGCTGCAGGAACGGCTGTAGTGGCTTTGGCTGGATCTTTATGGATGCTTGACAAATCTGCCAAAAAAGCAGCAGAAGCACAATCAAAATTAGTTGATTCAACTTCGGCAACAAGTGAAAAAATGAAGTCTATTGGAGAACTTACTGGTAAGGTTGGTGCTTCAGAAATATATGCACGTAGACGTTCAACCTCAGTATCAGACAGATACACAACTGGGTTTGAAAGAGGAAAGCAACAGTTTGGTTCTACATTCTTAGAAAGCGAAACTGGAAAAGGTGTAATGTCTGGATTTACAGAAAGCATGAAATCTGGAACAGATATTGCTGCCAAACAAATGGCACTACAACTTTCTGCTTACGTTTCAGATGGAATAATGACAGCAGAACAAGCGCATAGTGTTGCAAAACAAATTGGAATTAACTTAAACAATCAAACACTTACTTCTCAAATAAGTGGGCAGTTGTTAGATCTTATAGGTCCATCTGGAGAAGACTTACTAAAAAATCCATTAGAAATAAGAGTAAGACTAGTCGAAGAGCAAAGAGGTCTTTCTAAACAAATTGGATCTATGTTTAAAAAAGAAATGGCAAATCCAACTGATGAGTTTACAGATTTTACTGCAAATGATAATGCAAAAAAGATGGCAGGACAGGTGGCTGCATACGGTGCACAAAACCTAGAATTTAATCAAGCACAAATTGATTCACTAAATGTTCAATATGATAAAGAACTAAAGATACTTGAAACTCAAAAAGCGGCAACTACAGACGCTGCAAAAAGAAAATTAATAGATGATCAAATTGTTGCTTTAGAAAATAAAAGAGAAGCAAGCGTTCAGACTTTAAGAAAAGCAAACAGTGAAATACTTAAAGATCAAATTGCTGCATTTAGGATTGCACAAGAAAAAAGTAATGTAGAAAATGCATTCTTTGATTCTCTTAAAGATCAGGTAAGAACAAAATATAAGGGTACAGCCCAAGAAGCGTTTGTTGATCCATTACTGAAGTCCACTGCAGATCTAAAGAGCAAAGAACTAGAGGTTAAGATAAATACAATAGTTGCATCTGGACAAATGCCTCCTGCAACAGCAACCACATTATTAGATATGTTTTCTGGAGATGAAGCAGAACTAAATAAATTTATTAACATAACAGCAAAATTACAAGATCCAGGAAAAGTTTCTGAACTGGTAAACTCGCTTGGTGGAATAAAAAATAAAAAAGTTGTAAAAGCAATACTTACAAAAATTTCTTCAACAAATCCAAAAGAAGCAGACAAGTTAATGTCAACAATTGCTCTTATGCAAAAGATGGCTGGTAAAGAAATTAATATTGAGGCATTCTTTGAACAAAAAGACGCTATGGCACAACTGCAAGCATTGCAGACAAAACTTGAAGAAGTTGAAGGTATGCCAAATCCAATTACAAAAGAAGCAATTGCTCTTATAAATACAGATGGAAACTCATCAACACAAGATATGACAGCACTTCTTGCAGTTTGGGATAAATGGGGAAATCTGCCAGATGAAACTAAAAAGACAGTTATACAAGAATACATAACTCTTTACAAAACAATTGATGATGAGTCGGCACTTGCAAGCATAAAGGCCAGAAACCCAAGAGCAAGAAAAATTACACAAGCACAAATTAATGCTGAAAAAGGAAGAATTGCAGCCGAAGAAACTATGCAAGCAACAAAGCAAGACATTGCATCTGCAAAAGTTGGTAAGTCTCAAGACGGTCTTTCTGATGGTTCAAAAAAGGCTGACCCACTAGACTTCCTTGACTCACTTGCAATGAGAATTAAAAATGTTCGTAATGCAGCCTTTGATGCAACAGCCCCACTAAAATCTATGATTGCAGCATTTAGCGGAAAACAGGCTCAAAAAGATGCTTCAAAGATGTTTTCTTTATTTGATGGCTTACAACAAAAAATGGTTAAACTTGGTGTTCCAAAAGAATTTAGAGATATGATTTCTGGAATGAATGCAGATGATTTTAATAAGTTTGCATCATTGCCAAAGGGCAAAAATATGTTTACTTATGAAAATAATAAACCAAAAACAAAAGCAAACATTACTGGATTAACAAAAGAAGGCCAGGCTGTTATGCAAACATACCGTGAAGCAGTAATTGGAGAATTCAATGTTGCACAAAAAGAAGTTTTAGAAACAACAAAAAATCAAGATGAAGCATTTAAAATTCTTATTGCTTCTGGAATGAGCACATCCGATGCACTAAAAACTGTAGAAGATTCTGCAGTAGCAGCAGGCATTGCATCAGGTGCACTTGGCAAAAATGGTTCTGAAGAAATGAAAAAATTTATTGCAGATATTCAGGCAGCATCTGACGAAACATCAAGACTTAACGCACTAACAAAAGCAAGGCAATCAAACTCAGATTTTGCTATTTCAAAAAATGCTCCAGGACTAGCAAAATCTATGAAGGAAGCGGGATACAGTGCTGATCAAATTAATGAGGCCTTGTCAGATCCTGATATTGCAAAGGAATTAATTAAAGATCTTAAAGATGGAAAAATTGAAGCAGGAGATATAAAAGATTACATTGATTCAATAGCAGAAAAGAAATCAATTGATATTCGTGTAAAACTTGCAATGGGAGATTTTGCAGGGGCAGCAGAAGAAGGCAGACAACTAGTAAATGAAATGTTTTCTGTACAAGAAGCACTAATTACAACTGGCCCACTTGGACAACAATTAGACGCAAATAATCAAAAGATTGCAGATTACCAGACAGAACTACTTCCATTCCAAAAACAAATTGATGGTATTAATCAGTCAATATCTGATGCCCAAAGAAACATTGAGATCGCATATACAAGACCAATAGGGGCCCTTCAAACTGAAATAGAATCATTAGATAGACAACTTGACACAAGTCCAATATTTGGAAATCGGGCAATAAAAACAATTCAGGATGAAAACATAATTTATGGAAATGATCTTGCTATTATTTCTCATCAAGCAGATGCTGTTAATAAATCTTATGACGAACAAGTAAAAAACCTCAATGAGGTAAAGGCAATTAATGATCAAATAATTGCTCAACAAGGTAGACAACTTGGTCTTGCTGATGCACTAACTCAAGGTGATATTGCTGCAGCAGCAAAGGCTGCACAGGAAATGAGACAGGCAAATGCTGATCAATATGCTACATCGCAAATTGATGTTATTGAACAAGCAAGGCAAAATGCTTTAGGAAATCTAAAGGGGCCACAGTCTGGTTTGACACAAATTCAAATTCAAGAAAAACAATATCAAAATGCTCAAAAACTTTATGCAATGGAAAATGATCCAGCAAGGCTTAAAATAATTGCAGACATTCAAAAGAAGCAAGATGAAATTTATAACTTGCAACAACTTCAAAATGTAGAACTTGCTAAAATTAAAACAAAAGAAGATGAAATTTACAATATTGAAAATACCAAGATTCGTCCAATTCAAACAAACATAGATGCACTAACATACCAAAACACTGTTTTACAAACTCAAATAGATAAACAAGTTTCCTCATTAAAAGTAATGGGACAAACTCGTGGAGAATGGGATTTAACATTTGCAAAGATTGATGCATCTGCACTTGCATCAAAGAATTTAGATACAGCATTTGGTGCACTATTAACATCTGCAGCAGCAATTGATAAGATGTGGACGTCAATTTTATCAAAGATTCAAGCGTATGCTGCAGGAGTTCCAGCAAGTGTTACAGCACAGCAACAAAGTATTACAGCGCCAGTTACTAAAACAGATACACCACCACAAACAGGTACAGCGGCTACTGGGACTGCAGGGTCTGCAAAAACAACTGGCACACCATTTGGACAAGCAAGTTCAACTGTAACGGTTAAATCTGGTAATACCCTAAGTGGAATCGCAGCAACTGCAGGAGTAAAACTTGCAGATGTTATTAAGGCTAATCCACAAATTTCAAATCCAAACTTAATTAGACCAGGACAAGTTATAAAAATACCATCTTCTGCATTATATAGAGCAAAAGGTGGTATTGTTCCTAATTACTTTACAGCAGGAGGATTTGCAAGAGGAACGGATACTGTTCCAGCAATGTTAACTCCAGGAGAATTTGTTATGAGCAAATATGCTGTAGACTCTTACGGAGTAGATAGAATGAAAGCAATTAATTCTGGATCAGACAAATCATCTTCAGTGTATAATTATGAGTTAGTAGTAAATGTTAAATCAGACGCCAATGCAAATGATATTGCAAACACAGTAATGGCTAAGATTAAGCAGGTAGACAATATGAGATTAAAGGGGAATAGATTTTAATGGCCACAAATCCTAATGCTGTTCCATATATGGCGGGTAGAAAGAAATATGGAAGACCACAAGCAATGCTTTGGTCAGAAAACTCTGGAACCCTATCTAATGGCCTATACGTTCCAAATGGTTATGAAATAGGTGCAGAGATAGGAACACAAGTAGATAATGAGTCATTAAACCAATTTTTAATATTATCTGATGATAATAGATCAGAAATAGCCATAGACCAAGATAGAATTGAAAAACGTGAAAGAATGATTAATGGAAGGATGAGGTCTTATCATATCGCTGATAAACTAACAATTTCTACATCTTGGAACATGTTGCCATCACGAGCATATGCCTTATCACCAGACTTTAATTCATCAAATGGTTTATCTAATTACAATGACTCTTATGGAAAACCTACAGGCGCAGATAGTCAGTATACTTCTGACGGAGGCGCAGGCGGAGTCGAAATGCTTGACTGGTATGAAAACCATAAAGGTTCATTTTGGGTTTATCTTGCATATGATAAGTATTCTAATTTTGGCAAGAATGATGCAGCATACGGTCATTTGTCACAATACAATCAAGTAATTGAAATGTTCTTTTCTTCATTTCAATATACTGTTGTTAAGCGTGGAAACTCAAACTATGATTTTTGGAATGTCTCAGTAACACTGGAAGAAGCGTAGTATGTTTCAGAATGATGAATTAAAAAATCACCTGGAAACTTCTTCAGTAATTAGAACACAATCAGCAGTTATTGCTGAGTGGAATATGAATATTCCCAATAATATTAAAAAGATTGGCAACTACAGATATAGGCCAGCAGAACCAGCATCTATTTATAACAGTTTAATAAATAGTTTTGACATGAACGAAAATGAATTTTCTGCTGTTAAATTTTATCATGGTGCAACTGATGCTGATATTAGTTTAGACGGTGGTGTTGATGATTTAAATCAACCAATTACTCTAACTCCAAAGAAAGACAAAGTAAAACTTTTTTATTCTTTAGAAAATTGTTTTTCTAAGTTTAGACCTAGATCTGGTATTAATAAGGCTAAATATTTAAGAAACTCATACATACACCATACCAATACTAACATGGCCGATAGACCAAGATATTACATGCCAGATAAAGATGACTACTTTAAATATTGGACATCTTATAGAACAGAAGAGGGCATTGAGTATGGAATATCAAACAAAGTAATAAACGGTCAGCACTATATTTCAGATGCAGCCCCTTTTGTTGTTTATGAAAATAAAGTTCCTACAAATCGTGTAATTGTAAAGATGCAAACCCATATTGGATCTGTTGATCTTGGTCCATTTTCAAAGTCAAGCGGATCTTTTTTAGATCCATTTTATGGGGACTTTAACAAAAGAACTCCTGTTAGTTGGAAGATCCAATCATTAAAAGATAATAATTGGATAGACATAAAATCATTCAATGCATCAACAACAAGAAGAGATGGAACACCATTAATCTCAGAAGATGGCTACTTAGAGTTATCTTATGGATTGATAGTTCCAAACAGATATAGAGATGTTTTTATAAAATCAGAAGAGTATTCATCTACTAACTTTCTTCCAGAAAAAAGCATTAATGGTTATGCATATTTAATTAAGGAAAATGATTTAGATCTTGGTGTTTATCATATATGGTTTGAAAATAGATATGAAACCTTTATACCAACTTATGGTTGGGATGTTGCAGATGAATCGGTAGATAGACTTACAAATTTTGTTACAGATTTAACATCACCAATAATATACTCAAGTCCTACTGATGGTAAAAATGTTTACAGAGAATTTGAATACATTGAAGGGCTTCGAGTTGTTGTAGAAACAATGACAAAATCAGACTCAACTTTTGACTTAATCGAGTTATCTCCAAGACTAGTTGTAGATCTTTCAGATAAAACTGTTGACTTTTCAATTACAAAGACTGCATCTGATCTTGGCTTGTCAGGTCTTCCAGTTGGTCAATTACTTGCATCAAACGGTACGCTAAATTTGTTTGATTATGATCAAGCATTTAATATTAATAATAATTCAAGCATAGTAAAAAACTATATAAGTAAAAATATTCAAATTAAATTTTATGAAATTATTATTAATGTAAATGGTAATGACTATTTTGTACCAATTAAAACAATGTACACAGAAGGTTTCCCTGAAGTTGATAATGAAAATAGACAGGTATCTTTAAAATTGAGAGATATGTTTTTTTATTTTGAATCAATAACTGCTCCACAAACTCTTGCAACTAGTGCATCTCTTAGTTATGCAGTTGCTATGATTCTTGATTCTATTGGTTTTTCTAACTACATTTTTAAGAGAACACCAGGAGAGCCTGATCCGATAATTCCATACTTCTTTATATCTCCAGATACAACAGTCGCAGAAGTTTTAAATGAACTTGCTGTATCAACTCAAACAGCAATGTTTTTTGATGAATACAATAATTTTGTTATGATGAGCAAAAACTATATTCTTCCAACTGTAGACGAAAGAGTTACAGATTTTGAGTTATACGGATCTAAAGATTTTATCAAAGATGGAGTGTTACAAAACAAGGCAAGTAAAAATAAACTGGCAAACATAATATCTGTTTCTTCTCAAAATAATGATATTTTTAATGACGGCAGTATTAATTATAAAACAAGGTACATACAAAAAACATACGGATCTCTTAAGCAAGCAAGCCTTATAGACCAAGAAAAAACATGGATTTACAAGCCAGTACTTTTATGGGAGGTAACTGGTGATCAAAATGCAAAATCGGCTAATGATCAATCAAACAATCAATCCAGTTATACTCTTGCAGCAATTCCTCTTAATTCAAATTTGTCTACCACTGTCCCATATGTTGCAAACAATACTTTGCTTAACAACGTGATGGATCTTGGAGAAGGAATTTACTGGCTATCTAGATATAATGGATACTTTTATTCAAATGGAGAAGTTATTAAGTTTGATGCAGTAGAATATAGCATAACTGGATATGGCAATGTTTGGATTAACAACGTACTTGAATATCAGAATTATTTTTCTAAATTAACTCATAATGGTAAAATATATCCAACTGGCCTAGTAAGAATTTATTCTGTTCCAAATTATCAAAATATTAATGGTATTACAAAACTTAAAAATGGCCCAGTCGCAAAACATGGTAGGGGTCAGTTTGGAACACAAATTGTATCGCACAATGCTGGGTTAGACCCTTATTGGACATCAAACGATTCTGTTCGTGGTTGTACTATGAAATCAGAACTATTGTTTAGTCTTGCAGATCAGTCATCTATTGATGCTAAAATAAAAGAATTTACCTTAGACACACAGGCAGCAGGCGTTTCAAACTCATTAGCACAACAATCTGTTAGAACTGGAATTATTAAAAACTTTCTTTCACAATATTATGGAACAGAAACAGATCTTAATAAATTAAAAACAACACAGAGTGGAACTATTCAGTCTTCTGCTTTTATATTAAATGGTCCATCTTTTACAACAACACAGAGTGGTATTGACTTTGTTTCTTATGTACACAAGCCACTAACAAATAAGTTTAAACATTTTGGAACACGAATGAGAATTATTGGTAAAATTGAAAATAATGAAAATCGTGGCCAAACTCCAATTGGCAGCGATACATACTTTGTTGTAACTGGTAATTCACCAGAACAAAATATTAATATTAGCGCAGGTTCTGGCGGTCTAGCAGTAATGTTAAACCCATCAACTAACGTTGGCTACTATTTTGAAATATTAGCACTAACTGAAAACAATGTTAATAGTTATAGTAATTCTGCAGAAAATCTAGACAATGTAATTTTTTACAAAGTAATGAGAGATTCGGTTACATCAAACGCTATTCCAGTAAAATTGTGGGGCGGACTAACAAATATTATTGTTGATGACGGAAAATTTACGGGTCAGTCAAGGATGGTTGGAGAAGAAAATCCAACAGTATATGATATAGCAGTAGAATATCAAGACCTTGGAAACATAAGACGATTTTATCTATACATAAACAACAGGTTAGTATCTACAGTAGATGATACATCTCCACTTCCAATCTATAATAATATGGCTATGTTTGTTCGTGGATCTGCAAGATGTATGTTTGAAAACCTTTATGCACTAACTAATAACTATAGTCAAAACACAACTTTTGCACTAGATACCCCAGTGATGTCAGCAGTTAGCGACCAAGAAATTGATGTAAATGAATCATTTAGAAAGTACGCTATGAGTGGAATAGTTCAGTCAACCTATCTATCAGGAATAAGCGCATCACAACCACCAGAGTATAATATGTACTTTGAAGAGTTTGGTTGTATTATGAGAGAGGCAGCATACTTTAATATCAGATATGATAAAGCATATCCCGCTCTTTATGCAAAACTTTCACCAACATTTAATAAAATAAAAGGATATGTTGTTTCTGGATTTAGAGCAGGTTCATATGGAGCAGAGTTTTTAATTTTTAATTCAACAGATACTGCCATTAGCCTTGACGAAACAACTGGAAATTATTTAAGAATTCAGGGCGTAACATTTACACAAGAATCCCAGCACGAGTTAACTATGGATGAATATTTTAGTAAAAATAGTGATTTTTCAAATCCAGATATTTCAGGTTCAAATTTAATTAAATCTCCAATTAAGTACGACAATGACTTTAAAGATATAAAAGTTAGCAGAATGACATACGGCAAAAAAGATTTTTCATTAGAAACTCCTTATATTCAAACACAGGATGACGCTAATAGTTTAATGGAATGGATTGTTAATAAAGTGATTAAGCCTAGAAGATCTGTAGGCTTAAAAATTTTTGCAACTCCAACCTTACAACTAGGAGATATTGTTACTATTGACTATAAAGATAATGACCTAGTTGATCAAGTTTCTGGTGTTTCAAGTAGGTTTGTAGTATATAATATAGAGTATGCAAAAAACTCAGAAGGTCCAGATATGAATATATATTTGAGTGAGGTATAAGATGGTTGAAGCAACACCAAATCTGCCAATACCTAATGCATCTACTGCATCAGAAGGTGTTCTTGCAGCATCTAAAGATATTTTTGTTATAACAGATGAGTCACTTCCAATAGAAATAATGACTGATCTTGTTTTTGAAGACATAGGTGGGCAAGAAATTATTAATATATCAAGATCAGATATTGTCAGTGGTCAAAATGTTATTTATCAACCAATCAAAAACCTGACATTATTAAACTATCAATACAATCCGCAAAATATTATTTCATTACAAGATACTTTAGAGAGTTATTTTAAAAAATTTCCAATACAACTAGATAAAAAAATACCTACAGTCGGAACTGGTGGAAACAATGAAACAGCATATATTGACTCCGATACGGGAAATTTAATAATAAATGTAGTTAACTTAGAAAAAGATGAGCAAGTAGAGGTACAAATCCTTAATGGTGGGGATATATTTAATGATACAATATATGAGGTGAATTAAATGATTACTAATACTGGAAAAAATATTTTAGCAAAATACCTACTAGGACAGGCTCCAGCCTATGCCTCATATATTGCCCTTGGCTGTGGAGCAAAGCCATTAGCATCAGATGGCGTTCTTGGTGACTATTCTAACAAGGAAAGACTTAATTTTGAAATGTTTCGTGTTCCAATTATTTCTCGTGGTTATGTCTCTGAAGATAATATAACAAAACTTGTTTTTACGGGAGAACTTCCATCAGAAGAAAGATATGAAATAACAGAGGTTGGTATATTTTCTGCGGGATCAAATACTTCTACAGGAGCATATGACAGTAAGTCAATTTATGCATTTACTCAAGATGAGAACTGGGAATATCATACTACAACTACAGCAACATCTATTCCAATAATATACGAACCACTAGATGGAGATTTACAAAACAACGTTATAAATGTATCAAATCGTGTGTTTCAAACAAATGCCGATAATCGTATTTTTACAAATCAAAACAGATATTTAAGATATGAAAGGTGCAGGTTCTTTAATAACATTGTTGTTCTTAGAGGAGACCTGTCAAGCATATCAACTGATATTAATAATCGCCTTGTTATTAATGCTGGATCTGAACACCTTCATTTAACTGGAGCAGAATTAGACTTTAACAGAAATGCTCCAACTGATGAAATTAAATTGGCCTTTACTGTAATCAATAAAAATGGAGAATCTACCGCCGTTCCAGACAATGTAAAAATTATTGTTGAGTTTGCGTCATCAGACATTCATAATTCTGGAGAATGGGCAAGGTTTGAAATAAACTTAAATAATGGAACGGGAGTAGGTCAGCATGACTTTAGTACAAATAGATATGTAGTTGCAACAAAACAATTACAAGAACTGTACAAAAGTTCTGGTTTTACATGGAGTCAAGTTGACGTAGTTAAAATTCTTGCTTCTGTAACAGATAATGGTTCGGTAACAGATAATTTTTATATATGCCTTGATGCAATTAGATTGGAAAACAATAGCACTGCAAATCCACTGTATGGAATGAGTGGTTATTCTATTATTAAAAATATAGGAGCACAGCCTATAATTAAATTAGCAAACACAACAAACTATATTGAGTTTAGGTTTGCTTTGGATGTTCAATAATGGCATTGCCAGATAACGGTATTAAAAAAGTAATAATCCCAAAATCTTCTTTGCCACAGAGATCTGGAGAGAATAAAGACTATGCCTTCAGATTTAGAGTTGTATCAGAAGATAAAAATAGAAGTTCTCACTGGTCAATTAAGTATAACGTTGCTCTTCCAGATGTAACTGTTATAGATTATAGAATTGCGATAGATTCGACAAACGAGGTAGTTACCGCAGTGTGGGTTCCAGAGGCTGGGACAAAGTCTGAATTTGATGTTTATATAAAATGGGATAATGAACCATGGCAGTTTGTTTCTACTGTTTTTACAACAACATATTCTACAGTTATTAAGTCTAGTGCAAATAAGGTACAGATTGCTGTACAAGTACCAACATTTCCAAAACAAAGATATACAGGCTCAACCCTTTTTGAGTCAACACAGGAAAATGTTTGATGGTATAATAGATATATTATGGCAAAACTACCACTACCAGAGCGAGGCCAACCACTAGATGTTTCTTATATCTATCAGTTGGCTACAGCAATAAATGATTTATCTTCACAAATATCTCCAGCAGTATACAAGTATGTAACAATAGACACACAAGGGGTTGGAAAACAAAGTGTAAAGGCTTCTGAGGCTAGAATTATTGGTGGATATGTGAGCGTTGTAAACAGTTCTACACGAAATGCTGGAACAGAAGTTGCGTTTTCTTATGATTTTCCAACTGATTTTAAATATGCACCAATTGCTACTGCAACACCAATTAATATCGGTGGCACAGATGCTGGTAAAAATGTTTCAGTAGTTTTAAAAACCGTTACAACATCTAAAGTTGAAGGAATTGTTAGATTCGGAACAACTGGAGATATGTCTGTTGATGTTAATCTTATTATAATTGGAATTCCAAATTAAGAATGATAAAATGTATAAAATGTACACGGAAAATGTTCATAGACAGACAGTACAGCAAAATTGATCATTTAGAAATTTATTGCATATACTGTGGATCACGCAGATTTTTCCATCCACCTACAGAAACAGCAGAGGGACAATGGCTACTAAAAAAGGAAGTATTGAGAGCGAAGGCTACAATGAGTCCCCTATAATACAGGGGAATAAAAAGGTTTGGTTTCTCAATAAAGATCTTGTTAGAATTTATCATATAAATAGATCCAATGGAATAATGTCTGTTTATAACATTACACAAGATAGAATTGAAAGTTGTTTAGTTAGTGATTTTAAAAATAAAAGAGAAAGAGCATACACCGTTGGCCAGACTGCTGATTTAGTTAATCGTCATAAAAAATATATGCCATCATTAATGAAACGAGGAGTCATTCCTTTTCCAACTGGATCACAGAAAGGTGGAGCAAGAGGATTTCAAGTTAGATCATATTACTCAGAATCACAAGTAAAAGAGATTCGTGATATACTTGCTTCATACCATATTGGTAGACCAAGAAAAGATAATTTAATAACAAACGACATTACACCATCGCAGCAAGAGTTGACACGCAGGATGGGAGACGGTATACTTACATATAGAAGAACTGAAGATGGAAGGTTTATTCCAGTGTGGAATGAGTCTATTTAACGAAGGGTATGAAATGGAAAACGAAGACACAAAGGTATCTGTTACATTAGGATACACACTTAATCTTGGCAACTTTCAATCACTAAGAATTGATCTTGGAATTGTTGATTCACGTAAAAATGGAGAAAATATAAATCAAGCATTTGATCGTGTCTATCAGTTTGTTGAAAACAGACTAACTGAAAAAATTAACGAAGCAAAGGCTGAGATTAACGAATAATGGCCGAACGCAAAGACCGAATGGCTTTGCTTTCAAGATACAGCAAGCATCATACTGCAAAGTATGAAAAAAAGCCATCATTAAATTTAAATGTAGAACAATGGGCTTCAGATGCTCTTATTGAGTCATATGGAATAGGACAGTGCTATGATATTCTTGAGTATTACTTTAACGTTTCTTTGTCTCCTTCTTGGAGTTACTTTGCTTACAATGCGGAAAAAATATTACAAGCAAAATTAGATAAAGATCAAGATAATAAAGAAAGAGCAGAAAGAAGAAGAATGGCAAAGGAGTGGCTAAGTGAATAATACAGAAGCAAAAGTAATTTCAGCAGTCCTAAATGATAAGCAGGTGCATGTACTTCTTCAGGCAAACATCGATAACCTTCTTAGAACTCACAATGATGTTTGGGAGTTTATAAGAAATTATTTTGAGCACAATAGTTCTGTTCCACCAATCAATCTTGTTGTAGATAAATTTAGAGACTTCCAACCAATAGAAGGCGTTGGAGCAACAAAACATCATCTTGAAGAATTGCAAACAGAATATTTAACTGACAGCCTAAAAGATATTTTAAGATCTGCTGCTGGAGATGTTCAGCAGGGCGAAGGTAACAAGGCATTAGATAACCTAATTACACAAACATCAGAATTAAAAAAGAACACGTCTGCAATTCGTGACATTGATGTAACAGATCTAGAATCTGCAGTTGCTTATTTTGAAAATCTTAAAGTACAACAGGCTGCAGGCCATGTTGGTATTAAAACTGGACTACCAGGATTTGATAACTATCTTCCTTCAGGAATCATGCCAGGGCAGTTAGGGGTCTTCCTTGCATATCCAGGTATTGGAAAGTCTTGGCTTGCTCTTTACTTTGCCGTACAGGCCTGGAAACAGGGTAAGACGCCTCTTATAATTTCACTTGAGATGTCAGAAACAGAAGTTCGTAATCGTGTATTTACTATTATGGGTGAAGGTCTTTGGTCCCACAGAAAATTAAGTAACGGAAATGTAGAGTTGGATACCCTTAAGGCTTGGCATGCTAAACATCTACAGGGTAAGCCAGAGTTTCATATTATCTCAAATGATCAAGGTGGAGAAATTAATCCATCAGTTCTTCGTGGAAAGATTGACCAGTATAAGCCAGACTTTGTTATTGTTGACTATCTTCAGTTAATGTCTCCAAATCAAAAATCAGAAAATGAAACGGTACGAATGAAAAACCTTTCAAGAGAACTTAAACTAATGGCTATTGGTGAAGAAGTTCCTATTATTGCTATCTCTTCTGCTACACCAGATGATGCAAATGATTTAACAAGCGTCCCTACTTTAGGACAAACTTCCTGGTCAAGACAGATTGCATATGATGCTGACTGGGTAATTGCACTTGGTCGTGCACAAAATAGCGATGTTATTGAGTGTGCATTTAGAAAGAATCGTAACGGATTTATGGGAGATTTTCTTGTTCAGGTTGATTTTGACAAAGGATACTATAGATATAAAGATTTTGAAGATAAGTCGGTATAATATGTTACATGGCGAACTATCATCACAAACCTATAAAAAGGTTCAATTTAAGTGGAGTAATCTACGATGAGTCAGCAATTGGGCGACTTAAAAATGAATACACTAGACTTATTGAGTCTGAAATGCGTTTATCTGGATATGTGCCTAGACTTGATATTGACATAGATTTTACAATAGACTATAATGAGAAAAAGAAATATTTTGAATTTGAAATAACAATATATGGGATACGTACAGGGAGAAAGCAAAGCGAATGGATAAATGGAATAGACGGAAACAAAGCAATTTATACACTAAAGAACAAATTAAAAGAGTCATCACAGGCTCAGGTATCACAGTCGAATCAGAAATAGATTCTGACTACATAATCTTTTGTCCATTTCATAATAATAATCGTACACCTGCTGGTGAAATTGATAAGTATAACGGAACATTTTTTTGTTTTTCTTGCCATCACGTTGCTAGTCTTGTTGAGTTTGTAATGCACACATCTGGACGAACATATTTTGAGTCGGCTCGTTTTATTAAAAGTAAAGAAACAGAGCAAGATTTAGAGCGTGATATAAATCAAAAACTAGTTTTAAGGCCAGAGTTTGTACCATTTGATGAACTTATATTAAAACGTTTACATAACAACCTGCTTGCATCAGATAGGGCAAAAGATTATTTTAAATATCGTAAAATAGAAAACACATCTTGGACAAAGTTTTCTTTAGGGTATTCAGAAAAACAAGATATGGTAACTGTCCCAGTTCATAGTCCAGATGGCTTGCCAGTTGGGTTTGTTGGCAGATCTATTGAAGGAAAAGAATTTAAGAATACTCCAGGGCTTCCAAAAGCCAAAACATTATTTAATCTAAACCGTATTAAAACTGCAGACAGGGTTTACGTAGTTGAATCATCCTTTGATGCCATAAGGCTTGATCAGGTTGGTCTTCCAGCAGTAGCAACGCTTGGGTCAAATGTATCAAATATACAAATAGAATTGCTTCAAAAATATTTTAATAACATTATTGTTGTTGCTGATAATGATGAGGCAGGAGGAAACATGAAAGATAAGATAATTGAAAAACTTGGATCTCGTGTTTCTGTTATACAACTAAATAAAGAATATAAAGATATTGGTGATATGCCAGATGAAAATATCAAAAAATTGGAAGTTTCATTTGACAAAGACATTACCTCTATGCTAAACTAATATAACAAACAAAGGAGAAATATATGAGCGTAATTAAGGGATTAAAAGATATCAACGCCCTGCTCGAAAAACCAAAATACGAAGGAACAGGACAAAAAGTTCGTTGGGTTAAACTTGCGGATGGGCAATCAGCAAAGGTTCGTTTTGTTGAAGAACTAGACGTTGACTCAGCAAACTATTCAGAGACTCGTGGTCTTTCTGTAGTAGTTTCAGAACACACAAATCCAAAAGATTACAAGCGCAAGGCAGCATGTACTCAGGACTCTGAGGGACGTTGTTTTGGATGCGAAATGGCACGTAAGGAACCAAAGTCAGGTTGGAGAGCACGTTTGCGTTTCTATTGCAACGTTCTAATGAATGACGGACTTGAAGATCCATACATTGCTGTTTGGTCCCAAGGAATTTCTAAACAATCAGCATTTAATAACATTCGTGAATATGCACTTGATACAGGTAGCATTTCAAATCTTGAGTGGAAGTTAAAGCGTAATGGTCAGGGAACTGAAACCAATTACACACTTCTACCTTCAAAGCCAGATGCAGAACCATTTGCATGGGAAGGTTTTGAATTCTTCAACCTAGAAAAGGTTGTTCGTGAGGTTCCATATCCAGAGCAAGAAGCATTCTACTTTGGATTTGACACTCCATCTGTTACCAGCACTAATATCGACTGGTAGTAGATGTCTTACGTAGGCTTACACGTACATACCCATTACTCGTTATTTGACGGGATTGCTACTCCAGAAGAATATGTTGACCGTGCAGTTGAGTTAGGGATGCCAGCAATTGCCATCACTGACCACGGTACTTTATCTGGGCATAGGGAACTGCACCGTATTGCAAAAGCAAAGGGTATTAAGCCTATACTTGGCGTAGAAGGCTATATGTGTAAAGATAGATTTGACACTAGAGATAAGTCTGAAAGAGACGGAGATCTAGATCTAGTCTATAACCATATAGTTCTTCTCGCCAAGAATCAAATTGGTTTAGAGAATTTAAATAAAATTAGTGAAATATCTTGGACAGAAGGATACTTTAAAAAGCCAAGATTTGACTTTGAAATACTTGAAAAGTATTCTGAAGGAATTATTGTAACATCTGCATGCCCAAGTAGTGTGCTAGTTAAAGCACTTGAGAATAATGAATTTGCTGTAGCAAAAGATTATATTGCATGGTTTAAGCGTGTATTCAATGATGACTATTATGTTGAGGTAATGCCACATAACACTTCAGAAATAAACAAACAGTTAATTGCTCTAGCCGATGAGTATAACGTAAAAGTTGTTGTAACACCAGACTGTCATCACAGCCATACAGATCAAAAAGAAATTCAAGAATTTAAATTACTTCTTAATACACATGTAAAAATTGACAAAGAGCATACATTTGAAAAGTCAAAAAAGCAACCAGACATGATGAAGCGCTTAGACTATCTTTATGGCAAAGATCGACAAATTACATTTAACAAGTTTGATATCCATTTACTTTCATATGAAGAGATAAAATCTGCAATGGAGGCTCAGGGGATTGATCGTCCAGACATTTATTCAAACACTTTAGAGGTTGCAGAAAAAATTGGGGACTATGGAATCCAAGAAGGACTAGATTTGTTACCAGCACAATACAAGAATCCAGATAAAGAATTAGCAGAACTTGCCTTTGCTGCTTTAGAAGAAAAAAGATTAAACTCTAACTGGCTTGGTAATGACATCTACGAACAAAGGCTTGATGAAGAGTTGTTTATTATTAGAGATAAAAAGTTTGCACCATACTTTCTTGTTGTAAGCAATATGATTAACTGGGCTAAGAAAGAAGATATTATGGTTGGTCCAGGAAGAGGTTCTTCTGCTGGATCCCTTCTTTGTTATCTATTAGGAATTACTGAGATTGATCCGATTGAGCACGGACTTTTGTTCTTTCGTTTTATTAATCCAGATCGTAATGACTTCCCTGATATTGATACAGATATTCAGGACACTCGTCGTGAAGAAGTAAAAGACTATCTTGTTAGACAGTATCGACACGTTGCTTCTATTGCTACTTTTCTTGAGTTTACAGGAAAAGGAATTGTTAGAGATGTTTCAAGAGTACTTAATATTCCGTTGTCAGATGTTAATAAGGTTTTAAAGACAGTAGACTCATGGGACGACTACTGTACCTCAAAGTCAACAATAGAGTTCCGTGAAAAATATCCAGAAGTAGAAATATACGGAGAGCAACTTCGTGGTCGTATTCGTGGTACAGGAATCCATGCAGCAGGTGTAGTAACAAGTAAAGAACCAATCTTTAGATATGCACCATTAGAAACAAGATCTTCTCCTGGATCGGATGAAAGAATTCCTGTGGTTGGCGTTGATATGGAAGAAGCCGAAAGAATTGGTCTAATTAAAATTGATGCATTGGGTCTTAAAACTTTATCCGTTCTTAAGAATACAATTGATATAATTAAAGAACGAGATGGCAAAAAAATAGATCTTCTTAAGATTAAAATGGATGATGCAAATGTTTACCAGATGCTTTCAGATGGACATACAAAAGGAGTGTTTCAATGTGAAGCAGCACCATATACAAATCTTATTGTTAAGATGGGTGTAAAGAATCTAAATGAACTTGCAGCATCAAATGCTCTTGTTCGTCCAGGTGCAATGAATACTATTGGAAAAGACTATGTTGATCGTAAGCATGGTCGTCAAAACATATCTTACACACACCAAGTCCTAAAAGAATTTACGGAAGACACTTATGGCTGTATTCTTTACCAGGAACAAGTTATGCAAGCATGCGTACACCTTGGCGGTATGTCAATGTCAGAAGCAGATAAAGTTAGAAAAATTATTGGAAAGAAAAAAGATGCTAAAGAGTTTGATCAGTTTAAAGAAAAGTTTGTAGAGGGAGCATCTAAGTTTATTACTCCTAATGCTGCTCGTGATCTATGGCATGACTTTGAGGCTCACGCAGGTTATTCATTTAACAAGTCTCACGCAGTAGCATATTCGACACTATCTTATTGGACTGCATGGCTAAAGTATTATTACCCACTTGAGTTTATGTACTCAGTATTAAAAAATGAAAAGGACAAAGATGCAAGAACTGAATATCTTATTGAAGCAAAAAGAATGGGCATTAGCGTTAAGTTACCTCACATTAACGATTCGGATATTGATTTTAAAATTGAGGGTAAAGGTATTAGGTTTGGACTCAGTGCTATCAAGTTCATATCTGACAAGATTGGCGAAAGATACATATCTGCACGACCATTCAATTCGTACAAAGAACTTGAAGAATTTACATTTACTAAAGGAAACGGAGTAAACAGTCGTGCACTGCAAGCACTAAGAGTAACTGGTGCTGCAACCTTTAATGATAATCCTAGAAATGATCAGGAGATTAAAGAGAACCTGTATGAGTATTTAAATCTTCCAGAGTTTAATATTTCTATACCTTCTCATTATTACGCATTTATTCAGGACATTGTTGACTTTGAAGAAAAGGGATCATACATTTTTATGGGTATGGTAAAATCAATTAAGCGAGGAACAGGATGGTCACGAGTTGAAGTTTTGGACAAAACTGGCAGTGTCGGTATATTTGATGATGAAAATACGACTATTGAGACAGGTCGTTCTTATTTGGTCTTGTGTAATGATAATAGGATTGTGTCTTTCATACCTTCAGACGAGATAAAAGAATCATCTAATGCACTTGTAAAATTTTTAAGTTATAAGCAACTACCATATACAGATGAAGAAATGTTTGTAGTCTCCTTTAAACCAAGAATTACAAAGACAGGAAAGAAGATGGCATCTCTTACGCTTGCTGATACAAGGAGAGACCTTCACTCCATTACTGTATTTCCTACATCATTTGCAAAGGCATATATGAATATTGAAGAAGGAAAGTCATACAAGTTTGATTTTGGAAAAACAAAAGACGGAACAGTCACATTGGAGGATGTACATGTCGGTTAGTATAGAAGAAGCATTAGCACAACTTGATCCCAAGTTGAGAAAGAAATTAGGTAGCGGAGTAGGCGTTAATTATGAATATCAACCTACACCTAGTTTTGGTTTAAACCGTGCCCTAGGAGGTGGTTTGCCTTACGGTAGACAAGTCCTTATATGGGGCTCAAAGTCCTCTGCAAAGTCTTCTATGTGCCTTCAAATGATTGCTTTAGCACAAGCAGAAGGAAAACTTTGTGCATGGATTGATTCAGAGATGTCATACTCAGAGGACTGGGCTAGAACTCTTGGTGTAGATCCAGAAAAACTAATCTACTCACAAGCCAGAACTATTAGTGACATGGTTGATGTAGGTGTTGGCTTAATGAATGCAGGAGTTGACTTAATTGTGGTAGACTCTATTACATCAATGCTTCCTGCAATCTATTTTGAAAAAGATACAGATGAAATGAAGCCTTTAGAAAATACTAAACAGATTGGAGCAGAGTCTCGTGACTTTAGCAATGCATGGAAAATGCTTAACTATGCTAATAATAAAGTTAAGCCTACTTTGCTTGTGCTTATTAGCCAGTCTCGTAATAATATTAATGCTATGTATACTAGTCAGCAGCCTTCTGGTGGTCAGGCTACTAAGTTTTATTCCTCTTGCATTGTTAAACTATTTAGTTCGGAATCAGACAATCAAGCAATTAAAGGCAAGATTCAAGTAGGGGATAAACTTATTGAAGAAAAGGTTGGAAGAACCATTCGTTGGGAGTTGCAGTTTTCTAAAACTTCTCCAGGATTCCAATCTGGTGAATATGATTTTTATTTTAGAGGTGACAACATTGGCCTTGATACAATCGGTGATTTAGTTACTACCGCAGAATTAAATGGTATCGTTGAACGTACAGGTGCTTGGTACATACTTCCTGATGGTACAAAGGTTCAGGGTAAAGAAGCATTCGTCAATCGTGTAAGAGAAGATCTTGATTTACAAGAATCTATTAAGGCAAGATTAATTGTCTAATTACACAGTCTATCCAGGAAAGTGGCCATGCCATACATGCAAAGAAGTTGTTTTAACATTGAGATGTTACGCTGAAACTAAAACTCTTACTTGGATGTGCAAAGAAAAACATTTAACAACGGTTTATCTTGGAAAAAGAAAGAAGAAGGACTTTGACGGAGAAGAGTGAAAGTAAAAGAATAGGTGCTAAACAGCACAAGAACTCAGGGCGTGGGACACACAAGGGTGATGCATCTTGGGAAAATTTTACTGTAGACTTTAAAGAAGTTGGAAAGTCTTTTACTTTAAACAAAGAAGTATGGGCTAAGGCAACAACCGATGCTATAAAAAATGGCAACGATCCAGCAATTGTTGTAGTAATGGGCGAGGGTAACTCTAAAGTTAGACTTGCTGTAATTGAAATGAGCATTTTAGAGCAAATTATAGAGGATGGTGTATAATAGAAATATGAATACAGGATACGAACCAAAAAATAAAATAGTTCCACAAATTATAAAAGGCTTTTTTACTAATGAAGAGGTAGAGGTTTTACTTGCAATAGTAAAGTATCAAAAAAAGGCTAAAGATTTAGATGAGTTTTATGCTCCACTAGTTTTGCCAACTCTGGCACGAATGCAAATAGAAGTAATGTACCCAGATCATATACGAAGAAAACTTGAAGACTTTGCTTCAAAAATGGTTGGCGAAGAAGTATTTATGTACCACAATAGTTATTTAAGTTATAACAAAAAACATAATATGAATGCAAATCCACAATTACCAGTTCATTATGATTCAGATAATTATTTTTCTAAACTGACAATGGACTATCAATTGTATACAAACATTGACTGGCCAATAGTAATTGAAGATGAAAGTTTTAGTCTTGAATATGGAGATCTTCTTGTTTTTTGGGGTGCAGGTCAAGCACACTGGAGAGAACCAGTACTCTTTAAAGAAGGAGACAACACAGAAGTTTTAACTATGCATTTTTCAACAAAAAAAGATTTTGAAGATTTAAATCTTGTTTCTAGATCGCCAGAATTAAGAAAAGAAAGAATTAAAAAATGGAACTCAGATCCAGTATTTGTAAAGTATAAAGAAAATTTTGCCAAAAAAGAAGAGTCTTTGAAAAAAAATATAATAGAATAGTCATAAAATACTTTACAATAATTTAAACAACTACTAGATCGGATAAAAAATTGCAAAACGAAAGCACAACAATTGATATGATAAATGGACTTGCAGAAATTGCAGACTATATGCAGGATGAGGAACTAACTGCAGCGCTTACATTTATTGCTAAAGTTATTATTAAGCCAGATATTCCTTTAAATGTAGCACATGTTGAAATTGTAAGACTTCAAGCAATCGCAGCAAAGATGGCTTTTAAAGCAACCTGGATGGCAAATGTAGACAAGTCAGATCGTGGGAAAAAGAACCTTTATTACACTGCAGCAGAATCACTAAACAATTTAGTGTCTGCACTAAAATATATTACACGCTAATCTGCTATACTTATACTAATAGAAACGAGTAAAAAAATGACAAAAAGTTTATTACAGCAGATTATGGTTAAAAAAGAAGTTCCTCCAGTACATTCAATAGATGTGGCTGGGCTAACTGAGATGATAAAAAATGGCTATACAATTAACAGAATTGACAAACATACGCAAAAGAAAACTTTTGCTCCATCTACAATTGCCTACGGTCATGGAGAATGTCCAAGATACTGGTACCTGGCTTTTGATGGTCAGACATTTGAGGACAATGCAGATGCCTATGGCGCTGCCAATATGACAGCAGGAACTAAATCGCATGAAAGAATTCAATCTGCTATGGGAAATGTTCCAGATTTTTTAATTGATTCAGAATTTACTATTACACACTCTGATCCACCAATTTTTGGCTATGGAGACGTTATGCTTAACTGGCAGGGAGAGCCACTGCTTGGTGAAATTAAAACAGTGATGAACGAAGGTTTTGAATACCGTAAGGCACACATGAAGCCAAAGACTGGTCACCTTATTCAATTGTTAATCTATATGAAAATTTTAAAAAAGGCAAAGGCTGTGTTAATTTATGAAAATAAAAATAATCATGAGTTATTAATTTTGCCAGTAGAAGTAAATGATCACTATCGCAGGTGGGTAGACCAAGCGTTTGATTGGATGAGGACAGTTAGAAAGGCTTGGGTAGATAGGACTCTACCTAAAAAAAATTATAGATCAAATTCTAAGATCTGTAAAAACTGTCCAATTCAAAAAGCGTGTGCGTCAGCAGAGGTAGGGGATATTAAGATTAATTCCTTGGAGCCTTTGAATGACGAAGCATTGTAGTTGGTGTGACACTGAGTTTAACTCAGATATAAGTTATCAAATATATTGCTCTCCAACCTGTAGAGAAGATGCTACAAAACAAAAGATTGCAGAAAGATATATTGCCACTCGTCGACAAAAAAGAAAGGGTAAGGAAAGATCTTGCAAACAATGCGGATCTCAGTTATCTATGTATAATGATGAAAATCTTTGTGTTTTATGTAATGTAAATCCAAACAGTGTTCAAAAAGCACTAAAAGAGATAAAAGGAAAAGGCAATGGTAAAAAATAAGTGGGGTTTAGAAATTATTCCAAAGACCATTTGTTCTATAGATGCTAGTACTAATAGTCTTGCTTTTGCTTTGTTTAACACTCAAGAAAAAATATTGAGCACTGTTGGAAAGATAAACTTTTCTGGAAATGACACATATCAAAAGGTTATGGATGCTGGTCAAAAAGTAAAGGCATTTTTTGATTACTATGGTGGGTTTGAAGCAATAGTAATTGAGCATACTGTATTTATGAATAGTCCTAAAACTGCTGCAGACCTTGCATTAGTTCAAGGTGCTATTCTTGGAGCAGCAGGGCAATCTGGAACAAAGACAATTGGAAAGGTTGCACCAATTACATGGCAAAACTTTATTGGAAACAAAAAGATTTCTAAAGATGAAAAATTATTTATTCGATCACAAAATCCAGGAAAATCAGATTCTTGGCTTAAATCATATGAAAGAGAATTAAGAAAGCAAAGAACTATTAAATTTATTAATGTTCAATATGATAAGGTTATTACGGATAATGATGTAGCAGATGCTTGTGGAATCGGCCACTGGGCAATGCATAACTGGGAGAAGGCGTTTTTATAAAATGGACATTAGAACAGAAGCAATGATAGAGCATCTAGTTTTACAAAATGCTTTAGAGATATCAAGTATTGACAGTAATACTGGAGAAATGTTATATTCTATTACAGACAAACTAAAAGAAGTTAACCCTAAACTGTATGAGCAACTAAGAAAACAATTTGAACAGCAGATGTTTGAATTAATTGATCAAGGTCCCAAGACAATGAATTGGAAAATAAATATATAATGCCAGAGTTAAATGCAAACATACCACCTATAAACTGTTATGTAAGAGGAAATTATTTAAGAAATCATCAAGACAGCCATGATAAATATTTCGAGTGTGTTATTTTTGGTGTTTCAAGTTTAAAGTCTAGAAGTCCACTGTTTCATATTATGATGCCAGATGGTGGATTGTGGTGGAGACTTCCAATTTCTGCCTTCTGTACAGAGCCAGGAGTTCCTGAAGTTGACCTACACAATCTAGTGTTATGGAATTCTTTTAGTCACCACGTTGCCGTAACAAGATTTGAAAATTTAACAAACCTTAGAATGTCTTATATAGATAGAACAAAAACAATGCAGAAAGGAACATACTTATTTACATTGGATTGGCATAACCCAGACACAAATGTTTTAGACGATGGGTACTCTGAAAGCCCTGCAGATCACAAATGTGGTCATGTTATACAAAGAGATGATGGAAATTTTGCCATACAGCCAAACAATAGAGTTCGTGTATATGAGCCATCATTTACTCTTGAAAAAGACTATTTAATTGATAGGATAATTAATGAAAGAAAATACGATGTTGAAAATCAAGATAAGTGGATACTAGAAAACTCTAATAGATTTAATTATGATATTAATGAAAAAGAGGTTGACAAATAAAGCCATGGCTGCTAAACTATATACAAGTGAGTCTTGGCTTCGTAAACGTTACGTTTTAGATAAAAAGACTCCAGAAGACATTGCTAAAGAGTGTGGATGTACAGTGGAAACTATATATGTATACCTTGCAAAATTTAAATTAAGGAAATCTAGACGATGAATAAAAATAAAATTATTTTAGCCTTAGCAATTGTAGGGGCAGTTGGAATTACCTATGCACTATCTACATTAAAAGACTTACCAGACGTATTTGATTGGGAGAATAATGATGAGTGAGAATCTTAACATAACTGTTGATCAAGTTAATAACCCATTACACTATACTTCAGATCCTTCTGGTATTGAATGTATAGAAATAACTCGCCATCGTAATTTTAATATTGGGAATGCTTTTAAATACCTTTGGAGAGCAGGACTTAAAGATGAATCAAAAACAATACAAGACCTTGAAAAAGCAATATTTTACATTAAAGATGAAATTAATAGGCTAGAAGGCAAGCATGTCAACTGAAGAAGATTTAGTAAAACACCTTGATCAGGTAAATAACGTTGTTGAAGAATATTTAAAAGGAAACGACCCAACAGTAATTTCAAAACAACTAGATATTCCAAGACAACGTGTTGTTGCGTATATTGATGAATGGAAAGTTACTGCATCTAATAGTGCTGCTATACGTGCTCGTGCAAAAGAAGCGCTTTCTGGAGCAGACACTCACTATAGCAAACTAATATCAAAATCATATGAGGTTATTGATGAAGCATCAATGACAAACAACCTTAGCGCTAAAACAGCAGCCATCAAACTTGTTATGGATATTGAGTCTAAGCGTATTGATATGTTACAAAAGGCTGGTCTATTAGAAAACAAAGAACTTGCAGATGAAATGTTAGAGATTGAAAATAGGCAAGAGGTTCTTGTTGGAATACTTAGAGATATAGCATCGTCACATCCAGAAGTTCGTGATTTAATTATGCGTAAACTTTCTATGATATCAAAAGAAAACGAAGTTATAACGGTAATTTCAGATGTATGATGAGTTTTTAGAAGTACTTAAAAACAATAACTTTAAAGAAACTCCTGTTGATGCAATTACTTTTGTTGAAGGCAAAGATTTTTTAGGCCAACCACCCCTATCTCAAACTCAATATGACATTATTGAAGCAATGAGTCAAATATATAAAAAAGAAGATTTGATTGATCTAATGGGCCAAGAAGAAGGTTCGAGATATTATAAAAAGTATACAAAGAATGAGGTTATTCTGCAACTTGGCAAGGGATCTGGTAAAGACTTCACCTCTACGGTAGCGTGTGCATATATTGTATACAAACTTCTATGTTTAAAAGACCCAGCAAAATATTTCGGTAAGCCATCTGGAGATGCTATAGATATTATTAACGTTGCTATTAACGCACAACAGGCTAAGAACGTATTTTTTAAAGGTTTTAAAGCAAAGATTGAAAAGTCTCCATGGTTTGCTGGTAAGTATAATCCAAAAGCAGAAAGTATTGAGTTTGATAATGCTATTACTGTTTACTCTGGTCACTCAGAAAGAGAATCACATGAAGGTTTAAACTTGATCCTTGCGGTTCTTGATGAAATTTCTGGTTTTGCAAATCAGGTTGGTACTGGAAATGACCAAGGAAAGACTGCTGAGAATATCTATAAAGCATTTCGTGCTTCAGTAGATTCTCGTTTTCCTGACCTTGGAAAAGTTGCACTACTTTCATTTCCTCGTTACCCTGGAGACTTTATTTCAACACAATATGACAAAGTTATTTTAGAAAAAGATGTTATACATAAGACACACAAGTTTATTATTAATGAAGATTTGCCAGAAGATATGGAAGGTAATTCTTTTGAAATTGAGTGGGATGAGGATGCAATTATTTCATACAAGTATCCAGGAGTATTTGCTCTTAAACGTCCAACATGGGAAGTTAATCCTACTCGCAAGATCGATGATTTTAAAATTGCATTTATGACAGACTTAGGTGATGCTATGCAACGCTTTGCATGTGTTCCAACACACTCTACTGATGCATTTTTTAAGCAGGTAGAAAAAATAAGAGCATGCATGACTTTAAGAAACCCAATAGATACACATAAAAGATTTGACGAAACATTTAAACCAGATCCAAATAAAAAATATTATATCCATGCAGACCTTGCACAAAAGCATGACAAATGTGCGGTTGCAATTGCACACGTAGAAAAATGGGTAAATATTCAGGTAATTAAAGATTATCAGCAAGTAGCACCTGTGGTCGTAGTAGATGCAGTAGTATATTGGGAGCCAAAGGTTGAAGGCCCAGTAAATCTTTCTGAAGTAAAATTGTGGATTCAGAATTTACGCAGACAGGGTTTTGATATTGGAATGGTTTCGTTTGACCGTTGGCAGTCATTTGATATTCAGAATGAATTAAAACAAGTTGGAATTAGAACCGAAACTGTTTCTATTGCAAAAAAACATTATGAAGATATGGCTATGCTAGTATATGAAGAAAGACTAATAATGCCTGCAATTGAACTTTTGTTTGAAGAGTTAACAGAGTTAAAAATTATGAAAAACAATAGAGTTGACCACCCAAGAAAATCTTCCAAGGACTTGGCAGATGCTGTGTGTGGAGCAATATTTGGGGCTATATCACATACCCCAAAAAATACAAATGAGGAGATAGAGATTCATACGTTTAGAGATAGACCAAAGGATCCACTTGACTCAAACAGCAACAATGTGATACAATTAAAGTCTATGCCAGATGATGTAAAAGATTATCTGGATAGATTCAATCTACTATAAAGAAAAGGAAACAAATGAATTCATTCAAAAAAATCGCTTTAGTTATGGCTGCAGCCGTATCAAGCACATTTTTGGTTGCAATTCCACAGGCTTCTGCTGCAGTGACAAACGGATATGTATTATCTGATTCACTTGCTGCTGGTGCACGTGGTGTAACCGTATTAACAGACACAACCAAGGCAGAGGCTGGAGTTAACGCAATTGTTGCATTAACAACAAGCGATACCTTGGCTGCTACTGCAGACGACAATCTATCTCTAGAAATTTCTGGTCCAGCAACATTTACTGATTACACAGCAGCAGGATCAAATCCTACGGGAGCAACACTTACTAATTTAGGTAAGACATTTACATTTACAGCAACAACATCAACAGCAGTTACACTGCCAACAAATGTTAAGTTGACTGTTAATGGTGCAGGTACCGTAACGATAACTCAAAAGAAGAAGGTTGGATCAACTACTTCTACTATTGATATTAAAACTATCTATGCTGGAACAACTGTAAAAACAAACGTTTTGTCTGTAGCAGACTCTTATGTTCGTGTACAAGATTCAGCAACAGCGGGAACACTAACATCTAGTGTAGATGTTGCAACTGCTACAAGCGTTACTAATGCAGGAACGGGATACGTAAACGTTCGTACAATGGATGCTTATGCAGCACAACTATCAACTAGCGGTGTAATTCAAGCAACTGCAACTAATGGTGCGGTAGTAGCATGGGATGCTGCTCCAAGCACACAAGTTAATACAGCAGCCAAAACAGGAACTTCTGGAGTTTTATATGTAGTTCAAGGAACTGCAAATGAAAACAAGCCAGTAAATACAACAATTACAATTACTTTTAATGGTGTAACTCTTGCAACTAAGAGTATTGCATTCTCAGGTCGTGCAGCATCAATTTCCGTAACAGGTGTTGACATTGCATTATCTAATGGAACACGCACAGGAACTTATGACTTTGTAGTTAAGGATGCTGCTGGTAATCAATTGGCTGGAATTACTCCAACTGCTGATACCACAAAATATACTTCTCAAGTTACTGCAGTTTCTGTAGGTGGATCTTCATCCGCTACAGCAGTACAAACTGGTGGTTGGACATGCGCTGCTACATCTGGTTCTTCTATTGTAAGAATCAAGCATGTATTATCAGACCTGTCTGAAATTTACTCAAACGAGTTTGTTGCAGCATGTGGTCTAGGCGTAAACAAGTACACAGCATCTCTTGATAAGAACTCTTATGTTCCAGGAGAAATTGCTACACTTACAATTTCCGCTACTGATATTAATGGCGCAAAGGTTGCAGATACCTCTACAGTTGGAAGTGGCGTTGCCATTTCTGGTGGCGGTATGACAGCAGTTGCAGCAGCAACATCAGCAGATACATTTGCTCAAGGTGTTAAGACATATAAGTTTACTGTTGGCAATGTCAATGGTTCATACAATATGATCGTAGATCTTCCAGCCTATGTAGCAACAGATGCAGCAAAAACTGTATCTTACAAGATTGCAGATGGCGCAATTAGCAATGCTGAGGTTCTTAATGGAATCGTAGCACTTATTGCATCTATCACAAAGCAAATTGAGCAACTTCAATTAATGCTTCTTCCTAAGAAAACAATCACATGTGTAAAGGGTAAGTTAACTAAAAAGGTTACAGCCGTTGCACCTGTATGTCCTACAGGATACAAAAAGAAGTAATTAACTTCTCTAAATTAGGGGGCAGATTAATTTCTGCCCTCTTTTTTTGTAATAAAATGGTATAATCATCCTAACAGACATTGTCTGTATAAGGGGGAAAGGTTAATTAAATCATTACTTATAAAAATTGGATTAATCGGTTTGTTTTTAACTTTATGGATGCTTATATCTCCAGTCGATCATGCACATGCTAGTGATGTTCCACCCCCAGCAGAACAGGTTGTTGTAAGTCCTGCCCAACAGGCAGTCAATACAGCCTTGGACACTGCTGCTACAGAAGTAGCACAGGCAGAAGCAGCATCAGATACCGCAACAGCCACAATAGAAACTGCAGTCCAAGCAGTAACAACATCTAACACTGCCGTAACAATAGCAAATACTGCAGTCACTGAAGCAATTACTGCGGTAGCAGAAGTGCCTTTGGTTATAGAAACAGCAACCACTTTAATTCAATCAGCACAAACATTAGTAGAGTCAACTACAGCAACTATAGCAACTGCAACCACGGCGGTAGCAGCAGTAACTCCTGCACGGACAGAGGCTCAAACACAATTAACTCAAGCAAATGTAGCAATTAATAACGCTCAAGATGCGGTAAATGCTTTAGCAGCCACAGTTGGGACAACATCAAATGTTTTAGCAAATACAGATGATGCGGGTATCCACATGAACCTTCCATTTAATTTACAGATGGGAGGAGTAACATATAACAATGTTTACGTTGGATCTAATGCAACTATTACTTTTGGTGTAAATGAAGGTGGAAATTATTATTCTACTCCTAATGCCCCTTCTATTTCTATAGCAGGATATGACTGGACTACATGGAGTAATGGTTCTGGGATTACATATTCAACAACTACTAATACACTTAACATTGCTTGGGATCTTAGAGTTTATCCTTTAACTACCGCAGAAACACAAATGACTCAGGTTAGATTTGATGCAGATGTAAATCCATCAGATGGTGCATGGCAAGCAGATGTAAATGTAACTGGACCTATTCCAAATGGTGCAAGGTTTAATGTAAGAGAGACAACGAATGGTGTTGTAACAAATATTAATAATACAAGCACTACTACAGGATTTACTGGAACAATCAGTCAGGGCTCTGCATTTACTCCTACCCCTGATCCAGACAATGCAACAGTACTGGCAGCAATTGATACAGCAAATGCACAAATTGCTACATTAAATTCAGCAATTACAGCAATTGTTGCAACAAATACAATAAATACAAATACAATTATTGCACCTATTGCAACTGTTTCACAAAATAATATTACCGAGTTATCAGAAGCAGCCACAATATTAGCAACAAAAATAGCAGAGATTGCAGCATCTACACCAGTTTATGTTGCACCTTCACTACCTGAAACACCTGTATTTGAGCCACCTATAGAAGAAATTCCTACAGAAGAGCCAGTTACAGAAGAGCCTATAGTAGAAGAGCCTATAGTAGAAGAACCTATTACTGAAGAACCAGGAATTGAAGAACCAATTATAGAAGAACAACCTGCAGAAGAGCCAGAAGTAGGATCAGAAGAAGCAGTAGAAGAATCTGTTAATGACGCATTATCTGATGGGCGAATAAATACAGAAGAAGCAGAAGATATTTTAAATGAACTTGCGAGTGATGGTGAAGTAACTGCAGAAGAAGTTCAAAATCTTGCAGATACTTTATCTGAAGACGGACAATTAACTAATGTAGAAAAAGAATTGATTGCAGATGCTCTTATAGAATCACTTGAAGAGGGAGAATCTTTGACTAAAGAACAGATACAAGAGGCAGGAATTGAATATAAGGATTTGCCTGCAGATACTCCAGTTGAGGTAAGACAAGATGAAAATGGTAATGAAGTTGTTATTGCTGCAGAGGTAGCAGCATCTTTAGTATTACTTGAAAATCCAGCAGAGTTATTATCAACAGCATTTGAAGATCCTGGAGCAGCACTCCAGGCATTGGGAAATATAGGTGCAGATATGTCAGATGAAGAAAGAGAAGAAGCAACAGATATGGTTGTTGCTACAGTTGTAGCAGCAGGTGCAGCAATTAACGCAGCAGCAGTTGCTGCAGGAGGAGCCACAGGAGGCAGCACTGGAGGCGGAGGAAGTTCTGGGGGAGGCTCATCAGGAGCAAATTCACCAGGTTCACGAGGAGGAAGAAAATGGTAAGAATAATAAAGAATATCCTAAAAGATATGGTAGACCAAGCATGGACCCTTCTTGGTATGTTTATTGCTTGGGTCGTTTTGGATGGAAGTGCAAAGACTGTTGTTGGCTATGGAATTATGGCTACAACTGCTCTTTGGATAATTACAAGTCCAATCAGAAATAGAAATGAGGAATAAATATGGCAACTAAAAAAGTGTTAGTAGATCATAAAAAAGAGAGCCCACAAAAAGCCCTTTCTAATATATTAATGCGTATTGTCGCAGTTTTTGCAGCATCTGGCCTATCAGTACTAGGCGCTGGAGCAGTTGTTGGAATTGATACAATTCAAGCAGTAATGTTAGCGGGACTACTTGGCGTAGCAAGCGTTATTGAAAGACTGGCAAGGGCTTTTTTAGACGATGGAAGACTCACATTGTCAGAGATCAATGATGCGTTTAAAACAGTAGACAAAAAGGCTAATTAGTCATTATTGACCATAGTTGACAGCCCTTTCTAGGAATGATATACTTAGGTATATCTATCTGGAGAGGGCTTTGCCTATGACTGTGCTTGCTGTTGTTCGTGATGAATTAACTAAAAAAATATATATGGCTGGTGATCGTGGTGCTTCCGATGACAACACAATTCTTTCTTTAACAGCACCAAAGGTTTGGAAACTTGGACCATATTTAATTGGATATGCTGGGGCATTGGACGGTGAGCGCATTCGTTATAACTTTAATCCATATGTGCCAGACATAAAAGATACAGACAAGTTTATGCAAACTAAATTTATTAAACAACTAAGAAATTTTTATAATGACTGGTGGGTAGACACAACTAAAGAAGGTGACCTTGGTCTTATTATTTGTATTAAAGGACAGATATATGAACACAGTTCTGTAGATATGTCTTTGTCTAAATATAATTTAGATTACTTGGCAATGGGATCTGGCGCTGAATATGCATATGGATACTTAAATGCTACAGAAAAATCTAAAGATCCTCGCAAAAGAGTTGTTGGAGCAGTAAATTCAGCAATTAAATTTAGCCCATCCTGTATGGGACCAGTTGACGTAGTCAGTGTTTAAGGCTATAATTAATACATGAACCATTTGCACGAAGACATATCTCCAGAAGAGCAGGAGTTTGGTATCTGGCTTGAAAACGGTATTGAAAGAGGTTGGGTAACACCACCATACTGCAATACTCATGATGGCGGATATGAGTACATGAGTGAAGAAGAACAAGAAGAGTGGGACCAAGGTGGCGACCCATGTTGTCATGTCATCAGATTGATGATATCTTAAAATGAAAAGGAATAAAATGAAAAAAATAGTAGCACTATTAGCAGTATTGTTTTCAGTTGTATCACCAGTTCAATCACAGGCTGCAATCGGTGAGCGAATTGTAATTATCGATAGTTATTTTGATAAGTCAAAAATTTCTGGTTCAGTTGAGTTTGTTTGTCTTGCAAGTGACAAATGTGTAAATATTGCAAAACCAAAGCCAGGACTTGGTACTGATCCAGTAAACCATGGAACAGTTATGGCAAATATTGCTCGTCAGCAAAACAGCACAGCAACACTTGTTTTAATTCAAACTGAAGAAGTTTCCCTTAAGGGTTCAATTACTACTTTGGACGGATCAGACTTTATCAAGGCTTTGAATTGGGTAAATTCAAACAAGTCTTCAGTATCAGCAGTTTCGTTTTCATACAATTTAACAAATTCAAATGCCAAGATTGGTGAATGCAGAATTTCTGCACAAGGTGGAGCAGTTAGAAAAATGGATTCTTCTATTAAGTCTTTGGTTGCTTCTCTCAAATCTGCAGGTATTCCAGTTTTAGCAGCAGCAGGTAACTTTAACAATAAGCCACTACAATATCCAGCATGCCTTGCTGATGTGGTATCTGTTGGATCTACTGGTCAGACAACATATCATCAGAAAAATGTAAAGGTTGTTGCAACAATTGTTACACCAAGCAACACATCAGATATGTATACAGTTTCCCCATGGCTTGGAACTGTACAGTTTAATACTTCTGCAGCAACTATCGCAGTTGCAGCAAATTGGAAGTCTATTACAGTAGGTAGCCCTACCGTAACAATTCTCTCTAACTAAGAGAATGGTGGGGTGTAACTCAGATGGTAGAGTGCCGAACTGTTAATTCGGATGTCGCAGGATCGATGCCTGCCACCCCAGCAAGGTATGGTCTGGTAAAATAAATATATGAATCAAAATAATTTTTTCAATAAAGGAAGACTTGGTTCAGAGTATTGGATTAACTCTGAACTAAAAACATTTAGCGAAATATGTAAAGATAATATTTTGCAATACAATAAATGGAAACTTTCTAAAACTCTTCTTGAAACAAATTATATTGATAAAATATTAAAACCAGTAAATGAATATGCAAAAATATTTTCTTACAAACCAGAAATAATTCATGAAAAAGATACTGTTGTTTTAAGGTATAAAACACATGCAGAGATATGGTTTGAAGAAAAACCAGATGGCCTATATGCACTAGATAAAGTTATGCAAAGACAGTTTTATCCTTCAAATTTAGATGCAAAGGCACCTAATGGAACTTTTAATGCAATGTATAAGTTTTATATTCCATGGATTATAGACACAGATACTGTAGCCGAAGTACGAGAAATCCCTAACTCTGTGTTTTCCATTCATAGTAATAGTGTTGTTTTTAATAAAATAGATAGAAATAAAGATATCTGGGATACAGAGTTTATTCATTTTTTTATTAAAAATATTGGAGAACATGTAAGAGAATTTAATGGAGACATATTTGGCATAATAAATGTAGAAAGCCCTATATGTGATATAATTATTAAAGATAAAGAATTAGCGAAGCGGATATTAAATGAAAAATAAAATGAAGTTTTCTAAAACTTCGCAAGCACAAGATAGCACTTCATATCAAAATCCACCAATCGAGTCATCCAAAGTAATACCAGACTGGTATAAAGATTTGTCTGGTTTTAAAAATTCATCTAGTACAAGTATAAGGTTTTTAAATCCAATAAATGATAGAGGTCAGGATGGATCAGATGTAGCAACAAAACTTTGCCCACCATTTTTAGATGCAATTATGGCTGGATACATGTATACTACACCAGAAGATATAATTGTTGAAATAAACAAAGAAGAAAAGCCATCACTTAGTTGGACTAGTAAAGAGCATTTACTTGATACAAGACTAAGGGTGGATGTTCCAATTCCAAAAGAATGCTATCCAGTTCAGTTTGGATGGAAGATGACTTGGTATCAAGAAACACCTCCAGGTTATTCTTTGCTTTTTACACATCCACTTAACAGATATGATTTACCATTCTATTGTTCTTCTGCTATTGTTGACACGGACATATGGGGTTTACCAACGTTTATTCCATTTTTTTTAAAAAGAGGTTTTTCTGGTATTATTCCAAAAGGTACACCATTATTTCAAATGATCCCAATAAAAAGGGATGATTGGGAGTTGGACATAGATGTATCTGAAGAAAAATACTGGGAAAATAAAGAAAGAGAAGAAAAAAGAAGAACACACATAACCGCACACTACAAAAAGACTACCTGGCAAAAAAAGAACTACTAGTTTGTGGTATAATTAATTAATTGAGAGATAGGATATAAAAATGATAAAAACATCAAACATAAACACATCAAGAAAATATGATAAGCCACATAAATTTTTTGAAAAGTTTTTAGATAATGACCTAGACAAGTTGGCTAAATTTTTAGAGCAAAAGTATAAACAAATTGAATTAGCCGAAATTCCAGGCGTAAGCAAGTTGGGTGAAAAAGGAAAAGAAAGTTGGCTTGACAGTGGAAGCCTTTCAACAATAAAATGGTCAGAATACAATGTTTTTCAATTTTATAATGAAGAACTTTACAAATTATTTCTTGGAGTTAGAGAAACCGTAAAAGAAGCCTGTGATTATTACGGGGTAAACTTTGAAGAACAACAATACATGATTCAAGGATGGTTTAACATTACTCATAAGGGTAAAGGTAAATTAAATTGGCATGATCATGGTGGTCCTTGGGCACCATTTTTTCATGGATATTATTCTGTAAAAGCAGAACCATCATCAACATATTACAAAATTGACAATGATGAAAATAAAATTTTTGAAAATAAAAACTTAGATAACAGACTAATTCTTTCTGAAATGGGGCACCCACATGCAATGGCTGATTGGGACTGGGAAGGTTCAAGAATTACAATTGCTTACGACATTATGCCATTATGGGCAATAAAAGGATCTATAGTTCAACAACACTATTTCCCTTTATAAAATGAAAGCAATAAATGCCTTTATCTATGGATATAAAACAGAAAAATTATTAGATAATGTAGTATCGTTTATTGATCAAGAAAGTGGTAAAAACAATATTTTTTACTATGTTTTTGATCAAAGCAACACTGACAAATCTATTAGTTTTAATAAATTAAAAAATGTTTTTTATAGACATATATCTTGGGATGACACAAAAGGAATTCCATACTATAGAAAACATATTTTGTTTAATCAAACTGCCAAATATTTTTTAGAATTGTCTTCAAGTGTATCTCTTTCAAAAAACTGGGATAGCGTATTGATTGACTCTTTATTACCAAACACTATTATATCTGGAAACTCTTTAAAAAATATTAATATCTCTGGCTCTTCTATTACTTTTAATAAAGAGATAATAGATGTAATGTCTGAGTCAAACTTTATTGATACAGACTTGTTATTTTTAAAACAAGAAGATTCAATATTTTTAAACCAATTACAATACTTAAAAAAAGATGGACAGAACCTTTTTGGTTCTATTATATCTATGAATAGAGGCATGAACATTTTTTCAATGAGTTCTAGTTTTTATAGTGTAAAATATTACGATTCAGACATTTTGTACTATCCATATTCTAAAACACATGGCTATAATAAAATGATTGATATTGTTAATAATTTAAATAATGATCGATTTGAAAAGTTTCATGGTATAAAAGTTTCTGATATACCAAAATTGCCATACCAAGTAGATGATGTTCCTTATCACGATGCAATAACTTCAATTGATCAAAATGCATCTACAAAGTTTCATGTTGGGTATAATAGAATACAGGTATTATAATATGTTTAGTGATAGGAAATAGCATGCATAGAATTAGTGTAGTTGATAATTTTATAAGTGAACAAGATGCAAAGATTTTAATTAATGAACAGTTAAGTCCAAGCGAAACAAACCCTTATCCAGAATATTACAAAGAAAGATTTGGTGGTACTGCCTTTCCATATAATAAAAATGTTATGGATGTACTAAAAAAATATAGTTTTCTTTCTAATGAAAAACACAAAGATTTTAACGGTTTTGTTAATCCAATATACACATTTAAAGCATTCGGTTCTTGTTGGCTTCCAGGAACAAAAGGAGACCTTCATATTGACGCTCAAGGTCCAGAACCATGGATTGAATTTAGTACAATTATTTATTTAAATGATGAGTTTGAGGGCGGAGATATATATTTTCCAAATCAAAATTTTGTATACAAGCCCAAAAAATATTCTGCTGTATTTTTTCCAAGTGCGGGATCAGAATACATTCATGGAATAACTGCAATTAAATCTGGTAAAAGACATACAGCGCTATATATGCATACTAGCCTACCAGAACATTGTGATCCAGAATTTGCACCAGCAGGAGACAATATGAACTGGAAGGCTATTCAAAGTGAATACAGAAACATTTGATTATGAAGTTTTTGATCTTGGCTTAGTTCTTTATAAAAATGTAATTAATAACCCACAAAAAATTATAGAGATGGTTAATAGTATAGATGATAGACTAAAAATCAACGCTCATGGTGGATCTTTTACTCAGGTGGAACATTGGAAAAATTGGTCACATGGAGATAAATTGTTTTGTGAGCAAAAGTTTTTTCCAAAGCCAGAAGATATTCAAGAAAATGATTTTTATTACGACGACCAAAAATTAATATCAACAGAATTGTATAGAGCATTAGACAGAAGCGCCGATCACTATACCAATGTTTTGTATCCATTTGCTGGACAAAATATTAAAAATAGAGAATACAACATTCATTTATTAAAGTACGGAGTTAATGGATTTCTTCCAGCACATCAAGATCATGGCGTAAGCAGCAGAGTATTATCAACAGTCATGTATTTAAATGATGACTATGAAGGCGGAGAAATTGAGTTTGTTAACTCTAATATAAAAATTAAACCACCAGCAGGAAGCATTATATTTTTCCCTTCAAATTTTTTGTATATACATGAAGTTCACCCAATTACTTCTGGATTTAGATATTCTTTGCCACACTGGTTCCACAATATGAAAAATATGATACACTCAACAGGAGAAGCATGAAAAAAATTATTAAAAAAATTAAAATGTATTTTCTTTTAAAAAAAATAAAGAAGCATGACAAAGGCCAAAAATATATTTATTAAGGACAAAATGATAATACTTGGAGTAAATGAAACGTCTCATGATGCATCTGTGTCATTGATTAAAGATGGCGAAATTCTTTTTGCGGGGCATGCTGAAAGATATAGCAAACAAAAAAATGACTGGTATATCAATGATAGTTTAATAAAAGATACTTTGCAGTATGGCACACCAGATTACATTGCCTACTATGAAAAGCCTCTCCTAAAGGCCTCCAGACTGGCTTTAAGGGGTGGATCTGGAGAATGGAAACCAAGGTTTGATCTTCCTGGCATTCCAAGAAAATCTTTTAGTCATCACTATTCTCACGCAGCAGCAGGATACTACACTAGCAAATTTAGTGATGCTGTTGTTGTAGTGCTAGACGCAATTGGAGAATACAATACCTCTACAATCTGGACAGGTGAAGGTAATAAAATTAAATTAAAATATAAAAAAAATTATCCAGTAAGTTTTGGATTATTTTATTCAGCCTTTACGAAATTGATTGGACTTATGCCAAACCAAGAAGAGTATATTATGATGGGAATGGCAGCATACGGCGACTGGACAAAACATTATAAAAAGGTTAACGAATATTTCCCTTCACATGATATTCAAAAATATAATTTTCATAAAGGAATTACTGATTGGGGATGGATAGGTTCAGAGCAAGATAGGTTTGATATTGCAGCAGCAGTACAGGTAGTATATGAGCAAAGGCTTAACGATTTTATGCGTATGGCAAAAACAATTACTGGTAAAGATAATCTTGTTTTTATGGGTGGATGTGCTTTAAACTCTTCTGCAAACACCTTATTATGGAATATATTTGATGATGTTTGGATTATGCCAAACCCTGGCGATGCTGGAAGTTCTTTGGGGGCTGCAGCAGCACTATATGGCAAACATTTAGAATGGAAAGATCCATATCTTGGCTATGATCTTGGAGGAGATTACCCTGTTCAGCAAATTGTTGACGGTATATTAAAAGATGGAATTGTAGCAGTAGCAACAGGAAGAGCAGAATATGGTCCAAGAGCATTGGGTAATAGAAGTATACTTGCTGATCCTAGAGATCCATTAATTAAAGACAAGGTTAATCTAATTAAACAAAGAGAATTATTTAGACCATTTGCTCCAGTTGTTATGGAGGAGTGTGCAGACAAATGGTTTGATATGAACTTTGATTCCCCATATATGCAATATACAGTTAAATGTTTACAGCCTGATAAAATACCATCAGTGGTGCACAAAGATGGAACATCAAGAGTTCAGACTGTAAATAAATATCAACATCGTGGACTATGGAGGACTTTAAATAAATTTTATTTACAGACTGGGGTGCCAGTTCTTCTTAATACTAGCCTTAATATTAAAGGCCAACCACTTCTCAATGATGAACTAGACATTCAGGCATGGGAAAAAGCATATAACTTTACGATTACACGCTAATCTGGTATAATTAATACATATCCTATAGGAGGAATAAAATGGCTGATAAAGGAACATTAAAAGCAATCATTGAGGTTGCAAAAAAAGAAGTTGGGACAATTGAAGGTCCAAAAGATAATGAAACAAAGTATGGTGCATGGATGAAGGTTAATTTTCAACCATGGTGCCAATCATTTGTTTCTTGGTGTGCATTTAAGTCAGGGCTAGATTCAAAACAATATCCAAAGTCTGCATCAACAGTAGCAGCATCGGACTGGTTTAAGAAGAATGAGCGTTGGTCAGATGCTCGTAATGATGATCCAACACCAGGAGACTGGATCTATTTTGATTTCCCAGATGATGGTGTTAATAGAATTTCTCATGTAGGTCTTTGTATTAAGAACAACGGCGATGGAACTATCCAAGTTATTGAAGGAAACACTTCAGGAACTGCAAAGGGAGACCAACGTAATGGCGGAATGTGTGTAGAGAAGACTCGTGGTTATGTAAAAAACAACAAGAAGAAGTTAATCAATGCTGTTGTTGGCTGGGGTCGTCCAGTATATGTTGGAGAAGAAAACATTCCTTTGCTAAACAAGGTAAAATAATGGAATCAACCAAGAAATCTTCACTTAAAACAATTAGTTGGGAAACATTTCATCTTGTAGTTCTTGCTGGAATCATTTATATTTTTACTGGTGAGTGGGAATATGCAAGTCTTGGTGCTATTCTTTACATTGCTATTGAAGCATTTGGGTACTTTGTTCATGAAAGATTATGGGCAAGATTTGGAAAGAAGGTTAAGTAATGCGTATTAAAATTATTAAATTTGTTGTTAAACTCCTTGGTTATGAGTGGCGTGGAGATAAACTTAACCTTCCCGTTTGGACAGTAAGAGCAAAGAAAAAATAAAACATGGCAGTTTACGAATACGACTGTATGCCATGTGCACAAAGATATACCAAAGAAAGATCTATTAATGATGTCGATCCTGGGTATAAGTGTGAAACTTGTAACACATCTTTGGTTCGTGTATATTCTAATGTTGGAGCACTTTTTAACGGCAGTGGATTTTATTCCACAGATAATAGGAAAAAATGATAACAAGCATACCAAAAGGACAAATCTGTCAACAATTTGATGCAAAAATGCACTTGCCTTTATCAATATTAGAAGTGCAAAAGGTTACTCAAAATGCCACGGTATCTTGCGCTGCCCCAGCATTTGTTTATATAGAGGGAACACACGGTAAAAAATTTTTATGTGACTATCACTATTACTATGAAGTACATATGGTTAAAAATGGATACTTAAAGCCTGGTGAAAATATTCAAGAATTTATAATAGATGAAACAGAAAGAGTAAAAGAAACATTTGCAAAAAATGTAACAACTACAGAAACCCTTGGGCAAAGGTGCTCATTAATTAATTCATATAACAAAAGTGTAGGATGTATTGCTGATGCTTTTGTAAAAGTTACTCCCACTAAGTTAGTTGTTGGTAAAATAAATTGGACTGCAATAAAAGACATGAACAACATTTCTGAAAGTATTTTTTATTGTAATTTTCATTTTAGAAGAGAGTATTATAGATACTATAGTAACGGCGTAATATATGAAGACTATCATCAGATATTAGATGAAAGATATAGAATGTCGCTTACTCCTAGCGAAGAATCATTGACTATTACATTTAAACCACTTACTCTTGCCGAAGAAGCAGCAAAACTTAAGTACGTATAGTATTGACATACTGGTTATATTGATGTATAATTAAGTATATTCTAAATAATTGAAAGGTATAATATGTTTACAATGACTAAAGATAAAGTTAAAGAAGAATGGAGACTTACACCCCTAGATCGATGTGATTCCTGCAAGGCAGAGGCACTAGTTCAGGTAACTGGACTAAATGGAGATCTGCTGTTTTGTGGTCATCATTATAATAAAATTATGGATAATTCGGTAGGGTATGAAAAAATGATGAAGTTTGCAATAACAGTTATTGATGAAAGAAATAAACTAAAAGTATAAAACTTTTTAGTTTACAATAAATTAAACATGAATACTTGTAAAATATTTATACTTAACAGTTTAGGATATAATAAATAAATGATTAAGAAATCAGAAGAAAGTTTTTGTTTTAATTTTATATCAAACTATGAAATAAAAAATATTCGTGAGCATATTAATAAGTTTGATTCAGAATGGAGTATAGATACTTTTAGACAAGATCAATTAGACCCTGTACATAGAAACACAAAATCATATTTTATTATACAAAGTGTTGGAGGTTGGTCTTCAGGGAAAAAGATTCTTCCAGTCAAAGTTTGCAGGGATCAAAAATTGTGGGACATGCTAGATCCAATAATAAAAGATTTAGAAGTATTTCATGATGGAATAGCGACAAGTGCGTTAATTGTAAAACTATTATCAGAAAATGATGTTTTGCCACACATAGATTCTTCTGATTACTTGCAAAATATTAGAAGAAATCATTTGGCAATAAAAACAAATAACAGTGTATTGTTTTTTGTTGAAAACGAAGAAAAAAACATAAAAGAGGGTGAGTGTTGGGAAATAAACAATGCAAAGACTCATTATGTAAAGAACGTCAGCAAAGAAGAAAGAATACACTTAATTATAGATATAATGCCAAACAAATTAATTGGAGATAAAAATGTATGAGTACTATGTAAGAAAAGTAGAAAATGTTGTAGATGGGGATACCATTGATGTTCTTATTGATTTAGGGTTTGATATTCTTTTTCAATCCCGTGTAAGATTGGCTGGTATTGATACACCTGAGTCACGTACAAAAGATCTTAAAGAGAAGGCTCTTGGTCTTGAGTCTAAAGAGTACTTAAAGAAGGCTCTGAAGGATGCTAAATCTGTTGTAATTAAAACTGAAAAAATAGACTCATCTGAAAAGTATGGTCGCATTTTAGGCTGGGTATACATCAATGGGGACACAGTATCTTTAAATGACATGATGATTAACGATGGATATGCATGGGGATATTTAGGAGACACTAAGGTTAAGGACTTTGATGCACTTGTTAAGGCTAGAAAAAAGTCTGGTAAATAAAATGTTTATATTGGACAAATAAATGGATCCAGAAGATCAATTTATTGAAGATTTAATATTAAACGGAAGTTTAGAGTTCTCTGGAATTGATCAGGAGACTGGGGAAATTCTTTATACTTTTACAGATAAACTAAAAGATTTTTCAAGTGAATTACAAAATGAGGTAAATCTATATTTTTCACAAGAAATGATGCAACTTTGGGAATATGGGTTTATTGACATGGATGTCACCGATAACAATCCAATTGTAAGTTTAACAGAAAAAGCATTTGATAATAAAGAAGTGCAAAAACTTAAAAAAAATAACAAAATAACA
>Ga0208787_1000054_pt1 | contig 52231 bp, 48 predicted proteins | sample Wag4_2014_7_11_FD_187362 | JGI IMG/M metagenome (GOLD analysis project Ga0208787, IMG submission 187362) | Fresh water microbial communities from Ohio, USA - Utica-2 Time Series HT 2014_7_11 (SPAdes) (version 2) | ecosystem: Environmental > Aquatic > Freshwater > Water tank | place: USA: Ohio...
TTGAAGAACGCGATATTCGTTTCGTACGTTTATGGTTCACCGATGTGATCGGTTCCTTGAAATCAGTAGCAGTTGCTCCTGCTGAATTAGAAGCAGCATTTTCTGAAGGTATTGGTTTTGATGGTTCTGCAATTCAAGGTTTTTCTCGCGTGTATGAATCCGACATGTTAGCTAAACCAGATCCTGCAACATTTCAATTACTACCGTGGCGAAGTGAAGGACCAGGAGTAGCAAGAATGTTTTGCGACATTCAAATGCCTGATGGTTCACCTTCTTATGCTGATCCTCGTTGGGTTTTAAAAAGAACAATGGCAAAAGCCGCAGACATGGGTTTTACTTTTTATACTCATCCTGAAATTGAGTTTTATTTATTTGAAAATGATAAGAATGCCGTAAACGTTAAATCTCCTGAACCAATTGATCATGTTGGTTATTTTGATCAATCAGCGTCAGGTCCAGGTTATGACTTCAGAAGAAATGCCATCACGATGTTGGAATCAATGGGAATATCTGTTGAATTTTCACATCATGAAGGTGGCCCTGGACAACAAGAAATTGATTTGCGTTACGCAGATGCTTTAAGCACAGCGGATAACATCATGACTTTTCGTTTAGTTGTGAAAGAAGTGGCACTTTCTGAAGGTGTTCGTGCTTCCTTTATGCCTAAGCCATTTAGAGATCAACCAGGTTCAGGAATGCATACACATTTATCTCTATTTGAAGGAGATAAGAATGCTTTTCACGAACCAGGTGCTGAATACCAACTAAGTAAAGTTGGCAGAAGCTTTATCGCAGGAATTTTGAAACATGCTCCAGAATTCACCGCAGTAACTAATCAATATGTCAATTCTTATAAACGACTTACTGGTGGGGGAGAAGCTCCAGCTTATGTTTGTTGGGGACATAACAACAGATCTGCTTTGGTAAGAGTTCCAATGTATAAACCATCAAAAGGTCAATCAACTCGTATTGAATACCGAGCTCTTGATACTGCTGCCAATCCTTATCTTGCTTACTCAGTTCTTTTGGCTGCAGGATTAAAAGGAATTGAAGAAAATTATGAACTACCACAAGGTGCCGAAGATGATGTGTGGTCATTAACTGATGCTGAAAGAAGAGCATTAGGAATAACACCACTTCCAACATCATTGGATGAAGCAATCAAAGTTATGGAAAAAAGTGAACTAGTTGCTGAGACTTTAGGCGAACACGTATTTGATTACTTCCTTAGAAATAAGAGAAGTGAATGGGAAGAATATCGCAAACAAGTAACTCAATGGGAACTTGATCGATACCTGCCAGTTCTATAATTAATTCATGACCACAACTGGGAAAAGTAGGGATTCACATTTCCCATCCATTGAAAAGAAATACGGCGAAAAAATGTCGTATTGGTTCAAGGTCATGGAAAAGATTAAAGATCGAAAATACCCAGAACAAATTGCTCACTTAAGAGAAAACTATGGTTTTTCTCAAGCTCACGCCAATGCTTTAGTGATGTTTTCTAAAGGTTCTAAGTCAACTTCTAAATTTAAAGACGATAAAGACTATTTCAAAAGCATTGATCCTAAACAAGCAAAAACGATTAAATCTCTATATAAATTGATTCAAGCAAAGCACAAGAAACTTGAACTAGTTATTGCCTGGAATCAACCGATGCTTCGAAAAGACAAAAGTTATGTTATTGGAGCAGGAGTCACAAAAAACTACATTTTACTTAATCCTTTTAGTAAAAGTGTTATTGATAAATTCGGTAAAAAGTTAGCTGAATATGACGTTAAAAAACACACCTTTGCCGTTCCTAATGACTGGAAAATTGACCAAAAATTAATACTTGCCTTAGTTAAGGCTCGCTTGGATGAGGTTAAATAAGAGAACGAAAGTAGGCTTTATCTATGAATAAACCACCAGTTGTATTGGTTGTGCAAAACGAATTAGATGCACCCATTGGTTATTTAGAAGAATGGCTTTTTGAGCGAGGCGTTGGTATCGAAGTTATTTATCCTTTTAAAGGTGAAACTGTTCCAACAGAACCAGGGGATTTTGCTGGAGTAATTGTGTTAGGTGGATCTCGCGGAGTTCACGATGAAGATCAATGGCCATGGTTAAAACAAGAAAAAGAATTGTTGAGAAACGTGATTAAATCTCAAACTCCAACACTTGGTGTTTGTTTAGGCGGACAACTATTAGCTGATGCAAATGGTGGCAAAGTTGGCAAAACTCAAAAACCAGAAATTGGCGTTGGTTTTGTTGAGTTCTTACCAGAAGCAAAAAATGATTCATTACTTTCTGCCGTAGTTGATTCTCCCGTTGCAATTCCAGTTCCTCAATATCACCAAGATGCAATTTTGGAATTACCAGAAAATGCCAAATTACTAGTGACAAGTGATGATTGTGCAGTGCAAGCTTTTGTTTTAGGTAAAAATGCCTGGGGATTGCAATTTCATCCTGAAACCGACTGGAACATTATGAGTGATTGGTTACTCAGTGAAGATGAAGTTAGAAAAACTTTGGGCATCTCAGATGATTCAGTACAAAACCAATTTGAAGAACTGGGCGAAGGAATGAAAAATACCTGGAGAGCATTAGGTATTGCTTTTGCTGACACCGTGGTTGATCACGCCGGTCAACAACAGAAATGACAGAACGCCCGGTAACTGAAACCGGAATATTTTCTCGCTCAGGTTTTAGTAACCCGAGTAAATCAGCAGATTTGATTAAAACTCTTAAAGCTGAAATTAATCATGAATCATTAATTGATGATCTAAGTAAAGTCGCGGATCCCGATAACGCCTTACTGCTTTTGGTAAGAATTGCTGATCAACAGGATAAAAACCTAGATCAAGTCTTAAAAGATGACGATGCTCGATTAAGACTTTTGCAGGTTTTAGGATCCTCAAATGGATTAGGTGAGCACCTTGTTACTTACCCTGAAGATGTTTTAGTTTTCCTTGAAGAATCTGCAATTAACAAAGCAAGTAGTAAAGATGAATTAATTCAAATTTTTACAAAAGCTTCAAAAACCAGCAGAGCAAATCTGGTTCGAGAATATAGAAAAGTTCTTCTTGGCCTAGCTTCCCGCGATATTTGTAACAAATGGCCACTTCGAGATGTGGCAGCAGAATTAGCTGATGCAGCAGATGCAATATTGCAAAGTGCATTAAATGCAGCAATTGATAAGAATCCAGAACTGGCTAAACAATTTAAGTTAGCAATTATTGCCATGGGAAAAGCTGGGGGACAAGAACTTAACTATGTATCTGATGTTGATGTTATTTTTGCTGCAGAACCATCAAATGGAGTTGAAGAACAAGTAGCAATTAGTGCTGCCACCAAAATTGCCACCGAAGTAATGCAATACATCAGTGTGGCAAATGATGGTGGAGAAATTTGGGAAGTTGATGCAGCCCTTAGACCTGAAGGAAAAGCAGGACCATTAGTTAGAACTGTTGAGCAACACGTTGCTTATTACCAACGCTGGGCTAGCACTTGGGAATTTCAAGCATTATTAAAAGCACGCTTTAGTGCCGGAGACATGGAGCTGGGTAATAAATATTTAGATGAAATAACACCTTTTGTGTGGCAAGCAGCAAGTAAAGAAAACTTTGTTGATGATGTGCAAAAGATGCGCAAAAGAGTGGAAGAAAATATTGACAATCGAATTGGGGAAAGAGAACTAAAACTAGCTCCTGGTGGACTTAGAGACGTTGAATTTGCTGTGCAACTTCTTCAATTAGTACACGGTCGAAGTGATGTGATGGTGAGAAGCCCTAACACTTTGGAAGCACTAGATCAACTTGCTACTTGGGGATATATCGGTCGAGAAGATGCCGCAACATTTTCAACTGCCTACACATTCTTAAGAACACTTGAGCATCGCATTCAATTACAAAAACTATCGAGAACTCATGTTTTGCCAGAAGATGAAAGTGAATTAAGAAAACTTGGTAGATCTCTTGGCTATATGTCTGAATCAAGTGTTGATTTAGAAAAGCAATGGCGAAAACATCAATTAGAAGTTAGAAGAATTCACGAAAAGCTCTTCTATAGACCTCTTCTTAATGCGGTAGCAAGACTTGATGCAGGAAGTGCTCGTTTAACAATTTCTGAAGCAACATCACGACTAAATGCCCTTGGCTATAAAGATCCAGAATCAGCTTTGCGACACATTGAATCTTTAACTACAGGCGTTTCTAGACGTGCGATAATTCAAAAGACATTGTTGCCAGTTTTACTTTCCTGGTTTGCAGATGGGCCAGAACCAGATATTGCATTACTTTCCTTTAGAAGATTAAGTGATGCCCTAGGTAGTACTCCTTGGTTTTTAAGGTTACTAAGAGATGAATCAGCTGCTGCTGAATTAATGGCCAAACTTCTGTCTTCTAGTAGATATGCCACAGATTTATTAATGAGTGCCCCAGAAGCAGTTTCCATGTTAGGAAACCTGGAAGAACTTGAACCTAGAACTCGTGAGCAATATGAAACCGAAATGAATGCTGTTATTGCACGACATGAAACTGCTGAAAACATAGTTTCAGCAGCCCGATCTTTTAGAAGAAGAGAACTATTAAGAACAGCAACTGCTGATTTAAGTGGCAGATTAAGTACTGAAGAAGTAGGAATTGCTTTAAGTAATGTTTACGCCACCGTTATCGAAACTGCTTTAAAAGGTGCAATTTTAGCTGTTGAGCAGGAAAGTGGAAAAGAAGTTTCCACCAACATGAGTGTGATTGCTATGGGTCGATTTGGTGGTTTTGAACTTGGCTACGGCAGTGATGCTGACGTGATGTTTGTGCACGAACCTAAAAAAGATTCAGATCCACAAGAAGCAGAAAAATGCGCCCTAGATATTGCTAATCGTTTAAGAACATTATTAATGCAGCCTTCAGTTGATCCGCCATTAGAAATTGATGCTGATTTAAGACCTGAAGGAAAAAATGGTCCATTAGTTAGAACTCTTGATTCCTATCTTGCTTATTACCAAAAATGGTCTGCACCCTGGGAAGCCCAAGCTTTACTTCGAGCACTTCCTGTTGCAGGTGATTTAGCAGTTGGTGAGAAATTTATTCAAGGTATTAATAAAACTCGTTATCCAGAAAATGGAGTAAGTGAAGAAAACTTACGCGAAATGAGAAGAATTAAAGCTCGCATGGAATCAGAAAGATTGCCTCGAGGAGCTGATGTAAATCTCAATACCAAAATGGGTCGCGGTGGATTAAGTGATGTGGAATGGGTTGTACAACTTCTCCAAATGCAACATGGTTCAAAAAATGAATCTTTAAGAATAACTGCCACATTGCCAGCATTAAGAGCATGCGTCAAAGCAGAACTAATTAGTGAAACGGATGCTAAGTCTTTAAGTCAATCTTGGACACTTGCTACCTGGATTAGGAATGCGCAAATGCTCACCCGCGCTAAAGCAAACGATCAAATCCCAACAGATATTAACGAATTATCAGCAATTGCCTTTACCCTTAATGAGAAATCTCATTCTCAATTAATTGAGGATTACCGAAGAATAACCAGACGTGCCAGATTAGTAATGGAAAAGATTTTTTACGGCGAATAGCGTTATTTATTTAAAGACTTCAAATAGTCGTTATAGTCATCAATTTCTTTGTCGGTAACTCTTTTAGCAAGTCTTTCATCTCGAGATGCCCATTGGTAAACCAAAATAGCTAACACAAAAATAGTTGGCAATTCCCCAAAGCCCCAGGCAATGCCACCTCCTAGTTGTTGATCAGCGATTTGATTTTGGAGCCAACTTGGTTTTATTTCACCAAACCAACCACCACCTAATTGGGTGTCAGAGCTAAAAGTAATAAAACCAAAGATGCCATGAAATACCGCAGCTGCAAAAACTAGTCCAAGTCTTAAAACATCAGGAACTTTTCGAGGAGATGGATCTACTCCTAAAATATTCCAGAAGAATAAGTAACCTGCTAACACAAAATGAGCATGCATGAATAAATGTCCCAAATGACTTCGCATTAGAACAGTTAGCAGTGGTGAGAAATACAAAGCCCAAGTTCCACCTGCAAATATGAAGAAAGAAATTATTGGATGAGACAATGTATGCAAATACCTGGAATTCATTAAAGCCACAATCCAGTCACGAAGATTTCTAACTTCAGAATCTTTATTCTTAACTGTTTCATTCGGTGTTAATACTCTTAAAATCAAAGTAAGGGGAGCTCCTAGTGGAAGTAAAATTGGCACAACCATTGCTAAGACCATGTGTACTGCCATGTGGGCAGAAAACATCAAAATTGCATAACGACCAAGCATTGAATTAGTGACATACATTCCAATTAATACCGCAGCAATCCAAGCAATACTTCTTCCGATGGGCCAAGAATCTCCACGTCTTTTCAAAGTAAATACTCCATATATATACAGAGAAAGGGCAAGTAATCCCACAGTGAAAGTAAACGGCTCTATGGCAAATGTGCTTAAGGCATAACCCCAATTAAAAGCAATAGGTTCGGCAAAGCCAGTGACAGATTCAATCAAAGTAAATGCAGCAGTTCCAGTTTTTGGGTAAGCAGTTGAGGAAAGCACCACTGAAACACCGAGTGTGAAAAGTAGAAATCCAACTTCTAAACCAACAAGTTTCTTTATATCGGTTTGTAATCTTTTTCTGATGTTTAAGGCAATAACTAAAGCAGAAGAAAGAAGTATTACTTTGAACACGATCAATTGACCATAAGTAGTAGTAAATAATTCTGAGAAATTATTAAATCTGGTGTAGGCATTGATTTCACCACTAATTACCAGCGCAATAACTGCAGCTCCGGCTAGATATCCAAACTTATGAAGTGCCAAAGACTTTTGATCTTGAGTAAATTGGCTTGTAGAAACAATCAAAAATATTGCTGCAACTCCTGAAATCCACAGGGCAATGGCAATGCCATGAGTTAGACCTGAAACAACAGCCCATTGATGCGTTGAAACTCCACCGCCATGAGAAAGAAGTCCTGGCAGAGATAAACCAATCACATTAAAAGCTGCAATTACCCCAACGCGATCAAGATTAGGTTTTATTAAAAACAAGGAAGAAATTAAGGAAATTAAAGAGATAAGAAGTAAAGCTCTAGCGCTTGCCACATCCCAGCCATAGGTTGCAATTACATCAAGTCTTGCCACTAATGAAAGTGGTTGAGAAAGTGCTTGAGTAAGAGTAAAAACTGCTGCCGCAAATGAAACACCAGAAAGAGCAAGTGAAAATCTGGCTGCAATTTTGGCATTTCTATTTTTGAAGGGAACAAATATGCCATCACTAATTAATAAGGCAATAACGCTTATTCCTAGTACATAAACAAGTGAAACAAGTATTGGTTTTAGGAAGTAAACAATTGGGCCGCTGTCAGGAATTAATGGGGCAGGAGCATTCCATAGTGAAGAGGTTATAAACAGTGTGAATAAAACACTGATTGGAGTTATGAGAAAAAAGAATAAGTTCTTGGTTTTCATGATTTGGTCTTAACTTACCTCAAGAAGGGAAGAAGGCTAATTCTTTGTTATTTTTCCCACAATTTTTAGCCAAGTTGCTACTGAATAACCAATCAGCACACCAAAGAGAACGGTTCCTAAACCAACTTGACCACCAAGTAACCATCCAATTGTTAAAACGGTTATTTCAATAAACATTCGTACTCGACCAACAGGTAATCCTGTTATTAAATGAATTCTGGTCATAAGTCCATCTCTAGGACCTGGTCCCATATGACAAGTTAGATAAAAACCACTACCTAATCCAACTATGGCAATACCAACAAGAATTTGAATAATTTGTAATGCGCTTGATGTCGGAGTGGGCAAAATTCCTGACATCACTTCAAGGGCTATCGAAATAATAATGATGTTTAAAACTGTTCCTAAACCTGGTTTTTGTTTTAAAGGAATCCATAAAGCTAAAACTCCAACACCTGAAACAAAAGTTGCCCAACCAATACTTAATCCAGTTTGCACAGCAATACCTTGAGCAAAAACTGTCCACGGAGAAACTCCTGCATTAGCAGCAATTAAGAAAGCTTCACCTGTTCCAAAGAGCCATAAGCCAATTATTAAAATTAAAATCGTTGAGGGTTTTGATTTCCAATAATGATTTGATCTCCATGGTGTAACTGGAATAGTTTTTGATGGAAACAACCATTTAGGAATATATTTTTTCAATTTAATCCTTTAAGCATTAATTCTGTTAATGGCTTCCTACTTCTAGGAGCAAGTTCTCTTTCCAATAAGGCTTGACTTAATTTGGAAGGTTCACTTATTTTGCCCACCCCAATTAAAACAATTGGTTCAACATTCTCAGGTAATGAAAACACTTCTTTGACTTTTGATTTACTAAATCCACCCATTTGATGAGTGTGTAAACCCATGCTTTGGGCTTGAGTGATTAATGCACTTACTGCTAATCCTGCATCAAATATTTCTATGTTTGAAACTTTTTCACCTGTAGCTGCAACTAAAACAATGGCACTGGCATTTGGTGCCCATTCCAAGTTATTTTCTTTAAGACTTGAAACTAAAGCAGCAAAATTACTATCTCCACGAAGTCCAACTAAAAATCTCCAAGGTTGAGCATTCATCGAGGAAGGAGACCATCGTGCTGCTTCTAATAGTGAATGGATTTGATCATCACTTAATTTGTGAGAATCATCAAAAGATCTAGGACTCCACCTGTTAGCAATCAGTTCATGAAGTTGAGCTTCGGTGGCGGCTGGTTTGTGGGGAATGGACATAAATAGAATTATTGTCTAATGCTTGAGAATGCGCGACTTAGGGTTGAACCCGGAGTAATCCGTACATTTCATGCCCGTAGAGGTCGAGTTACTAAAAATCAAATATTTGCACTAGAAAATTACTTTTCCGAATTTGAATTACCAGAAGGTCCTTGGGATTTTAAAGAATTATTTGGTGATAAAAAAGTTGTATTTGAAATTGGTTGTGGCAGTGGTGAATCAACAGTTGGATTTGCTAAAGCAAATCCTGAAACAATTATTATTGCTATAGAAGTTCATCGCCCAAGCATTAGTCATTTAGTTGAAACTGCTCATAAAGAAGGATTAACAAATATAAAAGTCGCATACTCCGATGGAGTGCAGGTTTTAAGAGATTGGGTTCAAGATAAATCTTTAACTGCCATTTTTGCTTTCTTTCCAGATCCTTGGCCAAAGAAGCGTCATAACAAACGAAGACTGTTTAGAACCGAGATTGTGGAAATGATGCAAAAGAAACTTAAAGATGGTGGTGAAATTATTACGGCTACCGATTGGGCGGAATACGGACAACAAATGTTGGAAGTATTGCCTAATTCCAAGCTTTCAATTCGTCCAACTTGGCGACCAACCACTAAATATGAGCGAAAGGGATTAGCCGCCAATCGAGAAATAATGGAAATTCAAGCAAAATTATAGAAACTCCCAGAGAACTTTAAGGTTGAAAAGGTTATCTAGGAAATGCACTGAAAGTCCAAAGTGTTAGTTTGGAAATAGATAAATTGAGAATGAGGGATAGATGCGTAAGCGCAATGTTGTGATCGTGGCCATTTCAGCCTTAGTTGTGGCAGGTGGAATTTATACCTATACCAATTCAAATAAGCCTGCTGTTGATACTTATTTAACTGCTGCTGCTACATCAGAATTAATTGAAAGCAGTGTCTCAACCACTGGTTCCATAGTTGATGAATTCACTTTTAACGTAAACGCTGATACTCCAGCCGTGTTAACCAAAATTGCAGGAGTTACTACCACTAGCTCTGGAAATCCAGTTTCCCTAAGTGACACTTGGACTATTAGCAAAATTAATAAAGATGAAGGCTCCATTGTTGCAAAGAATTCAACAATAGTGACTTTAAAGAACTATGAGGGAAATACTCAATTAATCAAGTCTCCAGTTGCAGGTCGAGTTAGAGCAATTAATGGCATAACCGGTTTTGCAATAAATGGAAATGTTGCTTCTGTTGGGGCAGGAAAAATCTTGGTAAGCATTGATGTAACCGAAACCCAAGCTACAAAACTAAGTGTTGGATTACCAATTGCTTTAGCAATTAATTCTTCAGACACTTTAACTTCGGGATATATTTCCTCAATTAAGTCAAGTGCTACCACTGCTAACGACACAACTCCTACTTACAAAGTCTTAATTACTCCAACACCTAAGACTTTGCCTGCAAGTGCCAGAGCTGGCATGACTGCAACAGTTGATGTGACACCTGTTGGAAGTGATCGAATTAGATACACCGACGCAATATTAATTGATGAATTTACCTACGACATTGATGTCAACAATAAAGCAACTTTAACTACTAGAAATGGAATTGACCTTTTCAAGATAGTGACACCTACCACCAGCATTGGAACAAAACAATGGACAGTATCAGCTTTAAAAATTGAACCAGGAACTGTTGTTAAAGAAGGCGACATTATTGCTACTTTAAAGAATTTTGATGGCACAACTAAATCTGTTAAATCTCCTGTGGATGGAACAGTTAGAGAAATTTTGACTGCTCCGGGTGCAGTTGTTTCAACTGCAATCGCCACTATCGGTTCTGGTCCAATGATTGCTTCAATCAAGGTGAGTGAATTCGACATTACAAATGTGGCATTAGATCAAGTTGTGGAACTAAAACTTGGAAATAGTACTGAAGTAAGTCCGGGCAAAGTTACTCAAATTGGCCAAGTTGCAACCACTGACTCAAACGGAGTTTCACAATTTAGTGTCTTTACCCAATCTGATGCCCCTGTTTCAACATGGAGAATTGGCATGACTGTCACTGCAAAAATTATTTTGCAAAGTAAACAAGCAGCAATTGCTGTTCCAATTCAAGCACTCGTTAAAAAAGGAAACACTACTTTCGTGCAAGTTCTTGATGCTGAAAATAAACCAGTAGACAAGGAAGTAAAAGTAGGAATTACCGGTTCTCAATTAGTTGAAATCTTGAGTGGAATCAAAGTAGGCGAAGAAGTTGTGTTAGGTAAGCAATCTCTTGATGGAAAACTTCCTACTTCTGAAGATCCATTTGCTGAGCAACGAGACAGCCGACGTAATAGCGAATCTCCAAACTAAAAATGTCTACCGTTGTTGAAATGTTGAATGTTACAAAAACATTTGGCGAAGGATCTTCCATAGTAAAAGCTCTTGATGGTGTTGATATTCGTATTGAAAAAGGCGAATTTGTAGCAATTGTTGGAGCTTCTGGGTCTGGTAAGTCAACCATGATGAATTTAATAGGTTGCCTAGATCGACCAACTGCAGGTCTTGTCAAAGTAGCAGGGGAAGATTTATCAGAATTAAACGATAAGAAATTAACATCCCTTCGAAACTTGGCCATTGGTTTTGTTTTTCAATCATTTTTTCTCCTTCCTAAAACTGATGCTTTAGATAACGTTGCAACTCCACTTTTTTATAGGGGAGTGCCAGCAAAAGAAGCTCGAAAAAAAGCCATGGAAATGTTAACCAAGTTAGGCATGGCCGATCGCCACACTCACCAATCAACTCAACTATCTGGTGGGCAACAACAAAGAGTGGCTATTGCCCGAGCGCTTGTTACTGAACCATCGTTAATTCTGGCTGATGAGCCAACTGGTGCACTTGATTCCAACACTGGAAAGCAAGTTATGGATTTATTTGAAGGATTAAATAGAGAAGGCATCACCATCGTTTTAATTACTCATGATTTGGATATTGCCAAAAGAGCAAAAAGAAGAATCACCCTAAAAGATGGCAAAATTATTAATGATGAGCGTGATGCGGCATGAACATATTAATTGCTGCCCGTTTAGCTTTTTCCAGAATTATTGCTACTAAAACTCGTTCAGGTTTAACCATGCTAGGAATAATTATTGGAGTTATGTCCTTAATTGCTTTGGTATCTGTTGCCCAAGGTGCCACTTCTGGTATTCAAGACCAATTTAAGGGCCTAGGTGCAAGAAATCTAAATATCACAGGAACTACAAATCAATCACTAACCACTGATGATGTTAAAGAAATTGAAAAACTCTCAGGAATTGAAATTGTTACAGAAACAGTTTCTGGAAGAGTTACATTGTCTTCTAATGAAGCATCAACTAGAGCTCAAATTGTTGGAGTCGATCAAAATTATAAAACAGTTGTTGATCCAGAAATCTTTGTAGGAAGTTTCCTACCTGATGTAACAAATGCCGCAGATGCTCGATTAATAGTCTTAAGCACCACTTTGGCAAGTGATTTGAAATTAGACGCTTATTCCATTGGATCATCAATCGCAGTTGGTTCCACAGAATTTACAATTGTAGGAATTCTGGATGATGCTGATGGTTTTGGGACAAGGGGCACTGCTTATATTCCATTAGAAACTGCTTTTAAATATGTAGCAGTTCCGCCATATTTAAGTTCCATAACAGTTCAAACAACTAGTGAAGAAATAGTTCCTGAAGTTACTACAAATTTAACTGCTCTTTTAAAAGCCCGACATAACATCACAGGAGAGCGTGAAGCAGATTTTGTGATTACTGATGCAAGTCAATTACTTGACGCCATTGGCACTGTTCAACAATTTTTATCACTATTACTTGGCGGTATTGCCTCAATTAGTTTGGTTGTCGGTGGCATTGGAATTATGAACATCATGTTGGTTTCTGTTAGAGAAAGAACTAGAGAAATCGGCATTAGAAGAGCAATCGGTGCTCAACAATCACAAATTCTTACTCAGTTTTTGATTGAAGCAATAGTTTTATCTTTAGTGGGTGGAATTATTGGTGTGATTATTGGTGAAGTTGTGGCGTACTTCTTAGCTCAACTTGGGCAATGGAATTTTGCACTCAGCCCAACAATGATCCTTGCTTCTTTGGGTTTCTCTATGTTTGTTGGTGTGGTTTTTGGTGTGTGGCCTGCCAGAACTGCTTCTAAATTAAAACCAGTTGAGGCATTGCGCTTTGAGTAATTCTTGTCATCTGACAAGATTGCCGTTATGGCTGAATTAGTTTTCTTTTCTGGAACCATGGACAGTGGTAAATCCACCCTGGCATTGCAAACTCACCATAACCATTCAACAGCTGGTCGACGCGGTTTAGTTTTCACCAGAAAAGATAGAGCAGGAGAGGCAACTCTTAGTTCTCGACTTGGATTAAAAGCAAGTGCAATTGAAGTAACAATTGATACGAATTTTTTAAGACTAATGACTCAAGCACTCTCAAAGGGTGAAACTGTTGACTATTTAATTTGTGATGAAGCACAGTTTTATGAAGTTGAACAAATTGATCAATTAGCACGAGTTGTTGATGATTTTGGAATTGATGTCTTTACTTTTGGAATTACCACAGATTTTCGAACCGCACTTTTTCCAGGCGCTCAAAGATTGCTTGAAATTGCAGATCGAGTAAACATTTTACAAGTCGAAGCTCTTTGTTGGTGTGGTAAAAAAGCAACCCATCAAGCTCGAATTGTTAATGGAGTAATGGTCACCGAAGGTGAACAAGTAGTAGTTGGCGATGCTGGCACTAGTGCTAAACCTGATGAAGTGGTTTATGAAGTTTTATGCCGGAAGCATCACATGCGAAAGGTGACCTCGAAGAAAGCAAAACAAGAACACATGTCAAAAACAGCTTTGCCTTTTGAAGACTCGATTGGCTAAATAAAGACATATCTTCGAGGCAGTTAACCTAGTGTTCATCTTGGTTTCTCTTGCCCTCAATCATCACAATTGGATTTAGTAATGCAATAAGTGGCAAAGTGTCCCTTAGAAGATTGAAAGTTCCTGGGAGGGATTTCATGTCAAGTAGAAAAGTTCGAGCATTAATTTCAGAATTACTAGGTTCATTCACGATCGCTGCTGCTGTAGTGGGCTCAGGCATATTGGCCCAAAACATGACAGACGATAAAGCCATCATGTTGATTATCAACACAATTGGAACAGTATTTGGTTTAGCAATTGCAATATCTATTTTTTCACAAGTTGGACTTGCTCATTTCAACCCAATTGTGACTCTATGGACTTTTTCCAGAGGAAAGCAAACCTTAGTTGAATCTCTACAATTAATCGTTTTCCAAGTTTTGGGATTTGTTATCGGTGTGGGAGTAATTAACTACACCTTTGGTGGAGATTCTTTTCAACAAGCAACACAAGTAAGAGCAGGAACTGGCTTATTGATAAGTGAAGTAATTGCTTCAGCTGGATTAATTTTCGTACTCACAGCCGTTACCCGATCTGATTTGCGTGGTGGGCCACAAGTTTGGGTTCCAATTTGGCTAGGAGGAGCAATGCTGTTCTCCTCTTCAGGCGCATTTGCAAACCCAGCGTTTACCTTTGCTAGATCTCTTTCAGACTCATTTACAGGGATTGCCTCTAGTTCTGTTTTCGGCTTTATCGTTGCTGAATTAATCGGCCTTGTAATTGGTGGACTTCTTGTTATGTATGTTTTCCAAATGAAGTTTAAGAAGCCTAAAGTTTCATGACTAAAAAAGTAAGCGTTTTATTTGTCTGCGTACATAACGCAGGTAGATCACAAATGGCTGCTGCTTACCTAAGCTATTTATCCCACGGAACAATTGAAGTTAGATCTGCTGGCTCAATGCCAGCAGATCAAATTAATCCTTCAGTTGTTGCAGCTATGATGGAAGAAAATATTGATATTTCAAAAAATGTTCCTAAGATTTTAACAACAGAAGCTGTACAAGATTCAGATTATGTAATAACAATGGGTTGTGGTGATGCTTGTCCTATATTTCCAGGTAAAAAATATTTAGATTGGAAATTAGAAGATCCAGCAGGACAAGGTATTGCATCAATAAGACCAATAAGAGATGAAATTAAGCAACTTATATGGGGTTTAATCGACGAAATTAGGGGTCAAAAAGAGTAATAAAACTACTGGTATAGATTAGGTATCACTAGTAGGAGATGATTTTTTTATGAAAGCGCTCGTTATCGGAGCGGGTGGAGTTGGGCGTTCAATCGCCAATATCGCATCTAGAAGAAAATTTCTAACCAGCATGGTTATTGCTGATCGTTCATTAGAACGAGCACAACTTGCAATCAAAAGATTAAATGATGATCGCTTTGATGCAGCTCAAGTAAATGCTGCTGAGTTAGAAGACATTAGAGAATTAATTCGAGACACCAAACCAGATGTTGTGATCAACGCCGTTGATCCAAGATTTGTTATGCCAATCTTTTTAGCTTGCGAAATTGAAAACACCAACTACATGGACATGGCCATGTCTTTGTCTCGTCCTCATCCTAAATATCCACACACCGAAGTGGGCGTGAAATTAGGAGACGAGCAATTTGCCCGTGACTGGAACTGGGCTGAAAGAAAGATCTGGGCAGTTGTAGGAATGGGAATTGAACCTGGACTAAGTGATGTCTTGGCCAAGTACGCCTCTGATGAGCTCTTTAGCCAAATTGATGAACTAACAGTGCTAGATGGATCCAACATTGTGATTGAAGGAGATTCTTTTGCCCCTTCTTTCTCAATCTGGACCACAATCGAAGAATGCCTAAACCCACCTTTGGTTTGGGAAGACGGGAAAGGATGGTTCACCACCAAGCCATTCTCAGAACCACAAATATTTGATTTCCCAGAAGGCATTGGTCCGGTGGAATGTGTCAACGTTGAACACGAAGAAGTTGTGTTAATACCTCAAAAAATTGAAGCTAAAAAAGTTAACTTTAAATACGGTCTTGGAAAAGAATTCATCGACATATTAAAAACCATTAACAAGCTTGGTTTAGATAAGAAAGAAAACGTAGATGTGCAAGGAGTTTCAGTTTCTCCTAGAGATTTGTTAACAGCTTCATTGCCAGATCCTGCCACTTTGGGATCTCGCATGAAAGGTAAAACTTGTGCAGGAGTGTTAGTTAAAGGATTAGATAAAGAAGGCAAACCAAAAGCTACTTATTTATATCACGTTGTTGATAACGAATGGTCAATGAAGGAATACGGCGATCAAGCAGTAGTTTGGCAAACTGCACTAAATCCTGTTGTTGCCATGGAATTGATTCATAAGGGAATCTGGAAACCCCACAGTGTCATGGGACCTGAATGGTTTGAACCAAAACCATATCTAGATCTAGTTAATGAATATGGCGCTCCATGGAAGATGAGAGAAGAAAAGGTTTAGTTCTAGAGGCTTTCTAGAATCTCTTTCATTTCTCGAATTTCTTCTGACTGCACTTCAACAACATTTAAACCAAATTCATTAACTTCTTGGGTAGTTGTGTCTTTAATCATTTGGGCCATGTCAATTGCTCCCTCATGGTGCACAATCATGCCTTCTAGAAATAAAGTATCAAAAGTTACACCCGAAGAAGATTCAAGTTTTGAGAATTCTTCTTCAGTTAACATTCCACCCATTGAATGACCTGAATGATCAGACATCATTGAGTTTGCTTCTTTGCCCCCAAGCCAAGATTGCATTTGAATAATTTCTGAGCTTTGTGCAGATTTGATACGTTGTGCTAGATCTAAAATTTTTGGGTTTGTTGATTTTTTCAATGCCAAATCTGACATATCAACAGCCTGTTGATGATGAGGAATCATCATTTCAGCAAACATATATTCATTCATCTCTAAATCACTTGCTGATTGTGAATTATTCATGCCCTTTGCACTCGAGTCACCCATCATGTGGGAACCAGAATCGCTGTTAACGACTCTTAAGGCAATTAAAATTATTAAGCCAATAACAACTAGATAAATTCCATCTTTCTTACCAATATTGATGTTCATAAGTTTCTCCTCAATTAATACATTACTCTCAATTCTGGGAACTGCCTCTGGAGAAAGTGTGAATTAGGTAATAAGAGGCTAGAAATAAAAAAGGGTGGCCTTCTCAGCAGAAGGCCACCCAATCTTAGTTATGCAGGGATTAAGGTCCCTGAGAATATTTGCCAGGCAAGTGCTGATTTTGCAACCAAGCTCAACACGATGTAGGCACGTTCTCCTCTTAAGTAATTACTCCATTTACCTTTACCTTTGTATTGCAAGTATTGAACAAGGGCAAAAGAGTTAAAGAAGACAAACAGAGAAATGATGATGCCATAAACAAATCCTGGCACCGCAACATCAGAAGATGATCCTGGTGCGATTACATAAATAAGTAATCCCAGCCAAGGAACAATTCCTGCTATGCAACCAAACCAAAATGGCAGTAGATCGCCATCTTTAGGTTGAGTGTATTTCTCTTGTAACCAGCCAAATAAAATCATGGAAGCGTTAACTCCAAATATTGCCAACAGGGCAACAATGTCTGCGATTCCACAAATTTGAGCAATCAAAACGATCATCACGGATGAAGAAAGTGAATACTCAACCCATCTAAAGATATTTTGATTCTTCAATAGAGATGCTGAATATCTCTTAAAGAAGTTTCCACTTGAAACAATAAAGTGAAAAAGTGCAGAAAGACCCAAGAACAGTGCGACAGCTAGTCCGATTGGGGTTTCAAGAATTACCACAGGTGCACTAAAAGTAGTTCCTGGAGGACCGTTTAAATAAGTTCCGGTCATCGGTAATGCAAAATCATTAGCAAGTGCTAGCACTGCCAACATTTGCAAGAGATGAAATACTCCTGCGATTCTGTTGAAGTTCTTTAGTGATTTGATTTGTGTTGCGCTTGGCTTTGCCATGAATGCTCCTTTTCTTATTTAAGAGTAAGGCAATCATTTAAGTTTTATTGGATTTAAATGAAAACACCCCCAACAATTGACTTGTTGGGGGTGTTTTATACGACTTTTTAGATGTCGTAATACAGCTGGTATTCGTAAGGAGTTGGACGCAAACGAATTGGGTCAATTTCCTTAGTTCTCTTGTATTCAATCCATGTATCAATTAGATCTGGAGTAAATACACCACCTGCTGTTAAGTAATCCTTGTCTTTTTCTAATGCATTTAATACTGCATCCAAAGAACCAGGAACTTGTGGCACAGATTTTGCTTCATCTGGTGGTAATTCGTAAAGATCCTTATCAACTGGTGTTGGCGGTTCGATTCTGTTTTTCACACCATCAATACCGGCCATCATCATGGCAGCAAATGCCAGATATGGATTACATGCAGGATCTGGAACTCTAAACTCAATTCGTTTAGCTTTTGGATTAGATCCAGTAATAGGAATACGAATTGCAGCAGAACGGTTTCTTTGTGAGTAAACCAAGTTCACTGGTGCTTCATAACCTGGAACTAAACGGTGATATGAGTTAACAGTTGGGTTAGTGAATGCCAGCAATGAAGGTGCATGCTTTAACAATCCACCGATGTACCAACGAGCAGTGTCAGATAATCCAGCATAACCTTTTTCGTCATAAAACAAAGGCTTGCCGTCTTTCCACAATGATTGATGACAGTGCATACCTGAACCGTTATCACCAAACATTGGTTTTGGCATAAAGGTTGCGGTGTGACCGTTTAGGAAAGCAACGTTTTTCACAACATATTTAAACAACATAATTTGATCTGCTGATTTTAATAATGTGTCAAATTTGTAGTTAATTTCTGCTTGACCAGCAGTTCCTACTTCGTGATGTGCGCGTTCAACTTCAAAACCAAGATTAATAAGTGTTGAAGAAATTATGTCACGCAAATCAGCAAAATGATCTACTGGAGGAACAGGGAAGTAGCCACCTTTAAATGGAGTTTTGTATCCAAGGTTGCCACCTTCTTCTTCTCTTCCGGTATTCCATGCTGCTTCAATTGAGTCAATTTTGAAGAATGAACCTTGTGGTTGATTATCAAAACGAACTTCATCAAAGATATAGAACTCAGCTTCTGGTCCAAAATAAACAGTGTCAGCTATACCTGATGCTTTTAAGAAAGCTTCAGCTTTAGCAGCAACGTTTCTTGGATCTCTTGAATATGGTTCATTTGTGAATGGATCTCTAATTGAGAAATTCATTGCTAATGTTTTTGCTTCGCGGAATGGATCAAGATATGCAGTTGTCACATCCGGCATTAACTTCATATCTGATTCGTGAATTGCTTGGAAACCACGAATTGATGAGCCGTCAAACATTAATCCGTCTTCAAAAACGGAATCATTAAATGCTTTGGCTGGAATGTTGAAGTGTTGCATAACACCAGGCAAGTCCATGAATCTCACGTCAACGAATTCAACATCGTTTTCGCGGATGTACTTGATCGCCTCTGCGGCGTTCTTAAACATCAATAACCTCCTGATAGAACTTTCTATTGGTTTTAAAAAAGAGGGCACGACCTCGGGCCATCAATCTGTTGGTTCATAACCTACTAAAGGGGTGTATCGCGTCGGTAACCCAATTGTTTCGGCCTTGTAACAAGTTTTCCCAAAGGCCTCTAAAGCAAGATTAAATCGCCAAAATATGACCTGGGCAATAGATTTGGGATATGACTTTTAAGAGAATCCTGGCCCTGATCTTTGATTGGGTAGCTGCCATTTTGGTGGTGCAGGTAATTCCTAATGGTCCAGATTATGGAACTCAAACAAATTCACTTCTAACGTTAATTGTTTTTGCCATCGAAGTGGCACTCTTTACATGGTTAATGGGCTCATCTTTTGGGCAACGAATTGTGGGATTGCGTGTAAGGGATTTCAATAGTGGTTCAAATCCAACATTTGTGCAAAGCGTATTTAGGACTTTGTTAATTGTGCTACTTGTTCCGCCATTGCTCGCAGATGCAGAGGGCAGAGGATTACACGATCGAATTGCAAAGACGAAAATTACTAACGTCTAGGTATTCTCATACCTTTGGGCATAGCACCTTTTGGAATTGGCAGAGCACTTGCTCCAGAGGCACCGAATCTATTTCTTAATTCACGAGATTCTGCAGGGGAAATCTTTTTACCCATTTTCATAATGGTTTTATTTAACTTCTTAAAAGTTACTAAGCCTTCACCATTTCCTACGATGATGGATGCTACTGGAATTTCTCCTGCAATTCTTTTTGCTTTTACTCTTTCACTTTCTAACAACTGAGCAACTCGTCCAGGAGAACCTTCTCCGACTAAAACAATTCCCACAGGTCCAATAACTCTGTGTACAAGATCTTGGTTTCTAGTTACTGCAACTGCTGGAGTAACAAACCAACCTTTTCTTAAAGTGTTTAATACAGCAGCTGCTGCACCTGGTTGGCCTTCAATTCGAGCATAAGCTGCCTTTTCAGCACGCTTACCAAAAACATAAACAGTTGCAAGTAAACCAATTGATACTGCCAAAGTTGTAGTAATTAATTGAGAAAAAGAAGATTCAAATGCAAATTGAGCAATTAATACCAGTGGGACTGTTGTACCGATGAGTGTGCCAAGAATTATTAAGGGAAGGGCTTTGTCAGTTTTACGAGTAATTGAATAAGTCTGACCAATTTGTTTTAAGGTCTTGAATCTTTCTTTTTTTACTTTTGGTTCTTTATTCTTAGCCACTAATTTTTCCCATTCTTAACTTCTAGCGCTTGTTTATATAGTCGACCTGCTCGGTAAGAAGATCTAACCAACGGTCCAGACATTACGCCAACGAAACCTAATTCTTTGGCTAAGTCACCTAATTCTACGAATTCTTCTGGCTTGACCCAACGTGCAATCGGGTGATGAAGCGTTGAAGGTCTCAAATACTGGGTAATTGTGATTAAGTCACAACCTGCTTTGACTAAATCTTCTAAAGCTGTAACGATCTCTGATTTTTCTTCACCCATACCTAAAATCAAGTTTGATTTAGTAATCATGCCGGCTTCTTTAGCAGTGGTGATAACACCTAATGACTTTTCGTAATTAAATGCAGGTCTAATTGATTTGAAAATTCTGGGAACTGTTTCTAAGTTGTGCGCAAATACTTCAGGTTTGGCATCAAATACTTGTTGTAATAAATCTTTCTTGCCACTGAAATCGGGAGTAAGAATTTCCACACCGCAATCAGGATTGTGTTTGTGAATTGCTCTGATCGTTTCTGCATATAACCAAGCACCTTCATCTTCTAAATCATCTCGGGTTACCCCAGTTACCGTTGCATATTTCAAACCCATGGTTTTAACACTTAGCGCAACTTTGTCTGGTTCGGTTCTATCTAATGGATCAGGTTTTCCAGTATCGATTAAACAAAAATCACAACGTCTTGTACAAGCTGAACCACCAATTAGAAATGTTGCTTCGCGATCTTCCCAACATTCAAATATGTTTGGACATCCTGCCTCTTGGCAAACTGTGTGCAAACCTTCTTTTTTAACCATGTCTCTAATGCGGGTGTATTCAGGTCCAGTTTTAAGTTTGGTTTTAATCCATTCCGGTTTTTTCTCAATTGGCACTTCAGCATTACGAGCTTCAATGCGCAGAAGTTTTTTACCTTCCGGATTTAATCCGGTCACAATTTCAGTAGTCATCAGACTTCTACTTTAGAACGTTTTGAGACATTGCGCTTGAGCGCACCGTTTCTTAGTTCTTCCTCGATCAGGGGAGTAACTTCTGCCACGCTCACATCTCTGCCTAATTCCAGAGAAATCGTGGTTACATCAGCATCCCCGATACCGCAGGGAACAATTCTTCGAAAAGCTTCAAGTGAGTTATTGCAGTTCAAAGCAAAGCCGTGCATGGTTGCTTTCTTGGCAACTCTGATTCCAATGGCAGCAATTTTTTTATCTGGAAATCCATTGCCCTTTACCCACACACCACTTCGGCCTTCAATTTGAGTTGTTTCTAAACCAAGTTTGGAACAAACATTCATTATTAATAATTCAAGTCTTCTAACATGTGCTACCACATCAACGGGGTCATCTAATTTCATAATTGGATAGCAAACAATTTGTCCTGGACCATGCCAAGTGATTCGACCACCACGATCGATATCAAAAACGGGGGATGAATCAGTTGGTCTATCTTCTGGTTTTGTTGATCTGCCAGCGGTATAAACATTTTGGTGTTCTAGTAATACTGCAACATCTGGATGATTTTCAGTAACAACTTTGTGATGTAGTTCTCTTTGTTGATCCCAAGCACTTTGATATTCGACGTCTGAGCCCCAGTTTTGGATAATTAACTCAGAATTTGACATGTCTTAATCGTATAAGTGAATGTCAAAAGATGCTAAATCGGTTGTCTTGAATACACTGTTTAATAGAGCAAATCGGCGTCACCTAAAAGGTGCACCTTGATTAAAAGCTAAAAATACACATTGGAGTGAATTACGTGAGCCCTGCTGCAAAACCAAAGCACAGCAAAAGAGTAGTTGCGAAAAAGACTGCTGCAAAGAAACCTAAAGTTAAAAAAGTTAAAGCACCTAAGAAATTTACATTCTTAGCTGTTGCCGTGGTTGTGATTTGGATGGGTATTTCAGGAGTGGCCGGACCACTTTTCGGAAAACTATCTGAAGTTCAAGAAAACGATAATGCAGCATTCTTACCTGCATCAGCAGAATCCTCACGAGTGAGTGAAGTTGCGACACAATTTACTTCTTCAGATTCTCTTCCAGCCTTAGTAGTTGTAACAGGCGATTTAACTAAAGAAAATCTTGCTAAAGCAAATGAATTCGCCGCAAATATTGGAACACTAAAAATTGAAGAAGGCGATGGCAAAGTTGTTGCAGACTATTTAGTAGCAGGCGCTAAGACTTTTCCAATTCCATCTGAAGACGGAGAAGCACTTTTAATAAGCGTTGAAATCTCAGCTGAAAAAATAGTTACCCCACTTCCAAACGGAGAACCAGCTCTTCCTGCCATTGTTGACACCATTAGAGAAGGTGGCAAAGACATTGCAGGACTGACAATAAATGTCACAGGTGCTGGCGGAATCTTGGCTGATCTTTTTGGAGCATTTGGCGCAATTGACACAACACTGTTATTAAGCACACTAATTGTTGTTGCGTTGATTTTGATTGTGGTTTACAGAAGCCCATTGCTATGGATCTTCCCGTTATTTTCAGCGGTGATTGCGCTTTCACTTTCAGGGTCAATTGTTTATTTGTTGGCTAAAGAAGAGATCATTACTTTAAATGGACAATCTCAAGGAATTTTGTCGGTTCTAGTAATTGGTGCAGCAACTGATTATGGTTTGTTGCTAATTGCTCGTTACCGAGAAGAACTTCATTTAGTTGAATCAAGATTTAATGCAATGAGAAAAGCATTGCGTGGAGTATTTGAACCGATCGTAGCTTCTGGTGCAACCGTTTCTGTTGGTTTATTAGTTTTGATCCTTTCAGAACTTGATGCCAATCGATCCCTTGGTCCAGTTGGAGCAATTGGTGTGGTTTGTGCCGTAATAACAATGTTGACATTGTTGCCAGCATTTCTGGTTCTCTTTGGTCGTTGGATTTTCTGGCCAAGAATTCCACACTTTGATTCAAAAGATGAGAAACTTTCCGGACTTTGGTCGAAAGTTGCAAAATATGTAGATAAGAAAACTCGTCGTGCAGGCTTAGTCACAGGAGTTATTTTGTTAGCTCTTGCTGGTTACTCATCACAACTTGATGCAAGTGGTTTATCTCAAACTGAAACATTTGTTGGAAAACCTGATTCAGTTGTTGGTCAAGAAGTATTAGGTCAACACTTCCCAGCAGGAGAAGGAAACCCTTCATACATTGTTGGTCCAGCTGATAAAACTCAAGAATTAATCAAGGTAATAACTGATACACCTGGTGTTGGGGAAGCTTTCCCAATTCCTGATGGTCCAGTAATTCCTGGTCAACCTCTACCAAATCCAAAAATTGTTAATAATCAAGTTTTGATTACTGCAACTTTGGAAGATGCAGCAGATTCAGCTGAAGCAAAAGCAACAGTTGTAACTTTGAGGGAAAAACTTGATGAGGTAAGTCCTGATGCCTTAGTTGGTGGATTTACTGCAGTAAATGAAGATATTGCGGAAGCAAATGCTCGTGATAATCGAATAATTATTCCAACAGTGTTGGTAATTATTTTCCTTATCTTGGCATTGTTACTAAGAAGCCTTTTGGCACCATTCATGTTGATCTCAACAGTGGTGTTGTCATTTGCTGCAACTCTTGGTGCTTGCCAGTTGGCATTTAAATATGTCTTCGGTTTCCCTGGTGCAGATACAGGATTTCCTCTATTTGCCTTCGTCTTCTTGGTTGCCTTAGGTATTGATTACAACATCTTTCTGATGACAAGAGTTCGAGAAGAATCAAAGAAACTAGGAACCAGAGCTGGAACACTAAAAGCATTAACCGTAACTGGAGGAGTTATTACTTCGGCCGGTGTGGTGCTTGCTGCAACATTTGCAGTTCTTGGATTGCTACCTCTGGTGTTCTTAGCTGAACTTGGTTTTGCGGTGGCATTTGGTGTGTTACTTGACACTATTTTGGTCAGATCTATTTTGGTACCGGCATTAACAATTGGTATCGGTAAAAAAGTATGGTGGCCAAGTAAATTAGTAAACGGTAAAAATTAAGAAATAGTTCCAACGGCGAGGCGCATTTCTTGCACCTCGCCGTTTATTTTTTCTAATTTGTAGGCAGCGGGTCCGGTTTTTGGATCTGCTTTGATATCACTTAATACCTCAATTGGTTCAATGCCTTTAAAAACAATTCCAGTGTGATCATCTGTGGCAAATGCAGTTTCAAAAGTTCCATTTTTAATAAGGGATTGTAAAAGTGGTCTTCTTTGAGCTTCTGAGTCGTAATGAACACCATTGGCATAGGGAAGAAGAGCTAATCCGTTATTGACTGGTTTTAATTCAGGTCCAAATGAATCAGTTGTGCCACCAATAAACCAACAAATAGATCCAGCACTAACCCCAGATAAAACTGTGCCATTTTCCCAGGCAGTTTTTAAAACTTCATCTACTTTATGAAGTTTCCAAACCGCTAAAAGATTTGCAACAGATCCTCCACCAACCCAGACTAAATCTGCATTAAGTAATCGTTTTTCTACATCTTCATTAGGTTGAGGAAATAAAGACAGGTGAGTTACATCAACACTTAAATCACTCATTGCTTCATAACTTCTTGAAATATAAGCGGCATCATCACCTGTTGCTGTCATCATGAAACAAACTTTCGGACGTTCTTTTTTGGTCAACTCAAGTGCTTTTAAGAATGTGGCACCAGGTCTCATAACACCCCAGCGTTTAGTGGTGACAAATCCACCAGAAGTAGCAACGATGTATTTTTCTTTACTCATAATTCCAAACTTACCTTTACTAATATTGCAGTATTTGTACCACTAAGTAATGCTCCTTGAATTGAGGAAGTCACACGGTGATCTCCTGCGACAAATAAATCCTTGTTTATTTGGTTTGAAGAAACTAGAGAAAATGGGGGAGTCATCTCTGGAAGGGCTTCCTTTATTTTGTATTCCTTGATCAATTGCCAATTATCCGTGTTGACACCAAAAAGATGAGATAGATGTTTCTTCACACTTAATAAATCTGCGTTCTCGTTTGGAGAAATAGCAGAAGCTGAGACTAAAACTTCGCCATCAGGTGCATAACTTGGAGCAGCATTTGTTATAACTACAGCATTAGTTAGCGGTCCTGTTTTTTGAGCATCAACAAAAAGAATTGGTTTTGCCTTCACTTTGGAATTGATACTTTTGTCTGCCTTGAAATACCAAGTGGTTACCGAATATATCTTTTTTGGTTCAAGATTTAACCACGAAATTGCCGTTGTTGGATCTGTGGCAACAACAATCTTTCGAGCCTCAATTTCACCATCGGAGGTAATTAACTTGTTTCCTGAAATGCTTAATACTTTGGTATTTAGGGAAATTTTTTCTTTTGGAAGTTTGGCTGCTAATTGATTTGAAATCTCTTGCATTCCTTTAGCTGGAACACTTGGAATTCCTTGGAGAAAGTTTTTTAAAACCACATCAAGAAATTTACGAGAAGTAGATAGATCTGATTCGAGAAATACGCCTTGCAAAAAAGGCCTAAAGAGTTTTTCCAATATTGCACCCTTAATCCCAGATTTTGTTAAAGAAGCCTGAGCAGAAATATCTTTAGTGGTGGCAATTTGAGCATCAGAGGCAATCAAATACTTTAGAAAATATCTGACTAAGCCTAATTGGCTGAAAGGATTTCCTGGTAAATCTCTTAGTAGGCGAAAGCGAAAGTCTCTGCTGCGAAATGGATCAACAACTAATCTAAGACGTTTACCATCTCTTATTGCAACACCTGGAGTAAATGGTTTTAGATCCAAGTCTTGGTAATTTAGTAACCGTTTTCCTTCGGCATAGCTGGGGTTATATAACTGAAATCCTCGATCAAGAGTAAATCCATCAATAACATCTGATCTGACTCTTCCACCAACTCCATCTGATGCTTCAAAAATTTGAAAGTCAATTTTGTTTTTCTGTAATTCGATTGCACAAGCTAAGCCCGCTAAACCTGCGCCAATTATGGCGACTTCAACTTGCTTAGTCATTAATAGGTAATAGCTGAGTTTAAAGTGCTCAAAATATCTGAATGGTTAAATTTAAATCCAGAGGCTTTCAATTTAGAAGGTAAAACTTTACTTGAGCCAAGTGCTTCGACAGAAAATTCACCTAAAGCAATTTTGAGAGCAAAACCTGGAACATTAAAGAATGCTGGTTTATTAACTACACTTGATAAAGCTTTAGTAAATTCTGCATTTGTTACTGGACTTGGATTAGTCAGATTTACTCCACCAGTAAGTCTTACATCATCAATTAAGTGAAAAATTGCTCTAACTTCATCTTCCAGCGAAATATAGGACCAATACTGTTTTCCATTTCCTAATCTTCCACCTAAACCAAATCTAAATAGTGGCAATACTTTCTTTAGTAATCCACCGCGCTTACTCATTACTAATCCGGTTCGAGGATGCACAACTCTGATGTTGTTTTTTCTAACTCTTTGTGCGGCATATTCCCAATTGAAAACAACATCACTTAAGAAACCTTCACCTAAGCCAGCATTTTCATCAACTGCAACATCAGCGGTATCCCCGTAATAACCCATGGCTGAACCTGACACAAAAACTGAAGGGGGAGTTCTTAAGTTAACAATTGCATTAGCAAGAGTTTCAGTTGAATTAACTCTGCTATTTAAAATCTCTTTTTTGTATTTCTTAGTCCAACGATGATCGCCCACCCCAGCACCAGCAAGATGCACGATTGCTGTGGAATTCTCAAGTACTGCTAAATCAATGACTCCTTTATTGGGATCCCATTGAGATTCGTTCTTTTCTTTAGGAGTACGTCGAACAAGTTTTACAACTTCTATTTTATTTTTTTCAGCTTCTCTAACTAATGCAGAACCAATTAAACCGGAAGCACCGGTTATCACTAATTTCATTGTTTTTTATAAACCTAATTCAGATTCGAAATTAGCTTCCTCTAGTCTTACTTTCATTGAAGATAGGAATCTGGCAGCATCTGCGCCATCAACAAGTCTGTGATCGTAGGTAAGAGCTAGATAAACCATTTGTCTAATTGCAATCTGATCGTTTCCATCGCTTCCTTGGACCACAACTGGTCTTTTTACAACAGCACCAGTTCCAAGAATGGCTACTTGTGGTTGATTAATAATTGGTGTGTCAAACAAAGCGCCACGACTTCCGGTATTAGTCAAAGTAAAAGTGCCACCGCTTAGTTCATCGGGAGTTACTTTGTTATCTCTGGTTCTGTTTGCAACATCTTGAATTTTTCTGGCCAGACCTGCAATTGAAAGATCTCCCGCATCTCTAATAACTGGTACTAGTAAACCTTTAGGAGTATCAACAGCAACTGCTAAATGAATGGCATCGCTGTAGGCAACTTGAGTGGCATCAGCTGAAATTGTGGCATTAACGATTGGGAATTCTTTTAATGTATCTACTGCTACTTTGGCAAAGAATGGAAGGAAGGAAAGCTTTACTCCTTCACGAGCTACGAATGAGTCTTTAACTTTATTTCGAAGTGAAGCAATCTTAGTTACATCTACTTCAACCACACTTGTTAATTGTGCAGAAATATGAAGTGATTGCACCATTCTTTCGGCAATTACTCTTCTTAAACGAGTAGTTTGTTCAATTCGTCCGCGAAGTGGTTGTTCCACACTTGCGGCAGGAGTAGCAGGTTTTGCTGGAGCAGAAACTGGTGTTGGTGTTGCAACAGGAGCAGATACTGCAGCAGCAACAGGTGTCGCAACCGGTGGAGCAGCAGGAGCTGCAACAACTGGAGCGGCAACAGGTGTTCCAGTTGCATTCAAAACATCTTCTTTTTTAACTCGACCATTTACTCCAGAACCAGAAATTGTTGAAATATCAATTCCTTTTTCTTTGGCAAGTTGTCTAACAATTGGGGTTGCATAAGTATCTTTTGTTGAACTTGGAGTTGTCGCAAAAACTGTAGGAGTTGGAGTTGCAACGGGTGCAGCTTGTGGAACAACTACTGTTTCAACTTTTGGTGCAGGTGGTGGAGTTTGCACAACTGGTGCAGGTGCAGGGGTTGCAGGCTTTGGAGCAACTGCGCCGGCAGATGAAGAAATAACTGCCAATACTGCGCCAACTGCTGCTACTTGATCTTGTGAAACTTTAATTTCAGTAATTACTCCTGCTGCAGGAGATGGAAGTTCAGTATCAACTTTGTCTGTTGAAATTTCAACAATTGCTTCATCTAATGAAACTGAATCGCCCACATTTTTCAACCAACGTGTGATTGTTCCTTCAGTTACTGATTCACCTAATGCTGGTAACACAACATTTACAGTTGATCCACTTGCAGCAGGTGCTACAACTGGTGGTGCAACTGGAGCAGGTGCAGGAGTTTGCACAACTGGTTTTTCAATAACAGGTTCTGGTTTTGGTGTAGGTGGAGGAGTTTTCACAACTGGTGGTGCAACTGGAGCAGGCGCACTTGGTGTTGCAGATCCTGCTTCGCCAATTACTGCCATGACGCCACCAACTGGAATAATAGAATCTTGCGCAGCTTTAATTTCTAATAAAACTCCAGCAACTGGAGAAGGAATTTCAGTATCTACTTTGTCAGTTGAAACTTCAACAATGGCTTCATCAACTTTAATAACATCACCCACATTTTTTAACCAACGAGTAACCGTTCCCTCGGTAACTGATTCACCGAGTTGAGGCATTGTTACGTTAGTTGCCATTTAAATATTTTCCTTTTCTAATTAATCGTGTGTGTGAAGCGGTTTACCGGAAAGTGCCATTGCTGCTTCACCCATTGCTTCAGACATTGTTGGATGAGCGTGAATATATGGAGCAACATCTTCTGGGGATGCATCCCATGAATACATCAATTGAGCTTCAGCTAACAATTCGCCAACTCGTGAACCAATCATGTGGATGCCAACAATTTGGCCACCATTTTTTAATGCAATCAACTTAATAAATCCTGCAGTTCTTAAAATTTGGCTTTTACCGTTTCCGGCTAAATCGTATTGAACTGTTCTTAATTGATCAGCACCATATTTTTCTTTAGCAGCTGATTCATTTAATCCAACTGAGGCTACTTCTGGTTCAGAATAAACAACTCTTGGAATAGCAGTTACGTCTATTACTCTTGGATTTAAACCCTTAATGTGTTCTGCAACAAAGATTCCTTCTTGGAAACCTTTGTGCGCCAATTGTGGGCCTCGAACAATATCTCCCACGGCATAAACATTTGCAAGATTAGTTTGTAGATTTTCATTTACTTTAATTAATTCGCCATCAAATTCAAGTCCTGCTTCTTCAAAACCTTGATTTCTAGTTGCAGATCCTCTTCCCACAGCAACCAACATCAAATCAGCTGCAAAAGTTTGTCCATCTTCAAGTTTTGCTACGACACCGTGCTTGGTCTTATCAACTCCGGCAAATCGTACTCCAGTTGAGAAATTGATGCCACGTTTTCTAAAAGCGCGTTCCATTGCTTTTGAAACTGCTTCATCTTCTGCAGGAACCAATCTTGGTAAACCTTCAATAATTGTTACTTCAGCACCCAATGATTTCCAAACGCTGGCAAATTCCACACCAATAACGCCACCACCAAGAATGATCACACTTGCTGGAACTTTACTTAATTTAAGAGCATGTTCTGAGTTAATAACTTGATTGCCATCAACTTCTAAATTAGGAAGTGATTTTGGAAAAGAGCCAGTAGCAAGAACAACGTGTTTGCCTTCAAATACTTGGTCTCCCACCATAACTTTGTTGGGACCAACAAACTTTCCATTTCCAGTTACATAATCAACGCCACGATGTTTTACTAAACCTTGTAAACCTTTGTACAAACGATTAACCACGCCATCTTTGTAATCATTTACTTGTGGCATATCAATGCCTAAAAGATTTGACTTAACACCAAACACTGCAGATTCGCGAACACTGTCAGCAATTTCACCTGCATGTAATAAAGCTTTTGTTGGAATACATCCTCTATGTAAACAAGTTCCGCCTAGAACATCACGTTCAATTAGGGCGACTTTTAAACCAAGTTGAGAACCACGCAATGCCGCGGCGTAACCTCCGCTTCCTGCTCCAAGAATTACTAAGTCGTATGTGGCCACTAGTAACCTTTCTGCTGTTCCACCCTCGTGAGGCTTCTCTATGTATATCCTTTCACGCAAGCAAAACTAGGCAATTTCGGGTTTGAATATATAGAGAAGAAATTAACTTCTAAGTGCCGAAGCCATTTGGTGGAAATCCTCAGTAAGAACATCAATCTCATCTTGCCCATGAGCAAAGCTGATCAGCCATTGTTCGTCCAATCCAGGAGGTGTGATGATGCCACGATTCATAGACCACAGCCAGGAAAGTTCGGAAACTTTGAAGTCTGTTGCTTTGTAGTCGCGATAATTTCGAACCGGGGTAGTAGACCAGGTGACGCAACCCTTCACACCGAAACCAACAGTGTGGGCTGGTAATTCAAATTCACCAATAGTTTCATTAATTTTGTTTAATGCTTTTAAGTTGAAATCTTCAGAACTCTTTAACGTTTCTGGAGTGGAAATTTTATCCATTGCTCGCACGCCAGCCATTGCTAAAGGATTTCCATTAAAAGTTCCAAAGTGCGTCATTTGACCTGTGGTGATTGCATCCATGATTTCTTTTTTGCCACCAAAAGCTGCAACTGGAACTCCACCACCAATTGATTTAGCAATAGTTATTAAATCTGGTTTTACCCCTAATCTTTGGGCAGCACCTTGTGGCCCTGCGGTTAAACCAGTTTTAACTTCATCAAAAATCAAAACAATATTGAACTTGTCACATAGTGCTCGAACGCCTTCTAAGTAACCTTCGTCAGGTAAAACGATAGCAATGTTTTCTAATACCGGTTCAAGAATGAAACAGGCAATATCTTTGTGGTGTTGGGTAAAGACCTTTTCTAAAGCTTCTAAATTGTTAAAGGGAACAACATAAACTTCACCAGCGGTAGTTCCTGGTTGGCTGATTGCATTTGGTGAATTTGGATCCCCAGCTTTATCAAGGGAAGGTTTGGCAGAAACCATTAGTGGATCAAATGATCCGTGGTATCCACCTTCTAGTTTTACGATGGCATTTTTGCCAGAATAAATTCGAGCCAATCTTGTGGCATACATTGTTGATTCAGTTCCAGAATTTGTAAATCTGACCATGTCTAAACCAAAGCGAGTACAAATTCTTTCTGATGCATCTCTAGTAATTGGTGAAGGTGTTACAAAAAGCATTCCATCTGACAATGAATCTTTAATTTCTTGCACAACCACTGGGTTTAAATGTCCTGCCAAGATGGCACCAAAGCCCATTGAAAGATCTAAAAGTTTTCGACCATCAACATCAGTCATCCAGGCACCTTTAGCTGAAGCTATGGAAATTGGGTAAGGAGTCCAATGTTGAAAACTTGAGGCAACTCCTAAAGGAGTTACTTTGGAAGCAAGTAATGATTCTTTTTCAGAAATACCAGTATCGTTGGTGAATTTTGACCATTCTTGTTTAAGTAAAGAATCTAGCTTTGATTCATTTAAAGGTTTAGAAGTTGTTGGAACAAAACGATAAGTTTGAGCGTGCGATTTTGGGAAATTCATTTTTACTGCAACTATTTTTATTTATTTAGTATCTCTAAACAAAAAAAGTAGTTATTCACCTGCGCTTTTTTACTAGTCTAGCCTAACTATATTTTTAAGCAAAAAATATGAATTTTGTGAGGGAAATTAATTAAGTTATTTAATTTTTTGCAAGTTTTTGAGCTAAATGCACAAGTGTTCTTACTCCCACACCTGTTCCACCAAAGCCGTTGTATCCATAAGGGGCTCCTTCATTAAATGCAGGAGGTGCAATATCAATATGAACCCAAGGAGTTTTTTCATCAACAAATTCTTGTAAGAAAGCAGCACCAACCATCATGCCTCCAGCTGGATTTGGAGTGAAACCAACATTTGCAATGTCTGCCGTTTTGGAATCAAGAATTGTTCTTGATTCTTCTGGAATTTGCATTGGCCACATTGCTTCGCCAACTTCTTTGGCACTGGCAAATACTTGATCTCTTGCTTCATCTTTATTTGCCATAATGCCTGCAGTTCTAGAACCAAGTGCCACAGTTGCTGCACCAGTTAGTGTTGCTAAATCAATTATTAGATCTGGTTTATCTTTTTGTGCTCTTCCAAGTGCATCTGCTAAAACAAGTCTTCCTTCAGCATCGGTGTTTAAGACTTCAATAGTTTTTCCACCAAAAGTTGTGACCACATCACTTGGTCTTTGAGCACTTGCTGAAGGCATATTTTCAGCTAAAGCTGCGTAAGCGGTGACATTAATTTTTAAATCAAGATCCATGATTGCTCTTAAAGTTTCAATAACAGTTGCAGCACCAGCCATGTCACATTTCATGGTGTGCATGGATGAAGGAGGTTTTAGAGAAATTCCTCCGGTGTCAAAAGTAATACCTTTTCCAACTAGAGCTAAATGAAAATCAGCACCGCGGGATTTGTATGCAAGGCTAATAAATCTTGGTGGATTAATTGAGCCTTGACCAACTCCAAGCAGTGCTCCAAAGCCTTGCTTCTTGAGTGCTTTTTCTTCCAAAATCTCAACCGTTAACTTTGAATTCTTTTTGAAAGTCTTTTTCACATAATTTGCAAAAGTTTCTGGGTACATATGACTTGGGGGAGTATTGACTAGGTTTCTAACATTCTTAATTGATTCAGCAATAATTTGGGCTTCCTGAAAACTTGCTTTATTCACAAATAGATCATGAACCAAGATATTTGCTTGCTTTAAGGTTTCAGATGATTTCTCATTTTTGGTTTTGAATTCGGTAAATGAATATGCCCCAAGTTCAACTCCAATAGTTACCGCGTGAGCAGCAACGGTGGTATTTGTTGGCAGAGCAAAAAGTGCTGAGGATTTACCTACTAAAGATCTAGCAGCAACCCCTGCTGCTCTTCTTAACGTTTCCATTTCAAGAGGTTGTGTTTTAGTGACTTTGCCAAGTCCGACACAAAGCACTCCACTTTTAATAGTTAGATAGGCAAGTTCCGATTTCTTACCTGAAAAGTTAGTTAACTTGATTGCTTCAATAATTTCATTTTTTGATGCTGCTTCAAAAGCAATGGCAGGTTCTAAGAACTCTGGTCCGTTATCTGTTTGGGCAAAACCCACAACTAGAACTTCGTTTGCAGAAATATTTTTGGAATCAGTGAGGCGAGTAATTGACATGGGAAATAGCCTAGTAGCGTTTTGTTTTATGAGCGATTCAGCCAATCTAATTCATTCACCACTTCACCAACGCCACATTGAATTAGGCGCAAAACTTGCACCATTTGGTGGTTGGGAAATGCCACTTGAATATGCAGGCGGTGGAGTTCTAGCTGAACATGCAGCAACTAGAGATGCAGTTGGAATCTTTGATGTTTCCCACTTGGGAACTGCAACATTAACTGGACCAAATGCGGCAGATCGCCTAAACGAAGTTCTAACAAACGATATAAATCGCATTAAACCTGGACAAGCCCAATACTCCACCATTCTGTCTGAAAACGGCACAGTAGTAGATGACTTAATTGTTTATTTAAGATCAAAAGATGAAGTGTTATTAATACCTAATGCAGGAAACTCAACAACAGTTTTAGAAATTATCAAGCAAAATATTCCTGAAGACATAGTTGTAAAGAATCTTCATAAAGACATCGCAATCATTGCTATCCAGGGCCCTAAATCAGTCGAATTAGTAAAAGATCTAGGACTTCCTACAGATATGGAATATATGTCTTTTAAAGATGTTTCATTTATGGGAAATTCAGTAACAATTTGTCGCACAGGCTACACAGGTGAAAAAGGATTTGAAGTATTAGTTCCAGCGGCAAACGCTTTGAATTTTTGGGATGAAGTATTTAAAAAAGGACAAAAGTATGGAGCTAAAGCAGTTGGCTTAGGTGCTCGAGACACTTTAAGAACTGAAATGGGTTATCCATTGCATGGTCAAGATATTTCATTAAATATTTCTCCATTAGAGGCAGGTTTGAGTTGGGCAGTAATTTTAGATAAACCAAAATTTTTAGGCAAAGATGTTTTAGTTAAAGAGAAAGCAAATGGCATAAAAAGAAAACTTGTCGGAATTAAAGCAGTGGAACGAGCAATACCTAGAAGTCATATGAAAGTTATGGATAAAAGTAACCAGGAATTGGGTGAAATCACCAGTGGTACATTTTCTCCCACTTTAAGAGAAGGAATTGCATTAGCTTTACTGGAATCAAGTGTAAAAGTTGGCGATAAAGTTTTTGTTGATGTGCGTGGAAAAAACGTTGAATTCTTGGTGACTAAACCACCATTTGTGGAATCTAAAGTTCGCTAGCTTTTAAAGCACTTACTGCTAAGGCAAGTTCTGCCAATGGGTGAACGTTTTCCTTTGAATTCATAATGGTCTTACATCCCATGAATTTAATTGCTTCGGTGATTGCTGGAACTATTTGTGTATTTGCAACTAGTAAATAGTCTTTTAATTTGGAATTAGCTCTCAAAGCCACAAAACCTAAAGCAATGGCACCTGGTCCTACCAAAATTGTTTTAGTTTGTCTTGAGGCTGAGGCAATTAGTGCATTAAATGCAGCATATGCATTTTCACCTAAAGTCTTGGTAATTACTTCTTTTGGTTCTGATTTTAAAGTCCTAGTAATTCGCAATAAATCTCTTAAAGCTCCAGCATCCTTGACCCATTGGTCATCGTTACCCACACTTGATTTTCCTATTAAAGATGCAGCATCAATGGTAAGAAAAGCTCCAATTAATCCACTGGCTAAAACTATGTCGTGGGAGGCATAAATTCCAATAACAGAAGTATTGGCATCAATTGCTTTATTTACTTCATTTTCATTTTCACTAGAAAGTTTCTTATGTTCAACTGCGATAGGGGTGAGATCTGCCCAATTAAATTTGGTGTCATCAAAGCCAAGAGCGAGAACTGAATTAATCACGCAGTAAAGACTACCGGTTTCGAAAAATTGGCTTTCTTGGTCATGCGCCTCATGGCTTTTAACAAAGGATTAGCAAGAAAAAATAACAGTGTGGCTGTCAAAATACCTCGAGGTAAGTCATAACCAAAACTTGTGAGAAGACTAAATCTCACCCAACGAGTTAATTGTTCGCTTAATGCAATTCCTGGTTCAAAGGAAACTTCAGGTAATAATCCGTTGGCAAAAGGCCAAAACCAAAGATTAAGAAGTAATCCTGCTGCAAAACCAACAACGAAACCATAAGTAGCTAACAAAATAATTTCTGTTTTACCAGTTAATTTAGGAAGTAAACCTGCTCCTGCGCCAACCCAAGCTGCTACCAGCATTTGGAAAGGAAGCCATGGACCAATTCCACCAGTCAAAACAGCTGAACCAAGAATTCCAATTGCACCTAAAACAAAACCAAAACTTGCACCCAGTGCGCGTCCACCAATAATGATGATTGCCCAAACAGGTTCTAATCCTGCAACAGCACCACCAAGTGGTCTAACTGCTGCAACTACTGCTGTTAAAACTCCCAATATTGCTAAAGATCGAGAATCAATTCCTCCTTGCATAACATCAGCAAGAGCCACCATTAAAACAAGCGGAACTATCAGTAATAAAAGAATTGATGCATTATCAGAGTTATTACTAAAAACAGAATCTTTTTGTAACAAGAATGGCCATAAAAAAGCAATCAAACCAATTACTGAAGTAACAATCATTGAAATATTGGTTAAAGAATTAACCTTTATTAATTTCAAGTTAAGTCCTCTAAGGCATATGTCACATCTGAGACTGTGAGCCAATGTGCAGGTGCCAGAACTTTTGAAACTTGAGGAGAAAACATTGGGGAACTGGAAAGCACATCGTTTACTGGTCCATCTGTAACAATTTCACCATCTGCTAACAAAATAACTCTGGTGGCAACTTCAGCAGCTAATTCAACATCATGTGTGGCAAGAATTACGGTGTGATTCTTTTTCCCAAGTTTTTGTAAGTTAATAACTAATTGCCGCTTGGCTGCATAATCAAGACCTCTAGTTGGTTCATCAAGAAGAATCAATGGTGGTTTAGCTGCCAAGACCACTGCCAATGCAAGAGAGAGTTTTTCTCCTTCAGATAGATCTCGGGGATGAGAATCTTCTGCAACATCTGTAGTTAATTGTTCAAAAATACTTAATGTAGTTCCAGGAACAGCACCTGAATCACTATCACTTGCGATGCATTCATTTATTACTGAATCTGAAATTAGTAAATCAGTTGGCTCTTGCGTAACTAGTCCCACGCTTTCAATTAAGGATTTACCTTTTAAGGTGGTAGGGATTTTTCCATCGATCAGGATAGAACCAGTAGTTGGTGCAAGTAGCCCTACTAATTGAGAAAGCAGAGTTGATTTTCCAGATCCGTTTCGACCCATCAGGGCCACAATTTCACCATCTGAAATATTTAAATCAATATGTCTTAAGGCCCGAATATTTCCGTAATTAAAGTTTAAATCTTCAACGTTTACTAATGTTTTAGTTGGTGCATTAATTCGAATTCTAGGTTTAGATTTCTCTAATCGATTTCTTAATTCATCAGCAAATTTTCTAGCATCTCTCACAGTTAAAGGCAGTGGCGACCAGCCGGCAGCTCTACCTAGTTCAACAACTGGGGGAGCAAGTAATGAATTAGCAAATACTTGGCTTGGACGATCAGCATAAACTTCAGCATCGCGATCAACCACAATTACTCGATCTGCGTATTGCACAACTCTTTCTAATCTATGTTCAGCTAAAACAACTGTTAATCCTAAATCGTGTACCAGTCTTTGAATTGCAGCCAGCACTTCTTCAGCAGCACTTGGATCAAGTGCACTGGTTGGTTCATCTAGCACCAAAACTTTTGGATTTGTTGTTAACACTGAAGCAATTGCAACGCGTTGTCTTTGACCACCAGAAAGAGTGGCAAGAGATCTATTTCTTAATTCAGCTAAACCTAATAAATCTAGAACTTCTTCAACTCTTCTTCGCATGGTGCTTTGAGAAATTCCAAGCTGTTCCATGCCATAAGCAAGTTCGTCTTCAACCAAGTCAGTTACAAAAGATGCTCGAGGATCTTGTCTCACAACTCCAACTAGATCTGCAAAATCTCTAGGTGGAAAGTCTTTAATAGAACGACCATTAACTGTTACATCCCCTGTAAAATCTCCACCGGTAAAACTTGGTACCAAGCCATTAATTAAACCTAAAAGTGTGGATTTACCTGAACCTGTTTTACCGACTACAAGAGCAAGTTCTCCGGCAGGAATTGTTAAATTCACATTTTCTAAAATAGGAAAATTTGAACCACTGTATTTAAATGTGACATTTTCAAATTTAATCATGCTGCATTCCTTTGCAATTGCGTATTTGCTCTAAACAAATCACTAACAGCTCGATTACTCAAAGGAGGCTGAGGGGAAAGAGGAATGGCAAGAACGGCCACCCAAATACTAAAAAGTGTGATCAAGTTTATTTGTGGAAGAGATAGAGGACTAGTTACAGGATTTAGCACAATTGATTCGGTAAATCTAATTGCTACTAATCCAAAAAATGCTGATGTGATTACTAATACTTCAGGAATGTGCCATTTATCTGGTCGATAATTGGTGCGCGAAGCATTCTTGCCAGCAAACCACAAGGCAAAAAAGGATAACGAAATACCAATTAACATAGTTAAAGTTCCAATATTTGATTGACTAAATACTCCTAATAACCCAGCAAGACCTAAAAGGATTCCTAAAAGTCCCAGCAGCATCAAAATATTTGTAAATCTTCTTTTACTTTCACTTTGATGAATTCGTCTGCCATAACCTCGAGAATCCATGGCTGAGGCTAGTAATAGTGCTCGTTCCATTGCACCTTCTAATACGGGAACAAAAGTTTTAGCTAAGGCGCGAATCCCATTAGTTTTTCTGCCTCTTAAGAATTGTGCATCTCTTACTCTTTTGGCATCAAAAGCAAGTTGAGGTGCAAATGTTAAAGCCACCACAATTGATAAACCAACTTCATAAAGAGCTGCGGGAATAGATTTCAATAATCTGGTTGGTGATGCTAAAGATTGAGCTCCACCAATACAAACCAAAATTGTGGCAAGTCTTAGTCCTTCTTGAAAAGCGTAAACAACAGTATTGGCTTTAATTTCACCACCTAATTTAACTCCCACAAAAAAACTAGGTAAATTGATTTGAGGAAGAGTAAATAACAAAGTATCGCCAAAAATATCCGGAGTAATTATTACTAGAAACATGCGAATCGCGATCACTAAACCTGCTGCAATTAAATAGCCTTTAATAGATCTTGACCAGGGTGCATCACTTTTTCTAAATCTGACCACGATTAAAACCACAGCAATAATTGAAATCAATAAAACTGGATTTGTGGTACCTGCTGCCATTGCTGCTAAAAATATTGCCCATAACCACCAAGCACCAGAGTGCAGAAAGCGGTGCTCAGTTAAAGATATTGGCTTATGCCATCTGCGGGGGGCAGATGGCATAAGAGTCTTATTGGTTTGCAATTTAATTATTTCTTCTTACGCATTTTCAAAACAAGTGCAAATGCGACGATAAGAACTGCTGCTAAACCAATCAATTGCACATTGGTATTAGTTGGCGCTTCTTCTGCTGAAGTTGTTTCAACAGTTGCCATATCCTCTGCGGTAGCCATTGCTGTTGGATCAGAAGTTGTTGATGCAATTTCTAAACCACATTCTTCTTTTGGATATCCATTGATGCCACAAACAAATCCATCATTTGCTCTAACTTCTAGACCAGCTGCGTTTAGTGCATCTGCTGCAGTTTGTCCTTCGCTAACAGTTACGCATTTAATCACATTTGCAGACGGTGGAGTTTCACCTTCTGGTGCTGTTGCTTGATCGTTGAAATCAACGACAACGGCAACTCTTAGAGTTCCAGCTTGTTCAGATGTGTCTGGGCAAAGTTCTGCAAACACTGGACTTTCAGTTGGAGGCAAACCATTGTCTGCTCCAGTGATGGCAAATTTCCAGCCAGTAACCATTTGATCTGTTGCTTTTAAAGTGCCAGCACCTTCATTTGCAAATGACCATGAGTCATTTGTTGTTACCCAAAAAGTCCAATAACGATAATCAGCTGCGTTTGCTGGAGTTATTGAAAATAGGGAAGTGAAAATACTTGCAACAAAAATTACTGCGATATTTCTTTTTAACTGCTTCATTCGTTTCTCCTTGTGCTTTTGGCCGTAGGTGAGCGAAATGAGCGAGGCTTAAGAATTAATAATCTAAATACAAAACCCTTTGCATCAATAGATACAAAGGGAAGGTGGATCTAGAAAAACAATCCGGCCTGCCCCGTTTTCCTCGACGGTGCGTTGGACGACTCATTCCTTGTTAGGTAATCCGACTTGTCATTTGGCACCAAATTTTCATCTGGTGAATGACCCACGGTTGCGGGACAGTGCCGGTATCCGACCGGCTTCCCCTTTTACAAGGAACAGGTTTTCTTGCGTAAAAGACAACTTACATGGGAACACCACATCCCAGTCAATGGCAAAGAGGTGGTGAGTTGTGAAACTATTTATATAGGGAAACACAAGTTGTCGCGGGGGCACACTTGAATTTTCTCTAAGAGCAGGAGAAAGTCAAAATGGCATTTACCTGGGTTTATTTAGATGAAGCAGGAAAACCAGTTGCAGACTTACCAAAAGAAGCAGTGATCGCAGAATTTAAAACCAGAGCAGAAGCTGAAAGCTGGCTGACTACTAATTGGAAAATTTTGTTAAGTGGCGGAGTACATCAAGTATCTCTGTGGGATGGAACTGAATTGGCCATGGAAAACATGAGCCTTCATCCAGCTTAAAAAATTACTTAAATTCTTTGGGCGCTCCACCAATTTTTACAATTGATGGCGGAATACGTAATTGTCTTAACTGCAATGCGCGCATAAGGCCATAAAAAACTGCCCCTTTTCTTTCCTTTGGATCTGAGTAAGTTGCATTGATTTCTTTTTTAATTTTTAATCCCAACAAAATCTCATCAAGCAATGTGCCAAGCATCATCACTAACCACAGGAAATAAACAACTCGAGCAATTGTTGGATTAGGGATTAAAGATAGAACTAAAACTACTAAAGCTAAAGGTAGGAATAATTCACCAAAGTGCCAACGAGAATCAACCAGGTTTCTTACATGTCTTCTGACAGGACCTTTATCTCTAAACGGCATAGCCCATTCTTCGCCTCGGTTCATTGCTAAACGAGTTTCTAATCTTTGCTCGCGAGCACGTTGACGAACAGCTACTTTTGCTTCTTTGGAATCTTTAGGAACTTTCAAAGCTTTCTTACGCGCAGCTTCGGCGTCTTTTCGTTTAGGAGTTGGTTCTGATTTCATAATTGTTTTCTAGATTAGCAGGTTTTGCTATGCCCCTGGCAAGGCCAACATTTGATTGAGGGCGATGCGGGCATAGGACTTGGTGTCTTGGTCAACTTTGATCTGATTAACAACGTTTCCATTTACTAGATTTTCTAAAGAGGCAACTAAATGAGGCAAATCAATTCTGTTCATTGTGGAGCAATAGCAAATTGTTTTATCTAGAAAAGAAATGTTTTTATCTGGAAATTCTCGAGCAAGGCGTCTAACCAGATTTAGTTCTGTTCCAACTGCCCAACTAGTTCCTGGCCTTGAAGCTTTAATAGTTCTAATAATTCCTTCAGTAGATGCCACCACATCAGCTGCTTCTGCTACTTCATTGACACATTCTGGATGAACAATGATTTTTACATCCTTTATGCGCTCTCTTACATCAATTACTGATTTCATATTGAATCTGGCATGAACTGAGCAGTGACCTTTCCACAGAATCATTTTGGCGTTTACAAGTTCAGCATCAGTTAAACCACCGCGAGGCTTTAAAGGATTAAAAACTACACAATCTTCCTTTTTCAATCCAAGTTTCATAACAGCTGTATTTCTACCTAAATGTTGATCGGGTAAAAATAAAACTCTTTCACCCTTTGCAAAAGACCATTCCAAAGCTTTTTGAGCATTAGATGATGTACAAACTGTGCCACCATTTTTTCCAGTAAATCCTTTAATGGCTGCAGTTGAATTCATGTAAACAACTGGCACCGTAGTTTTTGCAATTCCTAAATCTTCTAAAACTGACCAACAGGTTTCTACTTGACTAATTTCAGCCATATCAGCCATAGAACAACCTGCTGCTAAATCTGGCAAGATTACGTTTTGCAAATCAGTGGTAAGAATGTCGGCACTTTCGGCCATAAAGTGAACACCGCAAAAAACTATGTAATCAGCATTTGGTCTTGCTGCTGCATCTTTTGCTAATTTGAATGAATCTCCAGTGGTATCAGCAAATTGAATTACTTCATCTCTTTGATAGTGATGGCCCAAAATAAATAAACGATCACCTAATTTTTCTTTGGCAACTAGAGCTCGCTCCACTAAATCAGGGGCAGAAGCTTTGGGTAATTCACCAGGACACTCCACACCTTTTTCAGTGTCGGAATCGGAAAAGTTTCCTAAAAGATGCAACAAAGGTGTTGGTGAAGGTTCAGTCCAAGTTGGTGCCATATACCAATCGTGTCATGTTCTACTAATCTGTGCGAGTGCGCATAGTAATTGCTCCAGACTCATTTACCGGTACCTTGACGGCTGCTCAAGCCGCTCTAGCGATCAAAACAGGTTGGGAAAAAACCACAAAAGCCGATTACTTTTTAGCACCCATGAGTGATGGAGGTCCTGGCTTTATTGATGCCATTGAATTTGGCTTCGGAGGAAACAAAATTCATCAACAAATAACAGGCTTAGAGGGCACAACTATTACTGCACCAATTTTGATAGTTGGCAGAACTGCTTATATTGAATCTCATTTAATTGTTGGTCCACAATTAATTACCAAGGAGCCAAGAACTCCGGATAAGTACACCTCTCGTGGCATTGGTGAATTAATCAATATTGCTTTAAAAGAAGATTGCCAAACCATATTTGTAGGAGTTGGTGGAACTGCTTCTATTGATGCTGGCCTTGGAATCCTAGAAGTTGTCGATAGAGAAAAACTAAATGATGTGGAATTAATTGCTGCAACTGATGTTGATGTGTTACTACTTGGTAATCGTGGTGCGGCTAAAGGTTTTGGAGAGCAAAAAGGTGCCAGCAAAGAATTAATTGAGGAATTAGAAAAAAAACATGAGACTTTAGCTAAAAACACCCCTAAACGTAGCGACAACAAAGATGCATCTCAAATGCTTGGTGCCGGTGCAGGTGGAGGAATTGGATTTGGTCTAATGGCTCTAGGTGCAAATAGAGTTAGTGGATTAGATCTGGTAACTGAATCTTTTGATTTAGCACACGAAATAGCAAATAGTGATCTAGTAATAACTGGCGAAGGTAAACTTGATTGGCAAACCTTAAGAGGAAAAGTAATAACTGGTGTTTCACAAATAGCCAATGAAAGTGCGATCTCATGTTTAGCACTATGTGGTCAAGTAATTGCAGGTAAAAGAGAATTAGCAGCTGCAGGAATTGTTGGGGCTTATGGCTGCATCGAAGAAGGCGAAGAATTACCCGATGACCCATTTATGGCCCTGGTTTTCCTCGCGGAGCGGGTCAGCAAGACATGGTCGCAATAACGTGGCAATATAGATAGCGAAGGAAAGGTAAAACATGACCGCTGAGACCACCAACACCCAAGGTGTTTTGTTAACTGAATTTGCAACAACAAAAGTTCGTACTCTATTGAGTCAAGAAGGAAGAGATGATTTAGCTCTTCGAATTGCTGTGCAACCAGGTGGATGTTCAGGCATGCGTTACCAATTATTTTTTGATGATCGCTCCCTTGAAGGAGATGCCACACACGCATTTGGTGATGTGAAAGTTGTGGTAGACAAAATGAGTGTTCCTTACTTAATGGGAGCAACTATTGATTTTGTTGACACTATTGAGAAGCAAGGTTTCACGATTGATAATCCAAACGCCGGGGGATCCTGTGCGTGCGGTGATTCTTTCCACTAAATCTTTCTTTTCGTTAAATAATCACTATTCTTTCTAATTGTGACTTTAAATATTGCAATCACTGGTTCTATTGCCACAGATCATTTAATGCGCTTTCCAGGAAAATTCACTGACTCATTAGTTGCAGACAAATTAGATCACGTTTCTTTATCTTTCTTAGTTGATGATTTACAAATAAGACGAGGTGGCGTTGGAGCTAACGTTGCTTTCGCTATGGGCAAAATGGGACTTCGTCCAATTTTAGTTGGAGCAGTTGGAAAAGATTTTGCCGAATATAGATCTTGGTTAGAAAGACACAATGTTGATTGTGAATCAATTCATTACAGCGAAGAAAAACATACCGCCAGATTTGTGTGCACCACAGATGAAGTTGCTAATCAAATCGCTTCCTTTTATCCCGGAGCAATGAGTGAATCTAACCAAATAGAACTAGGTCCAGTAATTGATCGTTTAGGCAAACTTGATTTTGTTTTCATTGGCCCAAGTGATCCTGAAGCCATGATTAAACACACTGAAGAAGCAAAACAAAGAAAAATTGCATTTATTGCTGACCCAAGTCAGCAAATGGCTCGCATGGATGGAAAACAAATTGCTCAATTAATTGATGGTGCTGAGTATCTATTTATGAATGAATACGAATCGTCTTTAATTGAAAAGAAAGTCGGTTGGAACACTGATGAATTAATGAAAAGAGTTGGCACCGTTGTCACAACTCTTGGCGCCAAAGGTGCACGTATTCAAAGCAAACATGAAACTATTGCCACAGTTGCTTGTCCACCAGAGGCTGAAAGAATTGATCCAACTGGTGTGGGAGATTCTTTTAGAGCAGGTTATTTAGCAGCTCATTCTTGGGGATTAATTCCTGAGCGTTGTGCTCAAGTTGGTTCCATGCTTGCAACCTATGTAATTGAAACTGTGGGAACGCAAGAATATTCATTTACTAATACCGAATTTGTACAAAGATTCTCATCATTTTATGGTGCAAGTGCAGCCAGTGAAATTGAAAAACATTTAGTTAAATAACTTTATGCCCACACCGCTTGAGCCTTCGGTTTGGGATTTTCCAACGCTAGAGCAAATGCCTAAAGATGATTTAGTGATTTTGGGTGCTGATTTAAAACCAGAAACAGTGATTGATTCCTACCAGCATGGGATTTTTCCTATGCATATTGAAGTAGCAAACAAACGACAAATTGGTTGGTGGTCACCACAGCAACGAGGAATTTTACCTTTGAACAAAATAAATATTTCCAAATCTTTACATAAATCTATGAAGAAGTTTCAAGTTACTTTCGATCAAGCTTTTGATCAAGTAATTGAGGGCTGTGGGGATGACAAAAGACCACAAGGCTGGATCAATAAAGAAATAAAGATTGCCTATAAGAAACTATTTGAATTAGGTTATGTGCACTCAGTTGAAGTCTGGAATAAGAATGATGAATTCGTTGGTGGACTCTATGGCGTGGAAGTTAGAGGATTATTTGCTGGAGAATCAATGTTTCATAAAGAAACTGATGCTTCCAAAACAGCCATGGTTTATTTAGTAAACAAATTGAAAGAAGCTGGGGGAGAAAGAATTTTTGATGTGCAATGGCAAACCCCTCATTTAAAGTCTATGGGAGTTATAAAAATTCCAAGAAGCAAATATCTTTCACTTCTTCCAGAAGTGATGAAAACTAAACCTGCTTTTTAAATTCCTGCAGATTCTTTTAATTCTTTCATAGTTTCATTCAAAGCTTTTACGAAATCTAAAATATCTGCATCATTAGCATTAAATGGTAGAGAAATTCTTACATTTATTTGATTATCGAAACCCATAGCAGCCAAAACATGAGAAGGTTTTACTTGATCAGGAGTGCAAGATGAACCACTGGAAATTGCAAAACCTCTCTTACTTAAACCACTAACCAAAGCTTCCCCATCTATGTTCTTAATCACTGCTGCTAACACATGAGGAACTCTTGCAACAGGATCTCCCAAAAGAGTTATATCTAAATTACTAGAAAGCAATTGCCTTAGATCATTTATCAAAGTGCCAAGGGATCTAGCAATTTCAGATCTATTTAAAGTAATTTCTTCAAGGCTTGCCCCAATTGCCACAGCGTGGGGAATAGAAACGTTGTTGGAAAATTTGTGATTTTCTCGTCCATCGTCTAACAGAATTGATTTAAATCTCACATTTCTTTTCACAACTAAAATATCAATTCCAATAGGAGCTCCCCAGGTGGCAGGTTTGAGAAGTAATACATCCCAATCGCTTCCCAGATTTACTAAACCTGCAGTCATAGTTGCATCCACAAATAAAGGAATATTTAATTCTTGACATTTTTTGTAAATTGGATTTAGTGGTTGTTGGGAACCAACTTCATGGTTAGCAAATTGCAAAACAGCTAAACCTGGTCTGTTAGTTGCAAGAGAATCAATAAATTGGCTTTCATCAACTCGGGCGAATTTATCAACAGGAATTTCAAGGGTAGAAAAGTCTTTTAATCTTTCAATTATTGCTTTTTGTTCCACCGCTGAATAAACAACAGTTTTGTTATCCAATGCTTTAAGTAGTCCACTAATTGTTAAATCAATTCCTGCATTTCCCGAAGGAATAAATGAAACCTCATCTGGATTAACTTTCAATCTTGCAGCAATAGATGCTCTGGCACTATCTAGTAGAAGCCGAGCAGAGCGAGAATCGTGATAAAGCTTGGTTGGATCAACAAAGGCATAGTCAGGAAGAGATCCCAAGGCTTTTTTTGCTGCAGGGTGAATTGGATGAGAACTTAAAGTGTCGAAGTTGTGCGTATGTGCACTTGTGCTTGAAGACATGTGTCAAACGTTACTTGCCCTTGTTTTCCTCACAAAGCCTTGAGTGCACTAACCTCTTATATATACAGTGCAATCTTGAAGGAGAACTGGGTTTCGTGCGCAAAATTCGTGCCGGTCTAATCCTTGGATCTGTTTTCCTACTTTCTGCCTGTTCTAAAGCTGCTCAAGATGAAACTTTGCGAATTGGATTTCCAGAACCATCAACTACTGAAGGAATCCTGATATTAAATCTGTGGCAAGGAACTTGGATCGTTGCGCTAGGTGTGGCAGCACTTGTTCTTGGTTTACTTTTTGCAGCACTAATTCTTTATCGTCGTAGAAGTGATGCAGATATTCCTAAACAAACTCGTTACAACATTCCTTTAGAAATTCTTTACACAATTGTTCCTCTAGTAATTGTGTTAGGACTTTTCTTTTTCACCGCGAGAGATCAATCAACTTTAATAAAACTAACCGGAGAACAAAAACACACAGTCAATGTTGTTGGTTTTAGATGGTCTTGGATTTTTAATTACAAAGAAGCTGGCGTTTATGAAATAGGAACCCCAGCTCTTCCTCCTACTCTTTATCTTCCCGTTGATGAAAAAGTTAAATTTGAATTAACTTCACCAGATGTAATCCACTCATTCTGGGTTCCAGCGTTTTTAATGAAGATGGACGTAGTTCCAGGAAGACTAAATGCTTTTGAATTAACCCCTAATAAGACTGGTGAATTTGTTGGCAAATGTGCTGAACTTTGTGGAGTCGATCATTCACGAATGTTATTTAACGTCAAAGTTGTCTCTCGTGCCGAATTTGACCAACACATTGCTGATTTGAAAGCCGCCGGTCAAGTTGGTGCTTTAACATCAGGAAGAGTAGACACAAGTGGTAACCCAGATTGTCTAGGTAACCCTGAATTAGCTGGATGTAAGGCGGAAAACTAAATGACATTAATTGAAGATCGTCCAACAGTTTCATCACATGCTCATGCTGCAAAAAAGAACACCATGGGAAGAACTGTTGTTAAATGGATGACCTCAACAGATCCTAAAGTGATTGGAAATCTTTATTTAATTACTTCATTTATTTTCTTCATGATTGCCGGTTTAATGGCAATGGTCATCCGAGCAGAATTAGCTAGACCTGGTTTGCAATTTGTCTCTAACGAGCAATATAACCAAATGTTTACTATGCACGGAACAATAATGTTGTTCTTATTTGCTACTCCTTTGTTCGTAGGTTTTGGAAATGCCATTATGCCGCTTCAAATCGGTGCACCGGACGTTTCTTTCCCAAAACTTAATTTGATTGGTTACTACCTCTTTTTATTTGGTGGAATTATTGTTGTCTCAGGTTTTCTAACTCCAGATGGTGCTGCAAGTTTTGGCTGGTTTGCTTATGCACCACTTTCAAACGCTGTGAACTCACCAACAATTGGTGCAGATCTTTGGATTATTGGTTTAGCCATAAGTGGACTTGGAACAATTCTTGGTTCGGTTAACTTTATTACCACTATTTTTACAATGAGAGCACCAGGAATGGTTATGTTTAGATTGCCAATTTTTACTTGGACAATTCTGTTAACAAGTGTGCTCGTTTTGATGGCTTTCCCAGTGCTCGCAGCATCTTTAATTGTTTTGCAAGTCGATAGAAGTTTTGGTGCTCAAGTGTTTGACTCCGCAAACGGTGGAGCAATTTTGTGGCAACATTTGTTTTGGTTCTTCGGCCATCCAGAAGTTTACATAATTGCTTTGCCATTTTTTGGAGTTATTAGCGAAGTAATTCCAGTATTTAGCCGCAAACCAGTCTTTGGTTACAAAGGTTTAGTTTTTGCCACTATTGCAATTGCAGGACTTTCCGTTGCAGTCTGGGCACATCACATGTACGTCACCGGAGCTGTGTCATTGCCATTCTTTGCTTTAACCACAATGTTGATAGCTGTTCCTACAGGAGTTAAATTCTTTAACTGGATTGGCACAATGTGGCGAGGTTCAATTTCTTTTGAAACTCCAATGCTTTTTGTTATTGGATTCTTAATTACGTTTCTTTTGGGTGGATTAACTGGGGTAATGCTGGCAATGCCGCCAATTGATTTCCATGTTTCTGATTCCTATTTCGTAGTAGCACATTTTCATTACACCGTGTTTGGAACTGTAGTTTTTGCAATGTTTGCAGGTTTTTACTTCTGGTGGCCAAAATTCACCGGCAGAATGTTGGACGACTCCATTGGCAAAATTCACTTCTGGACAGTGTTCATTGGTTTTCAAGTTACTTTCTTGATTCAACATTGGCTAGGAATTAAAGGAATGCCAAGGCGTTATGCCGATTACCTAGCAAGTGATGGTTTTACTTTAGGAAACACGATTTCAAGTGTTGGTTCATTCTTACTTGGTGCTTCCACTTTGTTCTTCCTGTGGAATGTTTATAAAACTTGGAGAACTGCACCTTTGGTAAAAGTTAATGATCCATGGGGTTGGGGAATGAGTTTGGAATGGGCGACTTCTTGTCCTCCGCCAAGACATAACTTCACAGAATTGCCACGAATTAGATCAGAGCGTCCAGCATTTGATGCAGCTCATCCTGAACTTGCTGACATGGATGCACCGGTTAGAAAAAATATTTTGGATGATGCCATTGGTGGACCAAAGTTAGGGAAAAGAAATTAAATGAAATCTGGTGGATATTTATTTTTTTTGGGCGGTCTTTTCTACATAATAACCGGATCAATTTATTACGCGGTTTCTAGGGAACCAGTTGGAACCACTGCTTTAATTTTGACAGCAGGACTGGCTGAACTGGTGGCATTTTACTTACTTTTTACTCAAAACAGAATTGGTTATCAACCAGAAGACAATGATCAAGGAGAACAAAACGAAGCACCAGCTGATTATGGTTTCTACTCACCTCACTCATGGTGGCCAATGATCGTTGCAGCAGCTACAGCGATTACTTTCCTAGGATTAATTTTTGCGGTGTGGATTTTGTTATTAGGTCTTGGTTTAGTGTTATTTGCTGTTTGGGGCTGGCTATTTGAATATTGGAAGTTTGAAAGAGTAGAGCCGATCAGGCATTGATTTGAAAAAAAATCAGCAGAGAAATAGAACTTATTCTTCTCAAGGCACCAAGTTAAATCGAATTTCACCTCTTGCAGATTTTTTCAAGCAAGAATCTGCTTCTGGAAAAATTATTGTTTTTGCATCCCTCTTGGGATTACTCGTTGCCAATAGTCCTTGGGGTAAAAACTATTTTGAAATCCTTGAGTCAACATTTTCATTCTCCGTATCAGCATTTAGCTTTGAAATGGACTTAATTCATTTTGTAAATGATGGACTGATGACAATTTTCTTTTTCGTGGTAGGACTCGAAATAAAAAGAGAATTAGTGGAGGGGCATTTATCAACACTTAAAAATGCAGCTTTGCCTTTCTTTGCAGCAATTGGTGGAATGCTTGTTCCTGCTCTGATTTATCTGTCTATTGCTGGAGACTCTTATAGTTCAGGATGGGCAATACCTGTTGCCACAGATATTGCATTGGCAGTTGGAGTTTTGGGATTAATTGGCAGTAAAAGTATTGCAATTCTGAGACCATTTCTACTGGGGCTTGCAGTAATTGATGACATAGGCGCAATTTTAATAATTGCCGTTTTCTTTTCGGTTGGGGTTAATTTCTCCTGGTTATTAGCAGCGGGAGTTTTAGTTTTAATAGTAGTTTTAACTAAATATTTGGATATTAGATTCACAACGGTTTATGTGTTTTTAGGATTAATTCTTTGGTTGTGTCTTTATAAATCTGGGGTACATCCCACCATGGCAGGAGTAATTCTTGGCCTACTTGCACCAGCTATTCCATTTATAGCTAAAGAGTACGTAGACACAGAAGAATTAGGAAACGTATCAAGTGTGGAACACGTTGCCAAAACCAAGAAAATTGCTAAAAACTCAGTCTCTGTAGTGGAATGGCTTTTGCACCAAATACATCCTTGGACAGCTTTCTTAATTGTTCCGCTCTTTGCGTTTGCAAATTCTGGAATAATAATTTCTTCGCAAAGTTTACAAGAGGCACTAAATTCTCCGCTAGCTTGGGCAATTTTTGCAGGACTAGTAGCAGGAAAACCTTTAGGAATTTTAGCTTTTAGTTTTGTAGCAATTAAAACAAATGTGGGCACGTTATCTGGAACAGTTAAATGGCGAGAGATCTTTGCAACCGGAAGCTCAGCTGGTATTGGTTTTACTGTTTCGATCTTTATTGCAAAACTTGCCTTTACTGATACAAATTTGCAAAACCTTGCCATCTTGAGTGTCCTGGTTGCATCGGTGGTTAGTGGACTTCTTTCCCTTCTCTTATTCAAATTGGGAACTTCGCAAAAATAACTACCTTTGTGCCCTCAGGCACAAACTTCCCCCACAAGGGGTGAAAAAATGTCCAAAAATTATTACGAAAACCCTTTCATTTGTTCACAATCTTCCTGTATGAATACCTACTAAGCGCTTAGTCGTGATCGTCATGACTGCTCTGGGAGGTGCGCTACATGGCTGGAAATTCTGCACATCATGCCGAGGACGTAAAACGTCTGGCTGAGCTGGGTTACAAACAGCAATTCGAACGTAAGTGGAGTGGGTTCTCAAACTTCGCTGTTTCGTTCTCAATCATTTCAATCTTGTCTGGATGTTTCACAACATTTAGCCAGGCCTGGAACAACGGTGGACCAGTTGCAATTTCTGTTGGCTGGCCAATCATTGCTTCACTAATTTTGATCATCGGTTTTTGTATGGCTGAACTTGTTTCTGCTATGCCAACTGCTGGTGGTATTTACTACTGGTCATTCAAGTTAGGTAAACCTGTTCATGGTTGGCTAACTGGTTGGCTAAACCTTGTTGGTTTGATTGCTGTTATTGCTGGTGTGGATTATGGTTTCGCAACCTTCTTCACCTTCACTGTCAGCTTGTTCAACCCAGCATGGAGTATTGAAAACTTAGGTCTTGTTTTCATCGTCTTCTTAGTCACTGTTATCACACACGTAATGATTAACGTGTTTGGTGCAAAGATTATTCATTGGATGCAAAACGTAAACGTTTACTGGCACGTTGTTGGTGTGGCAGCAATCGTTTTGATTTTGGTATTCATCCCAGAACAACATCAATCACTTGAATGGATGTTCACCACCCAAATCAATAACAGCGGTTGGACAAGTTACTGGTTCTACGTGTTGCCACTTGGCTTCTTGTTGACCCAATACACAATCACTGGTTTTGATGCTTCAGCTCACGTTTCTGAAGAAACAGCGAACGCTTCTGTAGCAGCTGCAAAAGGAATTTGGCAATCAATTTTCTACGCAGGTATCGGTGGATGGATCTTGTTGCTTTCAATGCTTTATGCAGCAACAAACGTTGAAGAAATTAACAAGAACTTTGGTTTCTCACCAATAGTTCTTTTGACTTCTTTGCCACAAAACTTTGCGGTAATCGTTTTGGTTATCTCACTTGTAGGTCAATATCTATGCGGTATGTCTTGCGTAACTGCAGCATCTCGTATGTTGTTTGCCTTCTCACGTGATGGAGCGGTTCCTGGAAGCAATTGGTTAAAGAAAGTTGATGGAAACAAGAACCCATCAAATGCAGCAGTTGGAGCAGCAGCGGCAGCTGTTGTGTTAACACTTCCAGCTCTTTATGCACCTGAAGGAACAGTTGTTCCGGTTGCATTCTTCGCTGTTACTTCTGTAACCGTGATTGGTTTGTTCGTATCATTTGCAATTCCAATTTTCTTGCGTTGGAGAATGGGCGACAAGTTCAAACAAGGTCCTTGGAACTTAGGTAACAAATGGAAATGGATGGCACCAATTGCAGTTCTAGAAATTGCATTTATTTCTATCTACTTCATGTTGCCAACTACACCAGCAGGTATGCCAGGTAATGAAAACTTCACCTGGTTAGCCTTCCAATATTCACCAATTGCGATGTTGATTGTTATCGGCGGAGCAATGATTTGGTGGTATGCAGGTGCACGCAAATGGTTTAAGGGTCCTAAGTCAGACCTCTAAATCATTAAAAACTATTAATGGGTTTGCTCTAGTTTTTCTAGGGCAAACCCATTAGTTTTAGTG
>Ga0208787_1000056_pt1 | contig 50004 bp, 38 predicted proteins | sample Wag4_2014_7_11_FD_187362 | JGI IMG/M metagenome (GOLD analysis project Ga0208787, IMG submission 187362) | Fresh water microbial communities from Ohio, USA - Utica-2 Time Series HT 2014_7_11 (SPAdes) (version 2) | ecosystem: Environmental > Aquatic > Freshwater > Water tank | place: USA: Ohio...
ACTCCTTACACTGCTCGAATTCACAACTTTTCCAAGTGCTCGTTTACTTATTGCTTACTTTTGCAGTAATATGTCCAATACTATCTATGGCCACCACCCCGTGGTAGAAGCAATCCGAGCAGGAAAACCCGTTGAAAAGGTATTTTTTCAACAAGGTGTCAGAGGTGAACTTGAAAAAGAAATTCGTCACCTCACCAAAGAATTCGATATCCCTCTTCAAGTAGTCCCCAAAGAAAAACTGAACAAATTAGTAAAGGGCGCCCACCAAGGAGTGGTAGCATGGCTTTCTATCGTCAACTTCCAATCCGTAGAAGATGTTATTCCTTGGATCTATGAACAAGGGCAAACACCCCTACTACTCGTCCTGGATGGCATCTCCGATGTAAGAAACTTTGGAGCCATCTGCCGCTCAGCAGAAGTGATGGGGGTACATGCCGTAGTAATCCCTCAAAACGGCTCTGCACCAGCAAATGAAGAGGCCATGAAAGCATCTGCCGGTGCACTGGCCAAAATACGCCTCTGCAGGGTGCGTAGCCTCTTCTCTACCGTCGATTACCTGAAAGAGTCTGGATTACAAATCGTTGCAACGGCACTCACAGATCGATCAGTACCCACCTATGAGGTAGACTTCACTAGTCCTACTGCTATATTAATGGGCTCAGAAGGCGATGGGCTCCATCCCAAACTGATTAAAATGGCGGATAGGGTCACCAAAATACCTCAAGCAACCGACTTTGACTCCCTAAATGTCAGTGTGGCAGCTGGCATCTGCCTTTACGAAGCGCTTAGACAACGAAAAGATAGCTAGCTCGTTATTTTCCTGATCTTCTCTTTCAGCCGGATATAGGATTTGTCACTTACCCCAGGACGTATTTCCCCGATGCGTGCTAAAACCCAAATCCCAATAACGGCCCTTTCGATGGGCGACTATGCCGCTTTTCTCGTAGTTTACCCGCAACTTTAGCCGACATTCTATCCATGACACTACGTTCTCCAGTATCCGTTCTGCCGCCATTTGACTGCCTACAAATATACTGATGTCATCCGCGTATCTTACAAACCGGAGTTTTCGTCTTTCTAACTCTTTGTCCAGTTCATCCAGTACGATATTTGATAGTATAAGGCTTAGTGGCCCTCCCTGTGGCGTACCTTCTGTTACTGCTCGTTTCACTCCGTTCTCCATCACCCCACATGTCAGGTAGCGGCAGATTAATCGCAAATCGCCTGATATGCGATTTCTTTCCGTCAAGTCGGGACGTTGCCGCCGGATTCATTCAGATTCCGCCTCACGACGAACACCCGTACCTTGTGCTAATACTCCTCGCCGCCAAGCGTATAGCGGACTTGCACCGCCGCGTCTGCGCCCGTGCAGGGCGCACCAAAAAAAAGGCCGCATCCTGAAACAGAATGCGACCCTTTGATTATTAAAACCACTATAGATCAAATCCTAACGAACAAAATACGCCACGCTCATTCCAAATGTCTGGCCCATTCTGTACGACTCTCCAATGTACTCCGTGCCGCGGTAAGGCTGTACGCGCCAGTTCAATGGATTCAAAATATTCCGTGCCGAGAACGAAACCTGGTACCGGTTGGCAAATCGCTTGGTAAGGGTATAGTTCAAAATTGGAAATGGCTTCTCGTATACGTCCGGAACAGCCGCCAATGAAATATTGTATAAACGACTGCCTGATACGTTAAAGGAAAGGGCTGACTCCCAGCCTTTTTCTGCATCCACATAGCTTACCATCGCATTTGCAATGTAAGGTGCTTGTCCCTGGAAAGGACGTGTGGTCTGGCTGTACTCCGGATCAATACTGCGGGAAGCATTAAGCTCCACCTGAGGAATCTTGTATTCCGATTTAATGAAAGCAAGGTTCGTAGCAACGTTGAACTTTTCCCAAAATGTCCCTAAAAACCCAAGGTTCTTGCGAACCTCAACTTCCACACCCAATACCATTGCCTCATCAATATTCAGATATCCAAGCTCCGGAATCGTAGCTGTAGGAGAAAATGCTCTAAGAATTGGATTGGTAAAAGACTTATAAAACAAGCTAAATGCAATTAATTCACCCAAATTTGGATACAACTCATACCGTATGTCGTAGTTGTTAATTAATGTTCGCTGTAAGTTTGGATTACCAATATTGAAGAAGCCATTCTTTGTATCAAACTGCTCAAATGGAGCTAACTCGCGCATATTTGGACGAGCAAGTGTCCGACTAGCTGCGATTCGTAGATTAGATTTTTCATTGATGGAATAAATCAAATTACCGGAATACAACCAGTCCATCAAATTCAAACTACTTGGGTTTAACGTAGTATCACGGCTCTCTACATACATATCGGTTGTCTCCAATCTAGCCCCCGCCACAAGTTTGAGCTTCGGTAAAATATTGTAAATACCCATCAAGTAAGCAGCCCCAATGGTCTGCTCTCCATCATAAAAATTCTTGTTATTAATCTGATTAATATAATGATAACCAATAGTATAGCGATTAATTTGCCCCTGTGTATCATAACTGGTATCCAGCACACCAAAATTATCATAAGAGAAAAATTGATCGAAATTACCCTGAAAACTATTGAAGGAAATAGAAGAAGGTACCCCCCCATGACGTACATGCTGAAACTGATATTCTGAAAAGGAACGCGTCATTCTACTATACAAGCCTCCCAGCTTAATGGCATTGGAACTTCCTGCATTACCACCAGTCAAGAATGGAATGGTAATATCCACTTTTCCTTCCGCAGAAGCATCGTTAAGGTCACGGAAAAAGTGGAAGGGAGGACGAAACTCGGCGTCATTTATACCATAAATCGTATCACCATCTTCTTCATAACGAATGTATGCAAAGTAGCGGGAGTCTGGCTCTTGCTGAAAAGAGCGATTAGCCGAACCACTCCATTGAACCTCCATATTGTTTAATCCTGGAAAATTGTGTTTTCCAGATAACTGATATGAAGTGTACTGACGCTGGATAAACTCCATTGAGTTGGTACGATAATTCGCATTTGGAATGGAAAGCTGACCAGCAAACGTGCCTTCCTGCTGACGACCAATGATATCCGTGTCGTTGTTATAAATGACATTCGCACTTACACCATGGTTGTTGCCAAATTTCATCGAAACATTTGCCAAGCCCCCCAAGTGTGGTGTCTCGGTGCTCTTTGTCTCCTTTAATGCCTGGTATTCAAACAACTGGGATCCACTATTGGTATAGGTATTCACCAAACCACCCTCATAGTGATTAAATTCACGAGAATAGTTCACACCAAAGGAATACCCCAAGGTGTTTTTTCCTAGTTTATGGTTGTTTCCCAGTGAAAAATTAAATCCGTGGTTAATGGGGGTCGTTTTTTCAGTCGGTACATATACATTACTTAACGCACGAGAAGACTCATTGAGCAGTCCACGTAGGTCATCGTATTGTGGGTCCTTTTTTCTAGCATTCAAATAGGCGCTTTGCGAAAGCAAGGCGCGGTTCTCTGGGCTCTCCAACAACCCTGGCATTCCACGACCACCATCCTCAAATCCCAGCCAGTCATAGTTACCCGCGTCAGAGCCATGGCCCAAAAAGTTGCCATTCATTGTAGCTTGGGTATTGAAACTTGAATTTAGGCTAAAATAGACGTTGAACTTATCAGGGAAGGATTTAGTGGTAATATTTACCAATCCACCCGAAAAGTTACCGGGCAAATCCGGTGTAAATGTCTTTACGGTAACAATATTTTCAATCATTTGGGCTGGAATCAAATCCAGACTTGAACTGTTACGATAGGGGTCAGTACTAGGCATTGTAATTCCATTCAACTGGGAAATGGAATAGCGATCACCCAAACCACGCATTACAATGAATTTTCCTCCCTCCACAACGGCCCCAGTAACTTGCTTCATTGCATCCGCTGCGTTGGATACCGCAGAACGCGTAATCTGCTGTGAGGACAACCCATCCTGAATGGAAAACGCCCTTCGCTGAAGTGCAATCAATGACGCATCCGTATTGCGCACTTGAGTCGCCACAATGACTACTTCCGCAATGGTAGTGTTTTCCTCCGACATCACTACATCCAACGAGTTCGTGACATTGGGTTTCACCTCAAAGTTGGTAATAGTTTGCTTTTGGTAGGAAGGATACGCCACTTGAATGGTATAAGAACCTTGATCAATTACAAAAGAAAAGTTACCATCATAATCCGTTGTAGCCCCTCCCTTTACTTCTCCTGCTGGATTTTCTGCGCGAATAGAAACACCAATTAGTGTTTCTCCACTCACTTGATCAATTACTTTTCCAGAAATGGTTCCTCGTTGTGCCGCTAACTGAAAAGCACTTATTAGTGCAATTAGTACGCTAAATGTTAGTTTAAATGCAATGTTTTTCATGAAAAATTTGAACTATAGTGGTTGAAAAATTGGCATTTAGCCTACCAAAAGCAGGCCCAGTCGTTTCCAGGCCTGCTTCCAGTATTATTTTGACTTCTTATTTTATTCGACGATCAATTTCTTAGTGATAATGTCTCCTGAATTAGTATAAAACTTGATAATGTACATGCCCTTTGCCAACGCACTAATCTGTACGGGAGCAGAGCTTCCACCCATTGGTAAACCCATACGCTCTGTCACTACACGGCCAGAAAGGTCCAATACTTCCAAATTCAACTCTTGATTCAAGCTTGATTCAATCACAAAGTACTCGCTGGTTGGATTTGGGAAAATCCGAATAGCTACCTCCATTGCAGGGCTATTTACATCCACCGTAGGACAAGCCGTTGGGACAGCTGCCAAATGGTTGTTGCGGTCTAATGCGGTCCAGTTACGTACCCATAATTCACTCCATTCTGCGCTAAAAGCTCCTTTATAGTTAACAGAAGTGAAGAAAGGATCTGCAGATGGTACGGCAGCTAAAGCAGACGTATAAGCAGAACCAACAGGACATGGACGAGGATCCAATACTTCTGACTGCTCTCTGTCAATCGCTGCCAAATAAGGCGAGAACAAAGAAGTTTGATTAGAAGCCAGGTGGTTGATTAATGCGGTCGCATTTACATCTTCAGCTGCAGAACCGACCCGAATAATGCCCGTTGATGTTGCATCCAAGGTTACTGTAGCCGCATCGCGGTAGAACACGTTGTTTAAGAGTTTAAGTTCTCCGGCAAGTAACTTGGCGTAAGCATCGTTGATACCTGCCGCCTTATCCTGCACCTCAATCATTTTACCTTTCTGCTCCGTCAAGATAGAGTTGGCAATCACACCAGCAGTACCGGCACGCAAATTCCAACCAATTGGATTCGATGCGGTTGCGTTAGCACCTGAGCCAATGTGCGTCCAGTTGTACAAGCTTGGGTTGGAATAAGGAGTGGCATCATCTGGAGTGGTACCGTCAAACTCCCCACCTGCGTCCGCTACATCATCGCGCTGGATAGAAAACCAAAACTGGCCTTTTCCTGTATACACCTCATCCCAGTCGTAAGAATCATCTTCCGCAAAGGCAACAACCGCATGCTTCAAGTTCGGTGCACCACCAAAAAATTCAATACCGTCGTCAGAGTTAGCATACACCTCAACGTATTCCAAGGTAGTTCCGCTACCAACTGCTCCCAACGTCAAACCGTTTAATTCATTACCAGATGCAATCTGACGTCCACCGTGGCGGATAGATACATATTTTAAAACTCCAGAGTTGTCGGCATTGTCATTTCCACCATATTGACCGCGAACTTCAGTTGAAGGAATACCCTCCACATTGACAACTCCATTACCATTCTTTTGGGTTACCCCTTTACCAAGGATAACGAGACCACCCCAAAGTGCGTTATCTTTTGGACCCAAGTCGGCTGGATCATTTACATCATCTTCCTCTGCAGTGAAGATAATTGGCTCTTGCTCTGTACCATTCGCAAATAGCTTTGCACCACGGGCAATGACCAATGCAGAAGGATTTCCTACATCTGCACGTGGAGTAAATTTCACAACGGTACCAGCCTCAATGGTCAAAGTAGCACAGCTATCCACAAACGTCACACCATCAACTATATAAGTCTTATCTTTTGTCCAGGTTACATTCTCACACGGAAGAATGCTTGCGTCGTTTACATTTACTACGTTTGGTTGAGACAAATCCACTAAGTGGCCATTGCGATCCAAAGCAGTCCATCCTTCTACCCAAAGACCTGCTGCAAATGGAGGGAAAGCCCCTTTGTAATTAACACCTGTGAAAAAGGCATCACCAGCAGGATAAACTGCCAGATCACTGTTCACCGCAGTATTACCCGCAGGGCGTGGATCTAACAAGCCATTTTGATCGCGACTGATTGACTGAATCGCTGGATCAGCAATAAAATTCTTGTTATCATTAAGATGAGCTACCAATGCGGCCGCTGTCACGTCTTCTGCAGCAGATCCTACACGGATAATTCCAGTAGAAGAAGCATCCAATGTTGTATTGCTACCAATCTGCCAAAATAGATTATTTTGAAGCTTCAATTCACCAGCTACTAATTTAGCATAAGCATCGTTGATGCCTGCTGCTTTGTCTTGTACCTCAAGTCCTTTTCCTTTTTGTGCCATTAAAATAGAGTTAGCAATCACCCCTGCTGTTCCAGCACGCAAATTCCAACCAATTGGGTTCGCTGCTGCAGCTCCAGGACCAGAGCCAATGTGCGTCCAGTTAAATAATTTTGGGTTAGAATAAGGAGTAGCATCATCTGGAGTGGTACCGTCAAACTCGCCACCCGCATCCGCTACATCATCGCGCTGGATAGAAAACCAAAACTGGCCTTTTCCTGTATACACCTCATCCCAGTCGTAAGAGTCATCTTCCGCAAAGGCAACTACCGCATGCTTCAAATTCGGTGCACCACCAAAAAATTCAATACCGTCGTCAGAGTTAGCATACACCTCAACGTATTCCAAGGTAGTTCCACTACCAACTGCCCCCAACGTCAAACCATTTAATTCATTACCAGAAGCAATCTGACGTCCACCGTGGCGGATAGATACGTATTTTAAAACTCCAGAGTTGTCGGTATTGTCATTTCCACCATACTGACCACGAACTTCAGTTGAAGGAATACCCTCCACATTAACAAATCCATTACCGTTCTTTTGTGTTACTCCTTTACCAAGGATAACGAGACCACCCCAAAGTGCGTTATCCTTTGGACCTAAGTCTGTTGGATTATTTACATCATCTTCCTCCGAAGTGAAGATAATTGGCTCTTGCTCTGTACCATTAGCATATATCTTTGCACCACGGGCGATGACCAATGCAGACGGATTTCCTACATCTGCACGTGGAGTAAATTTCACAACAGTACCAGCCTCAATGGTCAAGGTAGCGCAGCTATCCACAAACGTAACACCATCGACAACGTAGGTCTTATCTTTTGTCCAAGTCACATTTTCGCATGGAAGGATGCTTGCGTCGTTTACATTTACTACGTTTGGTTGAGATAAATCCACTAAGTGGCCGTTGCGATCCAAAGCGGTCCAACCCTCTACCCAAAGGCCTGCTGCAAATGGAGGGAAAGCCCCCTTATAATTAACACCTGTGAAGAAGGCATCACCTGTAGGATAGGCCGCAAGATCACTGTTCACCGCAGTATTGCCCGCAGGGCGTGGATCTAACAAGCCATTTTGATCACGACTGATTGACTGAATCGCTGGATCAGCAATAAAATTCTTGTTGCTATTCAAATGAGCTACCAATGCCGCCGCCGTCACGTCTTCTGCAGCAGACCCTACACGGATAATTCCAGTAGAAGAGGCATCCAATGTTGTATTGCTACCAATCTGCCAAAATAGATTATTTTGAAGCTTCAATTCACCAGCTACTAATTTAGCATAAGCATCGTTAATACCTGCTGCCTTGTCTTGTACCTCAAGTCCTTTCCCTTTTTGTGCCAGTAAAATAGAGTTAGCAATCACTCCTGCTGTTCCAGCACGCAAATTCCAACCAACTGGGTTCGCTGCTGCAGCTCCAGGACCAGAGCCAATGTGCGTCCAGTTAAATAATTTTGGGTTAGAATAGGGAGTAGCATCATCTGGAGTGGTACCGTCAAACTCACCACCCGCGTCCGCTACATCATCGCGCTGGATAGAAAACCAAAACTGGCCTTTACCTGTATACACCTCATCCCAATCATAAGAATCATCTTCCGCAAAGGCAACTACCGCATACTTCAAATTCGGTGCACCACCAAAAAATTCAATACCGTCATCGGAATTAGCATACACCTCAACATATTCCAAGGTAGTTCCGCTACCCACTGCACCTAAGGTCAAACCATTTAATTCATTACCAGATGCAATCTGACGTCCACCGTGGCGAATGGATACATATTTTAAAACTCCAGAATTATCAGCATTGTCAGTTCCTCCATAAATCCCACGTGTTTCGGACGTTGGAATGCCTTCCACATTCACTTCGCTGTTTCCGTTCTTCTGTGTAACACCTTTACCGAGGATGACTAATCCTCCCCAAAGTGCGTTGTCTTTAGGACCTAAGTCAGTTGGGTTGTTTACATCATCTTCCTCTGCCGTAAAGACGATAGGCTCGGCAACCGTACCCGTTGCAAAGATCTTCGCACCCCGGCAAATTGCCAACGCAGATGGATTCCCCACGTCCGCACGAGGTGTGAACTTCACGACAGTTCCTGCTTGAATATTCAGGGTAGCTCCCTCTTCCACATACACCACGCCGTCGCAGAGATATACATTGTCTTTCGTCCAATTGACCGTCTGACCAGCTTGAATGTCTGTATCAGTAATGTTGACAATAGTCTGAGCACTCGCCTGTGAAGCCAGCATCCAACCTGCAACTAAGAATAGAAATAGCTTTTTCATAATAAGGTGATTTTATTTTTTGCATCCAAAATGCAAGAAAACGTTTTCTCATTGCGATTTCGACGCAAAGGTCAGACTGCTCTCACCCGAGCCACGAAAAAAGCCGTTTAAGTTAATGTTAAGTTTAGATTGAATTAGACAGCAACAACCTGTAGCATAACGTTTGGGCTAAACCAAAGCGTGCTAATAGGAGGGCAACAGACGGCCTGGCGGGGAAAGCCCCCCATCCATAAGACAACCTGGGCGGCACACAAGTCTTGTTATTGCCGCACCGTCAAAGTTTCCTTTGAATTAGTTGGAGAAAAAAATGCCAGCCCGCTGCAACCGCTCTTTCAGATTCTGTCCAAAAGCTTCCACAGGGGTCAATACACCAAACGGAAGCGTGAGAGCCTTACTACGTTCCAAAATAGTAAATGCCGCCTCTGAAAACATTTTAGCCGTCTCATTGTACCCTGGATCTCCCCCAGAAATAACGGTGCGTGCTTTCGATCCATCACTTTCCCCAATACAGGTGACTTCAAAACGAGAGCGGGAGCGCATCTCTTCATCAGGGCCCGTTCCAGGAGGGGCTTGCCTAAACAACCACTCCCTGAAAAATTTGAACCGTACGAACAACATAGTAATTACCACAGGAACTACCGTTTTGACTACTTTCCAAAAAGAAGAACGAAGGAAGAACTGACCGTACGCTACCGCCTCTCCGTATTCGGATGAAAGTCGATAGGCACTTCGCTTAACAATATGTGGGTCCACCACCGGCATTGGGATCGCCCAAGCCTTCAACTCATTGTTGTAATGGATTTTCAAGGGAATTCGAGGGGTGTCTGGATGTCGAGGCAGTTTCACCTTGATAGAACGTTGTTGTGTCTCCATATACAACGCATAAATAGCGGTGGTAAAGGTGCCTCCCGAGAAGCTAGCATTTGTACGTATGTACCCGCGTAACGCTTTCGCCTCCCCTACTGGAAGTTGCTTAGCTGTGAGCCATGCCGCATAATCTGCGGGAATACTATCAAATCCACAACAGTTAACAATACAAACCTTATTTTCCTCTGCCTCCTTGCCAAAAGTTTGAAAAATATCAGCCACAAAGGAGGGCTCCCCCGTTATATCCAAATAATGGGTACCCTGCTCTACACACGCTTTAACAACCCCCTTTCCATACCAGTTAAATGGCCCAACAGCGTTCATGACAATATGTGCTTGTGCGGCCATTGCTTTCAAGCTATCCTCATTTTCCACATCAGCAACAACTACCTCAGGCAACTTCCCTTTTAAAGCGGCTCTAACCTGTTCTAGTTTGTTCGGGCTCCTACCAGCAATCGCCCAACTTACCCCCTCCATATTAGCCCGATCCGATAAATAGGCTGCAATTAATTGTCCCGTAAATCCTGTTGCACCAAATAGTAAAATGTCGTACTTCCGTTCCATATTTTATTTTTTTCCTGTTTCCAAAATCGCAGCAAGCGTCTGCTCAGCTGCACGCTCCCAACTAAATGCCTGGCGCTGTATCCTCCCCCTCTTGATTAGCTCGTCTCTTCGTCCCGGATAATTCCAAAGCTCTATCATGCTTTCTATCAAGGTTTCCTCTTTGTAAGGATCAATCATTAGCGCAGCATTACCAGCGACCTCCGGCATTGCAGTTGTACTGGACGTAATAACGGGAATATCACAGCACATCGCTTCCAAAATCGGCAAACCAAAACCCTCGCTGATAGATGGGTATACGACTGCAAAAGCAGAAGCCATTATCGATGCAAGATCGGAATCTTCTACATATCCCAACAAAATAATATCTGCGCGCCAAGGCGATTGCTCCAAAGCATCCAGAACAGGCCCCGTTTTCCACGCATACCTACCCGCTAGTAATAATTTTACCGGTGCGTTGGTCCTCTCCTTAAACCGGTTGAAAGCACTGATCAAAAATGGAATATTTTTCCTTGGATGAATTGCCCCAGTATAGAAAAAATAGAGATCACCTTTTGAATACTTTTCCCTAACCATCTCCTGTTCAGCCTTTGGTATCGGCCGAAATATCTCCCTGCACCCATTGTACACTACTTGTATTTTACCTGGCTCAGCCCCTGTTGTCTCCACAATACTCTTCTTTGTATATTCCGACACCGTCAAGATACGGTCCGCTCGCTGAATAAACGCTGGAAGATAGTGCTGGTAATAAACACGATGTATCCATTTCAACTGATCAGGCATCTGCAACGGAATCACATCGTGAACCGTTAAAACAGTGGGAATGGACGTACGCAAACTGAGCAGTGAGTCCGGTGAGAAAAAAACATCTGCCTTCCAGCGCTTCATCACCCTCGGGAGCGCCCATTCAAACCATAAATAAAATAAAATGGGATGGCGTGCAGGTGGACGAACCACCACTGGTGTAACATTAGGTGCATAAATAAATCGCTCATCAAACGGCCGATCAAAGAGAAATAAAAACGAATGCTCCGGGTGCATCGACGCCATTCGATTGGCCAGTTCATGGGTATACCACCCAAATCCTTCCAGTTTATTTGGAAGTAAAAAACGAGTATTGATCGCAATTCTCAAAATATGTAGAAGTTATGCCAAAAAGCCCCTCTCTTAAATGGGGTTTAATGTACTTTTGTAACTGCAAAAATCTAAAATATGCTTGATATTTCAGCCGCTCATTTGCGACGTCTCGCTACCGCATGGGTAGGAAATAAAAACCGTTATGAAGGGGTGGGTATCCCCAAACAAACGCTCACGCCTTTGCACGATGTAGCACAAGAGCTATTAACCGGAGCTTTCTTAAAACCCTTCGAAAAAAGTGAAGAGTTTTTTTATTTCCACCACGAAGAAGATGTAAGCCATCATCCCGTTTTTCAAAGCTGTCTAACGATCTTTAATGATCCCGAAACCCTTTCAGATCAACTACCAATCCTGGCCCAAAGGCTCTATGAACAATCAGAACTCCCAAAGATTAAAGGCGGAGAGTTCTTTGTGGCCTACTTCGATGACGTGCTGCTGCAAGGCGAATCCGTTCAGGCTATTGCCCTCGTTAAAATACAAACCAAAGACCCTTTCTTGAAAGTAGAACGAAAAGAAGAGGCCTTTCTTGTTAATGTGATCGAGGGAATTCCAACGGCAAAACTCGAAACAGCTGCCCTCATTTTTAATGTTGACGAGTCAGAAGGCTATCGAATTTGTGCAGTCGATACCGTGTCAAAAAAAGATGAACGCTCCTTCTGGAAGGATGAGTTCTTACGGCTACGTCCAATAGAAGACAATTATTTCAATACCCGCCACTACATTGCCCTCTCCGGTGAGTTTATTAATGAAAAATTGCCCCACCAGTTTGGTCTAGATCGGGCAGACCAACTGGATACTCTGTATCGATCTGGACTTTACTTCAAAGAAAATGAAGAATTTGAGTTTGATGACTACGCTAAAACTCTTTTCCCTGAAGAAGAACAACAAGAAGCATTTAAAGCCTTTAGAGATACCTACTCAACGGCCTATGCCGTCCCCCTAGAAGAAAAGTTTGATATCAGTAACCAAGCCGTAAAAAAGGAATTTAAGGTACTGAAAAGTGTCATCAAACTTGACAAAAATTTCCATATTTACGTACACGGACGAAGGGATCTCATCGAACGCGGCTTTGATGAGGAAAAAGGAAAAAAATACTATAAGGTATATTTTGATGAAGAAGATCTATAATCCATACCATTAAATCACCAATGCAAAGAGAGGGGCCAAAATAAAAGCAATAAACAACTAGCCTCTCTCTGTTAAAAAACAAAATCAGGATGGAAATTCTGAATAATACCTTGCTCCCAAAGTGACTCCTTCCACACCAACTCTATCTAGTTTCCACCGGCCTACCTCCGGGGAGTGAGACTCCATTTTGCAGCCTTTGTGCAATGCTTCATAGCAATCATATGAAATAGATCTCCTCGCAGATAGCTTCTGAAATACATGAAAATGACTGACTGCCGATTTCCATTCAGCCCCAACCACGGCTTCAAACACTTTTGCCTTTGAACCTGACCCATATGCCACAAAACCAATTCTTTTCCCTTTTAACTCTACACCCTCCGCAAAATCGGATTCTAACGTACTCATCAACGCAAGAAAGATAGATGCTGTATATAAGTTACCCATTTCACTGCTCGCACGTTGCGCCTTCTCCAACTTCTCGCTGACAAACTGTTGATAAAGCGAAGACTCGCTAACCGCTTTATTGAAAGCAGCTTGCGCCTTTAAAAACACCTTCTCCTCCTCAAAAGCGTCCCTACTAGGCACTTGTAGCTTTAACTTGTTTAAATCGGAGGTAAATACCCCCTTTTCTTTACGCTCCTGAATAAATTGCTCTACATACATACGCTTCGCATGAAAAGAGTACGGCAGATGAAAGATCATACGTGCCCACCGCTCACTCATCGCTTTGTATTGGTCTCCCTTGAATAAGCCCGACTCCACCGCGAGCGCTCTAAAATGAGCTAACGCCTCCATCATCCTATTCTGATAACACTGATTGGAGTATTGTCCGTCAAAAATCGGTGTTTCAGAAAAACGCTCCCTTCTTGGTTTGAAAAAATCGTGCACGCTCTCCGAAGCCACCCCAATCAGAGGCCGAATTTTTAATATCCTCGGATTATGACGGATCAATATGGCTATGGCACCTGCGCCTTGGGTATACTCACCTGTAGATTCTAACTCATATTTTGCAATATCTGATGCTACTACAATTCCAATCCTGTCTTTTTGCTGTTGAACCCAATCAATAGTTCCCAACAACGCATCAGTAGCTCCAATACAAGCGAATGTCATATCCAACATATCACAATGCCGAAAGCAGTCGACTCCATACTGTGCTTTTAATCGGTCCTGAACCATCCCTACGGCATACGTAGCGGTCGGCTTTGCCATATCCAATGCACTTTCCGTTCCAAGCCAAATTCTCCCAATTTTCCGAGGATCAAGCTGATTTCGGTTAATCAGCTCAAAAATAGCCTCCGCCGCCATGGTGGCAGCATCCTCGTGCAAGTCTGGAATCGCCATTTTATGTAACCCCAACCCATCCCGCAGCTTTTCGTAGGATATCTGGCGCTTCTCAGCCAATGCTTTAATATCTAAATACAATTTGGGCGCATACAACGCCATGTCATCAATGCCAACAGCAGGTAAGCGAAGTGCCATTCAACAGTTGTTTATGCCGCGAAAAAACGCAGCGTGAATAAAAAGGCAAGGGCTCGGGAAATACAAATTGGAAATATATCAGCAAACGCAAATCGTGGTGAAAAAAGCGTATGCCTCCGTGTTGCACTAACGACGAAGGCATATAAAACGCTGTTATATAAAAAATGTTCAATCCTTTCCGATCTTCTAATGCGACTACACACCCAATAAATGAACCAGCTTAGAAAATCCGACTATACTTCAACAAAAATGCCCCAGTTATGGAGGCTGCCGGAGCCAACTCATCTGCCCCAACCAAATTGGTATTAGTCGCTTTTGTCTCCCCAAATACACCATTCCCATTTCGGTCAATTTGAACCTTCATATCATGATCGTAAAAAAGTTCTCCCAATAGCCCCAAAGATAACCCCTTGAAAATCTGGATATCAATCGTATTGTTCCACAACACATCCACATTTGTAGGTTCTTTCAGATAATTGGAGTACAGGCCCAAGCGGCTATTTACAGATACCTTATCCTTGAAAAACTTATTTGTATAGCCTATCTTGAGCTCCGAACCAACCCCCAAAAAATAATTAGAGCCCTGTTCATTACCATGAATAGTCAACAACGCAATACGATCGTCAGGAACATTAATAAATCGTACACCCGCAGGGGAATAAAAAAAGGATAAATGCTTGTTCGGATTATATGCCAAACCCGGAGCCAATGTTAACGTCAATGGATTTAAAAAGCGTGCTGTAGATCGCTCCCCATCATTAATTGGCTGTAAGGTATTACCAGGAAAAGTGGGTAGTATGAAGGTTTGTGCTAACATATCTGCAGCAGCAAAAATTTTACTTCCAATAATCGCATATCCAAACCTAGAGTTCAATCGTAGAACGTCCAAGTTCTTTAAAAAGTCACTACGATACTGCGTACTCGTCACCCCGTTTACCGTCTGCGTATTTACCACCTGTGTGCGCTGCGCGGCTAACTGTATGTTCAAGTCGTTCGACCAAAATACCTTGCCACGCTTGTAGTCCGCAAATACCCTCCCCAAACCACCAATACCAAACCGGTTACCACCCGCACCTACTTTTGGGTTAAACATACCCATCCCAGATAGGTCCAGTCCAAAACTCGCCCCTGTTGTCCACCCCGTATCCGCCTTCGCAGCAGCAGCTTGTGCCGCTAGTAACCTGCGTTCCGCGTCCGACTGCCCTTTCACAGAAAAAACGCCCAACACTAAGGCAACCCCAATTAAAATTCGATTCATTTTACTCATAACTAGATTGTTTACAATGCATTAAAAATAATATAAATTGACGCAAATAGACGAATTTTTTTTGGGACCTAAGTGATTTTTAACAGAATTACAGCAATTTTGCATGTTTTCTGGTCGCTTAAAATTTACTTTTTGCTCCAACCAATCCAACCTGTTTATCCTTTTTACTAATTCGAAACCTAATTATGCTGCAAAAATTAGCCCTCTATATACTGCTTTCCGCCAGCTCCTATTCAATGCTCTGTGCCCAAACAAGCGCAGTATCCCAACCCACAACCCAATTCCCATTTAATGTGCTTCTTACTTCCCCCGACAGTTCAACTTCCATTTCCTCCAAGTTCTTGTTTGACCATAAACACCAAGCTACTTTGCTCGCCTTTTGGTTAACTACTTGCTTTCCTTGCGCAACAGAGCTGGACACCTACGCACAGCATTACAAGGAATGGCAAGAACAATATGATCTCAACATTATTGCTGTTTCTTTAGATTTTCCAGATCGATTCCGCCAAATTGAACAACGCCTCCAACAAAAAAAATACCCCTTCCAAGTCTGGTGGGACAGCGCTCGATCTTTCAAAGATATCTTGCCAGGAGGCCTAAACGGATTTCCACAAGTGTTCCTCTTCAACAAAAATGGGAAGCTGGTGTGGCAACATAAAGGCTTTCGACCAGGTGATGAACTTAAGCTCCTAAAAGCTGTTCAAGAGTTATGAGCATGCATCACGCCCGAGCCGCTTGCATACTTTTACCTTGGTTTTTTTGAAAAAAAAAATATTTAACCTACCTTTGTACTCTTGGTGTCTTCTTTATTACAAAAATTAACGCTTAAATAAGGAAGTTTACTAGCGGATATATCCGAATCCACTTACTTGTTTTAATCTTTAATACTAATCCCCCCACAACATTCGGATATTAATTCGCTATCAATCATCGCTTCATAAAGGCTTGATTGACAAAGACTTTCGGTATGGGACGCAAAGAAAAATTTGTCTACAACATTCACACCTTAACCTACGAAAAAGTAGTCGTATCTTTCAGAACACGAGTACTTCAGGCCTTTGGTTTCTTTTCAGTTGTATTGGTTACTGCTGTAGGTATGCTTATCCTGCTCTATACCTACTTTCCTTCTCCTAGAGAAAAAGAATTGCTTCGAGAAATCGATCAAATGTCTTATAAATACGACCAGCTCAATGGCCAGCTGGACCTTATGTCAAAGGTTTTAACTAATATCCAAGAACGCGACGCAAATGTGCACCGCGCCGTTTTTGGGATGGACCCCATCGATCAAGATGTATGGCTAGGTGGTATCGGCGGCCATAACCCACACCCAGAGCTGTCTGCATTTAAATATGGTAGTGAAGCACTACGAACTACCTTAAATAAAATGGATGCCCTAGCCCACCAAATGGCGCTGCAAAGTAAATCACTCGATACCATACAAGAGCTGGCAAACAATCAACAACAAATGCTAGCCTCCATACCAAGTATTAAACCAGTTCGCGAAGACAAACTGCAAAAGAGTATGAACGTACTCTCTGGGTTTGGGTATCGTATTCACCCTATTTATAAAGTAAAAAAATTCCACCAAGGTGTTGACTTCCCAGCTAGAGTGGGAACAGCAATACAAGCCTCCGGCGACGGCGTCGTAGTAGAAGCTGGCTGGCACTCAGGTTACGGCCAATGCGTACGTATCAATCATGGCTACGGCTACGAAACATGGTACGCACACATGAACCGGATCAACGTAAAAGCAGGTGAAAAACTTAAAAAAGGACAAAAAATTGGTGAAGTCGGTGATACTGGTGTCTCAACAGCCCCACACCTTCACTATGAAGTTCACTACAAAGGCAAACCTATCAATCCAATCCACTTTTGTATGGACAAACTCACGCCTGTTGAATACCAACAACTGGTCAACAGCGCCAATACCGCCAACCAATCGCTCGACTAAGATTAGAACATTAAATAGTTAACAGAAGGTTTCTAAAAGCCATTCGTACGAATGGCTTTTTTTATTGCCTATTATAGTATCTCCCTAATACCTCCACAGACTTGAGTAACCGACTCCCATACCATGAAAATAATTCTCCATCAACTAATTGTATGTGCGCATCTGGACAATGACGCTGGAACTCTTCCGTGTGCCGCTCCTTAAAAGGATACGGCTCTGAAGAGAGTAGAATTCGATCTGGCCGCCACGTAGCTAGATCATCAGCAGTGAATTCGGGATATCTAGGCTGATCTGCTAGAACATTCTTCCAACCACACTCCGATAAGAGCGCATGTATAAATGTATCGCCACCAGCACCCATCCAAGGCTTCCTCCATATAACATACAATACCCTTTCTGAATTCTCTCCCACACTTGGGAAACTCTTAAAACCATCCTGAATTTGCTCCACAATCTGTCTCGCCATCACCTCTCTACCTGTCATCTCTCCTACCTCTTCCATCATCCTATACGCATCCTCTAATGTCTTAATGTCACTTACATATACCCTACAATATTTCGAAATCGCCTCCACTTGCTCTTTTACATTTTCTTCTTTGTTCGCGATTACTAGGTCTGGCCTAAGAGCGCGAACCTTCTCAAGATCAACCGTCTTTGTCCCCCCTACCTTCACCTTCGTTCTATACCATTGTTCTGGGTGAACACAAAACTTAGTGATTCCAACCACCTGCTGCTCAAGGCCTAAGTCATATAAGAATTCTGTCTGGGAAGGAACCAGGGAGATAATTCTATTGGGCCACCTCATCGTTTCCATCGGTTAACAGTAAATACATCTAATTGAATGCTATCGGGGGAGCCATCACTACACCTGCGCGTATGCTCCAATACCTTTTCAAACGTTCGCATGCTGTTAAACGCAGGAACCTTTAACTCCGCATACGACCAATCATCAATTTGTAAGTAGCGATCCTCTACCGAATACCTATCCCAGTACGGGGCTAAAGCAGGGCAAGGCCGGCCAAAAGCAGATACAATCCCAGCTTCTCGTTGTGTATTAGCATACATTTTCCATGAAAAAGATTCTGGCCACCAGCCCCAAAAATTCAAAGCAGGCATTCCCCACACCAGTACAGAAACCAAAATAGTCAAATACGGCGTCGCCTCTTCTACCTCTTCCACCTCCCTAAAAAAATGCCAAACCAATCCCATCATCGCAATATTCCATGGCCATACTACCTGATTCCAATGGTAGCCAAAAGGCCCGATAACCAGTAGTACGTACGCGTGGAAAAGTATCACCCCCCCAATAGCCCAATTTCGAAAAGCAGGCAAAAGTAAAAAGACACCTAAAGCCAACTCAAATACACCCGCTAAAATTGCCGCACTCTTATTGCCTACTAAGGGGACTGTCCACTCAAATGCCGCGCAAAACCAATCAAAATTATCCGAAAACCACGGTGTTAATTTGTTGAGTCCGCCCCAAAAATAAATACCAGCCAATACCCACCTATATCCATCACCCTTCCCATTTCCCCAAATATCCAACAACCATAACAAAAACCACATCCAAATCCATACCTGCAACCGATTAATATCCAAAATAACCAACCCACCAACTAATACCATTGCTGTTATCGCATGCCTACGCACAGACCATACCCCCAACAAAAACCCCACTGTACTCAACGCTAACAAGGACGATAAGAAACCAGATATCCAATTAGGAGCACTCTCTAATGCGTCGACAACCGGAACTACGGGGAATGATCGACCATTAGATGGCCACCACAATTCAGAAGACAAAAGCATCTGTATAACAATGGACAACTGTATAAATCGATACATTACTAAACCTTAAAATCCAACAAAAATCGCTTAATGTCCTCCTGAAAACGTCTTTCATCTGCTCCAAGCCATTCCACCGTTATGGGCAACACCACAACAGGAATTCCGTGTTCAACGAAAAAAGAACGATGTAGATCTAGCCGAGTAGCATCTTTTTCTGTTGTAATCAATACTTTATTGGTAGAATCAATAGAGGAAAACCGCCGTAAAATATCACTCAAATCAGCTTCATTAAAATAATGATGATCCTCATGCTCAATCGTATGCACTGACCGTGCATTGCTCCCTAGATAACTTAATAAATAATCCGTATTCGCAATTGCGCTCACCAATAATAAGTCCGTATCCAAATCTAAAGCCCTATTCACACCCTGCCTAAATAACTCATACGGAGTACCATATTGGTACCTGCTAAAATATACGCGCTGTCTGGGAAACGGATTAATCTCCCTTAGCATGGCCATCCGCTGTTCGTTGGTAAAGGAGGCAGGAGTTTTGGTAACAACAATAATGTCGGCCCGACGATACGCCGCACGCCATTCCCGAAGCCGACCAGAAGGTAGCAGCCAGTCTCGTGTAAAAGGTCGAGAATGCTCCGTTAGTAAAATAGTTAAACCAGGCTTAACCGCTAAATGCTGAAACGCATCATCCAATAAAATACATTGTAAATTAGGATAGCTCTTTAACATCTGAGGAATACCTAATGCCCGGCTCTCACTGACTGTCACAGGTATACCTCTGAACTTTCGTTTAAACTGCAACGGCTCATCCCCCACCTCCGTAGCGTCATCCACTGGCTGCACTTCTCTAAATCCATAGGTCTTCCGACCATAACCACGACTTAATACCCCAACCTGTAGGTACTCATCTAGCCACCGAAGTAAATACTCTATGTGCGGTGATTTTCCAGTTCCCCCCACTGACAAGTTACCAACGGAAATAACTGGCAAATCAAACCGAACACTGCGCAACAAACCAACCTGGTACAATGCGTTTCGGAGAGAAACACCCATTCCATAAAGTAATGAAATAGGGAGCAACAATAATCGTATAAGTATATCGTCCGTCAAAACCCTAATTTTAGCGTATCATAAGAAAGAAGTAGCCTAGAATTCTAAGCCTACTTCTGCCCGAATCGAATTAACAAGCCCTTCTCAAGATTTGTTGCCGGTATAATTATGTGGAGTCAGTCGCTTAAGCTCCTCCTTCACATTACTCGAAACCTCTAACGAATCAATAAATTCATGCAGCACCGCACTATTAATATCGGCTCGACCTCGGGTTAGCTCTTTCAATGCTTCATACGGATTGGGGTAACCTTCCCTCCGTAAAATCACTTGAATCCCCTCCGCAACCACCATCCAATTATCTTCTAAATCCGCAAAAAGCTTACCCTCATTTAATTGTAACTTAGAAATTCCCTTGAAAATAGATTTCAGCGAAATCACAGAATGGGCGATTGGAACACCCAAGTTCCGCAGAACCGTCGAATCCGTCAGGTCGCGCTGTAAACGTGAAATAGGTAGTTTTTCCGCAAAATGGTTTAACAAGGCATTTGATAGCCCTAAATTCCCTTCCGCATTCTCAAAGTCAATTGGGTTAACCTTGTGCGGCATTGCAGAAGAGCCAATTTCACCCGCAATCGTACGCTGCTTGAAATATTCCATTGAAATATACGTCCATATATCCCGACAAAAATCAATCAAAATCGTATTAATCCTGCTTATTCCATGGCACTGAGCCGCTAAACAGTCGTAATGCTCAATCTGTGTCGTTGGAAACGACCGCTCTAATCCTAAAAACTCTCGGACAAAATCCTTCGCAAAAGCCTGCCAATCATAATTTGGATAGGCAGCATAATGCGCGTTGAAATTACCCGTAGCGCCACCGAACTTTGCTTTATGTGGAATTGCCTTTAATAACCGAAGTTGCGTACTTAAACGATCAGCGAAAACAGCAATTTCCTTCCCAAGCAAGGTTGGAGAAGCAGGCTGGCCATGTGTGCGAGCTAACATAGGTATCTGCGCCCAATCTAAAGCGAGCGCTTCTAAACTTACAATCAACTCCTCCAATAAAGGATAATATACCTCTTCTAAAGCAAGTTTAAAAAGTAATGGGTTCGCTGTATTATTAATATCCTGAGAAGTTAAACCAAAGTGGACAAACTCACGCAAATGAGAGAGTTCCAAGGCATCAAAGCGCTCTTTAAGAAAATACTCTACGGCCTTTACATCATGATTGGTAGTCCGTTCAATCGTCTTAATATATTCTGAGTCTGCTACACTGAAATGCTCAAAAATTCCATTCAACTCATCAATTTTGTCCTCCTCAAAGGCGCTTAGCTCTGGTAAGCCAAACTGACAAAGTGCAATAAAATACTGAATTTCAACAAAAACACGGTAGCGTATCAAAGCATGCTCACTAAAATAAGCACCCAATTCAACCGTCTTGTCGGCATAACGCCCATCAATGGGCGAAATGGCCATAAGTCCTTTAGATATCATAGTAAACTGTATTGGCAACAAATTTCCGACCAATTAACGGAACCTACATAGACAACTTCTCTTTTTATTACACAAAAAGCGAATTGCCCTAGAAAATGGACCCAAACCAGCCTTCTAGGCCTTGTTTGCTAACTGCCCACAAGCTGCATCAATATCCTTTCCCCTACTTCGCCGGACAGTGACAGTAACATCGTGACTTGCCAAACGGGCAGCAAAAGCATTCAGCCGATCATCTGCAGACTTCACATAAGCTTCCCCTCCAATTGGATTATACTCGATGATATTTACCCGAACAGGAAAACGGCGGCGACACAACATAATTAACTTCGCAGCATCCTCAGGACCGTCATTAAACTGATCAAAGGCGATGTATTCATACGAAATACGATTTTTTGTCTTACGGTAAAAGTATTCTAGAGCCAACATCAAGGCCTCTAGGTTATTCGAACTATTAATAGGCATGATGTCATTCCGCTTTAAATCATCAGCAGCGTGCAAGCTTAATGCCAAATTAGAGCGAAAACCATCATCCGCAAGCTTCATAATCATCTTCGCAATTCCTGCCGTACTCACAGTAATGCGAGAAGGGGACATTCCGAGACCCATAGGAGCTGGCTTAGTAATATGCTCAATACTTTTCATCGTATTAGCATACGTGAGCAGAGGCTCACCCATCCCCATATATACGATATTCGTCAGTCCCCGACCAAACGCTTCATTACACTGTTTATTCACTAGAGTAACCTGATCTACTATTTCCCAAGGATCTAGGTTTCGTTCCCGCCCCATCTTTCCGGTAGCACAAAACTTACAAGTTAAACTACAACCCACTTGTGTACTAACGCAAACGGTGAATCGTTGATCATCTGGAACTGGAATCAAGACACTTTCGATTCGATGTCCGTCATATGTCAGATACCGCGTCTTAATTGTACCATCCCAACTATGCTGCACCTTATCCTCGTCCAGAGTGTGAAAGGTATACTGCTCACTCAATCGAGTTCTAAGTGCCTTGGGAATGTTTGTTAGCATATCCCATTGCCTCGCACCTTTAGACCAAAGCCATTCGTAGAGTTGTTTTGCTCTAAACTTGGGTTCACCCCACTCCAAAAAAAGGGCTTCTATCTCCGGATAAGAGAGTGAGCGAATATCTTTCATAGTTTATTTAGTGCAATGACTATAACTCAAAATCACCATCTGGATCGTCTACATCAACGGCTGCTGCTCGAGCACTAGCCGTTTTTGACGTTGGCGCAGAGACCACTCCATTGATTTTTTCTTTTACTTTTTGCTCAATCTCAAGCGCCATTTCGGGATTGTCTGCCAAAAAGAGCTTTGCTGCATCTCTACCCTGCGCAATTTTTGCACCATTATAGCTATACCAGGCACCACTCTTTTGTACAATATCGAATTGCGCGCCTAAATCAATTATCTCTCCATTTTTATTAATTCCCTCCCCAAATATAATTTCAAACTCCGCTACTCGGAAAGGTGGTGCCAATTTGTTTTTTACCACCTTTACCTTCACCTGGTTGCCAACCATATTTCCATCTTTATCCTTGATAGCAGCACCACTTTTGCGAATATCTAAACGAACAGATGCATAAAATTTAAGCGCATTACCACCCGTTGTCGTTTCTGGATTGCCAAACATCACCCCAATTTTTTCACGGAGCTGATTGATGAAAATACAGCAACAGCCCGTTCGGCCAATGGAAGAGGTTAGTTTCCTCATCGCCTGACTCATCAAACGTGCCTGTAACCCTACTTTATTATCGCCCATCTCCCCCTCAATTTCAGAGCGAGGAACCAACGCTGCCACCGAGTCAACCACCAATATATCAATCGCTCCTGAGCGAATCAGGTTCTCAGCGATTTCGAGTGCCTGCTCTCCGTTATCTGGTTGGCTTATAAGCAAATCATTCACGTTTACACCCAATGATTCGGCATAAAACCGATCAAAAGCGTGTTCCGCATCAATAATTGCTGCAATTCCACCCTTCTTTTGGGCCTCGGCAATCGCATGGATAGCCAACGTCGTTTTACCAGAGGATTCCGGACCGTAGATCTCTACAATACGCCCCTTCGGGTACCCACTGCATCCAAGCGCAAGATCTAAACCCAGAGAACCTGTTGGAATAACATCCACCTCGATACTCTGCTTATCGCCTAGGCGCATAATGGTGCCTTTGCCATAGGTTTTATCTAGCCGCTCAATGGTGGCTTCCAATGTCTTTAGTTTAGCATCTTTTTCGTTTGCCATAGTGGTAGAAATAGTTTATTGATTCAAAAGATGCCGCAAAAATAAACATTTTATTTTAAAATAAAAACATTTTGTTTTTACTGCAAAAAAATATTTTACTACGTCTTCTTTTTACGTTTGGCGGCTGGCTCCTGCGCCCCCTTTCCTATACCTAGGGCAACTTCCAGTACTTCGCTCATCCGTCCAACATAATGAAACGTAATTCCTTTGATGTACTCCGGCTCAATCTCTTCAATATGCTTCTGGTTGTCTCGGCACAACATGACCTCTTTTAATCCCGCGCGCTTGGCTGCCAAAATCTTCTCCTTTATGCCCCCTACTGGCAACACCTTTCCACGAAGCGTAATTTCACCAGTCATGGCCAGATACGGCTTCACCGGATTTTTTGTAAAGGCAGAGGTGATTGCCGTGAGCATGGTAATACCCGCAGAGGGACCGTCCTTCGGTATAGCCCCCTCTGGTATGTGTATATGAATATCTGTCTTCTCAAATTGCTCGGGCTCTAATCCAAAGTTCTCCGCGTGCGCTTTTAGAAAGGATAAAGCGGTAAATGCGCTCTCCTTCATCACTTCACCGAGGTTCCCAGTCAATTGAAGCTTCCCATTTCCTTTGTTCAGGCTTACCTCAATAAACAAGATTTCCCCACCAACACTCGTCCAAGCCAAACCTACCGCCACCCCACTAGGCTGCTTTTCTGTATAGGTATCGCTTTCATATTTGGTAGGGCCCAAGATCTTCCGGAGATGCTCCGGCTTAATTACCTGCTCAAAAGGCTCCTCCATCGCAATACTTTTTGCCGCATAGCGCATCACAGAGCCAATTTCCCGATTTAAATTACGAACACCACTTTCTGCCGAATAATCATGAATAATCGCAGAAATCGCCTTGTCAGACAACCTTATTTGGTCGTTCTTCAAACCATGCTCCTTACGCTGTTCCGGAACTAAGTGCCGTTTGGCAATCTCTAGTTTTTCTTCTAATGAATACCCCGCCAACGAAATGATTTCCATCCGGTCCAACAACGCTGGCTGAATAGTCGATAATGAGTTTGCCGTCGCAATAAAAAGAACCTTTGAAAGATCGTACTCCAGTTCAAGGTAGTTATCGTGAAAAGTTGTATTCTGCTCCGGATCCAACACCTCCAGTAAAGCCGAAGAAGGATCGCCACGAAAGTCCTTCCCTACCTTATCAATCTCGTCTAAAATAAATACAGGATTGCCTGATTTTACTTTCTTAAGCGACTGAATAACCCTTCCCGGCATTGCACCGATATACGTTTTTCGGTGTCCACGTATTTCTGACTCATCATGAAGCCCTCCCAAAGACATCCGAACATATTTACGTTTAAGCGCTTTTGCAATACTACTTCCCAGCGAGGTTTTACCCACACCGGGAGGCCCCACAAGGCAAAGTATGGGAGCTTTCATGTCTCCCTTTAACTTAAGTACTGCGAGGTGTTCCAGAATGCGCTCTTTTACCTTTTGAAGACCGAAATGGTCCTTATCCAGCACCTGCTTTACTTTTTTCAGGTCAAATTGATCCTTGGAGAAATCTTCCCAAGGCAGATCCAACAGTGTTTCTAAATAGTTGATACCTATTGCGTACTCCGCTACCTGTGGATTGACTCGACGTATTTTATTTATTTCTCGATCAAAGGTATCTTGAACATTCTTTGGCCACTTTTTCTTCTTTGATCGAGCGACTAATGCGTTGATTTCTTCTTCTTGTGGATTTTGACCAAGCTCTTCTTGAATTGTTTTTAATTGCTGGCTCAAAAAGTAATCCCGTTGCTGCTTTTCAATATCTACCCGAACCTTAGATTCAATTTGATCTTTCAGCTCCAACAGTTGCAACTCACTATCCATGAACCGCAAAATCATATTCGCTTTGTCGAGTAGTCTGTTTTCTTCCAAGATTGCCTGCTTATCTCTTAAATCAATCCCGAGATTTGAAGCTATAAAATTTAATAAGAAATTATCATTACTGATATTTCGCAACATAACAGCCGCCTCAGAAGGAATTTGTGGAGAAAGCTCAATAATATGCCGGGCAGAGTCCCGAATACTGCTAATAATTGCCTTGAACTCCATCGTCTGTTTCTCTTTCTCGTATTCTAAAAGCGTAATCTCCCCAATCATGTATGGATCTTCACTGATCATCGCATCTAAGCGAAACCGTTTTCGGCCTTGAAGGATGGCAGTGGTAGAACCATCTGGCATTTTTAGAAGCTTCAAGATGCGCGCCACTGTACCAACCGTATGTAAATCAGTTGCGGAGGGAGACTCATACTTAGCGTCTCTTTGGGAAAGGACTCCAATATATCTGGTGTCCTCATAGGCCCGCTGAACTGCTCGGATACTTTTATCTCGACCAATGGTAATTGGCGTTACGATACCTGGAAACAGTACCGTATTTTTTAACGGTAAGATTGGAAGGGTAGTTGGAAAGGTTTCACTCTGTTTCGCCTCCTCATCCTCCTCCAAAGAAAAGAGTGGCACGAAATCAGGTTCGTCATCATTAGATAATGGCATAAAAAAGTTCTCGAACATACGTACACAAATAAAGCTAGCAAATGCAATGGATGGAATCGCACCGGCAATTTCGTCAGCAAAGGTGCGGATTTTTGGTTAAATTAATAGCTGGCAAAACGCTTGCCACTATTAGAATCGTATATTCTTTTTAAAAAAAGCAGACAAAAAGGCAGAAATAAAAAGCGTGCGGCACATTTGTTTCCAAATATGCCACACGCTTTACAAGTATTGTCAGAAACCGTTGTTCAGAACAATTAAAGTGCAACCACCTTAAATGCTGTAACTGTAAGCTCCTTCTCAAGACCTTTTAAGTACTGCTCAACAGTAACATCCCCGTTTTTCACAAACTTTTGTGAAAGAAGTGTATTTTCCTGGAAGAATTTATTCAAACGACCTGCAGCAATTTTTTCCAACATGTCCTCCGACTTGCCTTCGTTGCGGGCCAATTCTTTACCGATTTCCATTTCCTTCTCAATAATAGCAGGGTCTACATCGTCCTTGCTCACTGATACAGGATTCATTGCAGCGATTTGCATAGCCACATCCCTACCAGCTTGTGCAAACTGCTCTCCACCTGCCTTATTTAGGCCTACCAATACAGAGCGCTTGTTGTTGGAGTGGTTATACGTTAATACTTGAGCGGCGCTCAAAGATTCGTAGCGCGTTAGCTCAATTTTTTCTCCGATGACACCGTTTTGCTCACCTACTTTATCAGCGATAGTGACTCCTGGCTCATACGCCAATGCCATTAACCCTTCCAAGCTGGATGGCATATTTTCTAGAGCAATATTCGCGATTTTCTGAGTAATTGCGATAAAGTTTTCATTTCGTGCAACGAAATCTGTTTCGCAGTTCAACGCTACCAAGATACCCTGTGTTTGTCCTGCATTCGTCTGTGCAATGACAACGCCTTCACTCGCTTCGCGATCTTCACGCTTAGCTGCTTTAGCGATACCTTTTTTGCGGAGATAATCTTTTGCGGCTTCAAAATCGCCAGCAGATTCTTCAAGTGCCTTTTTGCAGTCCATCATACCTGCGCCAGTTGTTTCGCGCAGCTTTTGGATGTCGGCAACAGAGATTTTGCTCATAATAAGTATGTTTGAGATGCCTTTCGGCAAATGTGTTGACAGAATTAAACTAAAAAAACCGGCAAAAGGTCGTATTGAAATAATGCGCTACCATTGCCGGTTCTTCAAGAAGAAAAATAAAATTATTCCTTTTCGTCGCTTTTCGCTTTACGCTCTTCTAAGCCTTCTTTGATGGCCGCAACGATGTAGTTAGTGATGAAAGCGATGGACTTTGATGCATCATCGTTACTTGGGATTGGAAAATCCACCAATGTTGGATCCGAGTTGGTGTCCACCATAGCAAACGTCTTAACACCCAAGCGGCGTGCTTCCGCAAGTGCAAGGTGCTCATGGTGAATATCCACGATGAATACTGCACTTGGAAGGCGATTCAAGTCAGCGATACCGCCAAGCTGCTTATGCATTTTTGAGTGCTCGCGGCCTAGAGTAAGGCGTTCTTTCTTCGTGATGCTTGTGAGGGTAGTATCAGCAAGCAAACGCTCGATATTCTGCATTTTCTTTACAGATTTGCGAAGCGTCATGAAGTTGGTCATCATACCTCCCAACCAGCGCTCTGTTACAAAAGGCATCCCAACACTTTGGGCCGCCTGTTGCACGATCTCACGCGCTTGCTTTTTGGTAGCAACGAACATAATCTTCTTACCGCTCTTTGCCATGCTCTTAACGACCGTAGCGGCGCGCTCAAGGCATTCAGAAGTACGGTTAAGGTCAATCAGATGGATACCCTTGTGCTCCGTGAAAATGTAAGGAGTCATCTTTGGGTTCCATTTGCGGCGCATGTGCCCAAAGTGGCAGCCCGCATCAAGCAATTCTTTATAGGTGGGCTTTTGCATTTTTCAAAAGCGATTTTTTTGAATAATGAAAAAAGAGAGTGGAAAAAGGCGCAATTAGCGCTTAGAAAACTGGAAGCGTTTACGCGCTTTTGGACGACCAAATTTCTTACGTTCAACAGCACGGCTGTCGCGTGTAAGGTATTTTTTCGCCTTGAGTGCTGGCTTGAATTCAGCGTCCAGTTTAACCAGCGCACGGCTGATACCTAGGCGAACCGCCTCGGCCTGTCCTTTGAAACCACCTCCTTTAACGTTTACTTTGAGGTTGTATGCAGCCTCAATACCTACCGTAGCAAACGGGTCAGTTACATTGTGCTGAACATGAACCTGAGGGAAGTACTCGCGATAATCACGACCATTAACCGTGATCTTGCCTTCTCCTTTTGTCAGATATACCCGGGCCACAGCAGTTTTACGGCGACCGATGGCATTAATCATTTCCATATTCTAAATGATGAATAATCTTGATGAGTAATTGATAGCCTGCCTCATTACAAGGCAATCGGCATTAGAGTTCGAGCGTTTCTGGTTTTTGTGCAGCGTGTGGGTGCTGTGAACCAGTGTACACAAACATTTTCTTGTACATGTGGCGACCTAACTTCGTCTTTGGAAGCATGCCTTTCACAGCGCGCTCTAAAATGCGCTCCGGAAATTTCGTAAGCATTTCCTCCGCACGAACCACCTTCAAACCGCCGGGATGCAAGGAATAGTCCTTATACTCTTTTTGTGCCCACTTGGCACCGGTAAGACGAACCTTGTCTGCGTTAATCACAATTACATAATCACCAGTGTCATCGTGGGGTGTATAGCTCGGCTTGTTCTTGCCGCGAAGAATCGAAGCAATCTGGGAGCTCAATCGACCTACTACCTGGTTCTCAGCATTGATAACGTACCACTTGCGCTCGGCCTTGGCCGCGCTGACGGAAACCGTCTTGTAGCTTAAAGTATCCATTTTTTACAACGTAATTTAATAGCCTCTTTATAAGAGCCCGCAAAGGTACGCTAAGCAAAAATCGCAGCCAAGAAAGATTAAGAAAAAATTTAGGAGTAGACACCTAAATAACTGATAATCAGCGTTTATTTGGCAAAAATATTTTTTTAAGAAAAAATAGCTGATCAAAATTTCTATTGAAAACCAATTACTTACGAAAATACTAGTCATAACTAGCCACCAGTTCTCGCAACTCCGAAAGATACCGCTGCTTCACTGGCTCCCTATTGAGTCGATTCGTCTTCGTATGATACTGATGCGCCGTTAAAAAACTAACCTGAAGCCGATTCCATGCACACTCATCCCCAATCAACTGATACTCCTTTAACTCCTCAAATAAAGTGCCGGCAATTCGATGAAAATCAGAACGACCCAAATAGTCCAAGTCGGCATCACAAATAATTTCTTCTAATAAATTGACCGGCGACTGCGGTATCTTGGTAGCCATTATCATCCCACATATCTGTTCAATATCCGACTCTAAATAGCCAAATGTAGGCAACACTGTCCTGGCCATCGCACAACCTTGTGCCTCATGACCACTATGCTGGTTCGTAACAAAACCCGCATCATGCAGTAAAGCAGCCGTCTTTACCAACTTGGCCAATCGCCCCTTTACTCCCTCAGCTTTACAAAGCGCACCAGCCACCTCGAATACATCCATTGTATGATGTAATCCATGATAACTTAGGCCCATCGGCAACTCCTCCCGAAGCACTCTAAGTATGTGTGTTTTTGCAGCCCTATAATTCATAACTATCTTTTGACTCGCCCAAAATTGCAGCATTTCACAACAACAGACCAACTTTAGGAAAAAAAAATAACTTTTTATATAAATTAACCTCCTCAATTACCGAATTTCGCCTCTTCATTACCAATTTTTACAACTTATACATATTTACAAATGGATTTAATGGAATTGCTCAAGGGCCAGCTGAACGATCAGCTAGTAGGCCAATTGAGTCAACACATCGGCGCAGAGCCACAACAAACCGCCTCCGCTGCAGAAGGCGTATTCGCTACTATCCTTGGTGGTCTCGCAAACAACGCTACCTCTGAAGGGGGTGTTAACGCATTGATGGCAGCCCTTGATAGAGATCACGATGGTTCAATCCTTGATGACTTGATGGAAATGGTAGGCGGTATGGCAAATGGAACCGCCAACAGTAATGCAACTAACGGCTTAGGAATCCTAGGACACGTTTTAGGCGATCGACAAGAAACGGCTGCAGCGCAAATAGGCCAATCCAATGGCTTAAGCGCTGGACAAGCAATGAAACTAATGACCATCCTAGCCCCTATTGTAATGAACGTTCTCGGCAAAGCCAAAAGCCAAGGTGGTCTCGATGTCGGAAGCTTAGTAGGTATGTTAATGGGCTCTGCCCAAAACGCACAACAAGGCGGCTTTGGAGACCTAATTGGCTCAGTTCTGGGAAGTGCCCTCAGCGGAAACCAACAGCAAACAAATGGTGCAGGTGGAATGCTTGGCAACGTACTTGGAAGCCTTTTCGGAAAAAAATAATCCTGCTTCCAAACAATTTTACGAACTTTGTAACCTGCAGATCGCTCTGTCGCCTTTAGACTCTGCTTTGGTGGAGACGCGGGAGGAAAGTCCGGACAATACAGAGCACCGCGCCACCTAACAGGTGGGAGGGTCACAACGGTGTCCCTACGGAAAGTGTCACAGAAAACAACCGCCTTTGTAAGGTAAGGGTGAAAATGTGCGGTAAGAGCGCACAGATTATCTGGGTAACCAGAAAATCGGATAAACCCCGCGGATTGAAATGCCAAATACACCCTGTCCCCAGCCTAGCGGCTGGGCATTTGCTGCTCGCAAATGATACAGGGGGGGTAGGCAGAACAGAACCCAACAGCAATGTTGTGGTCCAGATAAATGACAGAGCCTTTTACTTTTTAGTGAAAGTGACAGAATCCGGCTTATAGATCTGCAGTTTTAATTTAAGCATCCTTTTCCACTAAGTGTTCAATCACGTGTGCCCTACACCGTATTGAACACTTTTTTTATTCGAACCTATACCCATTATGGAACACCTTCGCATAAAAATTGCACTTTTTATTAACTATTTTGTATTCGCTATCTTACTAAACAGCGTAGGTACGGTCATTCTCCAAGTGCAGTCAAGCTACTTAGTATTAGAAAGCACCGCCGCCTCCCTTGAAGGATATAAAGATTTGAGTATCGCACTAGTTTCTTTTTTGGCTACCTCATATATCTCCAGAATTGGATATAAAAAGGCTATGTTAATCGCGCTGGCGCTCGTAGCAATCGCCTGCTTCATTACACCTTCCCTCCATACGTTCGCAGCAACTAAGTTGCTCTTTGCTACTGTTGGAGCCAGTTTCGCATTGGTCAAAATGTCAGTCTACGGTACTATCGGGCTGCTTACAATAAATGAAAAGCAACATATTAGCCTAATGAGCTTTATTGAGTCGTTTTTTATGGTAGGTATCCTATCTGGCTATTTCCTATTTAGCGTTTATGTCGATACCACAGACCCTAATGGCTGGCTTCAAGTTTACTACCTGTTAGGAGCCTTGACCGCGGCTGCCTTCCTACTACTATGGTTCGCTCCATTAGATGAGTCAAGCATAAACGAAAATTCCCCGCTAACTGCTAATGCGACCCTGAAAGAAATACTTGAGTTGTCAAGCAAACCTATCGTGCTGGTATTTATCTTGTGTGCCTTTTTTTACGTTTTAATCGAGCAGAGTATCATGAGCTGGCTCCCCACTTTCAATAATAAAGTCCTCCACCTTCCCCCCTCCCTAGCTATCCAAATGTCCAGCATTCTTGCCGCCTCTTCCGCCATCGGTCGATTCGGTGCAGGAGTCCTAATCAAAAAAATAAAGTGGATCCAGCTGCTCTCTATCTGTCTGGGATTAGCAGCACTAATTGTCATAATAGCCATCCCGATGGCCCAAAACACCCCAAGTAATGTTACTGGATGGGGGGATGCTCCTCTTGCCGCCTTTCTTTTCCCTCTTATCGGCCTCCTGCTAGCTCCAATTTACCCCACCATTAACTCTATCATATTAACCGCCCTGCCAACCAATAAACAAGGGCAAATGTCCGGACTTATTATCCTCTTTTCAGCACTCGGCGGTACTACAGGCTCCATAATTACTGGTAATCTCTTCCAGCATTGGGGGGGTGAAACGGCCTTTTACTTTTCACTTATTCCAATTACTATCCTTCTTATTGGCCTAGTCATTCTACAAAAATTACATAGGAAGGCAACCGGGTAGTAAAATCTACTTTCAATAAAAGCGCCCCTTTGAACTGCTTCAAAGGGGCGCTTACTCTTTTAGTACAACGCAGAGAGATTCATTTACTGCCGAACCCCAGGCCCCGCTGACATATACTGCCCAAACTGCTGTTCTAAAGACTGCGATAGTGCCTCGTCTTTCATCTGAGCAGCAGCAGCCATCAGTGCCTGAACAGTACTCAATGCAAACTGCATATCTTGACGGTAAGCAGACTGCATACTAGGATCTTGTGATTGATAGTACTGCAGCTGCTGATCCATTTGGTCAGCAATCTCTTTTATCTTTAGAGTAGCCTTTTCTTGCTGCCCTGTGCGCGCATAAATATCTGCGATATAAGCAGAAAACTGATCATGAGCAAAGTTCATTGTTGGGAATACCTCAAAATACTTATCCGCTAATGCAATCGCTTTCTCCTGCTTACCCTCGGCTACCAACTGCCTGCCAATACGGATCATGGATAATTTCATCGTCTGCAAACTCGGCTGATAGGAACGATCCACATGCAAATGCTTTTTATCAAAATTACCCCAAGCCCACTTATTCATAATATTATCAAACGCCTGATCCGTATTCACTGTACCCGATCCAATAATACCAAACTCTGGTTGGGTACGCCCTTTAACTGGAACCAAGCGCAGCGCCAAACCTTCTAGCTGAAGGTAATCCTGCAAGCCCATCAACCGATCCTCCCGACAAGTAACTGCCCAATAAATAGGTCTATCCCAAATATTGGAAGCAATAATATCCAAAATGGCCACCTGATCTTTAATCAAATAGGTAGTGCTCTCACCAAGATCAATATGGATGGTATCTGCCACCTGACGCAACGAATCCGTTGCTGATACTAACCCCTTTTCATAGACATCTTGCTTATTGACCGGAATAGAAATCAGACGTGTTGGAAGATAGGTGTCAAAGTCGCGTCCACCACCACCAGTTGGCAATTTGTGATCTTCCGCCAAAAACTTGACCACATCCGCAATATTCATCTCAACATCATTCCCTTTATTATAATAAGGAACCTGAACCCGCTTAAATCCACGAATCTTGTCGGCGGGAATGGTCATCTTGATCGCTTCAGAATCGTTCACCTTTCTGCGAAGCTGGTTAATATACCAATCTACTGCAATTAACGATAAATTCACCACTCTAACATCGCGACGAATACCCTCCACCTCTTGACTATACCAAAGCGGATAGGTATCATTATCACCGTAGGTAAATACAATAGCGTTTGGCTGACAGCTTTCCAAAAAGTTTTTTGCATAATCACGGCTACCGTAATGATTTGCACGGCTGTGATCATCCCAGTTCTCCGTAACCATTAAGAAAGGTGCTGAAAGGGAAAGAACCGTAGCTAGACCAGCCCCAACCGCATTGCTTTGACGTAGATACTGCCCGATGATGGTGTAGAGGAAAGGCACGCTCATACCCACCCATATAGCAAATGTAAAAAAGGACCCAACCAAAACATAGTCACGCTCACGTGGCTCGTTCGGTGGCTGATTGGAATATACAATAATTCCAATACCAGTAATCGTAAATAGCGCGAGTAGCGCAAAGAAGTCCTTCGGCCGTGACTTGTAGTGGAAAAACAAACCCATAATTCCAAGTAAGAATGGAATCATATAGTACTTGTTATTAGCTTGATTGAGTTGCTTCTTATACTCAGGAAATGCTTCCTGGTTACCAATCCAAGCCTGATCAATAGCATCAAATCCTGTGATCCAGTGGCCACCACTAGGATCCCATGAATAATAACCCTGCTCCCCATTCTGCCGTCCAGAGAAATTCCACATAAAGTAACGCCACCACATCCATTTAATCTGGTACTTCCAGAAAAATTCTATGTTGTCCGCCACCGTAATTTCTCCAGATTTCTTATCGATCCAGTCGCGATATAAACGCGGCCGACCCTGGCTATTATCACTCATGCGAGGAAACAGCAACTTGCTGTTTGAAGGATATACATAATCTACTTTTTCATCAACAATCGCATATCTATCACCAACTCGGCCATACCTAGACTCCGCCGTAACATCCACAGGCTTTCCCTCAAAACTCGGACCATATAACAAGGGACGTTCTCCATACTGCTCCCGGTTTAAGTAAGGCAACAACCGCATTGGATCAGAAGGGTCATTCATATTAATTGGTGGATTAGCCGCCGCACGAATGATGACCGTCCCATACGATAAGTAAGCCACTACCACTAACCCAACTGCCACTATCAAGCGCTGTAACAAACCATTTCCACGCTGACGTGCATACCGTAACCCATACCAAATCACCGCACCAAAAATTAAAAAAACGGCGGTAATACCAGAGTAAAAAGGCAGCCCAAATGAATTCACAAACATTCTGTCAAAATAGGCCCAAAAGCGTGGAATTCCCGCAATAATAAAATACTGAATCCCTACAATAAACAACACCCCAACAAACGCCCCCATTAACGCCCCCATCGTGCTGGGGCTCTTTGCCTTTTTGAAATAATAAAACAATGCAAGCGCAGGAAATGTCAACAAACTTAATAAGTGAACACCAATAGACAACGCAGCAGCAAACATAGCAAACACCAACCAGCGGTCAGCGTCAGCAGTGTTTGGCAACTGATACCACTTCAATGTAGCCCAAAGTGTTAAACAGGTGAAAAAGGTAGATAACGCGTACACTTCACCTTCTACCGCTGAAAACCAAATGGATGACGCAAATGCCGTAGTCAAGCCCGCAACTACACCTCCTCCCAATACGGCAATTCCTTGTCCGGTGGTCAATTCGCCTTCCCGACCCACTAAGGCCATTTTGGTTAAAATGGTAGTACTCCAACAGATAAAAGTAGCCGCAAAAGCCGTACTCAATGCAGACAACAGGTTCACACTGTAGGCAATCGTCTCCGGATTACTCGAAACCATCGAACCTACCCATGCAAACAATCGCCCCACTAACAAAAAAATGGGAGCCCCTGGAGGGTGAACAACCTGCAACTTGTAAGCACCTGAGATAAATTCACCGCAGTCCCACAGACTACCTGTAGGTTCCGCTGCCAAACCAAGTACAATGGCTGCCACAGCAAAAACCAACCACCCGGCTAAATTGTTAAGCGTTTTAAAAGAAGTCATATTTCGTTAATACCTAATTTGCTGAATATGATTAGTTTATAATGAAAAACCAGCGCCAGACCACAACGCAGTCGACACTGGAAAAAAAAGAAGGGCAAATCTAATGCATAACAGCCAAAAAACCGCTTTTAAAAACAGAATATGCACTCCCTTAACGTTACCTAAACGCCACCCCTCTCTATGCTCCTTACACAGAAACATCAAACTCCCTCAACGCATCATTTAAGGAGACTTTTTTATCTGTACTTTCTTTACGCTGACCAATGATTAAAGCACAAGGCACTTGAAACTGTCCGGCAGGGAACTCCCGAACATAACTACCCGGAATGACCACCGACCGAGGCGGCACATATCCCCTATATTCAATAGGGTCTGGCCCAGTCACATCAATGATATGTGTACTCTGCGTCAAAACAACATTAGCTCCTAGTACTGCCTCCGCTCCTACTCGAACCCCCTCTACAACAATGCACCTTGAGCCGACAAAGCAATTGTCCTCAATAATCGTGGGGGTAGCTTGGGGCGGCTCTAAAACACCTCCGATACCTACACCCCCAGCAAGATGAACATTCCTTCCAATCTGTGCGCATGAACCAACTGTAGCCCAGGTGTCCACCATAGTTCCACTCCCTACCCAAGCCCCAATATTTACATAAGATGGCATCAAAATAGCCCCCTTTTCAATATAAGAACCAAACCGAGCAATCGCTTGTGGTACTACTCGAACCCCCTTAGCTTCAAAGCCCCTTTTAACTGGAATTTTATCGTAATATTCAAATGGTCCTGCCTCAATTGTTTGCATCTCCTGTATAGGAAAATACAAAATTACCGCTTTTTTTACCCACTCATGGGTAATCCACTGGCCTCCAACCGGCTCAGCAACACGTAATAGTCCAGCGTCTAACTGATCAATTACCGCTCTGATCGTTTTTTTTACCTCATCTTGTTGCAAAAGGGACCGATCCTCCCATGCTTTTTCAATTATTTCTTTCATGGCTATTTATATAAAACCCTCCCTAACGAGGTCGTGTAAATGAATCATACCAAGGTACTTTCCTTCTTCATCCACCACCAGAAGCTGTGTAATGGAATGTTTTCGAATCTCCTGAAGTGCCTCTACCGCCATTGCCTCAGCCCCAATTGTCCTAGGAGCCTTTGTCTGTAAATCAACAGCTTTCAACAAATGCCACTCTTCCGGTTGCCTTCGTTCGAGCATGCGCCGTAAATCCCCATCTGTAATAATCCCAGTTGGCCGCCCTTCCTTATCGGCTACAGCAGTTGCTCCAAGCCGCTTGGAAGACATTTCCAACAGCACTTGTGACAGGCCGGCCTCTTCCGAAACCACTGCTTTTTCGTGCAACAAGTAAAGATCCCTTACACGCAAATACAGCTGCTTGCCCAAGGCCCCTCCTGGGTGATAACGAGCAAAATCATCCGACGAGAATCCTCTTATGGCAATTAATGCAGTAGCAAGAGCATCACCGAGCGCCATCTGAGAGGTCGTACTGGCCGTAGGAGCTAAATTGTTAGGATCAGCCTCCCGGTCAATGGGGGTCCATAATAAATAATCGGCTTGCCTTGCTAAAAAGGAATGCTGCTGCGCTGTCATCGCAATCAATGGATTCCCGAATCGTTTCACTAACGGAACCAACACCTTTATCTCTGGAGTCTCACCGCTTTTTGACAGGCATAGTACCATGTCGTTCGGTTGAATCATTCCAATATCCCCATGAATAGCATCAGCAGCATGCAAAAACAACGCCGGCTGACCCGTTGAATTTAACGTAGCAACAATTTTCTGTGCCACCACCGCACTCTTCCCTATGCCCGTCACCACAAGTCGGCCCGCTGCTGCTGCAACCGCTTCCACACAATCCACAAATGCATCAGACTGCCCAATCGACCTTTCTAAGGCCTCCAGAGCATCCACTTCAATTCGAAGTGTTCGCTGTGCATTCTCCCTTATAAGCTGCTTTATAGACATTTTCTTTAACCAAATCAAGCCAATAGATGGAATCACCCGTTTAATATCGTAGCCAAAACGTACTAGTGTTCATTTCGGCGAGCCCCATATATGCAACTAAAAGAGACCTCATTACTCACTGGTAAACCTGAACTCAATTTTTGGAAACGCTTCTTGAACCGTTTGCAGTACCCAAGCCGTCTCCGCAAGAAACACCCAGTTCCCATCTTTATCCTTAGCTATGTCTCTTTTCCTACGATCTAAAAATTCTTTCAAATCAGCTGCGCTCTCCGCATGTACCCACGTGGCCTTATATAGATTGACAGGCTCATATCGACACCGTGCACTATATTCACTCTCCAAGCGATGCTGAATAACCTCAAACTGCAACGCTCCAACAGTACCAATAATTCGGCGACCATCGCTCTGACGAGTGAACATCTGTGCCACACCCTCATCCATTAATTGATCCAACCCTTTTGCAAACTGCTTTTGTTTGAGCGGATCCGCATTTTCAACATAGCGAAACTGCTCCGGACTAAATGCTGGAAGACCCTTAAAGTGTAAAATCTCCCCTTCCGTTAACGTATCGCCAATTTTAAAATTACCAGAATCATACAAACCAATCACGTCCCCAGGATACGCCTCCTCTAACAAAGTCTTCCTAGATGCCATAAATGCCGTCGGATTTGGAAACTTCATCTCGCGCCCTAAACGGATATGTCTGTAATTCTTGTTACGCTCAAATTTACCCGAACACACCCGGAGAAACGCAATCCGGTCGCGATGCCTCGGATCCATGTTCGCAAATATCTTGAAGATAAAACCAGAAAATTTTTCTTCTTTTGGATCCACCACGCGCTCTTCCGTCGGACGCGCCAAAGGAGGAGGCGCAATCTCTACAAAGCAGTCCAACATTTCTTTTACTCCAAAGTTGTTCACCGCTGACCCAAAAAAAACTGGGCAAATCTCTCCTTGTTCATAATCTTCCTGGGTAAATGCAGGGTAAACCGTTTCTACCATCTCCACCTCCGACCTCAACTCTTTCGCTGCAGTAGCCCCAATGTAGGTCTCTAAATCCGGATCAGACAAGTCCTCAAAAACAATTAAATCTCCTTCATTGTGGGTACCGTGTGGATTAAATAACACCAACGATTTTTGATACAAATCATATACACCCTTAAAACGTTGCCCCATCCCTATCGGCCAAGAAAGTGGACGCACCTTTACGCCTAACTTTTGCTCGATTTCGTCTAAAAGATCAAACGGATCTTTCCCCTCTCTGTCCATCTTATTCACAAAGAAAATAATGGGAGTGTGTCGCATCCGACAAACCTTGGTAAGCTTCTCTGTCTGCTTCTCCACCCCATTCGCAACATCCACAACCACAATCGCCGAGTCCACTGCTGTTAATGTGCGGTAAGTGTCCTCTGCAAAGTCCTCGTGACCGGGTGTATCCAAGATGTTAATCTGCAAATCCCTATACTCAAACCCCATAACAGATGTGCTCACCGAAATACCACGCTGCCGCTCAATCTCCATGAAATCCGATACTGTTCCCTTCTTAATCTTATTACTTTTGACAGCACCCGCTGTCTGTATCGCGCCGCCAAACAAAAGCAACTTCTCCGTTAAGGTCGTCTTCCCCGCATCTGGGTGCGCAATAACCGCAAAAGTCTTGCGGCGACTTATTTCAGATTGTAATGACATATTTTTTTAAATTCAATCGCTCCAAACAAACGCAAAGGTACTATTAATCCATACAAAAGCGACGGCTCCTTACTTGCGATTATCTTTATTGTTTTGCCCCTTTAGCCGTTATTCCCCAACGTTAGTCTATTTAATAGACAACTTTTATACGTAATTTTAGTTTTTTGCGTTTTGAAAATACTTTAAATGTGCTGGTATCATCAGACTTGTTAACGTAAACAATTTCGGACTAATGACTTTTAAGAGTAAAATGCTGACAGGGGCTATGTGCCTCGCAATCTTTGGCGCTAACGCGCAACAAAAAGCACCAGATAACTGGTTCACACTCGACCCAACAAAAGACAACGTACTCGGAACCAGCGCGGACGCTGCTCAAGAAATGCTAAAAGCAAAAGGAAAAAAAGGCCAAACTGTCATCGTGGCAGTCCTTGATTCTGGCGTCGAAGCAGACCACGATGACCTAAAAGACGTAATGTGGGTCAACCCTAATGAAATCGCCGGAAATGGTATTGACGACGACGGAAATGGCTACATAGACGATATCCATGGCTGGAACTTTATTGGTGGAAAAGACGGCAAAAACGTAGATATTGACTCTTACGAACTTACTCGGGAATACGCGCGCCTTAAAAAACGGTTTGCCGGCGCAGATCCTTCTAAACTATACGGTGAGGCAAAAAAAGAATATGCCTATTACCAACAAGTGAAAGAAACCTTTGAGGAAAAACGGGGCGAACTCGCTTCTCAAAAAGAGAAAACAATGGTACAATTCGTCAAAATCGACGAAGCCTTCGCCACTGCGCAAAAAGCCCTAAATAAGCAGGAAATTTCAGAAGCAGACCTCGCGACCCTAATGGCAAGTGATGATAAGGCAACCAAAGAAGCCGGTACTATGTTGGATGGCCTGTACAAAAAAGGCTTAACGCAAAAGGACTACCTCGATCAAAAAGAAAAAACGTCCTCCTACTTCGATAAAGGCCTTAACTATGGCTATAACCCTGATTTTAACCCTCGCTCAATCGTGAGTGATCGTTATGACGATCTTTCCGATCGCTACTACGGAAATAATGATGTAGAAGGCCCTGATGCAAGCCATGGAACGCACGTTGCCGGCATCATCGCTGCCTCCAGAAATAATGGTGTCGGTGTACGTGGCGTGGCTGAAAACGTACGAATTATGAGTGTACGCTGTGTCCCAGATGGCGATGAACGCGATAAGGATGTGGCAAATGCCATCCGCTATGCAGTCGATAATGGTGCTAGTATCATCAATATGTCTTTTGGTAAAGGGTACAGCCCAAACAAAAAGTACGTAGATGATGCAATCAAATATGCTGCAGAACACGACGTACTACTTGTACACGCAGCCGGTAACGATGCCGAAAATAATGACACAGATCCAAACTTCCCGAACGACGGTTACGAAGAACCCATTAAAAAAGGGTTGTTTGGAAAAGAAAAGACAGCACCGAACTGGTTGGAAATCGGAGCACTCAACTGGCGCCCAGCAGAAAAAAGACCAGCTTCTTTCTCTAACTACGGTAAAAAGAATGTTGATTTGTTCTCTCCAGGAGTAGCCATCTACTCTACTGTCCCTGACAATGGATACGCCTCCTTCCAAGGAACCTCCATGGCAGCCCCAGCAGCAGCCGGTGTAGCCGCCATCATACGCTCTCATTACCCTGACCTTTCTGCTAAGCAAGTAGCTGATATCCTCATCAAGTCTGTAGTAAAACAGGATGGTGAAGTAAATAAACCTGGCAGCACCGAAAAGGTGAAGTTCTCTGAACTAAGCGTCAGCGGTGGTGTGATTAGCGCAAGCAATGCCGTTACTATGGCTGAAAAAACAAAAGCAAAACGCAATAAAAAAGCAGTTTGGCAAGATGCTGGTATGGGCAAAATGGCGAAAATTAAAGATGCCAACAAGAAAGATAAAGCCTAATTAGCACTACAAATAAATAAAAAGCGGATACTTCGAGCAATTTTCGAAGTATCCGCTTTTTATTTATTTCAACATTCCAAAACCTATTTTAATAAGCACCAAAATAACGCCTCAAAAACCATTCTAACGTTAATAGTCCAGCCAATAAAGCAAATATCCACTTTATATTAACCAAAGGACTGGTCTCATTCGTCTCAAAAATGATCGGCTTGATAGTTGACTTTTGCTGAATCAACTCCGATAACAACTTTAATCCTGACACACCAACAGATGCTCCTCCTGATTGATCCGATAACTGATGTAGTAATCCATGGTTGGCAGTCGTCGCAAAAAACTCTAACTGTAAAGGACGAACACTAAACCGGCCTTCGTATTGCAATGATTGCCCGTTAAATGATGTACTCGCTTTGTACGTATAATTACCAACCGGCAAAATACCCGCATCCAAGGCGTATGCCTTACCCAATTTATTAAAGGTATACACGAATTCCCTGCCATCTGTATGACGAACAGAAATGGAAACATCAGGCTCATTCGTTAATTCATAATTATCGTTATAAAGCTCCGCCGCAAACAACACCTGCTCGTTCTCATTAAATACCGTCTTCTCCAAAGATACTCTAAACTTTCGCTTATCCTCTTTTATAGAAAGATACTGTACCGTCTTCCCCATTAACTCATCAAAAACATCCTGGTTCTGATGTTGTAAAAAATCAAACATTCTCCACTTCCATAAACCTTCACCTACAAACACTCCGGTTTTTATCCCATTTTCCTCCCCTACCAACAACAATGGCTGATCCGTATCTACCTTACCAATTCTTTTCCGCAATACGACCTGCGCAATAGGAGTTTCATTGAAATTGCCAAAAGGCGAGACGACTGGATTAAATTTCGGTAACTCAGAAACCAATTTGTCCTCCAAACGAAAAGAGGCGAATTGTTTTGAAACAATTCCTTGAACATCATCACTCTGACCTCCATCACTCTGGGCCACTAACAGCCCTTGCACCTGCGTTAGGGCATTAAAATTGGTCTGCATGCCCGCAATAAACAACCTCGGAATCCGACGATCATCCATTACTCGAAGAACTCCCGCTAAATCATTGCTCCGTGAGGGTAAATTATGAAGTATAACAAAATCAAATTTACTCACATCCAAGCCCGCGTTAGTCGAATAGCCCACAGTTACCGCATAGTTCTTGTTCAACTCAAGCATTTGACGCAACGCAGTTATATCTGGATGCGGACTATTGGCGAGTAACAAAATTTTTTGGCGAGCATCTAATACATCAACGAATACTTCTCGGCTGTTATTTACAGTGCTGACCTCTCCAGAAACCGTTGATAGAGACACCACATACTGTGCAACACCCGGACGAACCGTCTCTAGCTCCACCGTCTTAGTCACAAAAAAGTCTTTTCCAGAAATACTCATAGGAATAGATTGAAGTGGCTCCACTCGATCGCCATCCCGCCGACCAATAGTCAAAACCGTTTGCGAACCTGCACAGTTGGTAGCTGCAATATCTACCTGAAGCATAAAACGGTCTCCAAGGTAAACAATGTTATTGTGGAAAACACGCTTCAAAAACAAATCCTTCTTGGGAGTAGTGTCCCCTAAAGCAACCGTGTACACCGGTACATTTAATGCTCCCTTGGCATAAACCGGGTTGCTCCCCTCATTGTAAATACCATCAGTAGCTAAGACAATGGCTCCTAAATTTTGCGCACCAAATCGATCATACACTTCCTGAAGCACCTCCGATAGATTGGTCACCTTATCTCTAAATTCAAAATCGACGCTATCTCTTACCTGATCTCCAAACGAAAGCTCCTGAATATCATATCGATCACTCAATCCAGCCCGCAATTGCTGCCAATCCTGTTTATATACATCTAAAATAGCCCCGTTTAATTCACTCCCTACACTCTCAGACTGATCTTGAAGCAAGGCAATTACAGGCTTCCGCACATCAATTATCGTTCGTTTTAGTAAAGGTGAAAGGAGAAGTGTACTAATCAGCGTAACCACTAGCCACCGCAAAACGAATAATATACGCCTGAAAATTAGAGGCTTCTCTACAAATGTGATGTCTCGGTAATATAATAACGAAGCGTACCCTAAACCGAGCAAGACACAAAGTACTAAAAACCAAGCAGGGTATTGAAACGATAACTCAGGCATCAGGAATGATTTTTTTCGGGCGAAACCCGCTTTCAATTGTTAAAGGCACAAAGTTGCAGAAAAAGTAGCAACTCACTATCGAATAACCCCAAAAAACAATAGTTGCAACGCCAAAAGTACCAGCGTGGAGCCATTTCTTAATACCGGGGTCATTAACCTAAAATAAGCCACCGAAATAACTAAGGACACCAAAAACCAACCAAAATAATTTTCCAATGGCGGATAACCAACCTCCCATGTCCAATACCCTAGCTGTATAGCCCCCGGCTCAATCCACCAATCTAATGCCGTACAACCAGCCGCCCCTAATATAGCCCCTAAATATCCAGAGGTGCCCACCGGTAGCACCCTCCAAACCACCTCATTCACAATCAAGGTGACTAACAGCCAATTTACTCCAATCATAAGTGGCGTAGCCAATAACTTCGGCCCCAAGGCCTCTCCGTAAGCATAATCCCCAAAAAGAAGTCCCGTATTTACACCGACCACCTCCGCAAAATACCCAATCAAAAAAGCACCGACCATCCAAGAAGTAGTGCGAATTGTATGGAGCTGTTGATGCTGTAGCAAAACTGCCGTAGAAACTAATAAGCTGAAAGGCGTCATTGAGATAAACCATGGTCGCCAAGCGCTGTGCATACCAATTAATCCCGAAACGTAGACAACGACCGTGAAAAAAAGAGCTGCCCTTTTAACCAAACTTGAGTTCCATTCCATCTCCCTCTAACGATATAAACGTAAAATTTGTTTAACCTAAAAAATCATAATCTGAAAATAGTAGGCACCTTCGAATTAGACTTCTCGGAGCTCTGCCTCCAACTTGCCCGATACAATATTCTGAATCATTCGAATGCCCACATTATTCCGCATGGTTAGCACGGATTCCGGGTGAAACTGTACACCCTCAATCGGCAACCGCTGATGGCGGATCCCCATAACAACACCATCTCTAGAATAAGCACTCGCCTTCATTACACCCGGAACCTTTGCAACTGCCCAAGAATGGTACCTCGCAACCTCAATGTCTTGTTCAAGACCCCAAAAAACACCTTTCCCATCGTGCTGAAGCTCCACCGCCTTTCCATGCATGGGCATAATATTCTCCAATTCCCCACCAAAGTACTCTGCTAGCGCCTGATGACCAAGACAAACCCCTAAAATAGGCTTTTGCTGGTGAAACATATCAATTACCTCCATTAAGTTCCCAGAATCCTTCGGCAAAGCAGGTCCAGGCGAAAGAACAAGTACATCAAATAACTCACTCTTTATCCGCTCTACAGTTGCCGTATTCCGAATAACGCACACCTCCGATCCCAAGGATCGAAAGTAATCAACCAAATTATAAGTAAATGAATCAAAATTATCAAGTACTAGTACCTTCATTTTACATTGTATTCTCCTCCGTTAAACCCGCCTTCACCCACTCAAATCGAATTGTCCCCAACCAAGTCCCTAAAAGCATCCCTACAGCACTCGCCATAACCCCCCAAAGCATAGCTGGCACGTTCGTCAAAAGCGCTAAAAAAGTGCCAGAACCCACATCAATACGTACGATAGGTAATAACCAAAGTGCTAGAATCCAAACCAAAAACCCAGAAACCATGGAGACAATCGCTCCCACTTTGTTGGCCTTATCCCAATACAGACCAGCAATCAATGGAACAAACAAAGAAACAAGACTAAATGCAGAGGATTCGGAAACCAATTCGTAAATATCGTTTCGCCACACAGCCATTCCTCCCGTTAATAAAGCAACCCCAACTAGAGAAAAGCGCATGGTTCGCAATAATTGTGCATCTGTAAGCTCTTTTTTATATAGCCTTTTTACTAAATTCTCACCAATCACAGTAGCTGGCGCCAACATAGCTCCACTAGCCGTACTCAAAATTGCAGACATTAAGGCCCCAAAAAACAATATCTGGGTCCCTAACCCATGGTATTTCAATACCATTGTCGGAATCAACCCCTGCTTATCCCCCACCGCAAGATCAGGATGAAGTATGCTCCCCGAATAACTAATGACTAACGGAATCAGTGCAACAGTTAAATACATAAAGGCAGCAATATAACAAGCCATAACTGATGCTCGTTCAGTACGTGCACTCATAACGCGCTGAAAAACGTCTTGCTGTGGTATACTTCCCAAGCCTATCGTCATCCAAGCTGCTACCCACTCTATTATACTAATTGCATTTCCTCGAGGAAGAAAGCGAAAAAAGTCGGGCTTATCAGCCGGAACAGTCGATAGTAATGCCCCAATGCCACCTACTTCTCCCACTAAAATGATGGCCAATATTATCAAACCAACTAAAATGACCATCGTCTGAATGAAATCAGTCACTGCAACTGCCCATAATCCTCCTACATAAGTGTACACTAAAACAAGACCCGTGCACAACGTTACACCCCACATTCTATCTAACCCACTTACCGTCTCAAGTATGATCCCAAGAGCCACTAACTGTGCAGCAATCCAACTAAAAAAAGAGGGTACCATAAACAATGCAGACACCACCTCCGTAGCCTTGCTAAATCGAATTCGAAAAAAATCACTAAAAGTGAGTAAGTTACGCTTGTACAAAGGCTTAGCAATCAATAAGCCTGCCAAAATTAAACAAAGTGCCGCCCCAAATGGATCCTCAATGATCCCGGGAACTCCCTCCTCCACAAACCGCGCTGAAGCCCCCATAACCGTCTCTGATCCAAACCAAGTAGCAAATAACGCACAAGCAGCCATAAATAACGGCAGCTGCTTACCCGCCACCGCAAAATCAGCAGCAGTCTTTACCCTACGCCCAGCCAACCAACCAACCCATACGGTAACGACCATATAACCTATTATGAAAGCTAAAAGGATCCCGTTTTGCATGGGTACACCAATCAAGCCATTAAACCGATAAATTCGTCAAATAAATAATGCGCATCATGCGGACCAGGTGATGCCTCCGGATGGTACTGAACGGAAAAAGCAGGATAGTTCTTTAATCGTATGCCCTCAACCGTCTGATCATTCAAATTAATATGCGTCGCTTCAACAAGGCTTGGACTGTCATAAACAGCTTCCTCCAACACCCCAAAACCATGATTTTGACTCGTAATTTCAGATTGACCACTCAATATGTTCTTTACAGGATGATTGATTCCTCTGTGTCCATGGTGTAACTTATAAGTAGGCAAACCCACACCCTGTGCCAGCAATTGCTGCCCTAAACAAATCCCAAAAATTGGCTTTCCATCCGCCAACATCTGCTTTACTAACTCAACCGCATAGCCCATCGAAGCAGGATCTCCAGGGCCATTCGATAAAAAGTACCCATCCGCACCCCATGCCTTAATCTCCGAAAAAGAAGTCCTAGCAGGAAAAACTTTCAAAAGGCAATCTCTCTGGTCGAAGTTTCGCAATATGTTCTTCTTAACCCCAAAATCCATGACCGCAACCTTAAACCGGCCAGCTGGACTTCCATACTCATAAGCAGAACTAGTAGTTACTTGGCTGGACAACTCCAAACCTGCCATAGTAGGCGTACTCGCTAAACGGCTTCTTAACTCCTCAACATCATCAATCTCCGATGAAATAATACAGTTCATTGCCCCCTTCGAGCGGATATGCTGAACAATAGCACGTGTATCCAAATCCGTAATTGCAACCAATCCTTCCGACTCAAAATAATCCTGAATAGATCGGCTAGCCATCGGCCTACTATATTCAACATTAAAATTACGGCAAATAAACCCCGCAATCCTGATTCTATCACTTTCTACTTCCTCTTGCTTAATACCGTAGTTTCCGATATGAACATTGGTCGCCACCAGCACCTGCCCAGTATAGGACGGATCTGTAAATATCTCTTGGTAACCGGTCATACCGGTATTAAAGCAAATTTCGCCAGTAGTTGTCCCCTTCTTACCAGCCGCCTTGCCTCTAAAAACAGTGCCGTCTTCAAGTAGCAGTATCGCCATAATGTTGAATTTTATAAAACCGCACAAAGGTCGTTGAATAGCGCGGTCTTTTCAAAGCATTCCACTACTTTTCCACCTAAAACAATATATGACCCACTAACTAATTGAATCAACAGTTCTCCTATTGCCCAAGGTACTCCTCCCAAGTCTGCTTATTATAAATCTCCTCCTTAGCAAACTTTAGCTCCCGCATCAGATCCGGAGTCTCTTTGTATCCTGGAGAAATCATAATTCTACGGAACTGCTCATCTAAATAGACAATGGACGGATAACCCATCTTGCCATCCAGCAGCGCATATGCCAGTGTGTTGACCCCTCTACCATTGCCCGAATCCATATAAGTAAACGTGTCCCTTCCAAAAATAATCGCCTCACGCTGCTCTGCATTCAACTTGACAGCATAAAAATGATCCCTTAAATAGTTCGAAACTTCAGGATTAGCAAACGTACTCTTGTCCATTTTCTTACACCAACCACACCAGTCCGTATACACATCCACCATGATCTTCTTTGGTTGTTTTTTGTTCAACTCAACGGCCTCCTCCCAAGTATACCACTTGTCAGATACGTTGCCTCGCTGCTCTTGCTGATCGAAACTAGACAAATTAGCGGCTAAACCAATTAATCCTATGGCTGTTGCTATGGCTATAGCTGATAAATACTGCATAATTTTGTTCTTTTACAGATTGTATCACAAAAGAACCTAAAAACAGGCACTTTGATTTTGTCGCTCCTGTTAAAGTTTTCTCAAAATTATAAAACATGCCTTTTCTTATCTTCTATATAACGTATCCTGACAAGTCCACTGCTGAGAAAATCTCCCAGCAGGTACTAGAACGCAAACTAGCCGCCTGTGCAAATATCTTTCCCATTCAAAGTGCTTTCTGGTGGGATGCCGCCATCCATAAGGAAACAGAATGGGTAAGTATATTAAAAACAACGCTAGAACTGGAAACAACACTAGAAACAACCTTGATAGAGGTGCACCCCTACCAAACTCCTTGCATTCTTCGCTTCGAAGCTCGCGCAAATGACCCGTACGAAAACTGGATACGCACAAACGTAAAACAAGCCGATCAATGAACGATAACTACGATATCATCCTAGCTGGCGCAGGTCTCGCTGCCCTCTCCATCGCCACACAAATGATGGAACACCCCTTTTTTCAAACAAAAAAAATTCTACTGATCGACCGAGATCAAAAAGACAAAAACGACCGAACTTGGTGCTTTTGGGCAACCCCATCAGAAGTGCAACAACTCCCTCCCGTTTTGTTTAAAACATGGGAAAACTGCCACTTCTATAGCCCTACCCATAGTGAGCAACTCCGTATGAAACCCTACCAGTACCACATGGTAAAAGGCCTCGACTTCTACAATTGGGCTAAAGACAAGCTCCACCAACACCCCAACGTACACTGGCAATTTGGAGAAATCACACAAATAAATGAATTGGATGGAACCATACAAGCGCTCGATAAAACATTCCAAGGCAAATGGATTCTTAACAGCGCATTATCCCCTATAAAACTGCTTCCACCAGAACAAAATAGCTACTTTAAAAATCCCTTCACAGAACCTAATAGCACACCTCCCAACCATAACATATACCTACTTCAACATTTCAAAGGGTGGATAATACGTACACCAAAGCCAACTTTCGACCCCCAATGCGTCACTTTTATGGATTTCAGAGTAGCCCAAAAGGGCAACACTCGCTTCGTTTATGTACTCCCTTTCTCCTCTACAGAAGCCTTAGTTGAATACACCGTTTTTTCCCCACAGCTACTGCCCGACACCGAATACGATACCGAACTTGTTAATTATATTCAAGAGTTCCTCCATACTCCCGCATTTGAATTAATCGAACAAGAATTCGGAGTAATTCCAATGACAGATTTTAAATTCCCTTCAATTCCCACAAAGCACGTTCTAAATATCGGTACCGCCGGGGGCTTTGTCAAAGGGTCAAGTGGGTATGCTTTTAAACGCACACAACAACGCGCCGCTAACTTCGTCAAAGATTGGGCACAACAACATCAACCAAACCCCTCCCTACTGCGCTCCGATAAGCGATATCGCATATATGACTCCGTTTTCCTCAGAGCCCTGCACGATGAACTGGTTCCCGCACATCTTATCTTTGGATCCTTCTTTAAAAACCTCGGAGGAAAAGCCGTGTTCAGGTTCCTAGATGAAGACAACTGTTTTCTTCAAGACCTTCAGGCACTTAACGCTGTACCCACTTTACCCTTCGTTAAAGCCGCCATTCGACAAATAAACCGCCTCTACCATGTCTGATCTAACGTTCCACCACGCTCAACGACCGCTTCGAATTGGTATCACAGGAGGAATCGGAAGCGGAAAAACAACCGTCTGTCATATCTTTGAATCACTCGGAATTCCTGTTTATTATGCCGACTATTGGGCCAAATGGCTATTGGAAAATGATCCTGAACTCCAAAAAAAAATAGTCGAACTCTTTGGAGAAAAAGCTTATATCAATGGAAAGTACAATAAAGAACTTATTGCTGAGCAAGTATTT